>Ga0335074_10010118_pt1 | contig 13174 bp, 12 predicted proteins | sample Lox_Sample_23_FD_206715 | JGI IMG/M metagenome (GOLD analysis project Ga0335074, IMG submission 206715) | Soil microbial communities from Loxahatchee National Wildlife Refuge, Florida, United States - Lox_Sample_2.3 | ecosystem: Environmental > Terrestrial > Soil > Wetlands | place: USA...
AAAGAGGTCGCCAAGGTTCAAGAGCACCTTCACAATCGCTCGCGCGTTCGCCTTGACGCTTTCGTCGTCAAGGTGGTCGCGGAGACGCTCCAAGAACGTCAAGGCAACATCGTTTCCCTCCTCGATGAGTTCCCGTAGATCGGACGAAAACGTTTCCTCCGTCGGGTCTGCGATAATTGCGCGTAAGCGCTCCGCCGAGATGTCGCCCTCCGGCACGTCGAATACGAAGTAGGCATCAAAGGACTTGACGCTGCAAATGCGCCGATCACGGTTCCACTCGTGCTCGTCACCGCGATTCCGTGCCCGATGGCGTTCCATGACGTCGTTCACCCGCGGGAACATTTCGGCGAGTAAATCCATCGTGGGCTCGCGCAGCATCGCAGGCTGCTTGCCGGCGAAAGCCTCAATCGCAGACTTGGCCTCCCGAGCGGAGCGTTCTTTATCGATGTGCGACACTGCCGTGTCCAAAAGATACTCGCCGTTGTTTCGCACGAACTGATAGGCGTCGGGATTCGTTGCTCGCAGCGCGATTAAGCCAATCAGGTCGACATAGTCGACCTCGTTGCGCAGGGCCGCACCGTTAAAGTTCAATGTGTTGAGCATGCGCTCCAAGTGCCGGATTGTCTTGAACGTCCGCGTGAGATACTCGAGCACGATCGACGTTCGAGGATTACCGCCCCAGTCGTACTCCTGGTGGGCCTCCGCGAAGCGGTTTAGCCGGTTCACAACGAGCCTTTGAATCTGGACCTGCGTGAATGATGGTACACCAACCGGCACGTTGACGATCTTGTCGATAAAGTCAGCGCCTCCAACATCAATCAGCGCCTCGCGCACGACTCCCTCGTCGAAAGCCATAACATACGTTACGAACCGGAAATCAGCGACGGCCTTCACGAGCCTAAAGATGAGCCGAACCTCGCGTTTTGTGAGCCGATCAATGTCGTCGATAAGTACGATGATGCGCCGGCCACCGCCAACGAAACACGCCGAAATCTGCTCTTTTAGTGCGTCGAGCGTTGATGCTTCATCCGCCTGCTTGCGGCGAACCTTGCTCCAAAGACGAAGAATCGTCGAGCCAATCTTTGCCCAGAAGCTCGCGTCCTTGGCGGTGTCAAGCAGATCGGCAAAGGCATCGATTTTTTCAGCCGCCGCTCTATGCTTCTTATCCAGATCGGGTCGTCCCAATCGCAGCGTAAGAGCGCGAAAAAACTGTCGGAGCAGGTTGTCCTGATCGGAGAAATACCACGGGTTGAAGCGAACAACGATCGGTGCTTGCGCCCATTTGCGCTCACCCATCGCCTTCATCACGAGATTGAGAATCGAAGTCTTCCCGGTTCCCCAAGAGCCGTCGAGGCCGACGACCAAACTGTTCGGCTCATCGTAAGAGAGAAGCGCATCCGCCAGTCGACGTGCATAGCGCTCGCGATTCAGCTCGTCTTGCGCGAAATCTTCGATGGGTGCGCCGGGCGTGAACATGTTCGCCACGCTCTGCGATTGCGAAGCAGCGGTCTCGTCGCTCATCGCTGCCGTTTCTTCGGCACCTTCACGATCCAGAACTCCGTGCCGTCGATGACGATGCGTCGACGCGGACGGCCAGCCTGCGGCGATCGCATCTCGCCCTCGTCCTCGTAGTACAGTAGCAACCAACGAAGGACGTGCGCTCGAGCGCGGTCGGACAGCCGCTTCAGGACCGCCTTTAGCTCGACAAGCTCCCGGTCGACTTTAGCCTGGACCTCCTCGTAGCGCCTACCCATCGGGCGAACATATGTTCGCTTCACCCAGGGCCCGCCCTGCGCCTGACAAACCTGCCAAGTTGGCGGACCAAGCGGCGGCCGAACCCTCCTTAAGTGCCCCGGCCGCTGCGGTAGGGTAAATATCATGGCAAATCTTACCTATCGTGTCCTTGCGCCGGGCGACGCGTTCACTTTCGACCCGTCCCACCCACACGATCCGCCGGGAACCTACAAAGGACGAGAGCCGCTGCTGCAGCTCTGGGAGACGGACATCGACGGCAAACTCGCCGGCTGTGTGATGACGCTCCCACTACGATCGTTTTTTCGCGCCTCGTGCAACGTGAACGCGGTCGACGGCATCCAAGTCGGACCTCTACACCTCAATTCGAAACAGGCGAAATCGCTCGAGGACGCACTTCGCGACAAGTACGATCGCGATTACCAGATCGCCGTTCCAAAAAAGCACCGGCTCGCGATCGGCGAGTTTAAGAAACGGATTCCAGGCCTCGATACAATCATCAAACCGGCGATCAAATCGTTCCTCGGTCAGTTCTCAAATGTGACGACCTCCGATCTTCATATCCCCGGCCCGCGGTTCTAAATCGAATGCGGCGCTTAAAGAAAAGACCTGCAACTGCAATAGCGATCGGCGCAATTGTCGCTATCGGGTTCTGCACCATAGTTCTGGCCCACGCTTGGCCCAAGCCCCAGTCGCTTTGGACGGAGAACAGCAAGCTTCCAGCAGCGGTTGCGGAGGAACGTGAACTCATTACGGCAGAATTGCGCGCGCAGCCTCGTCTCGAGCTGGAGTTGCGCTCGCGCGAACGTCGTCGTACCTTCCTGGCGTCTGACGGAACACGCCTAACGGTTTTCTCGACTCCCGACGCCGTGGTGATTCAATACGGCGCTCACGAATACGCGACGGTCACTTATCCATGAACTCGTTTCTCGATGAGCACGGCGAATCACTCATTCAGTTCATCGTTGGCACACTCGCCGGCGCGCTGCTGCTTACATTTATCGCCTCTGCCCTCTCTGGGACTATGCAGATCGGCGCGACGCAATCAAGTCGCCAGGCAACAGAACTCGCATCTGACGTGTTTAGTCAGCGCATCGGAGCCGAGGGTGACTCCGCAACCTCTGTTTTCATTCCTTCACACGACATCTTCGGTTCAGCTAACGCTGTGGTCAACACCCCAACCACCGGCGGAGTGATCGGGCAGCCCGCAACCGGCGCTCACGAGGTCGACTTCATGCAGCGTGGCGTCGGTGTCTTAGGCCTTGTCGGCCTGTTCGACAAGTGGTGGGCCTATTATTACGACGCCGGCACACATCAACTCATCAAATATACGTATACGACGCGCAGCGCTGCTGGTTTGGCGACCGGTGTCAGCGCACCAGGCGCAACGATCTCGAATGTGCGTTCCTTCAACGCATCCTATTTACCGGCGAGCCAGATTCCGCAGGTCGAACATTACGTAAATGCTGCCGGCGCCATACCGACCGACGTTCTGATTCAAACGGGATATCCGGAGGTGTACGAGGGCAACCGCGGCGTCGTGCTGTGGATCGACTCGACGTCGTTGAAGTCCGCCACGAGTAATCCGAAACTGCTGCATTACATATACCTGATACCGGCAAGCGCACCGCAAGCGCCCATCGTCAACTACACCTGGTCACCGCCGCCGGCGCAAGCGCTCGTCGCCGCGCCGAGCATCACATTTGCGAGCAATGGCGCAGGCGGCTGGCTTGCAGGCAATCCATCCGGCACAATCACGGTCGACGAGCTCTACTATCATCGCGGGTTCACGAATAGCGGCTGCGTATCGTCCGGCGGGACGACTGTCGCGACGCTTTCCGGGCCCAACAACCTGATTCGCGGTTTCGACAACGTCGCCAATGATCCACCGACCTCGTTTCCCGGAGAGTGGGAGCAGTACAGCGTGACGCCGGTGGCCGCAGGATCTTGCACCGTAACGTTCGCCTCGAGCACGGCCGCTCCCGATCCCGACGACAAGACGGCGTCCGTCACGATCACCGTCGCGGATCCCATCGTATCGCTACGATCGTGGCCGCAGCAACTCACGCTCGGTGAGAATGGGGCTAGCGTTGGCACCACAAGCGGGACTTCGCCGATCGCTTTGTCGGACGACCTGGACGTCGCGCTCGCACCGGTGCTCAACGCCTTGCTCGGAGGGGGAACAGCGCGCGGAGCTGCGTCACCGCAACCTTGCTACGCGCTCGCCCAGACCGCGGGGACGTCGCCAGTTCCTGACTCATCGCTGCCCGGAGCCGTGAGTTCGGTACTAGGAGTCTACGTTGATGCAAACGCGTGCGAGGTCGATGCGAACGACAACCCGCTCCCAGCGACCAGCGTTGGCGCGATCGCTTACAATGGCGCATCCACGTCGGAAGTTTATCAACAGACCAGCAATTGCGAAGCAGGCACGGTTAGCGGTTGGCTGACTACCAACACGGCGGCGGAGTCGCTCCTGGGAGCTCAGGGGCAGGGCCCCGGCACATGCAGCGTGACGTTTTCCATTAGCGGACAACCGACTCAAACACCAACCGTGGGTAGCGGCCTCGTTGGCGTATCGGTCCACAGCTCTCAGTACTGCGTCCCGAATCAAACACCAGCATGCGCGCTGCTTGCCGTGCTTTTCAACACAACTGCGGTTGGAGGCGAGCCGAACTCCCCAAATGGAACGTACGCGGTCGAGTTCCTCATGTCCGACGGATCGCCGCAGACGTTCACGACGACGGTGACGCTCGACAACGTAAACGATGGGGTGTGGGAATACGTTACGGGTTCGTTCCCGAACGTGAATGGAAGTCCATATTGCGCGCTGCCATCAACGGGTGTTGGTATCGGAGATCCCGACGTCAGCTTTCTGGGCGGTGATCCATCGGTTGGCGCGGACGTCTACAACATCGCCGGTGGCACACTGAACATTCCCGCAAATTCCGGTTACGTGAACGGCATCGCGACGTCAGACGATACCGGTTTCAACGGTGGCACCGCGGAGAACTTTGTATCCTGGCCTACGACGTATACAGCCAGCGACGGGACCGTGTACAACCTCGACCCAAGCGCGGCGGCCAACGCTGCGCTTCAACAATTTAATCCAGCGATTGTAAACGACGATTCCCGTTCGAGCGGTTGGCACCAAACCGCACAGCTATATGTCTGCATGTGATGTCGCAGACGCTTTTCGTAGGGAACGCGAGTCTCGTTGAGGATCTGAACGCGCGGCCATGCGCCGCTAGACTTTTGCGATTCGCCATGATCCGGAAACCAGAGGTGGTACGAGCGCCCAAGGGAGGCCCGTGCCTCCCTTGGATAACGGCTGTCACGGCCAAGTAGGAAATTTCGGATCCGTGTACGATCGCGGATCGGTCACGAATTGCGCCAAACCTAATCCCTGATAGAACGTGGTCCCGCTCTTCTCCCAAAGCTCCCATGCCGCGCCAAACCAAAGTGCCCGAGGGTCAGTCGCGCCAGTAAAGGTGGCGCCGAAGGGCTGAGCCTCGATCCACTCATCGCAACTCGTACCGCCCGCGATGCTCCCACCTCCGGAAGTCAACCCCACGACGGTACCGCCGTTGTTCGCGATGATATGCGCGGTATTCGCGCGCTCGTTTTCGGTTAGCCATTCATCGACGCTCGACCCCGCGTAGCCGTTCTGGGTTCGAGCATACTCCCACGCGACGTAGCACGGCATCTCTGTCGAAGCGTTCAGGGTAGCGAGGCGATAGTCGCCATTGGTCTCCCATATTGGCGGAGTATAGCCCGACGCGACGGTTGGAAGCGTCGGCGCTATAAGGATCTGATCTCCTCCAGACAAAGAAACGTTGTCATGTACGGTCGCGACGGTGACGAACGGCGCCGGTGACGGGGTGCCGCACGTCGTCGTGCAAGTCGGCGGAGTATAGCCCGCCGGCGGCGTGGCAACTGCATCGCTTCCGATGACAAGCACGTAGTGGCCATTGGGTGCTCCGCGTAATGTGAATTGCCCGCTCGCGCTCGTCGTGGCCTGGGGCGACGGCAGCGGCGTAGGACACCCGTCCGCTTCTGGCGTGATCGTTGCAGGGGACGGGGTCGCCCCGCAGGGTCCCCACGGCATTAGCTTCACTGGAACGCCTGCAAGCGGCGAACCGTTCGCGTCGTTCACAACAGTGCCCGACGCGTTGGTAATCGAGTCGCTCGGCGAAGCCGATGACGTCGGCGCGCTCGTCGGAGGCGTGATTCCGCCTCCGCCAGTCGAACCACCGCCGCCGCCCCCGCATGCTGTGAGCGAGAGAATTAGAGCCGCGATCGCGGCGTTGTACAAGGTCTTCATGGTTTCGAGCCTAGCACGCGAATTCAGGGGGCTAAGCCGTGCTCGTAGCCCTCGCCTACAAATCGAGACGCGGGCCTTTCATGGAGCCGGGCTGTTCGTACTTGCTAACGGTCTCGCCGTCCGATCTAAGAATCGCACCGAACCGGACCTCACGCGCAGCGAGAGAATTGGGAACCATTACGTGTGTCGCGCGACCCTTTTCGTACTCGAGCAAAAGGTGAACCAGGCCTCCGACGATCAATTTGTCGACCACGCGGCCGGCTCTGCGATCATATTTCTTCCGCGCGAATTCCTCACGCGAAATAAGCGTAATCCCGCGCTCTCGCAGCGTGCGAGCGAAGACGTCCTCCGTCGGAGCGCTCTCCGCGGGGGCCGCCGGCGCCTGGATCGTGGGCGCCTCGTGCTCGGGAATGTCGTACTGCAGTGACGATCGTTTGTAGTTCGGCGCGCTAAGGGCGTCGACGAGATCCGCCTCATCGGCGTAGTCCATGGCGCTGTAAAACGCATGAACCGAATGAGTGTGTCGGGTCAGGCCGACCGTTGCATTATGCGCGTCGTCATATTTGCCAACAGCCCAAAGCGTGTGCTTAGCGGTTAGGCCTTCGCCCTTATAGTCGGTTCCCGCGTAGCCATAGTCGATCCAACTGTAGGAATCGAGAGCGACTTTGACGGTCCTTCCGGAATCGAGACGCACTCGAAGGCTTCGGGCATACTTGCCAATGACGTCCATTGCTTCGACCGTTCCGAGCGTTCCGTTTTTCACGGGTACCTTTTCGCCGGTCTCGTGCTCGTGCAGATTCTCATTTTTCCCGAAGCGCACGCGCTCACCGACGGCAAATGCGCGCACGTCGCGTCGAACCTTGTCATTGCGGCGCAAGGTGATGCGCACTCTGGAGTCGTTGGATAGCTCGCCACGCCCGTGTCGGATTTCGTGCGCGCGCTCGTTCAGATCGTCGACTACCCAATTGCGGCTGCTTTGCACCCATACCAGCGCATCCGGCTCGGCGCGCGTCATGGCATCCCACGCCGACATCAGCCGCTCGTGAAGGTCCGTGTTGTCGGCGCAGCGCGAAAACGTCCCACCGTCAAGGTGCGTCTTGATACCAGCACGGAAACGGCGTTCGAACAGCGCTTTCGTCGCCGCGAGGTCTCGCGGTGAGGCTTGTCGTCGAGGCGTCGAGAGCTCGGCTACGCGATCGGGGTAGAGATGCGTGTAACGTTGGAATGCATTTCCGGCTTCCACGTTCTTGAGTTGGCCTTCATCGCCGGCGCCGGTAATGCGGGCGCCGCGCTCTCGGATAGCGCGATAAATGGCGTTGGCTTGGCGCGTGCCGGTCAAATTAGCCTCGTCCATGACCAGCAGCGTGTTCGGTCCGATAGTTTCCGGATCAACGCCAATACGGTATAGCAGTGCCGCATTCGACGTTGATTCGATACCGCTGTCGGTCTGCAGTCGTTCGGCCGCGACACTCGCAAGCGAACAGCCGATGACCTCCCACCCATTATCTTCGAAGACGGCTTTGACGCGACCGAGGGCAAAACTCTTACCCGCGCCGGCGGCGCCGCGCGCAAAAGTGAGACGGGCGCCACTTGCCGCCTGAAGGACGAACTTGCGCTGGTCGTCATCGAGCCCCTCGAGGTGGCGAGGGTCCACGTGCAGCGGCGCCGCGGCTTCACGAGCGAGTGCCTCCATGTGCCGATCGAGCTCACGCTCTTCTTCTCGCATGGCGACCGTTGTAAACAGCGCGTTGTCGTACCCTGGAATCTTAACTAGGCGATCCGCCACTGAGTGGAACGCGCTCATTAGGTCCTCGCCGTTGACGGTTGCCTCGGCAAGTGCTTCTGCCAGTTCCTCCGCGGTGAAGACCGCTTCGTGGCGCGTCAGCTCGTCAAGCACTTCAGTTGGGTCAAGGGCGATGGTCGCGCTGCGTGCCGCGCGTTCGTCGTCGGCGGCCTTAGCCGCTGCCCGCTCGCTCCACGTCTTTGAACGCCCCTCTTGTTGTTGCTCGCCGGCGGTGTCGTAGTGAGGCGATTCATGCCGCTCGCGTGTTCCAGCACCAGCGTGCGCGGCCTTCTGCCCGGCAGCGATGTCACCCGGAGCCGTGACGCGCTGCTCTGGCACGCGGAAGTGCCCGAAACGGGCTTTCAACTCGGTGTAGCGCAGCCAACGGAAAGGCCCCTTGCCTAGCGTCGTTGGTGTCACGGTGCGCGCATCATCGTCGACGTCGTGGATCCGAGCGCCCTTGCCAGCTTCCCAGCTGTAACGCAGACCGACGCCGGCCATGATTTCCTGCAGTTGATCCCAGCCGGCCGCAGCGACCACGCGATCGCGCACAGTGCGTAGCGCGTTTGCGGCGTATTCCTCAAATCGCGCGTACGTTGACGTGGAAAATCGCACCACGGATCCATCAAGGTCCGGCGGGAGGTCGAACCGCTCTATGACGCGCTTGTATGCGAGCCGTGGGTCCATTTTAGAGGCGGACACGTGCTTGTGTTCGGGGTCACTGGCGTCGACGATCTGGCCGCCCACGACCTCGCCGAAACGATTTCGGTATAAGCGATATTGAAGGTCGTAGCGTTTCAGGGTCTTAGTCAGTGTCGCCCAATCGGCGTTCGGATCGTCGAGTACTGTCGCGATAGCATCGCGCGGTTCGCCCAGGACAATGGTCTGAAAACTGAGCTTCCCGTGCCGCACCTCTCGCCGTAGAGCGTCGTCGCTTATGTCGAAGTTTACGTACCGGTTAGGGTCGATCTCGACCACGCGGCCGTTCTTGATCTCATAGTACTTACCGACGTCGTGCTCGCGGCCAAACCGCAGTTCAGACTCGCGCATCACGCGCTCGCCGCGGCGGTAGTCGCCCTTGAGGTCGGCTATGCGAAAGTCGCGCATTGAGACTCGCGATGCCGCGATGTGAACGTGCAGGTTGTCCGTGTCGCGGTGGATGCTGTAGACGGCCTGCGAATCTTCCATGCCGAGCTCACGCAAGAGCTCATCCGCCGCTAGGAACATCTCCTCACGCGTCGGCGTTTCACCTGGGCGCCAACTGATTGTCGCGTGAAAGCTAGGGTCCTTGCATCTAGCGTGTCGCCGCGACGCGGCGGCATCCATATCGGCGACAGCTGTATCGAGGCCATCGAGGTTTCGTAAGGCGATGTCTTCGTCTGGTATCCGGCGTTGCCCATCGAGCGCGTCCTCGCGCGTGGTTACGTACTCCACGAGGTCGCGAAAACCGATGAACTCCGATTTTCGACGGTAACGACGATAGATCACCCGCGCTCGTATCCTAGGCTATCGCTTAAAGCATCCAGCGTGAACTCAAGGCGCACCAACAATGACGCCGCGAGGTTGCTCTCCGGCGGGGCAAGAGCAGCGCTTACAGCCCGTTCCACACGTTCGATCGCGGCCTTTAGGGGAACCGCTACCGCGTCGATGCGGTCGAGCGGAGCCCTTGCCTCGGAGTAGAGGTGCTTCTGCAAATTGCCGAGCCGCGTCAGTTCAAACAGCGCCCGCGTTATTTCCGGCGTCGCGGCTGGTTGCATGGCGGCCCGGATGGCGCGCAGAGCGTTCAGGGCAACTAGAAGATCTGCGCGATCGACGGCGGGGGGCTTGCCCAGCGCCATTGACTCCAAGTACTCGCTAAGGCTATTGGCCGATCGCGCGCGCTCCATAATCGCCGCCTTTACGGCCGGCGTAACTCGGATGTTAATTTGCTCGGACCGCGTGCGGTTCTCCGGGTTCATCGTCCTTCGACCGTAGCACAGCGGTCCGAGGCGATAACGCCCCTTCACCGTGCGCGGCGTGAGGCCGTAGGCCGAGAGCCGCCATTTTTTGTATGCGGAGCGAAGCGGAGCATCGTGTGATGTGGCTGGCTAGCCACATCACTATCCCGCCCCCGTGACTTTTAGCCGTTAGGCGTCTCTGCGTTTCGCAGCCGAGCAGATCGTTACCGCCATGTTGCTGGACCGGCGCGCGTTTCCGGGTTTCGCGGCGAGGGCGGTGTAACGCGCCGATGGACCTGTGAAGTGCCGTTATGACCAATTTGGCGTGGTGTACGCTGTATGCACTATGAACAGATCCACACCCGGAAACGCGAGCATGCAAGACGTACTTAGGGAGCTCATTGAGCACCCCCCAGAAAAGCCTGGCGATTCTGCCCGCGCTGAGATACGCGCGAATCTTACGTTGCTTCGTCAGGCGTTCGCTGCGAGACTCAGCGCACGGACGATCGCGGCGGCACTAACACAACGAACCGGCCGGAAATGGACAGCCGAAAAGCTCCGCCGTTGCATCAAAGAAGTGGCACCTGGCCAGCAAGTCCTGCGCACGCGGAAGAGCGGAAAATAGTGACGCCACAAGAAAAGGCGCAGGGACTACAACAGATACTAGGAGCTCATCTGATACGTGCCCTGGTAGGCGACGACGCGCGAATCTCTGCGGCGCTCAAGGTGGCTGCGGGGTTCATAAATACGCACGAGAACGCAGGGAGCGACCTCACGTTCACCAGACTCTGGTTCGAGACCGCTCGCGACGATCTCGACGGCAAGTCCCCGATCGAATTACTCGCGACGGTGCCAGTCGAGAACCTTGAGCGAGCTACGGCAGCGCTCATGGTGATTGCCAATAGCGGGCAACCCGAGGAGTTTCCGTTGGAGGATTGCTCAGCCTGTGCGGCCGGTAGGCACGACGAATGCTTCGCCTATGGACCGCGGTGGATATGCCCCTGTCCCTGCCGGCCTTGCTGAACGACGATCAACTAATCCTCGGCGAATTCCCAAGGCGGATCATAGTAGCTTCCCGCGATCGACGCAGCATCGCGACGCTGACGCTCGCCACGGAATAGAAACATGGCGTGGGTGGATCGGCCCGAGATCCACGCTATCCACTCCTCGGGACACTGCGTCAACGTCCGTATGGCCGCCAGTAAGCGCGCCTCGTAAATTCCGTTCGCGCCGGGAGCCCTGATTGAATCAGACGCCATGCAGACTGCGAGCGTCCGCCGCGTAGTCTGTCCCGAGTGCAGAAACGCACTCGTAGGAAGCATTCCACTAATCCATCGGTCCCAATCGCCTCCACAATCCACGAGGTCGCCAAGCGTCCATATCGCGGCTACGGCGCGAGCCTCTAAATACACCATCAACTCGAGCCTACGCGGATTCGTTGGCCGACGATTTCGTATCCGCAAATAGCTCGTCGGCGCGGGCAACGTCAAAAGCCAAAATCAACTGCTCGACGATCGCGGCCTCGGACGGTCGTTGCATCCGGATGCCACTTTTCGTAGGCATAGGACGTCGAATGTGGCGCAGGCGCTGGTAAAGCTCCAAGACCTTTGCACGTGCGGCCGGCGACAGCCTGAGCGTTACCCGATCGACGTCACGCACTACCGGCGTCGTGGTGTCATGCTGTCGTGACGCCGCGGCGTCATGAGCAACGCGCGGATCGGGTGCCGCGTAACGCGCTGCGCCCGTCGGTTGCGGCAAATTGCCAAGTCTACTCATTGCCCACCTCGGCAGCAAGCTTGTCGTAGTCTTCCGCAACTGCAGCCGTTGGATCGTAGTCGTAGATCGTCTTGGCATGACCGTAACATTCGGCAAGCCTGGTGCTCAGGCGGATCGTCGTAGCGTACAGCCTGCCATCTGCGTTGGAGCGCAAGAAATCTCGAACTTCGCCGGCAAGAGCAAGACGCCGATCGTAGCGAGTAATAAGGGTCGCGATGCTCGGCACAGCCTGAATGACGTCGACGTCGGCTAGCTCTTGAATGGTCTGACGGACCTGCTGTAGCCCGGTCAGGGCCATCGCTTGTGAGTCGATGGGCACGATGACACGGTCAGCAACACAGAGCGCGTTTACACTCAGCGTTCCGACCCCCGGCGGGCAGTCGAGTAAAATCACGTCGTAGCTAAGGCCGCGCAGGGCGCGCCTCAAAGCTAATGCCGGCGCAGGCGATGATGCGCGAAGGTCGTCCGCCGCTTCATGCGTGGCACGGGAGCCGTACATGAGGTCAACTCCGGCGGCTGTCGATGGCGCGATCGCTTCCGCAGCAGTTCGATGGTCTGCTAGCGCATTCGCTATGCTTGCTCGAGGAACGTCGCTTCGCCCAATCCAGGCCGTCAGGTTTGCTTGCGGGTCGAGGTCCACGACTAGCACGCTCAACCCGCGACGCGCAAGCGCATGTCCGAGAGTCGCAGTTGTGGTCGTCTTGCCGACGCCGCCCTTTTCGTTCGTAATCGCAATCTTCATAGTTTCACGCTAGCATCGGTATCCGGGAGGCGATTCCGCGTCATGACGCTGTGGCGTCGTGACGCCCGTCGGTGACCTCGCCGCTCGGGCAGGGAAGGCTGGGAACTGCACCACTCCACCGATTTTGTAGCGCGTGCAAGAACAGGCGGTGAGGCTTTGCAATTTCGCCGGGGTACAATCGTTGCTGTTGCAGCACGTAGCCGATCGCCTCGGCAACACTTTTCACCCCAAAGTGCGCTACCAACTCACGCTGGCGTGTTCCAGGAAATGCCCAGTAGGTCAAGTACTCAGCGGCGGCAACAATCTCTCTGGGTTCCAATCCAGTCGTCGTTTCTATCCCCAAGCCCCTCGCGCAAGCGCTGAGGTGGGATGAGGTACCCGAGGTACTAGACGAGGTAGATTCCTTTATAGAGACGGGGAAGTTTTCCCGATCTAAAACGGGATGCGCTCCCGCTCTCGCCGGGAAGTTTTCCCCCACCTTAGGGACCTCTTGCCGATCTGCAGTTCGGGAAATACTCCCGGTCTGTAGATGAGTGACCTTACTTGCGGAATCAATGCGCTGCTCTCCGAATCGCTCGTAGATTGGGGACACGTCGTAGCGTTTCATCGCACCCACGCGGTTTCGGTCGGTTCTTACGAGGCCACAATCGGTGAGTTGCCGCAAGTGCTTTCTGAACGTCTTTGGATCGATCGCGTTAAGCGCGGCGCAGACTTCGGACTCTGACACGACGCAGGTGAACCCGTGACTGGTTATCGCTCGCGTTAGCAGGCACACCGCAATGACCTTGCTGAAGGGATGCAGGCTGCGTATGTCCGGATCATCGGACCACATGAATTTCTCGATCGTCCCGTACTTGTAGTAC
>Ga0335074_10010119_pt1 | contig 13174 bp, 10 predicted proteins | sample Lox_Sample_23_FD_206715 | JGI IMG/M metagenome (GOLD analysis project Ga0335074, IMG submission 206715) | Soil microbial communities from Loxahatchee National Wildlife Refuge, Florida, United States - Lox_Sample_2.3 | ecosystem: Environmental > Terrestrial > Soil > Wetlands | place: USA...
CGGACGACGGCAACAACTTTCTGCTGACCAACGGCAACTATGCGCAGACGCGATTTTATCCGAACCGGCAGATCAATATCCAAAATGTCTCACGCCTGCGGCCGGCGTGGATCTTCCAGACCGACGTCCAGGAGTCGATGGAGACCTCGCCGGTCGTCGTGAACGGCATCATGTATATCACCACATCGTTCGATCATGTCTATGCGGTGAACGCACGTACCGGCGAGCAGATCTGGGAGTACACGCAGAAGCTCGGCCCAATCAACACTTACTGCTGCGGGCCCAATAACCGAGGCGTCGCGGTGTACGGGGACAAGGTTTATTTAGGGACCCTGGACTCCAAGCTGGTGGCGCTGGATGCCAAGACCGGCAAGCCTGTGTGGGAGGTGCAGATCGCTGATCCGACACTGGGCTACAGTGAGACCATGGCGCCGACCGCGGTGGAGGGCAAAATCCTGATCGGCACCAATGGCGGCGAGTACGGCATCCGCGGCTTCGTGCGCGCCTACGATGCCGAAACCGGCAAGCTGATCTGGAATTTCGATACGATCCCAGAGAATTCAGTAGGCGTGTGGGCGACCACGGATGCCACCGGGCGCAACCTGCACCGGGACATTGCTGCCGAAAAGGCGGCGCTGGCGCAGAATGGCGATCCCTATAAGCGGCTTGGCGGCGGCGTCTGGCAGAACCCGGCGGTGGATCTGGTGCACCACCGGATCTACTTCGCCGTGGGCAATCCCTCGCCCGATCTGGACGGCGCCGTTCGACCGGGCGACAACCTTTACACCGACTCGCTCGTTTCGGTCGATCTCGATACCGGCAAATATGTCTGCCACTTCCAGTATATCCCGCACGACGTCTGGGACCTCGACGCTACCAGCCCGCCGGTGCTGGTGAAGGTCCGCGACAACAACGGCAATCTGGTGGATGGCGTGCTGGAGGCCGGCAAAACCGGACACATCTATGTCAACAGAGCGGATGATTGCAGTTTGATCCGCTTCTCCCAGCCAATGGTTCCGCAGAAGAACATGTGGGCGCTGCCTACCCCGAACGGCACGGTCATGTTGCCAGGTGCCAACGGCGGCGTCGAATGGTCGCCAATAGCGGTGAACCACGTGTTCGAGCTGGCGTATGCCATCAATCTGAACCAGCCGATGACCTACACGGTTACCCCAGCGCCCTACCCTGATGGCAAGCTGTGGCTTGGGGGTGCGTTCACGGTGATCCCCGGCGCCGAGCAGTGGGGCAACATCACCGCGGTGGAGTATAATACCGGCAATATCGCGTGGCAGGTGAAGACTCAAATGCCGATGATCGGCGGTATCCTGGCAACCGCCGGCGGCCTGGTCTTTGCCGGCGAAGGCAACGGCCTGTTCAAGGCGTATGATGCCGCGACGGGGGCCGAACTGTGGCGCTTCCAGGCGGGTGCCGGCGTCAACGCACCACCCTCGTCCTATACTGTCGATGGCCGGCAGTATATCGTTGTTGCCGCAGGCGGAAACACGCAGCTCAACTACAAGCGCGGCAACGTGGTCGTCGCTTTCACGCTTCACTGAATGGTCGGTAAGCCGAGGCGGTCCGTGACGCCGGACCGCCTCGGACGCTGGCGTTTCCTGCACGCGGTCACCGAATGACGATGCAACGGGTAAATCGTCTGCTGCTGGCGGGCTTCGTTCTGGTCGTGCTCGCCGCTCGGGAGGTGCCTGCCCAGACTGGCGCGGCCGACACGATCGCGCAGAAGGCTGCCATATGCGCCGCCTGCCACGGAGCCAACGGCGTCCCGATCAGCAAGGATATCCCGGTAATCTGGGGCCAGCATGCCGGCTACGTCTTCGTGGAGTTGCGCGATTTCCAAACCGGTGCGCGCAAGAACGAGCAGATGGCGCCGATCGTAAAGGGCTTGAGCCGTACCGACATGCTGGCGCTGGGCGAATATTTTGAAGCCAAGCCTTGGCCCGACCTGAACCAGCCGCGAGCGCCGGCGGATGTCACCACGGACGCACAGGGGATCGCGGCGTCCGGCCAGTGTCCGCAGTGCCACCTTGGCGGCTATCTCGGTGCCAGCGTCACCCCAAGGCTCGCCGGGCAGAGCATCGATTACCTGCGGCATACGATGCTGGACTTCCATACCGGGGCGCGCGGCAACAATCCGTGGATGGCGGCCCTGCTGAAGACGTACACGGACGCGGATCTCAATGCGCTGGCGCTTTACCTTGGCGGGTTGTGAATTCGATTGTTACAAGCTTGCAGGATGTACTCGCTAACACTCCGTCATGCTGCCTGCGCCTACGTCGATTTCTGACACGAAGGCCACGAAGCTCGTGAAGGTTGTTTCCGTGCAGCCTGGGGACGCCAGCTCTTCTACGTGTCCTTGGTGCGCTTCGTGCCCTTCGTGTCAAAAAAGTTGGTCGTGCGCCTACTCATTCGCCTTTTGGGCGCGAACTTCTATCGCTACACTGGTGTCAAAACCGCCGCTCGAATACCGTCACCACGTCGCCCGGCTGCAGCGGCGTTTCGCGGCTGGCCCGCCCCTCGATCGTCCGCCCGTCCTCGGTCCGCACCACCGAGGCGGACGTCTCAACCGCGCGGTAGGTGAACCCGCCCGCCAGCGCCACCGCGCCCAACACCGTCATGCCTGGCTGGTAGGGGAACTCGCCTGGCTTGTTCACCTCCCCCAGCACGAAGATCGAGCGGTAGCGGGTCACTTCCACCGAGACCGACGGTGCGCGCACCAGGCCGCCCCGCTGCAACGCCGCGGCCACCGCGGCGCCCAACGCGTCGGGGCTGAGGTCCGCCGCCCGTACGCTGCCCAGCATCGGCACGGCGATCCGTCCGGCAGCATCCACATCGAACTCACCGGTGAGCGTGTCTTCACCCACCGTGATGATGCGCACCTCATCGCCCGGCCCGAGCCGATAAACGTCGGACGAAACGGGTGGCAGCGGGGGCAGGCCGCGTCCCGGCGCACAGGCGGCGACAGCAAGCAACAGCATCGTGCACAACGTACGAAATCGGATCGGCGTCATGCGCCCTAGACTCGGGCGTACAACTGTCCGAATGGTTAACGAGCGTGCATTAGCGTTGTCTTAGCCCCCGCCCCGGCAGGATGCCCACGGCGCTTGGTTGAGCAAAACGGTCGCAGCGCCGGCTTCGGCTCTGGCGCCATGGGTGCGCGATGCTCGACAAGCCCGCTGGACCGACCCACGCTGCCCGGTCGTTCGCCGGATCGGGGCGCGATTTCGACGGCGGCACTGAAGGCGGCGCCGGGCTCGGCGTGCGCTCGATTCTGTCCATCCTGCGCCGGCGCAAGGTAACGCTGATCGGCTGCGCGGTGCTGATTCCGACGCTGGCGGCGATCGCACTCATGCGGATGACGCCACTTTATACCGCGACCGGCTCGCTGATCTACGAGCCCGACGAGTTCAAGCTGCCGGAGCTGCAAAGCATCCTGCAGGTCGATCCGACCACCGACGCCGTGGTGGCGAGCCAGGTGGAGGTGCTGCGTGGCCTGCGCCTGATCGAACCGGTGGCGCAGCAGCTCAACCTGTTCGCCAATCCGGAGTTCAACGCGGCGCTGCGGCCCGCACCCTGGTACGCCGGGATGCTGCGGTGGGTGCAGGCGCTGTTCGCAAGCCAGGACACCGACGCGGCGGCCGAGGCTGGCCCGCCGACAGCGTCATCCGGCGGAGCGGTCCTGCTCGCGGTTCAGCGGGCGCTTGACGTCCGCACGGTCAATGCCTCGCACGTGCTCGAGGTGTCGTTCACGTCCAAGGACCCGATGATCGCGGCAGCGGTCGTCAACAACCTGATGGACACGTACATCAAGTCCCAGCTCGCGGCAAAGCTCAACGCAACTGATAAAGCCCGCGCCTGGCTGGAGACGCGGGCAAGGGAGTTGCGGGCGGAAGTACGCGCCGCCGAGGATCGCATTGTCCAATATCGTGCCGAGCGTGGGCTGGTGCAGGGCGTGCACGCCGGGCTCGATACGGAGCAGATCAGTCAGATCACCGAGGATCTGGGGCGCGCCCGCGCGGATCTCGCCACTGCCGAAGGCCGGCTTGATGCCGCGCGCAACCATGCCGGTGCTGCCGCGCTAGCCGCGGTCGCGCCAAGCGTCGAGCAGTTGCGCGACCAGAACAGCAGCCTCGCTGCACAGCTTCAGTCGCTGACCTCCCGGCTTGGCCCCAACCATCCCGAGGTGCTGGCGTTGCGCCGGGAGATCGAGCAGGTGCAACACGACCTCGGGGCAGAGACCGCCCGGGTTGTGGCGGCAAGCGATGCCGAAGTGCGCGCTGCACGGGACCGGGTGAAAACGCTCGAGGACAATCTCGCCAGCGCCGAAGCGAATGTCGATCGCAGCGAGCAGGCGGAGATCCCGCTCAACGCGCTGGAACGCGACGCCGATGCCTCACGCACGCTGCTGTCGGCGGTGCTGCAGCGGATCCAGGAGACAGCGCAACGGGCCGCTGTGGAGACGGTCGATGCGCATGAGGTTTCACTCGCGCTGCCGACGGGTACGCCGAGCTTTCCGCGCACCGGGCCGATGCTGGCCGCGGCGACGGCATTCGGGCTGCTGTTCGGGCTGTTCGTGGTCTACGTGCAGGAGCTTGCGGATACCAGCCTGCGCAGCGGCGACGACGTGCGCGGCTCGCTGGAGTTGCCGTGCTTCGCGCTGATCCCCGACGTGCCGCGCCGGCGGCTCGGCCGGCTGAAGGTCGGCGATTATGCGGTACTTAAGCCGCTGAGCGGCTTCGCGGAGCAGGTGCGGGCGTTGCGCGCCGGGCTGTGGCGCGGCGGAGCGACACGGCCTCGGGCCATCGCCGTCACTGCGGCCCGGCAGGGCGAGGCAAAGACGACGGTGGCGCTGGCGCTCGGCCGGATCGCCGCGATGACCGGAGAGCGCGTGATGTTGCTCGACTGTGACCTGCGTCGGCCGGAATTGGCCCGGTTGCTCGGCGCCGAAGGACGGCCCGGCCTCGCCGAATGCCTGCTGGGGAAAGAGAGCCTGGAATCCGTCACCCGGAATGACCCATTAACTTCGATGGATTACATCCCGGCAGGTGCCGCCGGATTGGACATGGGCGGCCTGTTCATGTCGGAGGCGATGGCGCGTTTGCTACAGACGTTGCGCGAAAATTACGAGTTGGTGCTGATGGACGCGCCTCCGGCACTTGCTGTCAGCGACACTCGCATGATCGCGCAGTTCGCCGACGCCACGCTGTTCTGCGCCCGTTGGCGCCGCACCCGGCGAGAGGCGGTGCGCAACGCCATCGAGCTGTTGGAAGAGGCACAGGCCAATGTCGTGGGCGTAGCGCTGACGCGCGTGGATGCCCGCGCGCACGGCCGGTCCGGCTATGCCGACGCCGACGCGGTCCACTCGCGCTACCGCCAGTATTTCCGGGACTAGACAATGCGCACAAGCCAGCTCGTCCTCCCCCCGCATGAGGGGATCGGGGGCCGGCTCGACATCAGACCCGGCTGAGCGATGCGGCCGGCTCGGGACGTGCTGTGGCTGGGGGTGGAAGCGGCGGCCTCGGCCGGCTTCTCGGTGGTGTCTGCCTTTGTTGTCGCCCGCCTGGTAGGGCCGGCGGAGGTTGGCATCGGCGCCGCCGCCGTAGCGGCGCATGTGCTGCTTTGGGTCGGGGTGAATGCGCTGTTTGCCGACGCGATCGTGCAACGCGCGGCGCTGGACGAGATGGCAGCCACGAGCGCTTTCTGGACCTCGTCGCTGGTCGGGCTCGCGGCGGCGGCGTTGCAGGCGGGCGCCGGCTGGCCGCTGGCCTGGGTCCTGCATGATGGGCGGCTGATCGGGATGTCGCTGGCCCTGGCCGCGCCGTTGCCTCTGGTGGGGGCGGCCGGCACGATCGCCGGGCGGGTCACGCGCGACCGGCACTACCGGCTGCTGGCTTGGCGCGCGCTGCTGGGCCAAGGGGCGGGAACCGTGGTCGGCATCGTCTGCGCGTTGGCGGGAGCCGGCGGGTGGGCGTTGGTGGCGCAGCAGGCAATCGGCTCGGCTGGTGGAGCGCTGGTGTTGCTGTTGGGTGCCGGGTGGCGTCCGGCCCTGGCGTTCCGCTGGGGGCCGGTGCGCGAGATGCTGAGGGTGGGGCTTCCGCTGACGGCGAGTACGCTCGTGCTGCACGGACGCTACCGGTTGTTCGCGGTGCTGATCGGCGGGACCGCCGGCCCGACTGCGCTGGGCGAAGTGCATTTGGCGTTCCGGCTGGTCGATACCGTGCGCGAACTCGTTTTTACGGCGTTGTGGCGACTCATGCTGCCGCGGATGGCCGAATGCCAAGAGGATCCGGAGGCGTTGCGCGCTGCCATCGACCGCTGGCTGGCCGGTTCAGGGCTGGTCGTGTTCCCGCTGTGCGGCGCGATGTTGGTCAGCCTGCCGCTGCTGACGCGGCTTGTGTTGGGACCGGTGTGGGCGCCTTCCGGCCGGGCGACGGTGCCGCTGACGCTATTGGCGGTCTGGCTGTTCCTGGGGTTTCCGGCGGGTGTGGCAACAGTCGCTCGAGGGGTGACACAGTACGTGCTCCGCAGCAATCTCGCCGGGACCTTGGTGCTGGTGTTGGCGGTCTTGGTGCTGCGGCCGCAGCGGGCGGTGGTCGCGGCGGAGATCTGGGTCGCGGCGCAGGTGCTGGTGGCGCCCTATACGTGGCTGACCAATGCACGAGTGCTGGGCTCGCCGCTACGGCGGCTGCTGCGCGCCGGCCTGCCGTCGCTGGTATTGGCGGCGCTGGCGACGGGGCTGGCTTGCGGAGTGCCGTGGCTGGCTGGCTGGCCGGTACGGCCGGCGGCCGTCATTGCGGCGCGGCTGGCGATTGGCGCCGCGGTCTGGGGGCTGGGACTCATGCGGCTGCGGCCCTGGAGGATGCAGGGCCTGCGCCGGGTGTTGGCGCTGCCGTCGTAGGGGCCGGTCAGCAGGGGATGCGCGGCCCACTGGGAACTTTCCCGAACGCTGATGGCGCGAACGCATCGAAGGTCTTCCGCGCGTCAGTAGACATGTGGTTCTCGCGTAGAGATCAGCGGCGGTCACTGTAGTGCCCTGAGTCGTTCAGACTGCGGGGTACGAGCCACCCAAGAAGCCTGACTCTGGTGGGATGACAGCGGGAGTTGACTGGTTTCGTGGACGGCCGAGCAATTGCGCTCGGGGAGTCCGACATGTTGCAACTGATACGATGTTATGCGCGTGAATTTTGTCGTCGACCTCGCCGCTAAAAACCGGCTGGACATCGCATGGAATTCCTCATTTGCCAGCACATTCCCGACCGGCTTGGCTGGCCTGGCTGCTTGCGCCGCTATGACCCCCAAGATCGCCCGCTCGAATCACGGAAGACCCTTTCTTTTAACACGGAGGGCACGCGGAGGAGCACGGTGGGTCACCGAGGCCTAACTCGAAACCGCGAAGACGAGGGATCGCGCTGGGTGGGGCTCGCGGCATATCGCATAGCCACACCTCCGTGGTCCTCCGCGTGTCCTCCGTGTTGAAGCCTTAAACAAACCTGCCGCGTACCCGGCTGTTCGCATCCGGCATCTTGCTGATGATCCCGATCATCTCTCGTCCCGACAGGTTGCTGTCCTTCAGTCCGCAGCGGCCACAATGGTTCGTGCGGAGCTCGGTCGCGATGCCTGCAACAGTACGCTACCGTTACCGCGGCGACGCAGCATGTCGGGAGAAATGCCATGAAGATCACTGGCTTCGAGACAATCCGCCTCGGTGAGTTCCCCAACCTGCTCTGGCTCCATGTCCATACGGACGAGGGGCTGGTCGGCCTGGGTGAGACTTTCTTCGGACCGTGCGCGGTCGAGGCGCAGATTCACGAAACCGTCGCACCGCTCCTGCTTGGCAAACCCGCGTTGCAGATCGACCGTCACGCGCGGACATTGCAGAACCAGTATCTCGGCTTTTCCGGGACCGGGGTGGAGATGCGGGCTGCCTCGGCCGTGGACATCGCACTCTGGGATCTGTTCAGCCAGGCTGTCGGACAACCGCTGCATCAATGCCTGGGTGGGTTGTCGCACGACAGGGTTCGCATCTACAACACCTGCGCGGGCTACCGCTATGTTCGTGCCGCAGTCGGCCAGAAGACGGACGATTGGGGGCTGGATCCGGCGAACGCCGAGGGGCCGTACGAAGACCTGGACGCGTTCCTGCACCGGGCGGACGAGCTCGCGCTCTCCCTGCTGGAACAGGGTATCACGGCCATGAAGATATGGCCGTTCGACTTCGCGGCGGAGGCGACCGAAGGCCGTTCGATTTCCGCCGCCGATCTCGAACATGCGCTCGTGCCGTTTCGCAAGATACGGGACGCGGTGGGCAGAAAGATCGACATCATGGCGGAGCTGCACTCGCTCTGGACTCCGCCGGCGGCCGAGCAGGTGTTGCGGGCACTCGCGCCATTCCAACTGTTCTGGGCGGAGGACCCGATCAAGATGGTGAACGCCGATCTGTTGGCGAACCTGCGCAGCCGCACCGACGTTCCGATCTGCGCCAGCGAGACAGTCGCAACCCGCCGCGCCTTCCGCGAGTTCCTGCAAGCCGACGCGGTCGACGTGGTGATGCTGGACCTTTCGTGGTGCGGCGGCATCGGCGAGGCAAAGAAAATCGCGACGCTCGCCGAAGCATGGGGCAGGCCAGTGGCGCCGCACGACTGCACCGGTCCGGTGGTGCTGACCGCGTCGGTGCATTTGTCGCTCAACTGTCCCAATACGCTGGTGCAGGAGACTGTGCGGGCCTTCACCAGCGGCTGGTATCGGGACGTGGTGACCGAGTTGCCCGATATCCGCGAGGGTTTTGTCTATCCGATGGCTGGGGCCGGACTTGGAACCAGACTGCAGCCGGAACGTTTGTCGGCGGCCGATTGCGAGAGGCGGATAAGCAACGCCTAGGCGGCCGAACTTTGCGCACGTTCTCTGTGTTGAAAGGTTTGCTTGTTGCATGCAGGCAAAGACGCCGCAGTGGCTCTGCAGGGGGCCGTCGGGGCATCAGAGCCTGGCCGGAGCACCTCACATGCGGAAGGCGGCCCGCTGACTGGGATCATCGCGGCTCGAGAAGATTATGGAGGTCAGCAATGCGGAAAGAGACACGCTGAATTGTCGGCTGCACCGGAGCGTCTGCACAAATCTGCGGGCATCATCTGCCCTCATCTGCTTTGAGGTCTTTCTTGTCCGCCGGCACGACGTCAATCGCCAAGTGGGCTTTCCGCCGATCGGCGCCACGACCGCCGCCGGCCATGCCTGGAATTGGTCGGACAGCAGCGGCCGGCCATCTTTGGCTCGTTTTCCGCACGCCAGCGCTGTCGGTGGAGTATCATCCTCTCAGGCGCTCGGTATCAGCGCGCGACAGCGCCGCGGAAGGCGAGAGCTAATAACCGTAGTAGAACCCGCCACCCGTGGTCGGCGCGGTGCTCGAGCCGTAGGGGTTGTTGTCTTGCGGCACACCCGGCGCGGTGAGCGCGCTGTCGCCGGGCGGCTGGGGCGGCGCCGGCGGTGGCGCTCCGGTGAGCCCCAGGGCTTGCGGCGACGTCCCACACCCTGAGAGCCCAGCGAGAACAAGCAACCAAATCGACGATCGGAACATAACCCGACATCCAGTGGCGGGCGCGCGCGGGCGCCGCTGGCCACTGAACGCCAATTCGACCCCTGACGCCAGACCGGTCGGCCAAGATCGAGAGCGCTCGGACTGGTCAGGGCGCCGCCGAGGGCACCGGCGGCGGCGCCCCACTGATCCCGGCTATGGCGGCACTCGCCCCTGGCCGATCAGGCCACCCGAAAGAGCCCGGTCGCTGGGCCGATAGGCGCATCCGGCAACCCTGAAGAGCACCGCACCGACAACCAGCCCCCGACCGATGGCCGCCACATCGGCTTATGGCGCCGTCAGTGCGCCGCCTGCCGCGCCAATGCCGCCGCCGATCAACGCGCCGGTCAGCGGCCTGCCGCCGGTCACCGCGGCGATCCCAGCGCCGGCACCCGCGCCCAATGCGCCGCCAGTCACGGCCCGCGTCCCCGGGCTGTAGCCGCAACCTGCCAGTACTGTCAGCATGCTGCCTGCCACCAGGCTCAAGGCGATCTTGCGTATCATGGACTGCGTCTCCGTGTTGTCAGACTGTGGTAAGCTGAACATGTGGCGAGGACATCGGGTGGCTGAAATCGGGCGGCGATGTGGTATCCGAACACCCTCTTGTGATCGGCACCCGCCACCGCTAAGCCCGGCGCCGTCTCGCCCCTCGGCGTAAGGTCCATCCAATGTTTTCACGGCTGCTCGGCTTCATGTCGGCCGACATGGCCATCGACCTCGGCACCGCCAACACGCTCGTGTACGTGAAGGCACGGGGGATCGTGCTGGCGGAACCGAGTGTCGTGGCCATCGCCGATGTGCGGGGCAAGAAGCAGGTCCTGGCGGTCGGCGAGGAAGCCAAGCTGATGCTCGGCCGCACGCCCGGCAATATTTCCGCCATCCGGCCGCTGCGCGACGGCGTGATCGCCGATTTCGAAGTGGCCGAGGAGATGATCAAGCATTTCATCCGCCGCGTGCACAACCGCCGCGGCTTCGCCTCGCCGATGATCATCGTCTGCGTGCCGTCCGGCTCCACCGCGGTTGAGCGCCGGGCCATCCAGGAAAGCGCCGAAAGCGCCGGCGCCCGCCGCGTGCTGCTGATCGAGGAGCCGATGGCCGCCGCGATCGGCGCCGGGCTGCCGGTGACCGAGCCGTCCGGCAGCATGATCGTCGATGTGGGCGGCGGCACGACCGAGGTCGCGGTGATCTCGCTCGGGGGCATCGTCTATTCGCGCAGCGTGCGGGTTGGCGGCGACAAGATGGACGAAGCGATCATCAGCTACATCCGCCGCAACCATAACCTGCTGATCGGCGAGTCCAGCGCAGAGCGCATCAAGATGGACATCGGCGCTGCCTGCCCGCCGGAGGATGGCGACGATGGCCCCTGGCGAGAGGTCAAGGGGCGTGACCTGATGAACGGCGTCCCGCGCGAGATCGTGGTGGCCCAGCGGCAGATCGCCGACAGTTTGACCGAGCCGGTGAGCGCCATCGTCGAGGCGGTGAAGGTCGCGTTGGAGAACACCCCTCCCGAATTGGCCGCCGACATTGTCGACAAGGGGATCGTGCTGACCGGAGGCGGCAGCCTGCTATATCGTCTCGATCAGGTGCTGCGCGAAGCCACCGGGCTGCCGGTCGCTGTGGCCGAGGACCCGCTGCAATGCGTCGCTCTCGGGACCGGCCGGGCATTGGAGGAGATGAAGCGCCTGCGCAACGTGCTGACCACAATGTACTGAGACGACAATGGCAGACCCGGCAGAGGTCCGAGGCGCCGGCGCGCACCCCAACACCTCTCCCGTTCTGCGGGAGAGGTCGCCGCGCGTAGCGCGGCGGGTGAGGGTGCCGCGGCCCCGGGACCCTCACCCGGTTCGCCAGGCGAACCGACCTCTCCCGCAGAGCGGGAGAGTTGATCGGGGCAGCCCATGATCCGCCTGTCGGTCCATGCCCGGCAGGCGCTGGCAAAGCTCACCCTGCCGGTCCTGTTCGTTGCCTCCTTCGCGGTCATCCTGCTCGGCAAGGTGGACACCATGGTGGCCGACCGCGCCCGTGTGTCGCTCGGCGACGCGCTGGCCCCGATCTATGCCGCCATGGCGATCCCCCTCGGCCGGGCGCACGCTGTCCTGAGCGATCTCGCCAGCACGTGGAACATGCAGGCGGACAACCAGCGCCTGCGCGCCGAGAACCAGACGCTGCGCCAATGGCAGACCGTGGCGCTGGCGCTCGAGGCCGAGAACCAGCGTCTGAAGGCGGAGCTGCATTGGGTGCCCACGCCGGCACCGGAATTCGTGACCGCGCGCGTCGTCGCGGATGATGGCGGCGTCTATGCCAAGGCCGTGCTGCTCTCAGTCGGCCCCAACCACTTCATCCGCAAGGGCCAGATTGCGCTCGACGAACGTGGGCTGGTAGGGCGGGTGACCGATGTCGGAACGCGGTCCGCCCGTGTGCTGCTGATCACCGACCTCAACAGCCGTATTCCAGTCATCCTGGAGGATACCGGTGCCAAAGCCATCATGGTCGGCACCAACGGCCCATGCCCACGCCTGCTCTACTGGTCGGACGGCGCCCCCAGGGAAGGCGAGCGTCTTGTCACCAGCGGCGAAGGCGGAGGACTCCCGCCCAACCTGCCGGTCGGCACCGTCCATTACTCAGCCGGGCACGTCCCGGAGGTGGTGCCCGCTGCCCGGCTTGACCGGTTGGAAGTCGTCCGGATCTTCGATTACGCACTTGCCGGGCTCGCCCCACCCGAGGCGTCCTCGCGCCCCTCGGCGCATCCAGGCTGAGCCGCGCCATGGTGGAAGTCGATCGCGCACCAGGCATCCGACCGCGACAGACGCTCGCGCGTCGCCTCGATATGATGGCACGCCGCGCCTTTCCAGTGGCCTGCACAGTGGCGCTGATGTTCCTCGGCAACGCGCCTCTCGGCGTGCCGGATCAGCCGGTGATGGTACCGGCGGTCACCGTCGCCTCGGTGTTCTTCTGGTCGCTGTTCCGCCCTGCCTCCATGCCGCCGCCGGCGGTATTCCTGATCGGGCTGCTGCTCGACCTGATGGGGTGGCTTCCAGTCGGCGACGGGGTGATCACGCTGCTTCTCGTGCACGGGCTGTGCCTGCGCTGGCGGCGGGTGCTGGTGCGCCAGGGGTTTCTGATGATCTGGGTCGCCTTCTGGGGCTTCGCGGCCGGATCGGCGGCGCTGATCTGGGCGATCGCCGCGTTGCTCGCATTCCGCCTGCTGCCGCTCGGTCCGGCAATATTCCAGGCAGTCCTGAGCGCAGCGCTGTATCCCGCGCTGGCGGTCCTGTTCGCCCGGGCGCACAGCACAGTCGCCGATCCGGCGCGCGCCTGAGATGCGTCGGGACACGCGCCGTACCAACGTGTTCACCCGCCGCGCCCTGCTGGCGATGGGCGCGCAGGTGGCCGCGCTCGGCGTGCTGGGGACACGGCTCTATCAGGTGCAGGTCGCGCAAGGCGCACGCTATGCGACGCTAGCCCGGGACAACAGCGTCAGTGTGCGGATGGTGGCCCCGCCGCGTGGGCGCATCCTCGACCGCTTCGGCATCGTGCTTGCCAACAACAAGCAGAACTGGCGGGCGCTGCTGGTCGCCGAGCAGACCACCGATG
>Ga0335074_10010121_pt1 | contig 13172 bp, 14 predicted proteins | sample Lox_Sample_23_FD_206715 | JGI IMG/M metagenome (GOLD analysis project Ga0335074, IMG submission 206715) | Soil microbial communities from Loxahatchee National Wildlife Refuge, Florida, United States - Lox_Sample_2.3 | ecosystem: Environmental > Terrestrial > Soil > Wetlands | place: USA...
GCATGGTGATCGCCGGCGTTCGCAGGACGCAGTTGGAGGCGGCGAAGAGCCTCGGTGCGGATCAGGTCGCAGCGATCGATGACGAAGATGCCCTCAACGCAATAGAGCCGGTCGATGTGGTCGCCAATGCCGTTCGAGGAGCCAGCGCGCAGCGCCTCCTCGGCAAGGTGAAACACGGCGGCGTCTTCGCTTCCGTCACCGGCGCGCCGGATAACGCCAAGGATTACCCATCCGTCCGCGTGGTGCCGTTTGTCTCGAAACAGGACGCTGGCGTGCTGCTGCACATGGCCCAGGCCGTCAGCGCGGGCAGGCTGGTGATACCGATCGATCGCAGGCTGCCGCTCAAGGACGCCGCCCAGGGGCACGCGGCCGTTGAGAAGGGCACGAACGGCAAGGTGCTGCTGCTGCCTTGACCGAGTGAGGGCAGCCGGGGAATCGGCAGTCCCCGCTCAAGACTGCCGCTTCCCGAACCCATCGGGGTGTCAATTTCGACAGAGGCTTGGTCATGAGCACCCAGGAACGCAGCATTTCGACAGCCCGTGAGCTGCTGACGGCGGCGGCGGATGCGAACGCCCGCAATTTGACGGTGGTCGCGGATCTGACCGAGTTGCCGACATTTCGGCTATCACCCGGCCAATCGCTGACGGCCGCGCATCCGGACGCAGCCCTAAGCTTTGCCAAGGGGCAGGACGGCCTCCAGCTGTCAATCGACAATCAGGTCGAGGGCATCGAATTGCGCACCGCTCCCGAACGGCGGGCCCTCTTCAACGATACCGGTGTTGAGCGCCTTGGCAGGCTTGTGCTGCGGAACCTCCGCACCACTGGCATGGTCCAGCTCCTGGCTCGCGACCGCGTCCGCGGCGGCCACGTTGAGGTCGAGAATATCGACATCATGGCGGCTGATGCACGGGGTTACGACGAGCGGCCCAAAGGTTACGGCGTGGAGGTCATCCCGGGTGCCTTCACACTGTGGAATCAGCAGAGTGACGACTCGGTTACGATCACGGCGGACCTTAGCGGCTTGACAGCAGGCCGCGCCGGCGCCCCGGTTCGCGGCAGCGGCGTTTTCGTCAGCGGCGCGGGCGACGCGGGCGGTCGGCTTGTCGCCCGCCGGCTGGAGACGCAGGCCGTCTATAGCGACGGCGGAATCGCGCCGGGAACGCCGGACCGCATCACCGGCGGCGTCTTCGTCGTTTCAGGCGCTTTCGTGGACAATGTGCTGAACCACGGACCGGTTACGACATATGGCCCGAACGACATGGTTCTTGATAACTGGGGAACCGTTGACCGCTGGATCGCTGACCAAAAGATCTTATCCTATGGCCCAAGCGCCATTGGCTTCGTCAACTTCGGCACTCTCGGCCTGCTCCAGGTAAATGCACCGATCGAAACGTTCGGTCAAGGATCGCGCGGCTTCAATGTCTATACGGGCACGGTGCATTCGGCCGAGTTCGAGCGCATCGTGACCCATGCAGATGGAGCGGTCGGCATCCAGATCAGCCAGCCGGTCGGCCAGATCACCGTGCGCCGGGGTATCGAAACCTACGGCGGCACGGGCGACTCTCTGGTCAAGGGCGTTGTCCTCAAGCTGTCCGCCATCGCACTGAGCGTCAAGCCAGGCGGCTCGGCACGAAAGGTCGTGGTCGCCGGCGGCCTGATGACCCATGGCGAAGACGTCGATCCGCTCGAGCTGCATGGCATGATTGACTCGCTGCAGATCACCGAGGGCCTGGCCGCGCTCGGCGGTGCCCGATGACCACAATGAAAGCGGCCGTGATTTATGAACCTGGCGGCCCGGAAGTCCTGAAGCTGGAGAACCGCCTGATTCCCACGCCAAAGCCAGGCGAGGTCTTGATCCGGGTCAAGGCATTTGGCCTCAATCGTTCTGAGCTGTTCACCCGCCAGGGCTATTCTCCAAGCGTTGCATTTCCTCGAATTCTCGGCATTGAAGCGGTAGGTTTGGTCGAACACGCCCCAGGGGACGAATTCAGCCCTGGCGAGGTCGTCGCAACCGCAATGGGCGGGATGGGCCGGCAGTTCGACGGTGGCTACGCCGAATTTACCTGTGTCCCGGTCACCCAGGTGCAGACGGTCACGACGCCGCTACCCTGGGATCTGCTCGGCGCCCTCCCCGAGATGCTGCAGACCGCGTGGGGGTCGCTGTTCAAGGCTCTTCGCCTGGAAAAAGGTGAGCGTCTGTTGATCCGCGGCGGCACGACATCCGTCGGCCTCGCGGCTGCCGCGATCGCGAAGAGCCACGGCGCATTCGTTGCCGGCACCACACGCCGGTCCGATCGCGAGCGGCTGCTCCGCACGAGCGGTGTCGATCAGGTATTTATCGACAACGGGTCAATCGCGGAGCAGGTCAAGGAAGTGTGCCCCGGCGGCGTCGGCAAAGTCCTCGAACTGGTAGGCACGACGACACTGCTGGATTCCCTGCAATGCGCCAGGCAACGCGGCATCGTGTGCATGACCGGGATGGTTGGCAACAAATGGTCGCTCGATAATTTCAGCCCAATGGACGCTATCCCGACCGCTGTCAGTTTGACGACCTATGATGGCGGGGCAGAAGATTTCATGTTGACCCCGCTCGAGAACCTGGTTCAGCGGGTCGCCGCGGGAAAGTTGCATGTCCAGATCGGCCAGACCTTTCACCTCGACGAGATCATCGAGTCACATCGCTGCATGGAGCAGAACAAAGCCGGTGGAAAGATCGTAGTTCTGACCTAGACGAGACCAGACAAACGAGGACAACATGTTCGACCCCGTCAGCGAAGCGCGAAAGATCGCTTTCGACCGCTCCGGAGAGGGACAGGCGGTTCTGTTGATCTCCGGCTTCCCCCAGACACGCGCCTCATGGAAGAAAATCGTTCCGCTGCTGGCCCCCAGCTACAAGGTCATCACCGCGGATCTGCCGAGCTTCGGAGATTCAGGCCTCCTATCGGTTCCCGCAACGACCGAGAACGTCGGCCGGATCTTCCACGAGTTTGTCGCGAATATCGGCGCGCCCCTGCACGTCGTAGCTCACGATTTCGGTGCCTGGGTCGCTTTTAGCTGGGCGTTCCTGTTCGCGGACGATTTCAAGTCGCTTGCATTAATCGACGCAGGGATTCCGGGCGTTACCCTGACCAACGACATTCAGCTCTCCGACTTCAAGCGCAAGTGGAACTTCGTCTTCCAGATGCTGCCCGACCTGCCAGCCGAACTCACCAAAGGCAAGGAGGACGTCTATGTCGGCTGGTGGTTCAAGAACAAGGTGCACAACCAGTCCGCGATCTCGTCCGACGACATCACGGCTTACGTTCGATCCTATGCTCGCGCGGGTCGCATGGATGCGGCGATGGACTATTGTCGCATGATTCCGGCAGACATCGAATTCAACAAAAGCCGGTTCAAATCCAGGCTGCGCATTCCCGTTCTGGCCGTCGGCGGCGAGCATTCGATCCCCAATATGGGGGAAGCGCTCGGGCCTTTCTGCCAAAACCTCATATCCGCCGTAATACCCAACTCCGGTCACTTCGTTCCGGAAGAGCAGCCGGCCGCGCTTGCCGACGCCCTGCTGCCATTTCTTCAATCAGCGTCCGCGACGTGATCCCGCGCGGCGGCCATTAGGGCAAGGCTGGACTGCGACCGGCGCGCACGCCTGGTCTGCCCTTGACCCGCCCAGCGGCGCCGCACCAACTGTCTGGTTAGCCCTGCGTTAACCCTGGCCCGCGCACAGAAAGCTTGATTCTGACTCCAGGATCGGCGCACCTCTCCCCTCGGGAGACGCAATTGCCTCGATTTAGCCTCATTCTTGTGCTTGCCGCGATGCTGGCGGCCCCGACCGCAAACGCACAGCCCGCCACCTCGCCGGCAGCGCCCGCGCCCGCCGCCAGCAAGCCGGCGCCCATCGCGGTTGCGCCAGCGCATCCCATCACGCCACCCCAGGCGGCCGCCGCCAAGCCCCCCACACCCATCGCGCCAGCGCCCCCGCAAGCAACGGCCGCCGCCCCTGCCCCGGCCGCCAAACCAGCCCAACACACCGCACCGGTCACCAAAGTGCCAGCCGACAAGGTGGTGGCGATCCTCGGCCAGCCGGTAATCGGGCCGCTCGGCACCGAGGTCGGCCGGTTGATCGATGTGCTGGTCGGCCAGAATGGCCAGCCGCAGGCCGCGGTGATCGATTTCGGCGGCTTCATGGGCGTGGGCAGCCGCAAGATCGCCGTCCATTGGAACACGCTGCACTTCAACCCCGGCGACCCCAAATACCCGATCGTGCTCGACCTCCTGCCGGACCAGATCAAGGCTGCGCCGGCCTACCAGGGCGAGACCAAGCCCGCCCCGGTGGTGGTCGCACCATGGGAGAAGCAGCCCCCGGCGGCCGAGGCTGCCAAGACAACCGCACCGCAGTAGCAGACGATGCCTCGCGACGGTGCACTTCCGGTGAAGCGCAGTCTGTGGGCGCTCGACCTGCTCAACTTCTTCCTCGCCGACGTCCAGACGGGCTTCGGCCCCTTCGTCGCGGTCTATCTGACCACCCATAAATGGACCGAGGTCGAGATCGGCCTGGCGCTCAGCCTGGGCACGATCACCGCGATGGTCAGCCAGATCCCGGCCGGTGCCATGGTCGACGCGATGCGCAGAAAGCGGGTCGCGGCGGCGGGCGGGATCGTCGCCGTCATTGCCGCGGCCCTGATGGTGGCGGTGCTGCCGACAAGGTTGCCCGTGGCGGTGGCCGAGATCCTGCACGGCATCGGCAGTTGCATCATCACGCCGGCGGTCGCGGCGATCAGCCTTCGCCTTGTCGGACACGCCGCGCTCGGCGAGCGGCTGGGCCGCAACGCTTCGTTTGCCTCCATCGGCAACGGCCTTGCCGCCGGGGTGATGGGCGGCATCGGGACATATCTGTCCAGCGGCGCGGTGTTCTGGTTGACCGCCTTTCTCGGGTTGCCCGCCTTGTTGGCGCTGTGGCGAATCGCGCCCGCCGGCGTGGCAGGGGAATTTCCCGAAGAGTTCCTTCCCCCGGTGTCACGGCGTCAACAGGTGGACTGGAACGGGCTCGGTTCGCTGATCGCCGACCGGCGCCTGCTCGCCTTTGCAGCCTGTGCCGTGCTGTTTCACCTGTCGAACGCCGCGATGCTGCCGCTAGCCGCCTCCGAGGTCACCAAACGCGCCGGCGATTACGCCAGTCTGATCATCGCGGCCTGCATCATGGTGCCGCAGGCCGTGGTGGCGTGCTCATCCCCCTGGATCGGCCGACGTGCCAACCTCTGGGGGCGCCGGCCTATCCTGCTGGTTGGCTGGGCCGCGTTGGCGGTGCGCGGATTGCTGCTGGCGGTGCTTCCGGGCACATGGCCGTTGGTGATCGGCCAGTCGGTCAGCGGGATCAGTGCCGCGGTATTCGGGGTCATGCTGCCGCTCGTGGCGGCCGACCTCACCCGCGGCCGGGGCCATTTCAACCTGTGCATAGGTGTCTTCGGGCTGTGCGCGGCGGCGGGCGCCACACTCAGCACGACGATCGCCGGCTATATCGCCGACAATGTCTGTCAGACGGCCGCCTTCCTCACGCTGGCCGGTGCCGGGCTGCTCGGAACGCTGATGATCTGGGCCCTCATGCCGGAAACAGAGCCGTTGGAGGGCGACTTCCTGGCGGCACGCACCCAATACCCGGGCGGACCGGCGACGGTGGAACGGGTCCAGTCGGGCTAGGTAGCGGTAGTTGGCTTGGCTTCGCCGAAGCCTCAGCCGCGTCGGCGCGGTCAGAAACCCTCGCGCTCGATCCGCTTGCGTTCCAGCTTGCGGGCACGGCGCACCGCCTCCGCGGCTTCGCGCGCCCGTCTCTCGGATGGCTTCTCGTAGTGCCGGCGGAGCTTCATCTCGCGGAATATTCCCTCCCGCTGCATCTTCTTCTTGAGCGCCTTCAGCGCCTGATCGACGTTGTTGTCACGCACCAGAACTTGCACTTGGCCGCCTTCTCCTTTCGGTCCCGCCTGCCCGCCGATCGGGCACGCCTGATTGTTTGCGCCGAGGACGCGTGTCACGTTCCCGCCGCAGGTTCCCCGAGGCGGGGGCCGCGCTATATCACGCCCCGACAGCCTCGCCAAACCCTTTCCCCTGCCATCTCGGATGTGTCATGGCCATTCTCAAGATCGCCCGCATGGGCCATCCCGTGCTTCTCACCCGCTGCGAGCCGGTGCCCGACCCTGGTGCCCCCGAGATCCGCCGGCTCGTCGCCGACATGATGGAGACGATGGAGGATGCCCCCGGCGTAGGCCTCGCCGCACCGCAGGTGCACGTGCCCCTGCGGCTCTTCGTCTTCCGCATCCCCGGCGAGCGCAAGAGCGACGACCCCGAGGACCTGCCGGTCGGCAACTCGGTCCTGATCAACCCGGAGATCGAGCTTTTGTCCGATCAGCGCGTGCTGCGATGGGAAGGCTGCCTGTCGATTCCCGGCCTGCGCGCCGCGGTGCCGCGCGCCCCGCGCATCCACTATCGCGGCATCGACTGCGACGGCAATCCGATCGAGCGCACCGTGTCCGGCTTCCACGCCGGCGTCGTCCAGCACGAATATGACCACCTCGACGGGATACTCTATCCCATGCGGATGACGGACTTCCGCCTGTTCGGCTTCAACGAGGAGCTCACCAGGGCGGCACTGGCCCAGGAAGCACGCTCCGGCCAGGCCGCATGATCGCGCCCCCCGAGCGCAGCGCCGAGCGTGACGCGGCAATCGACGCGCTGCTGCCGAACGTCCCCTTCGACGGCTGGACGTATCGCGCGCTCCGAGCCGGCCTGGCCGCCTCGGGCGGCGATTCGCGCGACGCCGAGGTGCTGTTTCCAGGCGGCGCCCCGGACATGATCGCGGCGTTTTGCGACTTGGCGGACCGTCGCATGGAGCGCGACGCCGCCGCCCTCGAGCTAGGAGCGATGCGCACGCCGGCCCGGATCCGGGCCGTGATCGCCCTGCGGCTGGCCCGGAACCGGATGCACAAGGAAGCGATCCGCCGCGCTCTGGCCGCTCTCGCACTACCAGGCAACGCCGCCGAGGCCGCCCTTTGCACCGCGCGCACCGTCGATGCGATGTGGCACGCCGCCGGCGATCATTCCGCCGATTTTTCCTGGTACACCAAGCGCGCCATCCTGACCGGCGTGTACACCTCAACTCTGCTCTATTGGCTGCGCGATCCCTCCGAGGACGCCGCCGCCACCCTGGCCTTCCTGGACCGACGGCTGGCTGACGTTGGACGCATCACCCGCATTCGCCAGAAGGTCGAGTCCACGCTGCGCCGACTGGTCCCGCCGGTCCTGCGGAATGCAGCATCGTAGGGCGGACGCAGTCCGCCGCTGCGCCAAACAGCAGACTTAATGAACGACCCACCGCATTAGTGAGAATTCGCGCCCACAGGCCAATGTCGAGCAGGATCGAAATTACTCGGTACTACCATGTCATCCCGCGCCTCAATATTTATGCTCCAGACGCAGCGCTTGGTTTACAGATGTAAGGCGCTGCTGATTAATTTGTCTATATGCCTGCCTACAGAGCCCTCACGTTTTAACTTGCATCAAATCTCGTCCCGTGCTCAAAGTTTGAGACAGAGTTGACGCAGCACAAATCGGTGGAGGCGCTTGGACTCCAACACGTGGCGGGGCAGCAGACCTGTCGGAAAGGCGGGCCACCATCTCGCGGTCCCGACGTGCGGCTGGATTCCTCGCGCGAGGTAGCGTTCTGGGCAATCCCCCGGGGGACCCGTGATGTCTTCCATGCTGGCCAACGGTCCTGACCCAGGTGCGGTCATCACCGGTCGATTCGTTCGACCCGAGGATTCGGACAGGCGGAACGAGCCAGCGCCGCGCCTGATCGGAAACAGCCCCGCCATGCGGGATGTGCTGGAGCAGATCGGTCGCTTCGCCGGCTGCGATATTCCGGTCCTCATCACCGGCGAGGCCGGAACCGGCAAGAAGCTCGCTGCACGGACGATCCATGCCAACTCGCAACGGCGCGCGGCGCCGTTCGTCGCCGTGCACTGTTCCGCCAGTACGGCCTCGGCAATCGATCTCGAGCTGTTCGGGCAGGAACGGCACGCGTCGCCGGGCACCGACAGCCGGCGCGGATTGCTGGAAAGAGCGGCAGGTGGAACAGCATTGCTGGAAGAGATCGGGAGCCTGTCGTCCGTTTCGCAAACCCTCCTGCGCCGGCTACTGGAGACATCGGAAGTCATCCGCCTCGGCGGTCGCGACCCGATCCGGATCGATGTTCGACCGATCACGACTGCCACGGTCGCGGACCCCGAGTTGGTCGCCGCGCCGACGCTGCGGCCGGACCTCTATTATCGCCTCAGCGTGCTTCGGCTGCACGTGCCTCCACTTCGCGACCGCAAGGACGACATCGAAGCACTTGCAGCCTTTCTGCTGCGGCAGATCGCCCACCGCCTCGGCCACGACGTACGTGGCTTTTCATCCGAAGCGCTTGCAGCATTGTGTCGCCATCCCTGGCCCGGGAATGCACGAGAGCTGATCGGCGTGATCCAGCGCGCGGTCGTGTCGTGCTGCAGCCCGCAGATCGAACGCCGTGACCTGCGTTTCGAGGAAGTGGCACCACCAGCGCCCGGAACTACCCCGACACTCGTCCGTCCACCGCCCGGGTCCACTGCCGAACTGAACCTGCTACTCGAAACACTGCAACGCGTGCGGTTCAGCATCACGCGTGCCGCGCAGGAGTTGAAGGTCTCCCGCGTCACGCTCTATCGCATGCTGGAGCGGAACGGCCTGGAGCTGCGGCATAATGCTGTCGTCCGAGGCAGTGCGGCTGGTGACGGCTATCAAGGTTAGCGCCCCACGTTCTTGATTCTGCGGCGAGTCTCTGAACGATCGACTCTCCGGCACTCGAGGCCCCACCCGTCATGGGCGGCCGTGTACCGGCCATCTCCTAACACTTCCGGCACGCCGGCGACGGCGGTAGAGCGTCATTCTTTCGGGCGCTTGGTGTAAGGAATGGATCGTGAACCGATACACCGCTCAGTGGCAGGGCATCGCCCTCGGCCATCGGTTCGCGCTGGACCGGCTGATCGGGACCGCCAGCGAACTGCGACCGGAGCCGACCGACGAAAGAGGTCGGCACCTGATCGTGCGTTTCGATGCCCCCGTCGGCCACCGCCGCCCGGACGAGGGTGACGCTCTCGCCATGCTGGAGCGCGTGGCTGCGTCTGCTGGGACAAGAAAGACTATCTGCGAGGTAGAGTCGTCGCACATCCTGGGTTGGGTTCCACACTGAAAGCCAGGGCATTTGGCAGGGACGCGGACTGCGGCATTTTCTCGTCACGGCGATCAATGACGTGATCGATGTGCGCGCCGTGGACGCTCCCGCCCTCGAAACGACACCTTCGTCCGTCATAGCCGAGCCCGCGGGCAGTAATACGACGTCGCTAGGCGGCGTCTCCGCCCCTGCCGACCGCACCATGCCGTTACGGCAGAGTGATCCAATAACATGACCCCTACCTTCGTGATCTTACGGCTCTTTCCGTCCTTTGTGTCGAGAAACAACCGTCGTCCACGCAAGGTGATGAGGTTCTCGCTGTGATCCCACGAGGGGCCCTCGGCTGGCCTCATCACCGCGGTGGGTGTCGGAGTGCCGCGGCGAGGGCGTCGCGAAATTGACGAAGAACGCCGCCATGGGTCGTCGCCGGTGATCCCCCGTTGCCGCCGCGCCGGCGCTACCCACGCGCTCGGCGCGAAATGCCGAATCCCGCGCGGTCGGTAGCCCTGACGAGGGGGTACATCTCACCGCCGCCGAGATCGGGTATTGTTCATGCATGAGGCCGCGAAGGTGCGCGCCTCTGGGGTCACAAGGATAAGTGTTGCGTGATGAAGGCCGTCTCAATTATCGGCGTCGTCCTCCTGCTGGCGGCGAACATAGTCGCGCTGCTGCCCGCGGCGATCATGTTCCGCCCATATCTGTCGGGTGCCACGCTGGTGCTCGGCCTTGTCGCCCTCGTTGCGATCCTCCTCAGGCGCAGCCCGGACACCACGACCCGACGCACGGCCGCCGAGGCCGCCCGACCCACGCCCACCGCCCCTCCCACCCCGCAGGCAGAGGCCGAAATTGTCAGTTTCCTCGCGTTGTTGCAGGAGAAGGGGCGCCTCGTCGATTTCCTCATGGACGACATCAACGCCTATGACGACGCCCAGGTCGGGGCGGCCGCACGGGTCGTGCACGCCGGATGCAGGGCTACTCTGCAGGAGCACTTCCAGATCCGCCCCCTACGCACGGAGAACGAAGGATCCACAGTCCAGGTCGCCGCCGGATATGCCGCCGACGAGTACCGGCTGTTGGGCAGGATCAGCGGGCAAGCGCCCTTCTCGGGGATGCTTGTCCACCGTGGCTGGAGGACCGACACAGTCAAGCTGCCGCGTATCCTGCATAGCGCCGCCGACCGGTTGCCGACGATTGCTCCCGCCGAAGTCGAACTCAAATAGCCTCTCCCGTTCTGCGGGAGAGTCGCCGCGCGAAGCGCCGCAGGTAAGGTGCCGAGCCCCCCGTTGCCGCCTCGCGCGCCGCGGTCCCGTGCCCAGGCAGCACACGTCCTGAAGAAAATATCCATTTCTCAAGACTTCTCTCTCGGCAGGCACGAACACCATGGGGTCCACGAGCCACATCCGAAGAAAAAAGTCCACAATCAGGTCGTGTCGCCCGAAGCCGGCATCACGGATCCCTCGGCAGCGTTCGACAACCTGTGGCATCGGCTGAACGCCGCACTCGCTGACGCCAAGACCGATACGTCGTCGCCCGCAACGCCCCAGGCAGTACCAGCCACCCCGACGGACGTCGCGCCGGACGCGCGGATCGTATCGCCCGATCCGCCGGCGCAGGTACCGGCGACTGGGCCGACCAGGCCGTCGGCACAAGAGGCGCCGCGCCTCTCGCCAGTACCGCTGTCCGGCCCGCTGGCCGATCGTTCCAGTACTATACGCAATCCTCTGCGCGCTGGCGCCGAATCTACTTCCGCTGCTGCCGCGCGCTCCCTCGAAGCCTCCGCGACGAGCTGCAACGCCTGCCGCCGCCGTGGAGACTTTATTATGCCGCCCGTACCGGGCCGCCCTGAGCGATCGCGCGCCGAATCTGTCAGAGGGCAATGAACGGGGCCACTGCACAGCGGTCCCGCCATCCCGATTCGTGCCAGGCGCCGAGGACGGTGATCAGGCCGATTTGCTCCAAGAACGTGTTCATTTCTTGCGTCTTCAGGTAATTGAGCGGGCGATTTCGACGGAAAACTAGAAGGCCTGCACCCACGGCTCCGGCACCATCGTGTAATCGCCGCCCGCGCTGCGCAACAGGTGCGCGAAGCCGGGAAAGTGAATATGCATCCCCGCAACCAGCAGCCGTTCGTTCGCCACCATCTCGAAGGTGCGCCGCCTGGTCGCCGCAGCGGCATCGGGATCGGTGTCGAACTCCATTGTCACCTCCGGCCGCGGCACCTGGATTTCCGGCACATGGATGATATCGCCCCAAACCAGCAGCGATTCCGATCCGGACGAAATCATATACCCGCAATGCCCTGGCGTGTGCCCATGCAGCGGCACAGCCGTCACGCCCGGAAACACCTCGCCCCCCGCACTGAACAGCCGCAACCGGTCGCGGTAAGGCGCAATCTGTTCCCGCGCAGCCTGGAAATACAGCTTCCTCGCCCGCTCATCCGCCCGCGCCATCGCCGCGTCATCATCCCAGTGCCGAGGCTCGTTCTCGTGCACCACCAGTTCGGCGTTCGCGAACAACCGCCGTCCGCTTTGCGGATCGGTCAGTCCCGCCGAGTGGTCGGGGTGCATATGCGTCAATAGCACGACCTCGACCGCATCGGGCTCGATCCCCGCCGCCGCGAGGTTCGACCGCAGCTTCCCTGCCGTCGGCTGCAGATAGTTGCCCGACCCGGTCTCGATCAGCGCGAGCCGCCCCCCGAAATGGATCGCGAAGCAATTGACCGAGGTACGCCGCCCCGGCCGGAACGCAGCGGCCAGCATCCGTGCCGCGTCGCCGTGGTCGATGTTCTGCAGCACCTCCACCGTGCCATCCAGATAACCATCGGACAACGCCGTGAGCACGATCTCACCAATCCGGCGATGATACACGCCGGGAATCTGCCGTTGCGGAACGTGCACCGTGACCCTCCCTGCCCTCACCTCGGAGTGTCGCATGGACCGCCGGCCCCCGCCATGCTAGGCGCCCTTCCATGTCCGAGTCCGCCCGCCCCCTGATCGCCGTCCTGAACGGCCCGAACCTGAACATGCTTGGCCTGCGCCAGCCGCACCTCTACGGCATCTCCACGCTCGACGATGTCGAGCAACTCTGCGCCGAGACCGGCGAGCAGCTCGGCCTCTCGATCGATTTCCGCCAGACCAACGGCGAAGGCGAACTCGTCTCCTGGGTGCAGGAATGCCGCGGCCGGGCGCAGGGCATCGTGATCAACCCCGCCGGCTGCACCACCACCTCGATCTCGTTGATGGACGCGCTGCTCGCGGTCGAGCTCCCGGTGATCGAGGTGCACATCACCAACATTCACCGGCGCGAGGCGTTCCGCCAGCATTCCTACGTCTCTAAAGTCGCCGTGGGGGTGATATGCGGCCTCGGCATCCAAGGCTATTCGCTGGCGCTGACCGCCCTGGCCGGGATGCTGGAGGATGGCGGATGAGTCGCATCCCGCTGGATCCCGATGCCATCCGCGCGCTCGCCGGCATCCTGCACGAGACCGGCCTGACCGAGATCGAGATCGCCGAAAAGGACAGCCGGATCCGGGTGGCGCGCGCCGCGGTCGCGTCAGCGGAATCGCCGTTGCCGACCCGGCCATCGCTGCCGGCGGCAGAGCCGGCGCCACCGCTTGCCGATGCGATCACGACGCATCCCGGTGTGATCCTCAGCCCGATGGTCGGGGTAGCCTATGTGTCCCCCGAACCCGGCGCGCCCGCCTTCGTCACGCTCGGCCAGGCGGTGGCAGCAGGTCAAACCCTGCTGCTGATCGAGGCGATGAAGACGTTCAATCAGATCAAGGCGCCCAAGGCCGGCACGGTGACACAAATCCTGATCGCCAACGGCACGCCGGTCGAGTACGGCGAGCCGTTGATGATCGTCGAGAGTTAAGGTGGTATTCACCTCTCCCGCTCTGCGGGAGAGGTCGCCGCGCCCTGCGCGGCGGGTGAGGGTG
>Ga0335074_10010122_pt1 | contig 13171 bp, 13 predicted proteins | sample Lox_Sample_23_FD_206715 | JGI IMG/M metagenome (GOLD analysis project Ga0335074, IMG submission 206715) | Soil microbial communities from Loxahatchee National Wildlife Refuge, Florida, United States - Lox_Sample_2.3 | ecosystem: Environmental > Terrestrial > Soil > Wetlands | place: USA...
GCGAAAAGCAGCAGCACCAGCCCGACCGCCGCAAAAACCAGCATCATCTTCTTGCAGATCGTCATGTCAGTTCACTCCTCAAATGTCATCGGGCAACCTTGTCATCGGACGACACTCCTCATCGACACTCTCATCGCGCGACATTTCTTATCGGACGACATTCTCATCGGGCGACCAGGGCGCTCATGGACGTCAACTCCGCGGCTATTTTGTGGAGCGGCAGCACCCGATCCACGGCGCCCGTCCGGATGGCTTCGCGTGGCATCCCGAACACCACGCAACTGGCTTCGTCCTGCGCGATGGTCCGGGCGCCGGTGCGCTTCATTTTGAGCATTCCCTGCGCCCCGTCCGAACCCATACCGGTGAGAATGGCGCCTATGGCATCCCCCCGCGCCGCCTGCGCCACCGATTCGAAGAGCACATCCACCGATGGCCGTTGGTAGCATACGCGCGGCCCATCCCGAACCGAAACCCGATACTCGCCGCCCGCCTGGCCGAGCGTCATGTGAAAATTTCCCGGTGCGATGAGCGCCAGGCCCGCCGTGACGCGGTCGCCATCCGCCGCTTCCTTAACGCGCAGCCGGCAAAGATCGTTCAGCCGTTTGGCGAACGCACTCGAAAACACCGGAGGGATATGCTGCACGATCACGATCCCCGGCATATTACCCGGCAACCCGGTAAGCACTTCGCGCAGCGCCTCCGTTCCTCCGGTGGAAGCGCCGATCGCGATCACCGTGGAACTGCTGGCGCCCGCGAGGACCAATGGCGCGGCCGCGACCGGCGCGGCCAGTTGCGGTCTTGCGTTGCCTACCCGCGCATGCGCGGCCGCCCGAACCTTGTGCGGGAGATCGTGCTTGAGCTCGCCCACCGAATACGGACCGCCGGGTTTGGCCAAAACCTCCACGGCCCCGCACTGCAGGGCTTCAAGAGCGGTCTGGCTGGAGGATTGTGCGAGCGAACTGATCACGATCACCGGCAGCGGATGGAAGCGCATCAGCTTTTTGAGGAAGGTCAATCCGTCCATGCGCGGCATCTCCACGTCCAGCGTCAGCACGTCCGGCCGCAGGCTCAAGATCTTATCCCGCGCCACAAACGGATCCGGCGCCGTGCCTACTACCTCCAGATCGGGCTCGGCGGCCAGCGCCTCAGCCAGCATCTTGCGGACGATGGCTGAATCGTCGACGATGAGTACCCGGATTTTGTGGTCCGCCGTCATGGAAGCCTCTATTGGCCCGGCCGCTCGGCGGCCAGCCGGATCGACATGGCCAGCCTCCCTTCGGGAAGCGTATAGCAGCGGTGCAGGGTCCCTTCGTCCGGCCACTCCTCCCAAGTGGCGAGTTCGGGCGAGGAGAGCGCCAGCGTCGATTCCGGCCACAACTGGCTGAGCAGCGCTCCACACAAAATATTCGATAGCTCCTGGATCACCTGGCCACGCTGCGCATCGGTCAGCTCCTCCGGATCGAGACCCAGGAACGAGGCCGCGATCGGATCGGCCGCCTCCGCCGACAGCGCCAGCAGCATCTCGCCCCAGTGCGAGCCTTCAAAGCGCACCCGGGCCGCGCACGCTGGCTCGAGCCAGTCGTGATCGCAGTCGGCCGCCACGGCCTCGGTGAAGAACATCGTCTCCATTACTTCGGCCGCCACGCGCGCGGCCGTTTCGGCCGCCGCCGGGTCGCGGTTGAGCGCGCTGGGTCGCTCAAGATCGGGTGGCATCCCGCTCTCCTAAAACCCGCTCCAGTTCTTCCCGCAGCGTTTCCGGGGTGAACGGTTTGGACATGTAGCCCTGAGCGCCCAGTTGGATCATCCGGACAATCCGTTCGTTGGTGGCGTCGGTGGAGATCACCACCGCCGGAGTGGTCTTCAGAACGCCGTCCGCGCAGAGCCGCCGCAGCAGTTCTTCGCCGTTCATCCCCGGCATATTGATATCGGTAAGGATCACATCCACCCGATGCGCGCTCAGCTGCCGCAAGGCCTCTTCGCCGTTGCCGGCCTCCATGCACTCGCCCACCTCAAAACCCGACAGACCGAGCACGCGCCGGATAAAGCTGCGCATTACCGGCGAATCGTCCACAATCAACACCGCGTAAGCCATGGATTTTTCTCCCGCTGGTTGGTCCGCCGAATCAAATGTCACACTCCCGCTCAGGCTCCCGCACACGGGCTTTCCTCATTCGCTGAAGCTGCGTCTTTTAGGCTCATGATTTCGCACCAATTCCTTTTCGATTCCGCCCCCCTCCCGCACCCACAGCCGTCCGCTTCCCACCTCCAGACGCGTGGTGCGGGACACCTCTCCGCCCACCGCTTCGCCCGCGATCAGGATCCCGGCCTTCCACAGAATCTTCCGCGCCGCCAGGTAATTGCGCTTGCCGATTTGAAACACGCCCTGGCTGTCGAGCACCTGCGCGCCGCCCGTCAGTTGCACGATGATGCGCTTGCCGTCGCCACCCGCCGCCTTCACCGCCTGGATCAGGCGCGGGATTCCGGTATCGGCGAACATAAAAGGATTTTGCTCGGCTTTCCTGGCATCAATGGCCGATTCGGGCAGCATATAATGCAGCAGCCCGCTCGCTTTGCTGACCGGATCGTGTATCGCGACCGCAATGCAGGAGCCCAGCGCGTAGGTCACCAGCACCGAATCGGCGTCCCTGGTCACCTTGCAGTCGGAAATGCCCACGATCACTGAAGTCACCGCCATGTTTTCCTCAACGTTCACATCAGTTCCGCATCCGTGTTTAGCGCCATGGCTCTAGCGCCATCGCTTTAGCGCCATCGCTTGGCGCCCCCTGGCGTCTGGTTGCGATAGACAGCCGGGCGCACATATTGCAATCCGTGCTCGATTCCGGTGAGCGATTCGGAGTGGCCGACAAAAAGATATCCTCCCGGCTCCAGGCACCCGCCCAGCCGCCCGACAATGTTCTGCTGGGTGGGCTTGTCGAAATACATCATCACGTTGCGGCAGAAGATGACATGAAAGGGCGGCCGCGGGGGAAAGGGCTCAATCAGATTCAGCCGCGCGAATTCCACTTGCTGCCCGAGCGCCGGTTTCACTTTGTAGAAGCCAGCCGATTCCCCGCGCCCGCGCAGCAGGTAAGCGCGGCGCCACGCCTCGGGAACTTCGTCGAAGCGGCTCACCGGGTAAACTCCGCGCCCGGCGGCGGCCAGCACCCGGGTCGAGATATCGGTGGCCAGGATGCGAAATTGCCGCACCGGCGCTTTGACGAAAACCTCCGCCAGGCACATGGCGATCGAATACGGCTCCTCGCCCGAGGAGCAGGCCGCGCTCCACACCCGCAGCGTCGACACAGCCCGAAACTCTTCGTTCGCCGCGCGGGCCAGGAACTCGAAATGCGCGCGTTCGCGCAGAAAACTCGTGTGGTTGGTGGTCAGGGCGTCGATCAGCTCGATCAAGGCGTCGCCGGTCGCATCGGCGAGCACATGGCGGTGATATTCGGCGAAGGTCTGAAATCCCAGCTTGCGCAGCTTTTTGCCCAGCCGGGCCGCCACCAGCGCTTCCTTGCCGCGCTTCAGATCCAGACCGAAACGCTCGTAGGCCAGGTCGCTGATCTGGCGAAACTCGGCCGCCGTGAGCTTCAGCTCGGCCAGGCCCGCGCCCTGGCCGGCCGAAAACACCACATCGCTTGTCACTGGGTTCTTTCCGGCATTTTTCCCCTCATCGCTCGCCTCAGTTGCCGCCGCCATGGCCGCCTCCGTTGCGCGACCCGAACAAGCCCTCCGGGTCCAGAATCAAGCCCACCCGGCCGTCGCCCAGGATGGCGCCTCCGGCCACGCCCGGGATGTTGCGCATGCCCTCGCCCAAGCTCTTGATCACGACTTCCTGTTTGCCGATCAGCTCGTCCACCATCAGGCAGAACAGCTTGCTGCCGCACTCGGACACAATCAACAGACTCTCCCAGGGATGCTGGCGCTTGGGCGCCACGTGGAAGCGCTGGTGCAGGCGGATGACCGGCAGCAGGGTGCCGCGCACCATGGCCATTTCCTGGCGCCCGTGGATGGTCGAGATGGCTTCCTCGGCCGGCTGCAGCATTTCGCGCACCGCAAACAGGGGGACGATATAGCGCTGATCGCCCACCCCCACCACCAGCCCGTCGATGATGGCCAGCGTCAGCGGCAGCTTGAGCAAAAATGTGGTTCCTTCGCCCGGCTTGGACAGGACATCGATGCGTCCGCGCAGCTTTTGCACCTGTTTCCGCACCACGTCCATGCCCACGCCGCGCCCGGATACGTCGGTAATTTTATCGGCCGTGGAAAAGCCGGGGTGGAAAATAAGGGCGAAAATCTCGCTTTCCGGCAGCTCGGCATCGGCCGGAATCAGCCCCTTCTCGCGCGCTTTGCGGAGAATCTTCTCGCGCCCCAAACCGCGGCCGTCGTCCGATATCTGAATGACGATATGTCCGGCCTGATGTCCGGCCTTGAGCGTCACGTGCGCCAGCGCCGGCTTGCCCGCCGCCACGCGCTCGTCGGGCGTCTCGATGCCGTGATCCACCGAATTGCGCACCATGTGCATCAGCGGATCGGCCAGCTCCTCGACGATGTTGCGGTCGAGCTCGGTCTCTTCACCGGCTAAGTCCAGTTCCACCTGCTTGCCCGCTTTGCGCGACAGGTCCCGCACCAGCCGCGACGTTTTCTGGAACAACTGGCCCACCGGGATCATCCGCATGGACATGGCGGTGCGCTGGATATCGTCGGTGATGCGCGCCAGTTGCGAAAGATTGCGCGCCAGCCGCGGCTTCAGCCCCGCCGCCAGATCCGGATCGTGCCGCACCAGCGACTGCGAGATCACCATCTCGCCCACCATGTCCACCAGGTAGTCGAGCTTGGCGGTTTCCACTTTGATCGAGCGCGCGCCCGAAGGCCGCGCTTCGGCCGGCTTGAGGCCTTCGGCCGGCGCCGCTTCAGAGGGTGTCTCGGCGGCCGGCGGCGCGGCTACCTCGCGGGCCAGCGCAACCAGATCCGCGGTCGCGGCCCCCGGCGCCTCCCCTATCGCGTCAGGACCCGGCGGAATCGGCGCCCCAGCAGCTGGTTCGGCCTCGCTATCTCCTGAGATGAGGCCGCGGATGGCCGCCAGTAAAATCGACGGGTCGGGCGCCGCCGGTGTCCGGCCGGTTTCGAGCATCGCCTCCAGATCCGACATCCAGACGTTCAGATAATCCTTGCTCTCCAGAATCCGGTCGATGATCGGCGGGTTAATGGCCAGCTTGCCGTTTCTAGCCAGGTCGAGCACGGTCTCGACCTCGTGCGCCAAATCCCGCACCGCGTCCAGATCCAGGAATCCCGCCATGCCTTTGATGGTGTGAAACCCGCGGAATATGGCGTGGATCGCCTCCGCATTGGCCGGGTCTTGATCGAGTGTCAGCAGTTGCAGCTCGATCGCGGTCAGGTGCTCGCGCGATTCGACGATAAAATCGCCGATCAGCTCCGGATCATTCGCTAGTGGATTCGCCGGCGCTAACCGATTCGCCGGCGCCAGTGGATTCGCCGGCCCTAATGGATTGGCGGAGCCCGCGCCGGCCGGCGCTCCCGATCCGGCGGCCGATTTCTGGTCAGACTCCACGCTCATCTCCCTCGCTCCCTTCCCTCGACTCTCCAGCGGATGTGCGGGCGCGCTAGTTGCGCACCAAATGCGGGACCGGAAAGCCTGTCCGCGTGGTCTTCTTGCCCGATTCGTCGTTCGGGGCGATGCAGACCTGCACGCACATGCGGTCCTCGCCCAGGCTGAATGGGACCACAGTCCACTTCTGATTGCCGCTCGAGCGGGTTTGAAAATTGCGACCATAAATCACCGTCGGCGTGCTCAGGCCCATCGCGCCCAGCCGGCCTTCGAGCGCGGTCTTCACGTTGCCGATGATCATGTTGGTCACTTCCGCCACCGCGTCCAACACGTCTTCGTCGATCGCGGTGTAAGACGCCATCAGCAAAGCCGAGGCGATCTTGGACGCGCAACCGGCCGAACACGCCAGGCTTCCCGATCCAACCCAGGAACCCGCCAGACCGATCAGCGACACCACGCCCGAACTCGGAACCGCTTCTTCTTTTTCTTCGAACACGTCTCCGGCGACTACCGTGAGATTCAGCATGGTGGTGAAGACCTCATCGGTCGCCGACCGGATGGCCTGAACTAATTCGTCCTGAGATATCGCCTGCGCCGGATCTGTATTGGTTTCCATTATTTCCTCGGTTTCCTGGGCGGCCAATGGACGCGCCTAAATGAGCCCCACCAGCTTCTCCTTGATCTGCTCGGCGGTGAAGGGCTTGCGTACGTAGCCCGAGGCTCCCCGCTCCACGGCCTCCAGCACCTTGGCCTGCGTGCCTTCGGTCGAGACCATCAATACCGGGATGGAGTGCCAGACCTCCTCGGCCCGCATCTTGGTGAGAAACTCCAGGCCGTCCATGTTGGGCATGTTGATGTCCGATAACACCAGCCCAATGCTTTGCCGCCGCAGGGTTTCCAGAGCCTCCGCGCCATCGCCGGCTTCATACACCATGCCGATCGGTATTTCGGTTTGCCGTAACACTCGCTGCAGAATCTTGCGGATCGCAGCCGAATCATCCACGATGAGAACGTCTAACACCTGAGGTCTCCGCCTCCCTTGGTTTTCTTATCGGAACCAGGCGGAGTTCTTTAGCAGAAAGCGCCACTTAGCGTCGCCACTGGCGAGAATAACCCCACGCGCGCCGACTTCCAGCCGGCGCGCCCGGGTGAATCGGCACGCTCGGGTTTGCTTACCGGCTCCGGATAGAGTTACTTTAATCGTAAGCTTTGCAACGCGGTCCGCCGCGCTTGCGTTTACTAGATAGCCGGAGCGGCGACGCCGCCGCGATTTTCAAGGAGACGGGGATGCAACTGAATCGAATTGTGTTTGGACTTGCTTTATCCGCAAGTCTGCTTTTGGCGCAAGCCGACCCGCCGGGGCGGGTGGCGCGTCTCAGCTACGTTTACCACTCGGTATCGTTTCTGCCGGCCGGCATTGACGAATGGGTTCCGGCCGATTTCAATCGGCCTCTGACTACGGGCGACCAGGTATTCGCCGATCCCACCGCTACGGCCGAGCTGCAGATGGGAATCGCGGCGCTGCGGCTGGGTTCGGGAACCGCGCTGCAGTTCTTAAATCTCGACGATTCCAACGTCCAGCTCAGCTTGACCGAAGGAATGCTGCTGGTCCGGCTGCGTTCGCTCGGCAACCAGGGAAGTTTTGAAGTGGATACGCCCAACCTGGCGTTCTCGCTGCTTCAGCCCGGCGAGTATCGGATCGACGTTCATCCCGATTCTTCCACCACCGTGGTAATCGTCCGGGCCGGCCAAGGCGAACTCACCGGGCCCGATCAAGCCTTCACCGTGAATGCGGGCGAACAGGCGCAGGTGGCCGGCGCGAACCCGCCGAGCTATCAGGTGGTGGGCGTTCCGCAGCGCGATCAGTTGGAGACCTGGGCCCTGGGGCGAGATCAGCGCTGGGACCAATCGCCTTCAGCGCGCTATGTATCGCGGGAGATGGTCGGTTTTGAAGACCTGGATCAGCACGGATCGTGGCGCAATACGCCCGATTACGGCTATGTATGGGTTCCCAATGGCGTCGCGGCCGATTGGGCGCCGTATCATACCGGCCATTGGGCGTGGGTGTCGCCCTGGGGTTGGACCTGGGTGGACGATGCGCCCTGGGGATTCGCTCCCTTTCACTACGGCCGCTGGGCTTTTGTAGGCGGAGCGTGGGGCTGGGTGCCGGGTCCGGTCGCCGAGCGGCCAATCTATGCCCCGGCGCTCGTTGTATGGGTGGGAGGCGGCGCGGTGGGCGGCGGAGTGGCTTGGTTTCCGCTCGGTCCGCGTGAGGTTTTTGTGCCCGCCTATCATACCAGCCCGGCCTATCTCACGCGGGTTAACGTATCCAACACCGTGATTGTGAACAATGTGGTCAATATCAATGTGACCAATGTTCAATATGTGAACCGGGGCGCGCCGCGCGCCGTGATGGCGGTCCAAACGGCCGCGTTTGCGAGCGCCCGACCGGTGCAGTCAGCCGCCATCGCGGTGAATGCGGCGGCCATCCGGTCGGCCCCGGTAGTCGCAGTTGCCGCCGTGGCGCCTACCAGGGCCAGCGTTGCAAGAGGTGCGGGAGGCGGCGCCGCCGTAGCCGAACCGCCGGCTGCGGTTCAGAAAGCTCAAGTGGTGGCGAAAAGAACACCTCCACCTCCGCCCGTGCCCTTCGCGCGCAAACAGCAGGCGCTGGCGGCAAATCCGGGACGTCCCCTGGCGTCGAATCAGTTACAGCAGATTCGCCAAAGCCAGCCGACGGCGTTGCATCCGGCGGTGCGGCAAGTCCAGGCGCGAACGCCGGCCGCGGCTCCCAAGACGTCCGCGGGACAACCCGGACGACCCGCCGCTCCGGCTGCCGGGCAGCGTACTGAGTCATCCCCTGCGCCTCCCGCCAAGTCGTTCACGCCGGCAGTGGCGCCCCGGGTGCCGGCAAGCCGGCCGGCCCCGTCGGCTTCACCTGAGGAAAAGAAGGCAGTTTCTCATCCCACGCCGGCCGAGCATGGTCCCGCCGGCAAGCCTGCTCCCAAAGAGCCTGCCGCTAAGCAGCCTGCTTCGAAGAAGCCCGCTTCGAAGAAGGACGGGAAGGACAAAGAGAAGGACGAGCAGCACTAAAGACTATTGGACCAGCGCCTTCAATTGCTGGACCATCATGATGCACGCCGGTCCCAGCGTCACCAGGAGCACGGAAGGAAAGATCAGAAAGAATACCGGGAAGATCAGCTTGACGCCCACTTTGCGCGCCTTTTCCTGCGCCTGCTGGCGGAAGCGCGTGCGCAGGTATTTGGCGTGCGAGCGCAGCGCCGGACCTATGCTTACGCCAAACCGGTCGCTATCGATCAGCAGGTTCGCCAGCTTGCGCAGTTCCGGGTCCTTGTTCCGCTCGGCCAAAGCGCGAAACGATCCGGCGCGGCTGCCGCCCGTTCTCAGCTCCATGTAAAGTTGAGCCAACTCCGCGCTCAACTCCGAGTGGGTGCGCTTGAGACTGCGGCTGGCGTCGGCGATGGATTGGTCGAGAGCCTGGCCGGCTTCCATGGCCAGCACCATGAGATCGAGCGCGGCCGGGATGGCGCTTCTAAGCCGCTGGGAGCGGGCGCGCACGCGCGAGCCCAGTACACGGTCCGGCAGGAGAAATCCCAGGCCCAGCCCGCAAATCATCGGCAGCGGGATGGCGGAGGGGGCATGTTCGTAGAGCAGCGCCAAGATTCCGAACAACCCGGCGAAGAATAGCGCGCTGCCGCACTTGATGCCGTAGAAGATGGCCAGTGCGGCGGGCCAGCGGTAGCCGGCCGCGATGAGCCGCACGCGGTAAGGATTTTGTTCATCCTTGGCGGCGGGGAAGTTTTCTCCGATGGACTGGAACAGATTGGCGAAAGCGGCCTGCGAGCCCGCGCCTGTTACGGGAGCGAGCAATGGCGATGAGCTTTGGCGGTCGGGTGGTGTGTCCCGGCGCGCGGCTAGACGCTGGTATGCGTAGCCGGCTGCGAGTACGGCGGTCAAAACGAAAGCGAAGAATCCCGCGCTCAGCCCCCACTCGATCATGCGTGTCCCGTCATATTTTGATATTCACGATCCGCCGGATCACAAAGCGCGCCAGCAGCAGACAGACCACGGCGGCGCCGATCAGATATTTGCCGTAGGGATGGTGCACCAGCACGGCCAAGTAAGACGGGTTCACCACCAGCATGACGGCGGCGATCCCAATGGGGAGCACTGTGAGGACCGCGCCGGTGAGCTTGCCGTGAGCGGCGAGCGCGCGCACTTCGCCTTTTAACGCCACCGATTCGCGCATGTTTTCGGCCAGCGTTGCGAGAACTTCATTTAATTTGCCCCCGGTGCGATTTTGTAATTGGACCGCGGATGTGAACATGGTGACTTCAAGCAACGGCACGCGCTCGGTTAAATTGTTAAGCGCCTGCTCCCAGGAGGTGCCTAGATTTCCTTCCACCGCGGTCTGATGCATTTCGGCGGCCACCGGCTGCTCGCATTCCCCGGCCAGGATTTCCATCGCGGCGGGGAAGGGATGTCCGGCCCGAAGTGAGCGGGCCAGCGAATCGAGGGCGTCGGGGAAATTTTCCTCAAACTGGCGGAAGCGCCGAGAGCGACAGTTCAAAATATAGAGGTAAGGGAGCGCCGCCACCGCGAGTGCGATCCCCAGGCCCGCCCAGCCCGGAATCCACTCGAACTGCATCGTGAATCCCAGCGCCACGCTCGCGGCGAGCAACATCAGAAGCGTCACACGTCCTACCGACCAGGTGAGCCCGGACTGTTGCAAGTGTCGGTGCATGATGCGCACGAAATCGGATTTCTCGAGCAGCCGGGCCCAGGGGGAGATGCTGCTCAGCGATTCTTCCTTCAGCAGGCGCGGCGCCTCGTCCAGAAGATGATCGGAGAGGTCTTCGGCCAGCGCCTGCGCGCCCATCCGCTCGAGGGCGAACCAACTGATGAGCACCGCCAATCCGGCGGCCAGAAAGGTGGTCAGAAAGACCAGAATCGAAGAAAGCGCGAGCACCTAGCGCTCCCGGTTGCCGGCCGCGGTGGTTACGCTGAGCGCCTGCATCTGCAGGCGGACGGGATGCTGGAACCGAGCCTGGCTGACGGGACGCTTTGCGCTTGACGCGCCGGCATTCAGCGCAACGCTCGAAAAGAGCGTGGGTAAGGTGAGAGAGCGATGCGGCGATGTCTTCTGATCCAGTGGATTGCGCAGCGCTAACCGGATCCGGCTTCCGGCATCGGCCAGCGCCACCTCGTCAGACTGTTGAGCGCCCACCAGCACAGTAACCGCTGCCGGGTGATTGCCGCTCGCTTCGGCCGAATTCGCCGCGACAACCTGGACGTTTTCGAGAACCGTCCGAAGTTCTGCCGCGCCGTCTTTCTCCCTCACCGCTTGCAGGTCCACCCGCGAGCCGGGCCGCAGCAGGCCCAGCAGACTTTCCGATTGGGAAACGTGCAAGGTGACCGCGCGCATCCCGGCCGGCACAGGGCCGCCGGCGCGCTCGGCGTCGGAAATGCGGGGTGTCACGCGCTCTTCGAGCAGCGGTTCATTGGATTTCACCGGCATTAACAGCGTGGCCCCAGCGACATCTTCCGGCTTGGAGAATGAGCCGGATAGCACGCCCTGTATCTCGGCCACGCGCAGATCGCCCGATTGAATCACAGTCCCCCGATCCAGATCGCGGGCTGCCACTACAATGGCCCGCCCCGGAATCTCGCTCGAAGACCGCAGTTTACCCGCAAATAACCCGTAGAAGACGCCGGTGGAAATGATCGCCACGACAAAGGCAATCCCGAGAAGTGGAACTATGTTTTTTTTCATCGTGACATGTTTTTTTATCGTGACGTTTGATTGCCCTACCTGCTAAAACGGCCGATTGGCGTGCGGAAATTATCGAGTTTTGCCCTAGGGTCCCCGTGTTATTTACCTTATACCGCTGTACCGCCTCCCGGCGCTGGACTATGCAACCAAGTTGCAACTGGCCACATCCAACTGTTAGGTAAGTGAAAGAAAATTCTATGCTTAGACTTTACAAAACGTTACTTGGAGGCCTGGTGGCGGCAGTGTTTGTGGCGATTCCGGCGGCCACAGCTACCAGCGCTTACCCGGCACCGCTGAATGCCCCGCCTGGAGGAGCCCCCACGAGTGCCGTTCCAGGAACGGTCAACTACGTGGAAGGACAGGTGACTGTAGCCGGACAAACGGTCACACCCCGCTCGCTCGGTGGGGTACAAATCCAGCCGAACCAGATTTTGGAAACCGGCCAAGGCCTGGCCGAAGTGCTGTTGACGCCCGGTGTTTTCTTGCGTGTAGGCGACAATAGCGCGGTTCGCTTGGTGTCGCCGGACTTGGCCAACACGCGCGTGGAGGTTTTGCGCGGGCAAGCGATCGTGGAGGTGACCGAATTATTCAAGGACAACAACCTTTGGGTGCTGATGAACGGAGCGTCCACTCGATTGGATAAGCAGGGCCTGTACGCCTTTAACGCGAACACGCAATTGGTTCAGGTGTTCGACGGAAAGGCCACCGTGGATCAGGATGACCACCATAAAGACATCGATAAAGGCCACGAGCTGGCTCTCAATGCCAACTGGAAAGTGGCTCATTTCGACATGAAAGCGCAGGCCGCTCAAGATCCTCTGTATGCCTGGAGCAATCTGCGGTCCGAGTATGAGGCGGAAGCCAGCATGCAATCGGCGCGCAACATCTTCGTTTCGGGATGGCCGTATTGGTATGGGCCGGGATGGTATTGGAACCCTTATTGGGACATGTACGGGTTCATTCCTGGAGACGGCATCTGGTTCAGCCCGTTTGGCTATCCGTTCTACTCGCCCTGGGTGGTGGGATTCGGATACGGTTATGGCTACGGCGGGTTCGGCTATGGCCGTGGATTCGGCCATGGTTTTGTAGGGCATGGGCATATCGCTGGTAACGCCATCGGCCGGGGTGGCTTCGGTCACGGCGGCGGGTTCGCTCGCGGCGGCGGCTTCGCTGGTCGCGGGTTTGCCGGTGGCGGGTTCGCAGGCGGAATGCGCGGCGGATTCGGCGGTGGTGGTGGCCGGCGTTAACCGACCGTAGTTTAAGCCACTGCAGCCAGGGAAAAGGCTCAGTATTCCCGAACGAAGGTATCGATGCCTTCGCTCTGGAGTTGAGCCTTTTTCTCGTTTAGCGCCTGGATATCGGTGAAGGGTCCAATGAGAACGCGCAGCAGATCCGGTATCGATGCGGGCGCGACATGCGGGTCCAGGTTCTCACCGCGCAGCCGTTCGAGAAAGCGTCGCGTGGCATCCTGATCTAAGGCCCCTACCTGAATGTAGCGTTCCCCGGCATGAGGCTGGATCATCGGTAAGGGGTCGCCGGCGGGAGGATCTTGCTGGACTGGCTTCGTGGTAGTGCTGGATCGAGCGCTTTCGACCACCGGCTGGGAGTTCGTAGGCGCTGGTTCCGGCAATGGTTCGGGAGCCGGCTTGGCAGCCGTCGGCAGGGGTGGGATTACGGCCGGAGCGGCTGTGTGCACTACCGGCACGGGCTTGTCGGGCCGTCGCGCGGCGATAATCCGGCCTCCCAGGTAAAGCGCTGCGATCAACAGACCGACACATATGGTGGCCGGTATGGTAGCCAGAGGAATTCGT
>Ga0335074_10010123_pt1 | contig 13170 bp, 11 predicted proteins | sample Lox_Sample_23_FD_206715 | JGI IMG/M metagenome (GOLD analysis project Ga0335074, IMG submission 206715) | Soil microbial communities from Loxahatchee National Wildlife Refuge, Florida, United States - Lox_Sample_2.3 | ecosystem: Environmental > Terrestrial > Soil > Wetlands | place: USA...
TACAGCGACTCCGGCGCCACCGGCCACGAGCAGAAGTTCATCCAGGCCGCATTCGTTCCGCCCCAGCCGAAGCATAAGAAGCATGAAACGCGCGCTCGCTTCCGCCAGAAACCCGTGCGCCGTCAGAAGACCGAGACCGCCGGCAGTGCTGCTCCCTCCGGCGTGCCGACGCTCGACAAGGTGAATGCTCAGAACGGCAGCAACGCCGAAGTGGCCGACAACCGCACGCAGAAACCCGGCAAGAAAGAGAAGATTCGTTTCGGGCAGGCTCCGCGCGAAACCCTGCCCGCTGCCGATACGCGCATGGTCAACGCCGGTGCCGGAGTCAATAGCGCGCAGATGGCCGCCAATCAGCCCAACGGCGGCGTGACCCTCACCAACGCCAACGGCGAGGTTATCGACAACACCGCGCCCACGGCCAAGAAAAGCAAGGTCCGCTTCCAGGATCAGGGGCGCGCCGCCAAAGCCCAGCGCGCCAAAGCCTCCAAAAAGCACAAGAAATTCGTCCCGCCCACCGAATCCTCCGCCGAAGTCGCCCAGGATAAGCGCGAGAACGCAGCTTACGGCCTGAATGGCGACACCTCAAAACACAAGAAGGCGAAGCCGTCGAAGAAGGGTACTAAGCGCCGCCTCTCTGACGAGGATAAGAAGAAGGAGCAGCAGCAGAATGCCGCTCCCGCTGCCGGGGCCGCTCCCGCATCCACCACCACTCCATCCACCCAGGGATCGACACCGCAGTCCTGAGCCGGCCATGAAAGAGCCAATGGTCGGCGATCTGGCCGGCCGCGAAAACCAGTCGATCACCGGGTATTTCGTGGCTGGTTCCAAACAGGTGCGTGCAAAAAAGGACGGCACCCGCTACTTCGCCGTCACTCTCGGCGACCGCAGCGGCAATATCGAGGCGCGCGTCTGGGACGCTGCCGACGCCGGCGATTTTGAGCCCGGCGAAGTGGTCAAAGTGCGCGGCCAGGTCTGCCGCTACAACGAAAAGCTCCAGATCAATATCGACAAGATCCGCCGCGCCGCCGCCAATGAGTACCAGCTCGGCGATTTCGTCCCGCAATCCGAACGCAACATCGACCAGATGTGGGCCGAGCTCGAAGCCTGCGTCGCCGGCTTCACCGACCCGCACCTGCAGGCGCTGCTCCAGTCCTTTCTGCGCGACCCGGAAATCGCCACCGCGCTTCGCCAGGCGCCCGCCGCCAAGGGCATGCATCACGCCTGGATCGGCGGCCTGCTCGAGCACATTCTTTCCCTCCTCGGCATCTGCGACCTCGCCGCGGGGCACTATGCCGGGATCAATCGCGACCTGCTCCTCACCGGCGTCATCCTCCACGACATCGGCAAGCTGCGCGAGCTACGCTGGGGCACCAGCTTCGACTACACCATCGAAGGCCAGCTCCTCGGCCACATCACCATCGGCCTTGGCATGATCGAGGCCAGAATCGCCGCCATCCCCGATTTCCCCCCTGCCAAACGCATCCTCGTCGAGCACCTCGTCCTGAGCCATCACGGCAAATACGAGTTCGGCTCGCCGAAGCTCCCCATGATCCCCGAGGCCATCCTGCTCCACTACCTCGACGACCTCGACGCCAAGATGCAGACCGTCCAGGTGGAATTCGCTCGCAGCGAAGCCGGCGGCCGGTCTTCCGCCGACCTCACCGACTGGGTTCGCTCCCTCGAGCGCCCCCTGCTCAATACTCAGGCTTACCTGCGCAGCGAGGAAGCCAGAGTTCCGTCTCCCAACCCCTCCCGCGGCGACGAAATCGAGGCGCCCAAAAATCATGCCCTGCCTTCTGAAGACTGAGCCCGAAGCGTACTCCATCGACGATCTTGGCCGCGACGGCGAGACCGTATGGGACGGCGTCACCAATCCCCAGGCGGTCAAGGTCCTTGCCAGCCTGCAGCGTGGCGAGATGCTGGTCATTTATCACACCGGCACCGAGCGCCGCGCCGTCGGTCTCGCCAAGATCCTCTCCGTCGATGCCGCCGACCCGAAGCAGCCCGTGGTCCGCATCCGCTTTGTCCGCAGCCTCAAAACGCCCCGCACCCTCGACGACATTAAGGCTAACCGCCTTTTTGCCTCCTCGCCCCTCGTGAAACAGGGCCGGCTCTCGGTGGTTCCCCTCAGCGAGGCGCAGTACGCCTGGCTGGCGACGGGCTGATCTTGAATTTCATCTAAAATCAATACGGATTACTGACCGCATGCTGCGTTTTTCCACTGCCGGTGAATCGCATGGGGAGAGCCTCATTGCTCTGCTCTCCGGAGTTCCTGCCGGAGTCCCCATCGACGAGACTTTTGTCAATCGCGAGCTCTGGCGCCGCCAGCAGGGCTATGGCCGCGGCGGCCGCATGCGCATCGAAACCGACACCGCGCACTTCCTCAGCGGAGTGCGCCACGGCAAGACCATCGCTTCGCCGATTGCCATCGCCATCGAGAATCGCGACTGGAAAAACTGGACCGACTCCCTTCCCGTCGCTGCCGGAGATCCCGCGAAGCACAAGGCCGTCGCCTCGCCGCGTCCCGGCCACGCCGACCTGGCCGGAGCGCTCAAATTCGACTTTCCTGATGCTCGTTACGTCCTCGAGCGCGCCTCCGCCCGCGAATCCACCGCCCGCGTCGCCGCCGGAGCCGTCGCCAAGCAGCTGCTGCTGGAGCTGGGCATCGATGTAGCCAGCCACGTCATCCGTGTAGGGCGCGCCGAACTGGAACGCAGCGCCTCCTGGCAGGAAATCGCCGCCCTCCGCGCCAAAGACGAAGTCCTCCTTAACTGTGTCGACCCGGAAGCCGAGGCCAAAATGAAAGCCGAAGTCGACGCCATCCTCCGCACCGGCGATACCGTCGGCGGTGTCTTTGAGGTCGTCGTCCACGGCGCTCCCCCCGGACTCGGCACCTGCGCAACCTGGGACGAGCGCCTCGACGGCATCCTTGCCCAGGCCGTTATGTCCCTCCAGGCCGTCAAGGCCGTCGAGATCGGCCGCGGTGTCACCGCTGCCGAATCCTTCGGTTCCGAGGTTCACGATGCTATCGGCTACGCCACTGAGGTGAGGAACGGCGGGCACACCCGCTTCACCCGCGAGCACAACAACGCCGGCGGCCTCGAAGGCGGCATCTCCAATGGTGAGGAAATCGTCGTGCGCGGTTATCTCAAGCCCATCTCGACCCTCCGCCGCCCCCTGCAGTCCGTCCGCTTCGACACCCGCGAGGAAACCAAAGCCGCCTATGAACGCAGCGATGTCTGCGTCGTCCCGGCGGCCGGAGTCGCCGCCGAAGCCATGGTCGCTCTCGCCATCGCCCGCGTCGCTCTCGAGAAGTTCGGTGGCGACTCGCTGAAGGAACTGAAACGTAACTTCGACGGTTACGTTGACCAAATCAGGAGGTATTAGCCGGCGATAAGCTACCGACCACAGGCTCTTCGCTATGCGCTGTACGCTGCTTTCCTGCCATGATTCGCGCCATCGTCAAATATCCGGACCCCATCCTGCAGCGCCCCACCGAACCGGTCGCCGAGTTCGACGACGAGCTGCGCGCGCTCGCTGCCGACATGTTCGAGTCCATGTACAAGGCCGTCGGCATTGGCCTCGCCGCGCCCCAGATCGGCATCGGCAAACGCATCACCGTCATCGATCTCAGCAACCAGCAGAATCCCGACGACAAGATCGTCCTCGTCAATCCGCAGATCGTTCACAGAGAAGGGAAGCAGGTCGAGGAAGAAGGCTGCCTTAGCCTCCCTGATATACGGGACAAAGTCGCGCGCGCCGCCAAAGTCCGCGTCCGCGCCCAGAATCTCGATGGCAAGCCCATCGAGCTGGAAGGCTCCGAGCTGCTCGCCCGCGCCTTCCAGCACGAAATCGACCACCTCGACGGCATCCTCTTCCCGTGGCGGCTCAGCGCCCTCAAGCGCGACCTCATCCTGCGCAGGATTCGCAAGCTGCAAAAAACCGGCGAGTGGAAATGAAGCTCGTCTTTTGCGGAACCCCTGCCTTTGCGGTGCCCACGCTCAGGCTGGCTCTCCGCGCCGGACACGACATCGCCCTCGTCGTCACGCAGCCCGACCGGCCCGTCGGCCGCAGCCGGCAGCTGACCCCTCCTCCGGTCAAAGTCGACGCGCTCCAATCCGGCCTGCGCGTCACCCAGCCCGAAAAAATCCGCAACAACCTGGAGTTGCGCGCCGAACTTGAAGCTATCCGCGCCGACGCCATCCTCGTCGTAGCCTACGGGCGCATCATCCCGCCGTGGATGCTCGCTCTGCCTCGCCACGGAAACATCAACCTGCATGCCTCGCTGCTGCCGAAATATCGCGGCGCTGCACCGATCCAGTGGGCCATCGCTAACGGCGAGCACTCCACCGGCGCCACCACCATGCGCCTCGACGAGGGCCTCGACACCGGCGGCATCCTGCTCCAGCGCGAACTGCCCCTCGCGCCTTACATGCTGGCGAGCGACGTCTTCCCGCTTCTCGCCGAAATGGGCGCCGACCTCATGATGCAGACCCTCGCCGCTCTCGACGCGGGCAGTATCGAGCCTCGTCCCCAGGATCACGCAAAAGCCACGCTTGCCCCATTGCTCACCCGAGACGACGGCCGCATGGACTTCAGCCGCCCCGCCATGACCCTCTATAACCGCTGGCGCGGCTTCCAGCCCTGGCCCGGCGCCTGGACCACCCTCAACGGCAGCAAGCTCACCGTGCATCGCATGCTGCCCACCGAGCTGGCCGGCGCGCGGACCGCTGAACCGGGAACGTTGCTCGTCGAGCAGGGCACCATCTTCGCCGCCTGCGCCGACCGCACCTGGGTGGAACTCGTCGAGCTCCAGCTCGAAGGCCGGCGCCGTATGACCGCCGGTGATTTCCTCCGCGGCCACGCCATCCCCTCCGGCACGCGCCTCGGGGATTAATCCGCCATGATTGCCCCGGCGCGGCAAATCTCGTATCGCATCCTGTTACAAATCGCCGACCCTTCCGCCCATAGTGACCAGTTTCTCCACGGCCGCGAAGTCGACGCGCTCTCTGCGCCGGACCGCAACCTCACCACCACTCTCGTCCTCGGCACGCTGCGCTGGCAGCTCGCTCTCGACGATCGCATCCGCCCGCTGCTCGCGCGCCCCAACGCCAAACTTCGTCCGGAAACTGCCACGGCGCTGCGGTTGGGCGCCTTTCAGTTGTTGCATCTCGACCGCATTCCTGCCCACGCGGCCATCAACGACAGCGTCGAGCTGGTCAAAACATCGGCCGAAAGAAACGCTGCCGGCATGGTCAACGCCGTCCTGCGCAAAATCGCTGCGCAACCGCGTCCCGTTCTGCCCGAGCGCTTCAGCTCTGCTCAGCAGATCGCCGCGGCTCTGGCTCATCCTGCTTGGATGGTCGAGCGTTGGGCCGGCCGCTACGGTCTCGTCGCCGCCGAATCCATCTGCCGCTGGAACCAGGAGCCCGCCGCGATCACCATCCGTCTCAGCGATCCTGCCATGCTGCCCGCCGGCCTCCAGGTCGAGCCCGGAGCATTTCTCGCCGCTTCCCGTCGCGTCCTCCGCGGAGACCTCGCCGCCCATCCCGAACTCCGCATCCAGGACGAAGCCTCGCAACTGGTCGCCGAAATCGCCGCCGCCGCCGTCCCCGGCGCCGCGCAGATTCTCGACACCTGCGCAGCGCCCGGTGGTAAAACCGCCATCCTCGCCGGACGTCTCCAGTCTGCACAGATCACCGCCGTGGATGTCAGCCGCAGGCGTCTTGACGCCATGACGTCTCTGCTCGCCCGGTCGCTGCCCGGCCTTTCAGAACATTCTCGCCCGCGCTGTGTCGTCGCCGATGCCAGCCGGCTCAAGCTCGACCCTACTTACGACCTCATCCTTTGCGACGTCCCCTGCAGCGGCACCGGAACCATCGGCCGCAATCCCGAAATCCGCTTCCGCGTCGACCAGGCCGACCTCGCCCGTCAGCAGGCCCGTCAGCTGGCGATCCTTCGATCCTCGCTTGCCGGTCTCGCACCCTCCGGGCGCCTCGTTTATTCCACGTGCTCGCTCGAGCCCGAAGAGAGCGAAGCCGTGATCGAAGCGGTCCTCGCCGAATTTCCGCAGACCCGTATCGTTCCCGTCGCGCCGCTCCTCGATCAGTTCCTCGATGCCCGCATTCTCACGCCGCAGGGCAGGGAACTGCTCCGCACCGCCGTCGTTGGGGATTTCCTTCGGACCCTGCCGGGCGTGCATCCCTGCGATGGCTTTTTCGCTGCAGTTCTCGAACACGCCTGAGCTTCCAGCTGTTGCCGGAACAGAAGAGGCTGGTCGGCCGCGCCGCGGCTATTTCCCCGCAAAATAAGCGGGAAACACCTGCTCGATGAGTTCCTTTCGCAGTACCAGCCGCAGATCCGTTCCGGCATCCGGCTCGGTATTCGGCTCAGCATGCGGTGTGCCCGAAGCCGCCGCGCCTCCCGTGTCCGTCGTGTTGACCACCAGCAGGCTGGCGGTGTGCCGCTCCGGATCGATCAGCATCTCCGAAGAAAATCCGCCCTGGTCGCCGTCGTGATACACATATCGATTTCCATCCCGATCCAGCACAAAAAAGCCCAGCCCCATTTTCGGCGCGCCCTTCACGTAAGGCCCGGTCGAGCTCCCGTCTTCCGTCACCGGCAGAATCCCCTGCCACGCCTCCTCGAGCGAGCTCCGCTTCAGCACATACGGATACACCGGATCGTTCTCATCTCCGATCAGAAACCTCACATACTTTTCCATGTCGGCGACTGGCGCCTTCAGCCCGCTGTTCGACGTTGTGATCCCGGTGTCGAAATCGAAGGGCTGCTCCGTGATCGTATCTCCGGCTCGCACATAACTGGCCGAGACGTGCGACTCCAGATAGAATGGCGACCGGTCGAAGTAACTCCGTGTCATGCCCAGCGGCATTAGGATGTTTTTCTCCATGTACTCCACGAAGCTCTCGCCCGTCAGCCGTGAGATCGCCTGTCCCAGAAACACGTATCCCAGGTTCGAATAGCTCCAGCGCGAGCCGGGCCGAAATGCCACATTCGTGTACGGCAGCATCGCCGCCACCTGCGCCCATTGCGTCGGCTCAAACGGCTGCCAGTCGCAGTTGGCGGCATCGTCGCAGTTCCATGGCCAGGTCGGATTCCGAAAGCCCGCACTGTGCGTCAGCAGATCGCGAATCGTGATCGCGTCCACGGGGCCGAAAGCGTCGTGAACCTCCCGCAGCTCCGGCACGTAGCGCACCGCCGGATCGTCCAGCGACAGCATGCCCCGGTCCCGCAGTTGCAGGATGGCAATGGCGGTCATGGTCTTGGTAATGGACGCCCAGTTATAGGTAGTCTCGTTGTCGATCGCTTCGCGTGTCCGGCGACGCGCCACGCCAAAGCAGAACTCCGTCGCCGGTTCCCCTTTGTGAACGATGGCGACCTCGCCGCCGACGATCCCGTGCTGCGACAGCACCGCATCGAATCGCTGATGGAAATCCTGCATTTGCGCGCCTGCCGGCGTACAGGCCGGCGCCAATCCCAGCAGCAGCACTCCCAGGGCATTGCGGATCGACATACCGCCCATCATACAGAGGCGCCGCTATCAGCCGGACCCGGGCCGATTCGGCATGTCTGCGAGCGATCCAGTGGATCGCACGATCAGAAAGCCAATGCCTGATTTTCTGGTTCGGGTTATTCGCCGCGCGAACGGAGGAACTCACTTCCGCAGCTGAACTAGCAGTCCAGCTGCTGGCGCGTCAGACGCAGTCCGTCCAGCCGCCCCAGCAGGGTCACAGCCACGCGCTCCGGCCGGAACAGGTTTGCGGCCATCGCCATCACCTGCTCGTCGGTCACGCTCTCCACGCGCTCCAGAATCTCGTCCAGTCCGAAGAACCGCTCGAAGTACAACTGCTGCCGCGCCAGGTTCGACATGCGCGACATCGAGCTTTCCAGCGAAAGCAGCAGGTTCCCCTTCAGCTGATCCTTCGCCCGTCGCAGCTCATCGGCCTGCAGCGGTTCGGTCTTCAGCCGCCGGAACTCTTCCATGATCAGCTCGATTACCTGCACGGCGCGGTCCGCCGACGTCCCCGCGTACACGCACAGCGAGCCGGTATCGCGATAGGGATTCAGGTCGCTGTAGATCGCGTATGCCAGGCCGCGCTCCTCGCGCACCGTCTGAAAGAGCCGCGAGCTCATCCCGCCGCCCAGAATCGTATTCAGCAGCAGCGTCGTGTACCGGGATTCATCGGCTACCGGCGGAGACGGCACTCCCAGGCACAGCTGCACCTGCTCCAGCGCCTTCTTGTTGCGCAGATGGATTCTCGGCGTCACCACCGGCGCTTCGGTGTCGCTGGCCACGCTGCCCGGCCCCAGCGATCCAAAATGCCGCGCCACCAGCTCTACAAAGCCGTCGTGCTCCAGGTTTCCCGCCGCGGTGAACACCATATTTCCGGCCAGAAACCGCTGCTCGAAGAACCGCACCAGAGTGTTCTGCTCGAAGCTCCGCACCGTCTCCCGCGTTCCCAGGATCGGCTTTCCCAGCGGGTGACCCTTCCAGAAATTCTGCGTGAAGATCTCGTGCACCAGTGTGTCCGGATTGTCCTCGTCCATCTTGATCTCTTCGAGGATCACTCCCCGCTCGCGCGCGATCTCCTCGCTGGCAAACACCGGATTCAGCACCAGGTCCGACAGCACGTCCAGCGCCGTGGGCACGTGCTCGTCCAGCACCTTCATGTTGAAGCAGATTGTCTCTTTCCCGGTAAACGCATCCAGGTTCCCGCCGATCGCGTCCACTTCGCGGGCAATGCGCTGCGCCGACCGGGACTTGGTCCCCTTAAACACCATGTGCTCCACGAAGTGCGAGATTCCGTTCAACTCCGGCATCTCGTGGCGCGACCCCGCGCGCATCCATACCCCCATGGCCACCGACCGCACGTGTTCCATGCGCTCCGTCAGCACGATAAGACCGCTGGGCAGGACGGTTCGGCGGATGTTGCGTTCGCTGTTCATGGCATTATGGCGGTTCAGGCTTGTCCTGCTGGCTTTTGGATGCGCTATGCTCGGACTTGTACGATGACTTCCGGCGGAAATCGACCTGTTACCATCTTAGACGCAGCGCGTCCCTCGTGCGTGAAGCCTCTTTTTGGTCTTCAGAATCAGGAACTTACCGTCCAGCTCCAGGAGTTTTCACTTCCCCCCTGGCGAATTCGGCAGCTCCAGTCGGCTCTCTACCGCCAGCGCATTGAGAGCTTCGACGGCCTTACCAACTGGTCCAAAGATCTCCGCCAAAAGGTAGCCTCTGCCGGTTTCTGCGTCGGAGTGCCCGGCATCGTGGAAACGTTTCGCTCCGTCGACGGCACCGAACGCTATCTCATCGCCGGCCACGACGGCCAGACCGTCGAAACCGTCTGGATGCCCGAAGGCGATGGCGCCGAAACCAGCGACGACTCCGAACCCTCCGCCGCCGTGGACTCCCGTCCCTGGTCCCGCGCGACGATCTGCGTCTCCAGCCAGATAGGCTGCGCGGTCAACTGCCAGTTCTGCCTCACCGCAAAACTCGGCATCATCCGCAATCTCTCCGCCGGAGAAATCGCCGGGCAGGTCGCGGCGGTCCTCAATCGCCAGGGAGCCGAGCCCGGCGCGGACCGCATCAACCTCGTCTTTATGGGCATGGGCGAGCCGTTCCTCAACTACGACGCCTTCATCGCCGCTGTTCGCCTGCTGGCCGGGCCCATGGGCATCCCCGAGTCGCGCATGACCGTCTCCACCTCCGGCATCGTCCCCGGAATCCTTCGCTTCGCCCAGGAGCCGGTTCGTCCGCGCCTCGCCATCTCGCTCAACGCTCCCAACGAAACCATCCGCGAAGCCGTCATGCCCATCACCCGCAAATGGAGCATCGCCGATGTCCTCGAAGCGGTCCGCCAGGTTCCGCTCCGGCCCCGTGAGCGCATCACCTTCGAATACGTACTGCTGGGCGGCGTCAACGACCAGCTTTCACACGCCGACGAGGTCGTGCGCCTCGTGCGCCGCGCCAATTTTCCCGCCAAAGTGAACCTGATCGCCTGGAATCCCGGCCCCGGCGTGCCCTTTGCCACGCCGTCGGAATCCGCCGTTGCCGAGTTCCAGCAGCGTCTCCGCGACCGCGGCATCCCGGCCTTCATCCGCCGCCCCCGGGGGCGCGATATTTACGCCGCCTGCGGCCAGCTGAAGAAGACCGGAACCGAAACTTAGCTGCGAACCGCTGCCGCCCCTCCTGCCCGCACCGGCAGCTCCAGCAGCGCCTGCGTTACCCGATCCGCTGCGTGCCGCATCACATCGCCCTGCTCGGCAAAATTCCCCGTTACGCACCGGATGCCCATGGCCTCGATGCGCTCCACATCCGCGATGGTCGCCTCCGCGCCCTCCGCAGCGTACCGCGCCCGCAGTTCCTCCGAAATCGGCGCGGTGTTCACCAGTGCGTAGTCGAAGATCGGCCGCCCCGCATGCTCATAAATCCGCTCGATGTGCTGCGAAGCCGTCAGGTGCAGGCTCTCGTTCGCCTGGGTCATCAGGTTGCTGATGAACACCCGCGTCCCCCGCGCGGCGCCCAGCGCTTCCGGAATCCCCTTCACCAGCAGGTTCGTCACCATGCTCGTGTAGAGCGACCCCGGCCCCATGGTGATCAGGTCCGCCCGCGCAATCGCCTCCAGCGTCTCCGTGGGCGGGGGCGGATCCGGCGGCTCCAGAGTCAGCTCCACGATCCGCTGCCGGCTGGCTGTGATGTTCGTCTCGCCGCGCACCACGGACCCGTCTTCCATCCGCGCTGCCAGGGTCACGTCCCGCTGCGTTGCCGGCAGAATGTGCCCGCGCGTTGCCAGAATCTCCGCCGACAGCTTGATGGCCAGCGCAAAGTCCCCCGTCATTTCGGTCAGGGCGGCGATAAACAGGTTTCCGAAGTTGTGTCCGCCCAGTTCGCCGCCGCTTCCAAAACGGTGCCTGAACAGCCGCGCCAGCAGCCCTTCATCCTCTGAGAGCGCGACCATGCAGTTGCGCAGATCGCCGGGCGGCAGCATGTTGAAGTCGCGCCGCAGCCGCCCGCTCGACCCGCCGTCGTCCGTGACCGTTACGACCGCAGTCAGGTCCGCAATCAGCGGCGCCTGCGCCGGAACCTCCAGCAGCCCGGCGCCGTGCGGCACGCGAAGCTTCAGTCCGCGCAGCAGAGTGGACAATCCTGTTCCGCCGCCGATCGCGACCACGCGCAGGCCAGGAGGTGATGGGAATTGGGCCGGGAAAGGACTCACAGGCGCAGAACTCGTCCTTTCAGAGTCTAAACCTGCGCCTGCGTCCGCTGTCCGCGAGGATCACGTTTCCGGATACAGGAGTTCGGTGAAGCGTGGATCGTCGGCCATGTCGATAAAATCCGGATCGCTGCGCGCCTGGATGCGATTCGACGGGTTCAGCTCGATGGCCTTCGCCAGATGAGCCAGAGCCTCCTCGGCCTGTCCGGTCATACTGCTCAGCAGCGCCATGCCGTAGTGTCCGAAATCCGCCTCCGGCGCATTCGCGAGGATCGCCTCGAACTGGTCGCGGGCCTCCTCGAAGTTGCCGTTGTTCAGCAGCGAAATGGCATAGTCGTAGTGCTCCGCCGTCGTGTTGAAGCTGAGCGATGCCTTCGCTCCATTGCGTTCGCACACCGCCAGGTACACGCGCACCCGCTCCGCAATTTCCGGCGGAGCGTCGCGCCCGATCTTCTCCAGAGCTGTTCTCGCCTTGTCGAACTTGTTCTGCTGCATCAGTTCCAGCGCGCCCTGGTAATCGTCCAGAAGCCGCTGGTTCGGATCGCTGCCTCCGGAACGGGACTTCGCCGCTGCCGGCCGCACTGCGTGCCGAGGCGTGGGGGTTTCTCGAGTCTGCTGCATTCTTGCCATAGTCGTCGTTTAGGCCCTGCGCCGCCGCTGCCTGGCACGGCGTTTTGCTGGAAGCCTCTCGATCAACGTTTTATACGCACAATGCCCCACCGCGTCAAATCATTAGATAGCCTCTCGACTCTCCGCATTTGCTCATACCATCGCCACGTGCAGAAAATAGTAGCGGGAACTCCCATGGCCCAGGCAACGGCTCGACTTACGGCAACCCTCCTTCTGCTGGTGGCTTCCTGTGCCCCCTCCCGTGCTGCCGACCACCCGCCTGCTCCAGCCGGACCGGTCCCCTCCCTGCGCATCCTCGTCGCTCCCCTCGGCTATGTTCCGCCCAGCGCCTTCTATCTCACCGCGCGGCTCTCCTCCGCATCGCTCGGCTTCTTCGATCAGGACCGCATCCTCTTCACCTTCCGCGTCGGCGGCCTCCTGCGCCGCCTGCCCACCGATCGCAGCGACGACGACGACCAGGAAATTCGTGCGATCGTGCTCGATGTTCGCACCGGCAAGGCCCTCGCCCAGGCCCAGTGGCGCATGCACGACCGCGGTCAGTACCTCTGGCCCTTCATCGACGGCCAGTTTCTTCTCCGCATTCGTGACTCGCTCTACACCATTGGACCCTCACTGGAGCTCCATCCCTGGCTGAACTCGGCGACCCAGCTCCGCGCCGTCGACCTCTCGCCGGATCGCGCCACCATGGCCGTCGAAGTCGCCGGGCCTCCGCAGCCGCATACCGGCCCCTCCCTCGGCGACACCCCTGTCTCCGACGACCAGACTGTGCGCGTCTCTATCCTCGCCTCCGCATCCCCCGGTCACGTTGTTGCCGACACTCAGGCGGCGCAGGCGGTGATGTTCCCCCTCACCTCCAGCGGCCTTATCAACGCCGTCCAGGGCAAGCAGGTCGGTTTCTGGGATATCAGCGACGTTCCCTTCCATGGCGATGCACGGTACCTCGGCCATGTCCGCTCCACCTGCCAACCCACAGTGCAGCCCCTCAGTGCGACCGTAGCCCTAATCAACGCCTGCGCCCAGGATCTCGACGTCCGTCCCGTCTACGGCATCTCCACGGTCACCGGCAAGGAGCTCTGGCAGGCCAACTGGCAAAGCAAATACGTGTGGGGATGGTTCACCTCCGCCCTCAACGGCAGCCGCTTTGCTTACGAGTCCATCGAATCCAGCGCCCCTGTCACCGCCTTCGGTTTCCTCGACGAGAGCGAAATCGGACGCCAGCTTGCAGGCGTCTACGACACCGATACCGGCAAGCTCGTTTTCGTCCTCGACGCCACTCCCGTCCTCTCCGCCGGCCAGAATGTTGCCC
>Ga0335074_10010126_pt1 | contig 13170 bp, 11 predicted proteins | sample Lox_Sample_23_FD_206715 | JGI IMG/M metagenome (GOLD analysis project Ga0335074, IMG submission 206715) | Soil microbial communities from Loxahatchee National Wildlife Refuge, Florida, United States - Lox_Sample_2.3 | ecosystem: Environmental > Terrestrial > Soil > Wetlands | place: USA...
TCGTTGAAGACGCTGGTCAGCGCGGTCGTCGAATTGACCGAGCCGTCGGCGCCGATCTCGGCGATGACGCGCGGCACCTGCGCCGTGGCGCTGCAACTGGCCGCGCCGCTCGCGGTGCTGTTGCACGACTGGGCGAGCGCCGTCCCGCCGCCGTTTGAATCGTAGCTGCTGTTGTAGCTCTGGGCATTGACGCCATAGCCCATGATCGTCAGGTATTCGCCGTTGCCGGTCAGCTGCAGCGTGCCTTCCGATGACGATCCGTACTCGCCGGAGACCGCATAGTTCCCGCCGGGCGTCGAGACCTGCGGCAGTTCAAGGCTGCCGACCGGCGTCTGGTCGGTCCCGGTCGTCGAGAACTCGTCAAGCGTCAAAGGCGCCGCTTGGTTGTCGAGATAGAGAGTGGTGTCGCCGGCGGCGGTATTGCCGGTCGCGCTGGTGCCGGCACCGGCGGTGCCGCTGCCGTTACCCTCAACGCTGACGACGAGATCGCCGGCCGTAAAATCGAGCTGCGCCGCGGCATTGCCGGCAGAGCCCAACAGCACGGCCGTACCGATCAACGCCGCGAGCGCGACCCCTCTTGTCGTTTTTGTCATGTTTTCCCCGGTGTTTTCGCCAACCACAATTACGATGGGAGATCGTAATTGTCCGGTCGCGACAGTTTGATGACCGGACGTATCGACACGCGAGCGGCGCTCGGCTATTTCCGTCGCTGCCGCTATGGTGCACCGCGGCCTCGTCGCATCGCTGCCGCCATCGTGCACCGCGAGAACAAGGGAGCCGAAGAGTGACCGATGCGCCGGCATCGCGTCGCGTCAGCCTGAGGGCGAAATTCTGGGGCCTTGCCCTGGTTGTGCCGGCTCTCGTGCTGGGGGTCTGGCTTGCCGTTCCGCTGCTGCGGCGCGAGACGCCGCTCATTGATGCCATCGCCTATTCGGCCGGAACGCCGCAGGCGGCGGGGCTGGTCGGGTTCCGCGACGTCACGGTGACGACCCCGGACGGTCAGCGGCTCGACGCCTGGTGGGCGCCGCCGCCGGCGCCCGGCCGCGGCGTCGTGCTGCTGCTGCACGGCAATCCGGGAACCATCGTCCACACCGCGGGACCTCTTGCCGACCTGCAGCACGCCGGCCTCGGAGCCATGGCAATCGATTACCGCGGCTTTGGCCGCTCGACCGGTAGGCCGAGCGAACGCGGGTTGCGCATCGATGCGCGCGCGGCATTCGACTGGCTCCGCCGCGCCGCGCCGCGCTCGAAAATCGCCGTGTTCGGCGAAAGCCTCGGCACCTATCCGGCCGTTGCGCTCGCCAGCGAGCGGCCGGTTGCCGGGGTCCTGCTAAACGCGCCGTTCGCGTCGCTGCGGCGCTTGTGGATGATCCGCGGCCTGCCGTCCGATCGGTGGTTGACGATCGATCCGTTCGATTCACGGGCGCTGATCGGCCGGATCGATGCGCCGCTGCTGATCCTCGAGGGCTCCGCGGATGATATCGTGCCGCTCGGCGAGGCGGAGCGCCTGTTCGCCGCCGCCCGGCCGCCGAAAAGGATGATCATCGTGCAGGGCGCCGGTCACATGGCAGCTTATCGGGGCGCGGCACAGGCGCAGGCGCTCGCGGCGCTCGTCCGCTGGACCGGCGGGGTCGATGCCGGACGCTGAACGGGGGCCGCCGCCGGTTGTTGCACTGCTCGGGGTCAAAAAACGCTTCGCCTCGGGACTGGAGGCGTTGAACGGCGTCGATCTCCGCGTCGAGCGCGGCGAATTTCTGAGCGTCCTCGGGCCGTCCGGCTGCGGCAAGAGCACGCTGCTGCGGATCATCGCCGGGCTTGCCGAGCCGACCGCCGGCGAATGCCGGTTGCATCTCGGTGGCGCTCCGGGCAAGGCCGCCGCCGGCCGCATCGGCTTTGTCTTCCAGGATCCGACGCTGATGCCGTGGAGCACGGTCGTCCGTAACGTCGAATTGCCATTTCGCATCGGCGGGCGTGTGCGCGCCGCCGAGCGCGAGCGGGCGGTCGCGGCATTGCGCGCGGTCGGCCTCGCCGGCTTCGAGCGCGCCTACCCGCACCAGTTGTCCGGCGGCATGCGCATGCGGGTGTCGATCGCCCGCGCGCTCGTCACCGAGCCCGATCTGTTGCTGCTCGACGAGCCGTTCGCGGCGCTTGACGAGATCACCCGGCTGGCGCTCAACGACGATCTGCTTCGCCTGTGGGAAGAGCATCGGCCGACGATCCTGTTCGTCACGCACAGCGTCTTCGAATCGGTTTATCTGTCGAGCCGCATCGCGGTCATGACGCCGCGACCGGGGCGGGTCGTCGGCGAATTGGCCGTCGATCTGCCGCGCCCGCGCGACCGTTCGGTGCGCACGAGCGCCGGCTATGCGGCGATCTGCGAGCGTGTCTCGACGGCGCTGGCAGCGGCAATGGCGCCGGCGCCCGGCCCCTGCCCGTCCGGTCGCCGATGATCGCCGGATGCGCCGGCTTGCGCCTTACGCTCGGCCCCACAGCAGGTTGCTCGCGATCGCCGCCCCTTCGGCCATCGTACGCAGCTTTTTGAAGGCGATGTCCGGGTCGATCTTGCCATAGCCGGCAAACGTGCCGAAGCCGCAATCGGTGCCGGCGATGACCCGCTCGCGGCCGACCAGGTCAGCGAAGCGGCATAGCCGCTCGGCGACCAGTTTCGGATGCTCGACGTAATTCGTGCAGGTGTCGATGACGCCCGGGATCAGGATGCGGTCGTCGGGCAGCTTGATTTCGCGCCAGATCGCCCATTCATGCTCGTGACGCGGGTTGGCGGCCTCGATGACGAGCGCCTGTGGCTTCGATTTCAACAGGACCGGCACGACCTTGGCGAATTCGATGTCGTGGTCGTGCGGCCCTTCGTAATTGCCCCAGCAGATGTGGATGCGGCAGCGGTCGGCCGGCACGTTGCGCAGCGCATGGTTGAGCGCCTCGACGTGAAAGTTGGCGCGCTTCAGAAAGTCGCTTTCGCTGAGATCCTGAAACGACGTATGCCGCGCCATCGCGAGGTCGGGGCAATCGAGCTGCAGCACAAACCCCGCCTCGACAATCGCCTCGTATTCCGGCTGCATCGCCGCGGCGATGGCTTCGACATAGGCCTCGTGGCTCGGATAATGCCGGTTGATCTGGAACACCGGCACGAGCCCCGGCGAGGCGGCGGTCATGAAACCTTCGGCCGCCTTTACCCCGGCGAGCGCCGCCTTCAGGTTGGCGATGTCCTGCGCGACCGGCTCCGCGTCCTTGACCGCGACCTCGCCGACGCACACGGCGCGGCGGGAATTCATCACTCCGGTCATACGCTCGTAGGCGGCGACAAAGTTGGGATGCGGGCCGGTGTCGAGCCGTGGCTTGGCCGGCTCGTGGCCGGCAAAGCCCGACAACCGGTCGGCAACATAGGTCGAATAGCCAGGCTTCGACATCTCGCCGTCGTTGATGATGTCGACGCCGACCTCGGCTTGGCGGCGGACAATCCCCGATACGGCGTCACGCGTCAGGCGCGCCAGTTCGGCCGGATCATACGGCTGGTCGCGGTCCTTTTTGACCAGGAGTTCGCGCAGCGCCGGCGGCCGCGGCAGGCTGCCAGTATGGGTCGTCAGAATGCGGTCGCGGCTCGTCTGCATCGCTGCTCCTCCCCAGGGCCCGCGGGCGGGTTGTTTGTCGCGCCAGCGTGCAACTCTTTCGGCGCTGCGGCAAGGCTGTCGGCGAGCCGCCGACGATCGGCTGCGGCAGCGGGCTGCGCTGCGCTTTTCCACCTTACGATTTGCCGCGCGCGTTGCGTATAGTTGCCGGCTCAGGCAGCGGCAAGGCGAGGCGATGGATATCCACGAATATCAGGCGAAAGAACTGCTGGCGAAATTCGGCGTCGCGGTGCCGCCGGGCGCGGTTGCCTATACCGCGGCCGAGGCGGCGGCGGCGGCCGAGCGGCTCGGCGGCAATGTCTGGGCGGTCAAGGCGCAGATCCACGCCGGCGGCCGCGGCAAGGCCGGCGGTGTTCGGCTGGCGCGCTCGCATGACGAGGTCGCGGCCGCCGCCAAGGCGCTGATCGGCCACCGGCTCGTCACCCACCAGACCGGCCCCGAGGGACGCGAAGTCAAGCGCGTTTACGTCGAAGCCGGCTGCGACATCGCCCGCGAACTCTACCTCGCGCTGTCGGTCGACCGCGGCAGCGGGCGGATCACGTTGATCGGCGCCGGCGAGGGCGGGGTCGAGATCGAGGAGCTGGCGGCGCGCGCTCCGGACAAAATCCTGCGCATTGCGATCGATCCGGCGGCCGGATTGATGCCCTTCCACGGCCGTGAACTCGCCTTCGAGCTTGGCCTCAACGGCAGGCAGGTCGGCGCGATGGTGGCGTTTGTCAGCGCGCTCTGCCGCGCCTTTAACGAACTCGACGCCGCGCTCGTCGAGATCAACCCACTTGTCGTCACCGGCGCCGGCGATCTGTTGGCGCTCGACGCCAAATTGTCGTTCGACGACAACGCGCTGTTCCGCCATCCCGATGTCGAGGCATTGCGCGACGAGACCGAGGAAGACCCGATCGAACGGGAAGCCGGCAAGCACGCGCTTAACTATGTCAAGCTCGACGGCAATATCGGCTGCATGGTCAACGGCGCCGGCCTGGCGATGGCGACGATGGACATCATCAAGCTTTATGGCGGCAGCCCGGCCAATTTCCTCGATGTCGGCGGCGGTGCGACAAAAGAGCGGGTCACCGTCGCGTTCAAGCTGATCCTGTCCGACCCCAACGTCGAGGCGATCCTCGTCAACATCTTTGGCGGCATCATGCGCTGCGACGTCATCGCCGACGGCATCGTGTCGGCGGCGCGCGAGGTCAATCTGCACGTGCCGCTCGTCGTGCGGCTCGAAGGCACCAATGTCGAAATGGGGCGCCGCATCATGAGTCAGTCCGGGCTGCCGCTGATCGCGGCGGAAAATTTCGAGGACGCTGCGAAGAAAGTCGTCGCCGCCGCCGCAGCGGAGGCGGCGTGATGGCGATCCTCATCGACGGCAACACGACGGTGATCTGCCAGGGCTTCACCGGCTCACAGGGGACGTTCCATTCGGAGCAGGCGATCGCTTACGGCACCAAGATGGTCGGCGGCGTGACGCCGGGCAAAGGCGGCACGCGCCACCTCGACCTGCCGGTATTCGACACGGTGCACGAGGCGCGCGCCAAAACCGGCGCCACGGCCAGCGTCATCTACGTGCCGCCACCCTACGCCGCCGATGCGATCCTCGAAGCGATCGACGCCGGCATCGAACTCGTCATCTGCATCACCGAGGGCATTCCCGTGCTCGACATGGTGCACGTCAAACGCGCGCTCGACGGCAGCGGAAGCCGGTTGATCGGCCCCAATTGCCCCGGCGTCATCACCCCCGGCGAATGCAAGATCGGCATCATGCCGGGCCATATCCACCAGCGCGGCCGAGTCGGCATCGTGTCGCGCTCGGGCACGCTGACCTACGAGGCGGTGGCGCAGACGACGGCCGCCGGATTGGGCCAATCGAGCTGCGTCGGCATCGGCGGCGACCCGATCCACGGTCTCGACTTCATCGACGTGCTCGACATGTTCCTGGCCGATGACGAGACGCAGGCGATTGTCATGATCGGCGAGATCGGCGGCGCCGCCGAAGAAGAAGCGGCGCATTTCCTGCGCAACCATCGCGTGAAGAAGCCGACGGTCGGCTTCATCGCCGGCGCCGCCTCGCCGCCCGGCCGCCGCATGGGCCACGCCGGCGCGATCATCGCCGGCGGCAAGGGCGGCGCGCAGGACAAAATGGAAGCGCTGCGTTCTGCCGGCGTCACGGTCACCGAGAGCCCGGCCGCGATCGGCACGACGATGAAACAGGTGCTGGGCGGCTGAGCCGGCCGCAGGACGGGGCCGAGCGGCGATCGATCGTCCGCCCCGATCGCCGCCTTTGCCGCGGTCGCCCGTCGGGGATAAGTTGTCGCTCGACTGAGGAATGGAGGAAAGCGTCATGATGATCGACATGCATGCTCATTGGCGGCCCGCCGAATTGGCCGACGCGCTACGCGCCCGGACAAAAGAACCGCGCATCGTGCGCAAGGGGGACGGCAGCGAGGTTCTGGCCTCGCGAATGGCCGAAGAGCCGCTGGCGACGGCCTTCGACGAGGTCGATTTCCACCTCGCACGGATGGACCGCCAGGGGGTCGAGACGAGCGTGCTGTCGCTGCTCGGGACGTTCTGTTGGATCGAGGCGCAGCCGGCGGACGTGTCCGAGCCGCTGTGCCGCACCGTCAACGACGGGTTGTCGGCGATCTGTCAGCGGCATCCCGGCCGCTTTGCCGCCTACGCGGCCTTGCCGTTGAGCGACATCACCGTCGCGGCGGCCGAACTGGAGCGAGCGCTGGGCTTGCCGGGCATGATCGGCGCGCAGATCCCGGGCAACGCCTTTGTGACGCGCAAGCACGCCGAGGCGATGCGGCCGTTGCTGGAGATTGCGAACCGTCGCCGCGCCGTCCTCTTTGTCCACCACGGACCGCGCCCCGGCGATGTTTTCCCGAAGGTCGCCGGCGACACCGACAACGCACGCCGCCGCAACGGCACGCTCGACATGCAGGCGAGCCTGTCGTCGGTCATGGTGACGCTGTGCCTGACCGATTATCTCGCGCCCTATCCCGACGCGGCGGTCCACGTCCACAACCTGGGCGGCAACATTCCCTACGAGGTCGAGCGCATGGACCATCGCTGCCTGCTCGACACGCCGGACGAAGAATTGCCGTCTTCGCGCTTCCGCGGCGCCAAGGTTTACGTCGATTGCAACTCGTTCGGGCCGCGCGCGATCGAGGCGGCCGTGCATCTCTACGGCGCCGGGCGCATCGTGTGCGGCACCGACGGCACCGCGTTTGGCTGCGACTGGACGCGCAAGGCCCTCGATGACGCCGCGATCGGCGACGAGGCGCGCCAGCAGATCCTGCACGGCAACGCCGCCGCGCTGCTCGCCCGCGCCGCAATCGCGCCGGGCGCCAGGGCCGCCGCCTGAAAAGCCGTCCGTCGCGATCCGCGGGGCTGCGCCGCCTCAGGCGGCGCGGCGCCGGCTGCGAACGCGATGGTGGCCCGAACTTTCTTCCTCGAACAGATCGGCGAGGCGTTCGAGCATGACGCCACCCAATTGCTCGGCATCGACGATCGTCACGGCGCGGCGGTAGTAGCGCGTTACGTCGTGACCGATGCCGATCGCCGTCAGTTCGACGACGCCGATCTTCTCGATCTCGCGGATCACCTCGCGCAGGTGCTTTTCGAGGTAGTTGCCGGGATTGACCGACAAGGTCGAATCGTCGACCGGCGCGCCGTCGGAAATGACCATCAGGATTCTGCGCTCCTCGGGGCGGCCGAGGAGCCGGTTGTGTGCCCACATCAGCGCTTCGCCGTCGATGTTCTCCTTCAGGATGCCCTCGCGCAGCATCAGCCCAAGACTTCGCCGCGCCCGCCGCCACGGCGCCTCGGCCGGCTTGTAGACGATGTGGCGCAGATCGTTGAGGCGGCCGGGATTTGTCGGCTTGCCGGCCGCGATCCAGCGCTCGCGCGCCTGGCCGCCCTTCCAGGCGCGCGTCGTAAAGCCGAGGATCTCGACCTTGACGCCGCAGCGCTCCAGCGTGCGCGCCAGGATGTCGGCGCTCATCGCCGCGACCGTGATCGGCCGGCCGCGCATCGACCCGGAATTGTCGATGAGCAGCGTCACGACCGTGTCGCGGAATTCCATCTCCTGCTCCTGCTTGTATGAGAGCGGCAGGACCGGATTGGTGACGACGCGCGACAGGCGGGCAGCGTCGAGGATGCCCTCGTCGAGGTCGAACTCCCAGGCCCGCGTCTGCTTGGCCAGGAGGCGGCGCTGCAGCCGGTTGGCGAGCCGCGCGATGACGCTCTGGAGGTGCGACAATTGCTGGTCGAGCAGGTGGCGCAGGCGGCCGAGCTCGTCCGCATCGCACAATTTGTCGGCGTCGACGACCTCGTCGGCCTGGGTGCTGAACGCCTTGTAGATCGCATTCTCGTCCGGCCGGCCTTTCGGCTGCTGGCCAGGCCGGCCGGGGCGTCCGGGGTCATCGTCGCTGGCCCCCGGCATCATCTCGCCGTCGGCTTCGGCCTCGCCGTCCTGCTCGGCGTCGGCATCGGCGCTATCGGCCGGCGCGCCATCCATCGACGGCTGCGCCGCACCCGCGCTTTCGCCCGATTCGTTTTCGCTGTCGCCTTCCGCCTCTTCGCCCTCGCCCTGGCTGTCTTCCGATGAGGAATCATCGATCTCGCCGAGATCGAGGTCGAGGTCCTGGATCAACCGGCGCGTCGCACGGGCATAGGTGTCCTGGTCCTGGATCGCGCGGTTGAGTTCGTCGATGTCGCGGCCGATCTTGCCTTCAAGCCAGGGCCGCCACAGATCGACGATTTGCCGCGCTGCGGGCGGCGGCGGTTCGTGCGTCAGGGCTTCGCGGGTCAACAATCGCACCGCTTCCGCGAGCGTACTTTCGGTGCGCTCGCTGATGCGCTCGAAACCCTGGCGGCGATACTGTTCGTCGAGCATCGCCGACAAGTTGGCGGCGACCCCGACCATCCGGCGGGCGCCGAGCGCCTCGACCCGCGCCTGCTCCAATGCCTCAAACACGGAACGCGCCAGCGCGTTGCCGGGCAGCCGTCTGGCATGCAGCGCCGCGTCATGGTAGCGCACGCGCAGGGCCAGGCTATCGGCGGCGCCGCGCAACTGCGCCGCTTCGTCCGCCGGCAGATCGCGTGCCGGGTTCGGCAGCTTGACGCGCGTGCCCGCGAGGCCCGGCGGCTCCGGCCCGAAACCGACCTGGAGATCGTCGCGTTCGGCGATCGCCCGCAACGTCGAGGCGGTCGCCCGCTTGAAGATTTCGGTCGGCGTATAAGCGCCCTGCGCCATCGTGGTCGCTCTCTCAATCGTCATGCCCGGCCTTTGAGCCGGGCATCCACGAGAGGCGGGGACATCCCCGAGGTGTCTCGTGGATGGCCGGGTCAAGCCCGGCCATGACCGGCTGAGAGTTCCGGCAGAATTACATCAATGTCGCGTTGACGCCGGTTTCGGCGAGTTCGGTGCCGAAACAGCGCTGGTAATATTCCGCGACGGTCGGCCGCTCCATCTCGTCGCATTTGTTCAGAAAGGTCAGCCGGAAGGCAAACGCGAGATCGTTGAAGATGCGGGCGTTCTCGGCCCAGGTCATGACCGTGCGCGGCGACATGACGGTCGAGATGTCGCCGTTGATGAAGCCGGCGCGCGTCAGGTCGGCGAGCGCCACCATCGCGCTGATGCGCCGCCGCCCCTCCTCGTCGTTGTAACTCGGCACCTTCGACAGCACGATCTCGACTTCGGCATCGTGCGGCAGGTAGTTCAGCGTCGCGACGATGTTCCAGCGGTCCATCTGGCCCTGATTGATCTGCTGGGTGCCGTGATAGAGGCCGGTCGTATCGCCGAGGCCGACCGTGTTGGCGGTCGAAAACAGGCGGAAGCCGGGGTGCGGGCGGATCACGCGGTTCTGGTCGAGCAGGGTCAATTTGCCTTCGACTTCGAGCACGCGCTGGATCACGAACATGACGTCGGGCCGGCCGGCGTCGTATTCGTCAAAGCACAGGGCGACCGGATGCTGTAGCGCCCACGGCAGGATGCCTTCGCGGAATTCGGTGACCTGCTTGTTGTCGCGCAACACGATCGCGTCTTTGCCGACGAGGTCGATGCGGCTGATATGGCTGTCGAGATTGACCCGGATGCAGGGCCAATTGAGCCGGCAGGCAACCTGCTCGACATGCGTCGATTTGCCGGTGCCGTGGTAGCCGCAGATCATGACGCGCCGGTTGAACGCAAACCCGGCGAGGATCGCCAGCGTCGTGTCGTGGTCGAAGCGATAGGCCTCGTCGAGATCGGGCACATGCTCGCTCGGCTGGCTGAACGCCGGCACCTCGAGATCGCTGTCGATGCCGAAGGTCTGGCGCACCGACACCTTGATGTCCGGCTGGCCGACCGGAGTCGGCGTTGAGGCTGCTGCCGCGGTTTGGACAGTTGGCATTCTATCGTGCTTTCTCGTGGTGCTGGGAAGGTGGCGGGCCGGCGTCCTCGAATGGGCTCAGGCGAAATAGCTGGCCTTGAGAGTCGCGTAGGCCTGGTTGATGATCTTCAGCTTCTCCTCGGCGGCCTTGTCGCCGCCATGCGCATCGGGATGATGCAGTTTGACGAGCACCTTATAGCGGGCCTTCAGCTCGATTGCAGTCAGCGGCGGTTCGAGATCGAACACCGCGAGCGCCTGGGCCCGCGCCGAGGCGGCGCGCGCACCGGCGCCCATATGCCCTGCCTGCCCGTTGGCGCCGTGCTGCGCGCGGTCGCGGCCGCCGTCGCCGTGCAGCCCGAACGGATCATGCAGCCGCGGGCTTGGACCATGCCGTTGGCCGAGGCGCCAGCTCGGCCGTTGCCACACCGTGTCGCGGCGGATTTCGGCCTCGATTTCGGCGTCGCTCATGCCGGCGTAGTAGTTCCACGCGCTATTGTACGCGCGCACATGTTCAAGGCAGAACCAGTGATAGGAATTGAGTTCCAGCCGCGAACGCGGCGCGCGAAAATCGCCGCCGCCGGCGCAGCCGGGGTGGTCGCACGGGCGCACCGGCGGCTCGGGCTCCGCCTCGAAGATCGGATCGACCGGTTGACGCCGCATGGACTTCAGTATGGGTGCCTCGCCGTTCGCTGACAAGGATTGCCCGCGGTGCATGCGATTGCGGCGCACCACCGCAGGCCAGGGTTGCGCTCGCCGCGCAGCCGGCGGCAAACCGCCGGGCGGCTCAGCTTGGCGGCAAAACGCAGCGAGCCGGCGGGGAGCCGGCTCGCGCTTGAAGGTTCGAAGGTGCTTACGTCAAAGGTGCTGCATGAAAGTACCCGAACCGCAACGCTCTCGAAAACGTACGACGCGGCGGCCTGGAGCGCGGTAAAAGGTTCTTGCCTGCCATCGAGCGTTACGATGTGTTACAGACTGTCACAGATTGTCGCCGAAGGCAAGCACTGATTTCGCCGCGGCATTTTTCGATGCCGCCCGACCGGGTGATGCGGCGGGTTGCGGCCGGATGCACCGTCGCATCGACGCACCCGCGGCCCCACCCTATATTGCGCCGACGCGCTTCAGCGGAGCCCGATCGGCCGTGCCCGAACCGACCACGCAACGCGACCTGCGCCTCGACTTTTTCCGCGGCGTGGCCCTGATTTTCATCTTCGTCGACCACATCCCTTACAATGTTTTAAGCAATTTCACGCTACAAAACGTGGCTTTTTTCGATGCTGCAGAGGTGTTCATTTTCATCTCCGGTTTCACCGCCGCCTTCGTCTATGGCCGACGGCTGGCGAGCAAGGGGCCGATCATCGCCACCGCGCAGATCTGGCGGCGCGCCTGGCAGATCTATGTCGCCCACGTGTTCCTGTTCGTCCTTTTTGTCGCCGAAGTTTCCTACACTGCAGCGACCTTTAACAACCCGATGTATACCGAAGAAATGCGCATCGCCTCGTTCCTCAACGAGCCGTATGTCGCGATCATCAAGGCCCTGCTGTTGCAGTTCCAACCGGCGTTTCTCGATATCCTGCCAACCTATATCGTGCTGCTTCTGGTATTCCCGGCGATTCTGCTCGGGCTGCGGCGGCATCCGCTGCTGGTTCTGCTGCCGTCCGGCCTGCTTTATCTTGCGGTACAGATTTTCGATATTGACGTGCCGGCCTATCCGCCAGGTCATGTGTGGTTTTTCAACCCGCTGGCCTGGCAGTTCCTGTTCGTCAGCGGCGCGACGTTGGCGGCCTGTGCGGCCCGCAGCGGGGGCTTCATGCGCCTGCCGCGCTTTTTATTTCCGCTGGCCGTGGCGATCGTCGCCGGCTCGGTCGTGATCCGCCTCAGCTGGACCCTGCACGGGTTCCGGGAAGCCGTTCCCGCGCTGTTTCTGAAGGAGCTGTGGCCGGCCAGCAAAAACAATCTGTCGCCGGTGCGGCTGATCCCGTTCCTCGCCCTCGTCCTGCTGGTCGCCAGCCATGTGCCGAGCAACGCACGTTTCCTGGCGAGCGCCTGGGCGCGCCCGCTGCTGCGTTGCGGCCAGCAGTCGCTGGAAATCTTCTGCCTCGGAATTCTGCTGTCGGCGCTTGGGCATTTTGCTCTGTCGGAATACGGTTACGGCATTCCGCTGCAGCTTTGCGTCAACGCCGCGGGCATCCTGATCATGATCCTCACCGCCCAGCTGATGAACTGGTACAAGCTGATGGACCGGGCATCGCCCGCCGCCGCAGCGCCGCGGCCGGCGATCGGCCGGCCCGGCGGTGAACCGGGCGCGGCGGAATGAACCGCCGCCGCCTCCTCGCCCGTGCTGCCGGCGCGGCTGCGGTCGCTGTCGGCCCCGGCGGGGTCGCCCGCGCCCTGCCGCGGGGCTGCGCGATGCCATCCGACCTGCTCGATGTCGCGACGCAACTGCCGCACCTGGCGGCGCGGCTGCGCGGGCGCCAGCCGGTCACGATCGTCGCGATCGGCGGCGCTTCCACCCGCGGCGCCGCCGCCGGCTCGCCCGACAACGCCTATCCCCACCGGTTGCAAGTGGCCTTGGCGAGCGCCTTTCCGCGGCTGCCGATCATCGTTATCAACAAAGGCGTGCCGCGACAGACGGCGGCGGACATGGTGGCGCGGTTTCCGGCCGACGTGTTTGGCGAAAAGCCGGTTCTCGTCGTTTGGGAGGTCGGCATCGCCGACGCGGTGCGCGGCACCGAACTCGACGATTTCGCGGCCGCCCTGCAGGCAGGCATCGACGCGCTCAAAAAACAGGCAATCGACACGATGCTGGTCGATATGCAATTCTCGCAGAAGGCGAATGCGGTCATCGACTTCGAGCTTTATCTCGACACCGTGCACCGCATCGGCGACGTGAACGACATTTACGTGTTTCCGCGCTACGACCTGATGCGGTTTTGGAGCGAGCAGCACATGTTCGATCTCGACGAGGTGAGCGAGGACGCGCGCACGCACCTGGCGGCGAGCGTCTACGACTGCATCGCCCGTCGCCTCGCCGACGCGATCCGCCTTGCGGCCCGGTGAGATGCGGCCGATCTGCGTCTTCCCCGCCGCCGTCGGCCTGTTCCTCACCGCCGCCACCGTCGCGCCCGCTGCCATGCCGACGCCCGCCGGGACGG
>Ga0335074_10010127_pt1 | contig 13170 bp, 9 predicted proteins | sample Lox_Sample_23_FD_206715 | JGI IMG/M metagenome (GOLD analysis project Ga0335074, IMG submission 206715) | Soil microbial communities from Loxahatchee National Wildlife Refuge, Florida, United States - Lox_Sample_2.3 | ecosystem: Environmental > Terrestrial > Soil > Wetlands | place: USA: Florida...
GTTGCCGCCCAGCATGATGTCGGTACCGCGGCCGGCCATGTTGGTGGCCACGGTGACCGCGCCCTTGTGCCCGGCCTTCGCCACGATCGCGGCTTCCTGCTCGTGGTACTTGGCGTTCAGCACCTCATGCGGGATGCCCCTGCGCTTGAGCAGGCGTGACACCCGCTCGGACTTCTCCACGCTCGTGGTGCCGACCAGCACCGGCTGGCCGTTAGCGTGCCGCCCGGCAATGTCCTCGACCAGGGCGTCGTACTTGGCTTCCTCGGTCTGATACACCAGGTCCGGCTGGTCGGTCCGGATCATCGGCTTGTTGGTCGGGATCGGCACCACGCCGAGACTGTAGGTCTGGTGGAACTCGTTGGCCTCGGTCAGCGCCGTTCCGGTCATGCCGGAGAGCTTCTCGTAGAGCCGGAAGTAGTTCTGCAGGGTGATCGTGGCGAGCGTCTGGTTCTCGTCCTTGATCTGCACGCCTTCCTTGGCCTCGACGGCCTGGTGCATGCCTTCACTCCAGCGCCGTCCGTGCAGGATGCGGCCGGTGAACTCGTCCACGATGAGGACCTCGCCGTTCATCACGACGTAGTCCTTGTCCTTGGTGTACAGCTCCTTGGCCTTGATCGCGTTGTTCAGGAAGCTGATCAGCGGGGTGTTGATGCTCTCATACAGGTTGTCGATGCCGAGCCAGTCCTCGACCTTCTCCACCCCGGATTCCAGGATGCCGACCGTGCGCTTCTTCTCGTCGACCTCGTAATCGCCGTCACCGTCCTCACCCCGGCGCAGCCGCGGCGCGATCTTGGCGAACTCCTGGTACCAGATGCTGTTCTGGTCGACCGGACCGCTGATGATCAGCGGCGTCCGCGCCTCATCGATCAGGATCGAGTCCACCTCGTCGACGATCGCGAAGTAATGGCCGCGCTGGACGCACTCCTCCAGCCCCCAGGCCATGTTGTCGCGCAGGTAGTCGAAGCCAAACTCGTTGTTGGTGCCGTACGTCACGTCCGCGGCATACTGCTTGCGCCGCTCGTCCGGGTCCATGTTCGCCAGGATCACGCCCACGTCCAGGCCCAGGAACCGGTGCACCCGGCCCATCCACTCGGCGTGGTACTTGGCCAGGTAGTCGTTGACGGTAACGACGTGCACGCCGCGGCCGGTCAGGGCGTTGAGGTAGGACGGGAGCACCGCGGTGAGCGTCTTGCCCTCGCCGGTCTTCATCTCCGCGATGTTCCCGAAGTGCAGCGCGCCGCCGCCCATCAGCTGGACGTCGAAGTGCCGCTGGCCCAGCACGCGAGTGGACGCCTCCCTGACCGTCGCGAACGCCTCCGGCAGCAGCTCTTCCAGGGACTGGCCGTCGGCATGCCGCTGACGGAGCTCGCCGGTCATCTCGCGCAGCTCAGCGTCGGTCAGAGCGCGGAATTCGTCCTCGATGGAGTTGATCTGGCTGACGATCGCTTTGAGCTTGCGCAGCGTCTTCCCTTCGCCAGCGCGAAGGATGTTGTCGATGATTGCTGGCACTTGTCGTCGCGCTCCCTGCGATCTCCTGGCTGGCGTACCCCGGCTGGTGTATCTGTCTGGCCAATCGGGCTAGCTGCGGCTATGCAGCCAGCAAAAGCTTGCCCTTCCATAGCAGTTCAACGGCACGGCAACAGCGACTGTTCCTGCCTCACCGTCATCGTAGGCGAGACTGTGCCCTTAGCCGAGTCCGTGCTGGGCCTACTGCGCCATCACTGTTATCAGTTGGGCATCTATGGGGCCGAGTGCGCACCATAACTGGCCCTTGCCCACAATGATAGGGACAGCTACACGCCGTAGGAGAGGAGCAGCGCGCATGGCGAAGCAGGTTGGCTCAGCCACTGCCAGCGGAGCAGTGCCGGGCAATCAGTCAGGCGCGCCGGGAAGCAGCATGAGCACGGGCATGCTTGCTGGGGCCAGCGCTGGCGCGGCTGACGGCCAGGAAATCGTCCCGTTCGTATCCCAGGTGCCGGGCACACCGGTACATTTCCCCAGCTTCCACGGGCGGGCTGTCTCCTGGTTCGCCGTCTCGGTGATCATGGTCGCCTTCCTGATCGGCGGTCTGGCGCTGGTGTTCGGCCCGACCTGGTGGCTGTTCTGGGCCGCGCTCGGCCTGGCCGTGGTCGGCCTGCTGATCGCGATGTTCACCGGCATATTCGACGATTGGTACTAAACCGCCGATAACTGCCGCTCGGTCGCGCCGCGCGCACAGTTGGCGCCCGCGGCTCGGCGGGCTCGGCTCGGCGGGCCCGGCTCGGCGGGCCCGGCTCGGCTCGGCGGCTTTGACGCCTGCTGATTGTCAGGGGCTGGCGGTAGCCTCCCTAGCGTGGCCGTCCCTGAGCTTCCATCACCTCAACTCACCTTGAGTCGGGATGAAGCGCGCCTTATCACCCTGTACGCGCAAGGTTTCATCGGGAGCGGAGCGCGGCGCGGTGGCGTGCCCGCAATGCTGCGGCGACTGGGCGGTGTGCAGCTGGACACGATCAGTGTGCTGGCCCGCTCGCACGAGCTGGTCGCCTATGCCCGGCTCGGCGCCATCGGCCGGGCGAAGGTCGAGCAGGCTTACTGGCACCCGCGCCGACCCGCCGCGTTCGAGTACTGGTCACATGCCGCCTGCGTCTTGCCGATCGAGGAGTGGCCCTACTACGCGTTCCGCCGTCGCGCCTTCCGGGAGCGAGGCCTGCGCTGGCATCAGAGCCATCCGGAGGTCTGCGAGAGGGTCCTGGAGCGGATCCGGGCAGAAGGGCCGCTGACAGCTACCGAGCTTGGCGGCGCCAAGAACGGCGGCCCCTGGTGGGACTGGTCGGATACGAAGATCGCAGTCGAGTGGCTGCTGGACACTGGCGACGTGATCTGCGTTCGCCGGACGGGCTGGCGGCGGATTTACGACCTGCCCGAGCGAGTGCTACCGCCGGAGCTGCTGGAGACGACTCTCACCGACGAAGAGTGCGTTATCCGGCTAGCCGCAGTGGCCGCCCGCGCGCTCGGCGTAGTCACGCAGCCAGATCTGGCCGATTACCAGCGGCTCCGCTACGGCGGCGCGGGCCTGCGCCGCGACGGTCAGGCACTCAGCGCGGCCGGTGCCGCAGAGGCCGCCGGGCTGGTGCCGGCGGAGATAGCAGCCGACCGCAGTAGTCGCCCGGTCCGGGCCTGGCTCGACCCGCAGCTACCGGACGCCTTGGCGCGGCGCGGACGGCATCGGACCACGCTCCTCTCCCCGTTCGACTCCCTGGTCTGGGACCGGAAGCGGACGCTACGCGTGTTCGGGTTCGAGCACAGCCTCGAGGCCTACGTGCCGCAGGCTAAGCGGGTGCACGGCTATTACACAATGCCGCTGCTGGCCTCCGGGCGGCTAGTCGGCCGGGTCGACCCCGCGCGAAGCGGCAACACGCTCATCGCGCGGAAGCTGACCATGGACAAGCCTGCGGCCGCTGAGCCAATGGCCCAGGCGCTCGCCGAGGCCGCCTCCTGGGTCGGCTGCGACAACGTGAAGCTGCAGCAGGTGGAGCCGGCCGGGCTCGAGCCGCGGCTGCGGGCCGCGCTGGCCGAGCAGGGCGCCGGATAGCCGCGGCGGACTAGTCCTCGCCAGAGAAGCGCTCCCAGGCCGACTGGCGCGTCATGCCGAGTGACTCGCCAATCCGCGTCCAGGTAATCCCGCGGGCGCGAGCCTGCCGAACCCAGGCGGTCAGGTGCTGCTCGACCTGGGCCGCTGCCGCAGCGACCCTGGGCAGGTGCTGGAGCACGTCCTCGTCCGACAGCTCCTGCCCCCAGCTGGCGAGTGCCACCTGGGGCGGCTGGGGCGGCTGCTCCGACGACACCGCGATGATTTCCGTGCACAGGCCGACGCACTCGTTGCAGATAAACACGCCCGGTCCGGCGACCAGCTTGGCAACCGCGTCCGGGGGTTTGCAGCAGAACGAGCACGCGATGCCCTGCTGCAACTCGCTTACGGCCATGTCACGGCCTCTCCGCTCGGCACTCTGTCAGGCGTTACCTGACACCCGTCAGGCATTACCTTACGCCGTCAGGAAGCACCTGACAAGAAGCCGCCAGGCGGTCGGCGCAAAAAGGGCGAATCGTCGGCGGTTCGGAGGCGGCAGTCGCGGCCGGCAGACCCAGAGCACAGCGCCGGTCGCTGGGAGCGGCAGCAGGTCCGGTCCCGGGCCCAGTCAGCGGGCCGCAGCAACAGGCTGGGGGCGCGCTGCGCGTGGGCGGCTTCGGTCAGCCGAACTCGATCAGCTTCTCCCTGACCGCCACCATCACGGCCTCCATGCGGGAGTGGATCTGCAGCTTCTCCAGGATGTTCCGGACGTGGTTCTTGACCGTGTTCTCGGAGATGAACAGTTCCTTCGCGATGTCCCGGTTGTTCATCCCCCTGGCTACCAGTCTGAGGACCTGGATTTCGCGATCGGTCAGCCGGGGCGCGGGCACCTGCTTCGGTTCCTGGTCGTCCCGGCGCGCCAGTGCGGCGAACTCCGTCAGCAGCTTGCCAGCCATCGACGGGTTGATCAGGGACTGGCCGCCGTATACCGCCCGCACGGTATCGGCGACCTCGTCAAGCGGGATGTCTTTCAGGAGGTAACCGCTGGCCCCGGCCCGGATCGCCTCGAACAGGTCCTCTTCCTCGTCGCTGATCGTCAGGATCACGATCTTGGCGCTGGGCGCGACCTCCTTGACTGCCCGGCATGCCTCGATTCCGCTGCTTCGCGGCATCCGGATGTCCATCAGGACCACATCGGGCAGCGACTCCCCGGCCTTGCTGACGGCTTCCTCACCGTCGCTGGCCTCGCCCACCAACTCGATGTCGGGCTCGGATTCAAGCACCATCTCCAGCCCGCGCCGGAAAAGCGCGTGATCATCGACGATGAGCGTCCGGATGGGCTCGGCCGGCGACTGGCGAGGCGAGGACAGCGCGTTGCTGGTCAAGATCAGATGCGTGGTCTCGGCGTCGACGCCCGAGTCCGCCCGTTCGTCGGGTGCCTGCGGGGGGACCCCGGCGCTGCGGCCCATCATCTTCCTCCCTTGTGACCGGGCTAGCAATTCGCCCAGCCCACGAGAAACCGACCCCGCCGTCCCCGTGCCAGAACTCTGACCCAGTCAGCCGCCGGGTGCAACCCCCCGGAGAGACTAGACGCTCGTGGCGAGAGCTTGCGCACCGACGCCGGCGGCGGCAGCCCGATTCGGCCGGTCTCGTGCCGCGGCGCCGCTCGGGGCGGTCTGACGCAGCTGGCCGTTGGTGTACCGGCCCTGTGGCTTGGCCTCGGCGGAGGCACCGGATCGCTCGCCGGCGGTCTCCGGCTGGCTGATCTCGGCATCTGAGCCGCCGCCGAGCGCGCCGCCCTCCGGCCCGCCCTGCTCGGCCGCAGCTGGAGCCTTGGCCGGTACCAGCCGGATCACCCCGTACTGGTAGCCCCGGCGCCGGTAGACCACGCTGGGCATGCCGGAGGACGCGTCGATGAACAGGAAGAAATCGTGCCCGACGAGTTCCATCTCGAAGAGCGCCTGCTCGATTGCCATCGGGGCGGCAGTGTGGAACTTCTCTCGTACCACGAGCGGGCCGTCGCCCTGGACGTCGACAGGCACCAGGCCTTCGGAGTCCGTGTCAGCGGCTTCCGCCGATTCAGCGCGGTCGGCCGCGGCGGCCATCTCCCCGAGTGCGGCCGCGGCGTTGCCGGCGAGCAGTCCGCCACCCGCGCCGAGCCGGATCGCCGGAAGCTCAGCCTCGGACCCTAGGGCGGCGGCGGGCAGGTCAGACAGCCGGACGGGGGCATGCGCGCCATTACGGCCCTTGCGCCGGTCGCAGCTGCGCCGCAGCCGGGATTCCAGCTTTCCGAGCGCGATGTCCAGCGCGGCGAACCGGTCCTCAGCCGCGGCCTCCGCCCGGATAGCCGGTCCGCGCGAGAGAACCGTGAGCTCGACCCGCTCCCTGGTTCCCGACTGCCGGGGGTTGTGCTCGGCCAGGACGCGGACGTCGATCCTGATCGCCTTGCTATCAAGCTTTTCGATCCGCGCGAGCTTGGCCGTCGCATGCTGCCGGAACCTCTCCTGCATCTCGGTGTGCAGGGCGGTGAAGATGACTTCCACAGAGGAACTCCCTTCTTGTCCGGAATTGAGCGGCACCCGCCCGGCCGACCTGGTCTTCTGCCCCACATCCGCCTGCTGAGGGGTTCGCGGCTGCTTGTGCCACTACTGCCCTTCTCCCTACCCGGAGGACATCGGATCCCCCGGCGGGGCAGGACTTACTTCTAAGCCGCACCGTGATCGGTCGACAACAAGTCGCCTTACGTGGGCCGCTTCGCCTGCGGCTGGCATCGGCTTGCCCGGCCGTGTGCCCTGCTAGCAGGGCAGCTGACCGAGCGCAACCACGGACCCGGACGGGTGCCATGACATGACGTTAGCCGCCCGCCGCCGGAATGTCAGGAGGGCCCTGCCGTCCCGGCCGGGCCGAGCTGCGGGAACTCAGCTAGCTCGGGTAGGACGGAAGCGTACCGAGAGTAGCCACGGCCCAGGAATTTGCACCGTCTGTGGATTCCTCCACCGCGCCCTTGGCCGTCGCGACCATCAGCGCGTTGCCATTGCTCGTCAGCGATACCGCCCCTGCCGGGGCCGCGCCCAGCTCGCGGCCAGAGCCACCTGTCAGCGGCACCTGCCAGATCCCGTTGCTTGTCAGTGCTACCAGGTCGTAGGCGCTGTACCAGCTCAACGACGTCGGATCGGGCAGCCTGCTCCAGGCGGGCACTGCAGGCCCGAGCGATGCGCTGCGCCTCCGGTCAATGACTGCGGTCAGCAGGACCCGGTTGCGTCCCGGCGCCTTGACCAGCAGGGCCGCCCGCACGCCGTCCGGAGCCATCTGGAGTGACAGGATCTGCGGTCCTGACCTGCCGTCAGACGGCAGGTTCGCCGGCGGGCTGACCGCGAGCGGCTCGCTGCTCTGCTGCTGCAGCAGCCAGATGCGACCGCCCGCAGTGGCCCAGAGATCGCCGGTCCGGTCCCAGCTCAGCGACGTGCACGGGCCGCCGGACGAGGTGAGCACGTAGCGCTTGTACGAGCCGCCGGGCTGCGCGGCAGTCCAGCCATCCGGCACATAGACAGCACAGCCATTGCCGTTGCGCACGGCGACCGCGACAGCCGGGACAGGCCGCGCAGTGCTTCCCCCGGCCACCAGCGGACCGCCGGACCCGGCGCTGTCACTGGTCGTGGCCAGCGCCGTTACCTCGGCCGAGCCGATCTGCCTGGCGCTGACGAGCACCGACAGCGGATTGAGCTGCTTGACCGCGCCGTCGGACTGATAGATGAACGGACTGGTGCCGACCGGGCTGACGACATAAGCGCTGCTGTCGGTTGGCTGCACCTGGCCGTTGATCTCCAGCACCACGTGGCGCGCCAGCGGGCCAGAATAAGCGCTGCTGCCCAGGGTCGCCAGTAGTTGCGCGCTCATGGCGTCTTTCCGCTGCTGACTCGCTCGGGCGGCGGACCCGCCGAGGTTAACCTCCGCGGTCTGGCCGCGGATCGCGACCTTCAGCAGCTTCGTCCCGCCGGGGAAGGCGGTCGTCGTCGATTCGCTCAGCCAGCTCGAGTGGTCGCTCAGCAGCCCCTTTATCAGGCCTTCGGCGACGTCGGTGTTGAGCGCACTATCAGCGCTCTGAATTGGCGCGTAGACGGGATCGGGAATCAGGTCGCCTGACGGCCCGGCACGGACGGCGAAGAACAAGTTTCGCGGCTGGGTTAGCTGCTTGGCCTGCGACGCCCCCTGACGGGCGAAGAAGAACAGGTTCCGCGGCTGGTAGACCTCCTCGAAACTGGTCTGAGTCAGCAGCAGGCTTCGCCCGCCCTGGGGCAGGCCCGTGATCAGCCAGACACCGTTCATCTGCGTCAGGTCGAACGTGTAGGGGGTCGGGGTCGCGCCAGGCAAGTACTCGTACTGACCGGTCTGACCGAGCGTGGCGAGATGCTGCGCAGTGAACTCGACTGACTTGCTCTCCGGGGCGGGAGCTGAGCTCGCGGCGCCGGCGTAATAGGGCAGCTCGACCGCCTTGCCCGGCGAGCCGACGACGGTGACTGGCCCCGGCCGCCACGTCGCACGCATCGCGGGAGCAAGGAACTGCCGGGCCGCGGCGGGATCGAACGCGTAGCTGGCACTGGCCGACAAGAACCCGAGGACGATCTGGGTCGGCGTCTTGTACTGACCCGACCCTGGCCCGGGCGGCGGCAACGGTCGGACGTATTCCTGTACGGCGTTGCCGCCGGTCAGCAGCTGACGCGGGGCGTCGCTGGACGGGACCGTGGCACAGCCCGCCATGATCACCGCAGCGAGTGCCGCGCCCAGAGTGCCCGGCAGGACCGCGAGCAGCCGCGACTGGGTCGTTTCTGCCCTAGCCACGTGCGGCCGCCTCGGTGGTGGCAGGCTGGTCGGTCAGCTGCCCGGCGACGCCCGGCGCACTGGCCGGCGCCTCCCGCGCACCGGCCGGCGCCTCCCGCGCACTGGCCGGCGCCCTCGCACGAGCTGCGGCCGGGCTGTCAGTCGCGGGCGAGCTCGCACCCGCTGCAACCGCCGCGCTCGCCGGCTGGGCGCCGGCCGCCGGCCCGGCGTCGACCGACGGCGGACCCTCGACCGCTGGCGGACCCTCGACCGACGGCAGCACCTCAACCGACGGCAGCACCTCAACCGACGGCGGCCTGCCGACCGACGCCCGGGCATCCAGCCCCGGCAGGCCCTCGATCGCATCGATCGCGTCAATGGAGTCGATCGTGTCGTCGCCCGCGCTGAGCGGCAGCGGGCTCAGCGGCAGCGGCGACCCGTGCACCTCGCCACCGACAGTGCGCGGCAGGGTCAGGCGGAACACCGAACCCTGTCCCGGCTCGCCCCAGGCTTCCAGCCACCCGTTGTGCAGCCGCGCGTCTTCCAGCGCGATTGCCAGCCCGAGACCTGTGCCGCCCGAGGTCCGTGCCCTGGCCGGGTCGGCCCGCCAGAACCGGTCGAAGACCAGCTGCTCCTCGCCGGGCCGCAGACCGACGCCGAAGTCCTGGACTGATACCGCCACCGCGGCCGAGTCCGCCGCGACGGTGACCACGGTGTCCTTGTCCTCGCCGTGCTCGACGGCGTTGAGCAGCAGGTTGCGCAAGATGCGCTCGACCCTGCGCCGGTCGATCTCCGCGATGCACGGTTCAGCCGGAACCCGGAACTCGATCTTCGTGCCGCGCCGCGCCGCCAGCTGCTGGGCTACATCGGCTGACTGCAGGATGACCGTGCACAGGTCGACTGGCTCCGCGTCCAGCGTTGCCGCGTTGGCGTCGTACCTGCTGATCTCCAGCAGGTCGGTCAGCAGCGACTCGAACCGCTCGAGCTGGCCCTGCATGAGCTCGGCCGAACGGGCAGCCGCCGGACCCATCTCGTCCCGCGCGCCGAACAGCACATCCGAGGCGATCCTGATGGTGGTCATCGGCGTTCGCAGCTCGTGCGACACGTCCGAGACGAACTGCCGTTGCACCTGGGAGAGGTCCTCGAGCTCCGCCAGCTTCTCCTGCAAGCTCTTAGCCATCTCGTTGAAGGAGGTCGCCAGCGCCGCCAGCTCGTCCGAGCCGCGCACCTCCATCCGCTGGCCCAGTTCCCCGGCCGACAAGCGCCTGGCGCCCTGAGCAGCTAGCCGAACCGGAATCACCACCCACCGCGTCACCAGCCAGGCGATCGCGGCCAGCAGGAAGACCACGACGACACCGGCCAACAGCAGGCTCTGCTGGATGCTCGCGACGGTCTTCTGCTGACTAGCGAGCGGGAAGAAGTAGTAGAGCTCATAGGAACGGCCGAACGGCGCGCCGATCAGCAGGCCAGGGGCCGGCCGCGGGCTAGAGCCGAACGGCATGCTGACCCACTCGCTCTCGGGGCGCTGCGGCCGGCCGAAAATCCTGGACCGCCACTCCTGGTAGACGGCCGAGGTGAGCTTGACCGGGATAGGCGGCACGGCGCCGTAGAAGCCCACCGAGTATCCGCCGCTGTACACGGGCGGTCCGCCGAGCCCGGGCACCAGCGTGACCTCAACGGCATACTGCGTGCCCGCTGGCGAAACCAGATCCTGCGCGAGGGCGTACATGGCCTGCGCCGTCGTCTTACCGGGCTCCTGGCTGAAGGCAGTTTCGTTGCCTGCCGTCGTCAGGCCGTCGTCTGCGATGAGAGCCGAGGTCTTCTGCATCTCGGTGTAGATGCCGGCTACCAGGTGCTGCATCAGGATGTAGCCGAGTACCGAGACGACAACGGCAGACAGGATCAGCGTCGCGGTGACGACGCGAAGTTGCAGTGAGTGGCGGTAACGGGCCCTTACCTGCCGCAGCCACCGACGCGACCGGGCGAAGCCGGCCGACCGCCTAAGGACACCGGACCGGCTCAGCACGCCAAACCGGCTGAGGGCAGCCAAGCGCGGCCTGGCCAGCCAGCTGCGGTAGCTGGCTCGCAGCGCGGCTGCTCCTCTCACTGCCCTTCCCCGTACGAAGATCGGCCCGGCCCGACGGCCGGGGCGGCGTCACCCACGTCACCGGCGTCAGCGACGTTGGCGGCAGTTAGCCTGACCAGCCTGGTCAGCCTGGTCAGCCCGGACCGGCCTTGTAGCCGACACCGCGAACGGTCACCACGATTTCCGGCCGCTCCGGATCCTTCTCGATCTTCGCGCGCAGCCGCTGGACGTGCACGTTGACGAGCCGGGTATCGGCCGCGTGCCGGTAGCCCCAGACCTGCTCGAGCAGAACTTCCCTGGTGAAGACCTGGCGCGGCTTGCGGGCGAGCGCAACCAGCAGGTCGAACTCAAGCGGGGTCAGGTTCAGCTGCTCGCCGGCTCGCTGCACGGAGTGCCCGGCCACGTCGATGGTCACGTCACCGATCGTCAGGGTCTCCGGAGCCGGGTCGTCCGTCCGGCGCAGGCGCGCCCGCACCCTCGCGATCAGCACCTTCGACTGGAACGGCTTAACGATGTAGTCATCGGCCCCGGACTCCAGGCCGAGCACGACATCGACAGTGTCGCTCTTGGCGGTGAGCATGACGATGGGGACGCCCGACTCAGCCCGGATCTGGCGGCACACGTCGATGCCGTCCATGCCCGGCAGCATCAGGTCCAGCAGCACCAGATCCGGTTTGGTATCCCGGAACACGTCCATTGCCCGGTCTCCGTCGGGGACGAAAGTGGGCTCGAAGCCCTCGCCGCGCAAGACAATGCCGAGCATCTCGGCCAGAGCGGCGTCGTCATCGACGACCAGCACACGACCCTTCATAATCCTCATCGTTCCACGTAGCTGACGGCTTGGGGACCCGCTAGGGCATCAGGAACCGCCCTTAGGACTCGCAGATTACCTGGAGTGACGGGTTGAATCACCCCGTGTTCGGTTACGAGAGCCGTGACAAGGTCCGGCGGAGTGACGTCGAAGGCCGGGTTGTAAGCCGGTGTCGCGGCCGGTGCGACCGCGTTCCCGGCCAGAAAGGTCACTTCCTCGTCCGGCCGGTGCTCGACCGTGATTGAGGCTCCGTCGGGCGTGCCGAAGTCGACCGTGGACACCGGGGCCACGACCACGAACGGCACACCATGGTGGCGAGCAAGAACCGCGAGACCGTAGGTTCCGACCTTGTTGGCCACGCTTCCGTCGGCAGCGATCCGGTCCGCTCCGGTCAGCACGAGGTCTACCTGACCGGCCGCCAGCAGCGACGCCGCCGCGTTGTCGGCGAGCAGCGAGTGCGGGATGCCGGCCCGTCCGGCCTCCCACGCAGTGAGCCGGGCGCCTTGCAGCAGCGGCCGCGTCTCGTCCACCCACAGCCGCGCCAGCCGGTTCGCCCGGTGCGCGGCCAGGATGACCGCGAACGCCGTGCCCTCCCCGGCTGATACCAGGCCGCCGGTGTTGCAGTGGGTGAGGATCCGGGCGCCGGGCGGCACTAGCGCCAGACCGTGCTCCGCCATCGCGGCGCTCGCCGCGGCGTCTTGGGCGGCAATTGCTTTCGCTTGCGCGACAGCTGCCATCGCGGCATTTTCCTGACCGGGAACGCGCTCTTGCCGGCCAGCCGCCGACCGATACGACTGCAGTGCCAGCGCAACACCCCAGCTGAGGTTCACCGCCGTCGGCCGGGCCGCGGTAATGGCTGCGGCAGCCGCTGCCACGTCGTCGCCCCGGCAGGCCGCGAGCGCCACGCCATAGGCTCCGGCCACGCCCAGTAGCGGCGCCCCGCGAACGACCAAGCGCCGGATCGCGTCGATAAGTTGCGGGACGTCTGTGCAGGTCAGGAAGACTTCTTCGGCCGGCAGCCGGGTCTGGTCAAGCAGTTCGATAGCCGGGCCGGCCGGCGGCTCGATCCAGCGCAGGGCCCGCGCGGCTCCCCCGGTCCCCTCGGTGATCCCCATCTGCCGAGTGTGCTAGCTCCGGCGGGGTTTCGCCAAGTCCGGAATATGCTGGTTGCCCGCTGCCAGGCGGCCGGACGGCGTGCGAGCATTAGCCGGGCCCGCAGGCGAACAGAGCAGGCCGTCTAAGGAGCTCAGGTGACCGAACAGATGCCGCCCGGCTGGGGAAACCAGGTTCCGCCTGATCCCGGCCAGCCCCCGTACGGGCAACCCGGATACGGTCAACCCGGGTACGGGCAACCCGGATACGGCCAGCCCCCGTACGGGCAACCCGGATACGGCCAGCCCCCGTACGGTCAGCCCGGCTACGGGCAACCCGGCTACGGCCAGCCCGGCTACGGGCAGCAGGGTTATCCGCAGTACGGGCGGCCGCCATACGGGCAGCCCGGCGGCTGGAACGCCGCGCCCGCGCCAGGCGGGATCCCGCTCCGGCCGCTGGGGCTTGGCGACATCCTCAACGGAGCGGTCACGTCGGCCCGCCGGAACCCGGCCGCGACTTTCGGCCTGGCCGCGATCGTCATGACGATCTACGGCATCGTTTCCGCGATCTTCCAGGCCATCGAGCGCTCGCAGCTATCCCGGCTGAACAGCACGGAGCAGGCGCTGAACAACGGGCACATCTCGCAGCAGCAGTTCACCAGCCTGATGGAGTCCGTTTTCGGCGAAATCCTGCCGGCCGCCGCTGCCACCGTTGTGCTCAGTCTCGTCCTGACGTCCGCGCTGACCGGCATGCTCAGCGCGGTCATCGGCCGCGGCATCCTCGGGCGCCGGGTCGGCCTGGCGCAAGCGTGGCGGA
>Ga0335074_10010128_pt1 | contig 13170 bp, 12 predicted proteins | sample Lox_Sample_23_FD_206715 | JGI IMG/M metagenome (GOLD analysis project Ga0335074, IMG submission 206715) | Soil microbial communities from Loxahatchee National Wildlife Refuge, Florida, United States - Lox_Sample_2.3 | ecosystem: Environmental > Terrestrial > Soil > Wetlands | place: USA...
GCGCCGCACGCCAGCTGGCGATCGGGGCCGATCAGGCCGGCGGCGCGGCCGTGTAGATCGACTGCAGCTGCAGGTAGGCCTCGAGGCCCTCCGGGCCCAGCTCGCGTCCGATGCCGCTCGCCTTGACTCCGCCGAAGGGGGCGGCGGGGTCGAGCATGTAGTGGTTGATGCCGATGCTGCCGGTCTGCACGCGCCTGGCGACGTCGTGCGCGCGCTCGGGGTCGCGGCTCCACACGCTGCCGCCGAGCCCGAACTCGGAGTCGTTGGCGATCGCCACCGCCTGATCGACGCCGTCGTAGGGGATCACCGCGAGCACCGGCCCGAAGATCTCCTCTCTGGCGATCGTGTCGCCGTTGGCCACGTCGGCGAAGATCGTCGGCTGCACGAACCAGCCGCGGTCCTGCTCGGGCGGGCGGCCGCCGCCCGCGACGATGCGCCCGCCCTCGGCGCGGCCCTTCTCGATGTAGCCCTCGATGCGCTCGCGCTGGCGGGCGCTCGCCACCGGACCGACCTGCGTGGCCGGGTCGAGCGAGTCGCCCACCACGAGCGCGTCCGCCAGCCCGCCGAAGACTTCGAGCACCTCGTCATAGCGCGCGCGCGGCGCGAGCACCCTGGTGCAGTTGACGCAGGTCTGGCCGTTGTTCAGCATCGTCGCGCCGAACAGCGCCTCGGTGGCGCCGGCGAGGTCGGCGTCGTCGAGGACGATCGCGGCGGACTTGCCGCCGAGCTCGAGCGTCACCGGGCGCAGCAGCTCGCCGCAGCGCCGCGCGATCGTACGACCGGAAGCGCTCGAGCCGGTGAAGGCGATCTTGTCGACGCCGGGGTGTTCGACCAGGTATGCGCCGACCTCGCGGCCGGCGGGCACGATGTTGACGACGCCGGCCGGCAATCCCGCCTCGAGGATCGCCTCGGCGAGCAGCAGGCTGTCGAGCACCGTCTCGGGGCTCGGCTTGATGACGACGGTGCAGCCCGCCGCGAGCAGCGGCGCGAGCTTGAACATCGCAAGGCTTTGCGGATAGTTCCAGGGGATGATCGCTCCGACCACGCCGACCGGCTTGCGCAGCACCTGGATGGCGCCGCCGAGCAGGCCCTGGCGGTCTTCCTGCAGCGCCGTCTGGCGGATCAGCCCCGCGTAGTACTGCGCGAGCACGGCCGGGAAGACGGCCTCGATCTGCAGCGCGAGCGAGATCGGCATGCCGTTCTGAAGCGAGACGCGGTGTGCGATCTCCTCGCCGCGAGCCTGCATCGCCCCGGCGAGGCGCTCGAGCGCCTGCGCGCGATCCTCGCTCGACCACGACGACCAACCGCCCGGGTCCTCGAACGCGCCGCGCGCCGCGCGCACCGCCGCGTCGATGTCGGCGCCGGTCCCGTCCGGCACCGACCCGACGGGCTCCTCCGTGCTCGCCGCGAGCACGGATATGCGCTCCGAGCCCCGCGGCTCGATCCACTCGCCCCCGATGAAAAGCTCGTCGCTGTCGATGGTCGTGTGCGTGCTCATCGGCTCTCCCCCTGAATGTTTATGTGGCGCGTCGAGATCGGACGCCACGGTGCAGCCTACTCCGGCCGCGGTGTGCGCGTGGGGCCCTCGATCGCCCGCGGAGCTCGACGCCGCGACGGCGAAGCGGTGGTGCGCCGGCCAACGCGCAGCGGCGGCGCGCTCGCGCGCTCGGGCTCAGGTGCTCGCGCCTTCCGCCGAGGGGCTGCCCTGCGCGGGCGCGCTGCGCGGCGCGTGCGCCTCGCCATGGACGCCGGCCGTCCCACGGCCGGGCGCGACCGCCGCGAGCACGACGGCGAGCGCGCAGCCGACGAGCGCGGCGGCGACCCAGAAGGCGAGGTGGTAGCCCGACGTCAGCGCCGAGGCGAGCGAATGCTCGCTCGCCTTCAAGGCGTTGCTGCGCGACGTCGAGAGCGTCGCGAGCACCGCCAGCCCGAGCGCGCCGCCGACCTGCGCGGTGGTGTTGACGAGGCCCGACGCGAGGCCCGCGTCCTGCGGCGTGGCGCCCGACATCGCGAGGTTCATCAGCGCCGGGAACGCGGCGCCCGCGCCGAGGCCCAGCAGCAGCATCGACGGCGCCACCCGCGTCGCGTAGTCCGCGCGCACCGGCGCGAGCGCGAACACGACGAGGCCCGCGAGCACGAGCGTGAGGCCCGCGAGCAGCGCGCGGCGCGCGCCCAGCGCCATGAAGATGCGCTCCGAATAGCGGATCGAGAGCGTCCCCATGGCGATCGTCACGGGCAGGAACGCGAGGCCGATCTGCAGCGCGTCGTAGCCGAGCACGCGCCGCAGGTACAGCGCGCCGAGGAAGAACATGCCGAACATCCCGGCGACCGACAGCACCTGGATCGCATTGGCGGCCGCGACCGGCCGCGAGCGGAAGATCCGCAACGGCATCAGCGGGCTCGCGGCATGCCTCTCGCGCGCCAGGAACGCGGCGAGCAGCGCGATCGAGCCCCCGCCGAGCGCCAGCGTGCTCGCCGCGGTCCAGCCCTGTTTCGCCGCGGGGCCCACGATCGTGTAGACGCCGAGCATCAGCGCGCTCGTGATCAGCAGCGCGCCCGGGACGTCCGCGTCGCGATGCCGATCGGCACGTTGACGAAGAAGATCCAGTGCCAGTTGATCGACTGCGTCAGCACGCCGCCCGCGAGCAGGCCCACCGAGCCGCCCGCCGAGGCGACGAACGCGAACACGCCGATCGCCTTGGCCTGCTCGCGAGGGTCCTGGAACATCGTCACGATCATCCCCAGGATCACCGCCGAGGTCATCGCCCCGCCGATGCCCTGGACGAAGCGCGCGGCCACCAGCCACCATGCGGTCTGGGCGACGCCGCACAGCAGCGAGGCGCTCGTGAACAGCGCGACGCCGGCGAGGAAGACGCGGCGGCGCCCGATCAGGTCGCCGAGGCGTCCGGCCAGCAGCAGCAGGCCTCCGAACGCGATCAGGTAGGCGTTGACCACCCACGCCAGGCTCGACGTCGAGAAGCGCAGGTCTTCCTGGATCGAGGGCAGCGCGACGTTCACGATCGTGACGTCGAGGACGATCATCAGCATGCCCAGGCACAGCACGTAGAGGGCGAGCCAGCGGGAGCGGTCGCCGACCGCGTCCACCGATCGGTCGCCGCCCGCGTCCACCGATCGGTCGCCGCCCGCGTCCACCGATCGGTCGCCGCCCGGGTCCACCGATGTCTTCCCTGCGAGCTCGCGCGGCCTCGTCTGCATCCTCGAGCGTGTCGCCGACCTGTCGCTCATCGCGATCCTCCTTTCGATCTCGTCTGCTTCGACTGCCTGGACGGCGCCGACTCATCGGTGTCTGCCGCGAGAAACTGGCCGAGCCGGTCCAGCCGCGCCTCCCACGCCGCGCGCCGCTCGCCGATCCAGCGCTCGGCCGCGCTCAGCGCGAGCGGCTCGATCTCGCACGTGCGCACGCGCCCCACCTTGCGGGAGCGCACCACGCCGCTCGCTTCGAGCACGTGCAGGTGCTGGACGACCGCCGGCAGCGATATCTCGAGCGGCAGCGCGAGCTCGCTCACCGAGGCGGGACCGTCGAGCAGGCGGTCGATCATCGCCCGCCTGTTCGCGTCCGAGAGCGCGTGGAAGACCACCTCGACCGGGGGCTCGGCCGGCGCCGGCTGGGTGGGCGCATACTGAAGCATCCGCTTAAGTATTGCACATCGGCGGCGAGATGCGACCGGCCCTTAACGCTATCGGCCGGCTAATGCCGGCTATGAGCGGAGGGGGAGAGATTCGAACTCTCGGTACGCCAAATGACGTACAACAGCTTTCGAGGCTGCCGCATTCAACCGCTCTGCCACCCCTCCGGGCGCCAGCGACGCCATCAAGGCTAATAGATCAGCCGCCAGCCCACCACCGCTAGATCTCGGCTCTGGCCCCGCCGCGCAAGCGCTACCCGGGCGCTGATAGGGGTGGCAATGGGCCAGGTAGTTGGGGGATCGAAACGCCAGAGCGCTTCATTGGCGCGCGTGCTCCGGGCCGGGAAGCTCCTCTCATGCCATTCCAGCGAGAGGAGAGTCCGGTGAACATCGCAGCTCGGGCCGCGCGGTGGAGCGCGGCGAACTGGAAGAAGGCCACGTTCGGCTGGCTGGCCTTCGTCATTGCTTCGGCGGCGCTCGGCCAGGCCGTCGGCGTGGTCAAGCTCACGGAATCCGAACAGGGCGGCGGCGGCTCCGCGCGCGCACAGGCGATGCTTGCGCACGCCGACCTCGATCAGTCCGCCGATGAGGCCGTGCTCGTTCAGAGCAGGAGCTTCACCGCGAGCGAGCCGACGTTTCAGTACGTGGTCTCGCGTGTGCTGGGCGCAGTCGCGGCGACGTCTCAGGTGAAGGATGTGCGCTCACCGTTCGCGTCCGGCGACGGCGGGCAGATCTCGAAGGACCGCCACTCGGCGCTCGTCCAGTTCTCGATGCGCGGCAACTCTGAAACGGCCGCCGACCGTGTGCAGCCGGTGCTGAACGCGGTGGCCGCCGTCCAGCGCCAGAGCGCCGGGTTCACCGTGGCGGAGTTCGGCGACGCGAGCGCGGCGCACGCGCTTAGCAAACTCAGCAGCGAAGGCTTCGCGCGGGCGGAGAAGCTGTCGGTGCCGATCACGTTTCTGATCATGCTCGTCGCCTTCGGCGCGTTCGTCGCCGCAGGTATCCCCGTGCTGCTCGCGTTCTCCGCGGTGCTCGCCTCGAGCGGGCTCGCGGCCGTGGCAAGCCACTTCGTGCACCAGTCGGAAGCGACGAGCTCGGTGATGCTGTTGATGGGCATGGCGGTGGGCGTGGACTACTCGCTGTTCTATCTCCGGCGCGAGCGCGAGGAGCGCCGTCAGGGCCACTCGAGCGCGGTCGCGCTTCAGCGCGCCGCCGCGACCTCCGGGCGGGCCGTGCTCGTATCGGGGTTCACCGTGTTGATCGCGATGGCGGGCATGTTGCTCACGGGTTCGAAGGTCTTCACCTCGCTCGGCGTGGGCGCGATGCTCGTGGTGTTCACCGCGGTGGTCGGTTCCCTGACGGTGCTCCCGGCGCTGCTCGGCAGGCTGGGCGACAAAGTGGAGAAGGGGGCGGTCAGGCGCGCGAGCAGGGCACGCGCGAGCTCGCGCGTCTGGGATCTCGTGCTGAGGCCCGTGCTGCGCTTCCCCCGGGCCGCCGTCGCGCTGTCGTGCGGCTTGCTGGTGGCGCTGGCGCTGCCGCTGTTCGCGATGCACACGAGCTTCCTCAGCGGGAACGACATTCCGCATCGACTGCCGGTCGAGCGCACCTACACCGAGATCCAACATGCCTTCCCGGGCGCGCCGCAACCAGCGCAGGTGGTCGTGAGCGCGGCGGACGTCGACTCTCGGTCGGTGCGCCGGGCGCTCGCGAAGATGGAGCGCCTCGCGCTGGCAAGCGGCGAGGCGAGCGAGCCGATCACGACGCGCGTCAACGCCAAGCACACAGTGGCCGAGGTCGACATCCCGCAGCCGGGAAACGGGCAGGACGCCGCGTCGATGCACGCGCTGCAAACGCTGCGCGAGCACACCCTGCCGGCGACGCTCGGGCGGCTCAGCGCCGTCAGCTACGCAGTCGGCGGCATGGCCGCCGGCACGAGCGACTTCAACCAGACGCTCTGCGATCATGCCCCGCTCGTGTTCGCCTTCGTCCTCGGGCTGGCGTTCGTGCTGCTGCTGATCACGTTCCGCTCGATCGTGATTCCGCTCACGTCGATCGTCCTGAACCTGCTGTCCGTCGGCGCGGCGTACGGCGTGCTCGTGTGGGTGTTCCAGGACGGCCACCTGCAGAGTCTGCTGGGCTTCCACTCCAACGGCGCGATCGTGGCGTGGCTGCCGCTGTTCCTGTTTCCTGTGCTGTTCGGGCTCTCGATGGACTACCACGTGTTCATCGTCAGCCGCATCAGGGAGCTCCACGAGCGCGGCGCCAGCACCTCGGAGGCGGTGTCGCGCGGGATCCGCGCGACCGCCGGGACGGTCACGGCGGCGGCCGCGGTGATGATCGCGGTGTTCGCGATCTTCGCCACGCTGCCCACGCTGGACATCAAGCAGCTCGGGGTCGGGCTGGCCGTCGCGGTGCTGATCGACGCGACGCTGATCCGCAGCGTGCTGCTCCCCGCGACGATGAAGCTGCTCGGCGAGTGGAACTGGTACCTGCCGCAGTGGCTCGGATGGCTGCCCCGCATGAACCGCGAGCGCCGCCAGCCACGCGGCGTCGCCGAGCTGGCGTGATGGCCGTTCTCGTGACACCCTGGGTGTGCTCACCGCGATGGCCACGCCGATCGACTCCCCCGCGCAAAGCCTCCCGGCCGAGGAGCGCGCGCCGATGCCCGGCTCGGCACAGCTAGGGCGCGCCTTCGCAGTCCAGCTGTGGGCATCGGTGCTGACCCTGACGGTGCTCGTGCTGATCTGGGCGCTGAGCGGCGCCGGCGGCTTCTGGCCGGTCTGGGTGTTCCTGCCATTCGCGCTGGCCCTCGCGATACACGGCTGGGTGCAACTGCTGCGACGCCACCCTGCGATCTGGCGGCGGCCGCGCATGACGTTCGCGCTCGCCCTAACCAGCGGCATCGCGCTGAGCCTGACGCTGTTCAACGTCGGCGTGTGGGGCGCGAGCGGCGGCGGCAGCTTCTGGCCACAGTGGCCGGCGCTCGCCTTCGCCAGCGCGCTCGCGATCCAGGCGAGCGTCGTCATGTTCACCGCGCCCACCCAGCGCCAGATGAGCGAGCGCATCGACGTGCTCACCAGCACGCGCGCCGGCGCGGTGGACGCACAGGAGGAGAAGCTCCGCCGCATCGAGCGCGACCTCCACGACGGCGCGCAGGCACGCCTGGTGGCGCTGGGGATGAGCCTTGGGATGGCAGAGCAGAAGCTCGACGCCGCCGAGCCCGAGGAGGCGCGCGAGCTGCTGGCCGAGGCGCGCGCCGGCGCTGAGCACGCGCTACGCGAGCTGCGCGACCTCGCGCGCGGGATCCACCCGCCCGTGCTGGCCGACCGCGGCCTGGAGGCGGCGGTGCGGTCGCTCGCGGATCTCAGCCCGATGTACGTGAGCGTGTCGGTGGAGCTCCGCGAACGACCGCCCGCGACGGTCGAGAGCGCCGCCTACTTCGTCTCCGCGGAGGGCCTCGCCAACGCCGCCAAGCACGCCCAAGCCTCACGTGTGGAGATCCGCATCGCGCGCCGCGGCGCCTCCCTGCACCTGGAGATCGTCGACGACGGCAAGGGCGGCGCCGACCCCGAGGGCAGCGGGCTGCGCGGCCTGCGCAGCCGCGTGCAGGCGTTGGACGGCACGCTTCGCGTACTGAGCCCGCCCGGCGGGCGCACCGTCCTGACGGCGGAGCTGCCGTGCGCGTAGTGATCGCCGAGGACCTCGCGCTGCTGCGCGACGGCCTGGCCCGACTCCTGCGCGACAACGACTTCGACGTGGTGGCCGCGGTCGGCGACGGCGAGGCCCTCGTACGCGCGGTCGTCGAGCACGAGCCCGACATCGCCGTCGTCGACATCCGCCTGCCGCCGGAGTTTCGCGACGAGGGCCTGCGGGCGGCGCTGCGGGCGCGCGATCGGGCGCCGGGGACGGCGATCCTCGTGGTCTCCCAGTACGTCGAGCACGCCTACGCAGCCGAGCTGCTCGCCGGCCCCGGCGGCGGCGTCGGCTATCTGCTGAAGGACAGGATCTTGCACGTGACCGAGTTCGTCGAGGCCGTTCGCAGGGTCGCGGGCGGGGGCGCCGCGCTCGACCCGGAGGTCGTGGCACAGTTGTTCTCGCGGCGGCGCGAGGACGGTCCACTCGAGCGTCTCACCCCGCGCGAGCGCGAGGTGCTCACGCTGATGGCCGAGGGACGCTCCAACGCCGGCATCGCCGAGGCGCTCGTGCTCACCGTGGGCGCGGTTGAGAAGCACGTGCAGAGCATCCTCGGCAAGCTCGACCTGCTGCAGTCCGCCGGCGATCACCGGCGCGTCCTGGCGGTGCTGAAATACCTGCAGCACCAGTAGGCGAAGGGGTCGCCGCCGCGAAGTAGCCTGACGCACGACGGGTTGATGCCTGCGAGAAGGAGGCTGAGCGGTGAATAGGCCGGTGTTGTTTTGCTACGACGGATCCGACGGCTCAAAGACGGCGCTGGCTGCCGCAGGCGAGCTGATCAAGCCTGCCGATGCCGTGGCATTGGTTGTGTGGATGCCGGCAGCGGTGCAGTTGGCCCGAGCCGGCTCGTTCGTGGTCGCCATACCGAACGAGGGCGAGATCGACGAGCAGGAGGCGGCTACGGCGCTGGGAATCGCAGAAGAGGGCGCCGCGTGTGCCCGCGAGCGCGGCTACAACGCCTCCGCACGCATTGCGCAAGCCAACGAATCCGTGGCCAAGACGATCGATGAGATCGCCCAGGAGATCGACGCCGGACTGGTTGTCTGCGGCCAACGCGGCCGGGGCGCGATCGGCAGCGCTGTCCTCGGCAGCGTCTCCCACGCACTCGCGGCACACACCAGGCGCCCGGTGCTCATCGCCCCCCAGCACCCGTCCTAGCGCCAACCATATGCCGGGCGCCATCCGCGGCATCGAAGTGGTGGCAGTTGCCGATCGCGTGACGGGCGAGAGCGGCCTTGACGGTGGGCGCGCGCGGCTTGGCCCGGCCGGGAAGGATCGCGCTCGCCAGCAGGAAGCCGAGGACGAAGATTCCCACAGCCCACCAGAACGCCGTGGTGTAGCCGTGAACTGCCGCGGCGTTGGCCAGGCCGGTGGTGTGCGGGTGAGCGGCCGTATAGCTGGCGTGCAGGTGAGCGGCCGTGTAGCTGGCGAGCGCGCTGGCGAAGATCGTGCTCAGCAGGGAGGTGCCGACCGAGCCGCCGACCTGCTGGGAGGTGTTGACCATCGCCGAGGCGACCCCGGCCTCGCGTCCCTCCACGCCCAGCGTCGCCGTCGAGAACGCGGGCGCGAAGATGCATCCCATCCCGAGGCCGAGGATGAGCAGGCTGGGAAGGACATCGCTGGCGTAGCCGGAGCCGGGCGTCAGGCGCGTGAGCAGGAACATCGCGATCGCCCCGAGCGTCGTGCCCGCCAGTACCAGCGGCTTGACACCGGTGTGCTGGATCACGCGGGTCTGGACGGTGGTCGAGGTGACCACCAGGACCCCCGTCAGCGGCAGGAACGCCAGGCCGGTGGTGAGCGGCGACAGTCCGAGCTGCTGCTGCAGGAAGTAGGTGAGAAACAGGAATACCGCAAACACGCCCGCGCCGGCCAGCGCGATCGTGGTGTACGCGCCGCCGCGCGCACGGTCCCAGACGATGTGCAGCGGCAGCAGCGGATGCTCGGCCCGGCGCTCGCTCAGCACGAAAGCGCTCAGCAGCACGGGGCTGGCGACGAGCGCCACGATCGTGGCCGTGGCGCTCCAGGAGTGGGTCTCGGCGTTGGAGAACCCGTAGACCAGCGCGAACAGCCCCAGCGCCGAGGTGAGAACCCCCGGTATGTCGATCGGATCGCGCCCCGGAGCGCTGTTGCGATTGACCAGCAGCCGCAACGCCACGATCGTCGTGGGCACGGCGATCACGAGGTTGACGTACAGGCACCAGCGCCATGACAAGACCTGGGTGAGCGCGCCGCCGAGTATCAGCCCGAGCGAGGCGCCGCCCCCGGCGATCGCACCGAAGATCCCGAACGCCGTGGGCCGGTCGGGAGATCCCGCGAACGTCACCGTCAGCAACCCCAGCGCCGAGGGTGCGAGCAGCGCGCCGAACGTCCCCTGGAGCGTTCGCGCGGTCACGAGCATGCCGAACGACTGCGCCAGCCCGCCGATCGCCGAGGCGATCGAGAAGCCGGTCAGGCCGGCGATCAGCGTCCACTTGCGCCCGAACAGATCGCCGAGCTTGCCACCCAGCAGCAGCAGGCTGCCGAACGCCAGCGCGTAGGCCGTGACGACCCATTGCCGGCTCTCGGTCGAGAAATGCAGCGCGTTCTGGGCCGAAGGGATCGCGATGGTCACGATCGTCGCGTCCAGCACCACCATCAGCTGCGCGACGCTGAGCAGGGCCAGGACCGCCCATCGATTCGGCTCGCGATCCGTCGAGGCCACCGACGTGGGTTGGGCCGCAGTCAGATCGGCGCCGCGACCATCGACCTCAGCCATCCCCTGACGGTAACACCGCAAGGCCGGCAGCCGATCGGTGGCGACCCCCTGGCGCAACATGTGCTCGTCAGCGGCGCGGCCGTTCGCGTTATCCACAAGGCGTCGTTCCGCGGGAAGTAGACTAGGATCGTATCAGTGGAACAGTTCGATGCAATTGTCATCGGCGCCGGTCCGGCGGGCTCGACCACGGCCTACGACTTGGCGCGCGCGGGCATACACGTACTGCTTCTCGACAAGGCGACATTCCCGCGCGAGAAGCCCTGCGGCGGCGCCATCTCCGCCCGCGCCATGCGTGAGCTGCCGATCGACCCACAGCCGGTCGTGGAGCGCATCGTAGACCGGATGGAGCTGAGCTTCTGTGGGCGCCGGCGCTTCGTTCGCGGTGGGTGCAGCCCGCTGGGATACATGACGCAGCGCCGGCGATTGGACCATTTCCTCATCGAGCACGCAGCGCTCGCCGGCGCCGACTTCCGAGACGGCGCGGTCGTGAGCGAGGTGTCCGAGCGTGGCGCGCGTGTCGATGGCAGGTGGATCGACAGCGAGCTTCTCATCGGGGCCGACGGGGCCAACGGACCCACGGCGCGGTCGCTCGATCTCGCCGACAGCCGTATCTATGGCGTCGCCCTGGAGGGGAACCTCGCTTACGATTCCGTCGACCGTGAGCGCTGGCGAAGGACCGTTCTGATCGAGCTTGGCACGATTCCGGGCGGCTACTGTTGGATCTTTCCCAAGGGCAACCACGTCAACGTGGGGGTCGGTGGCTGGCAAAGCACGGGTCCCACGCTGCGCGCGCACCTGAAGGAGCTGTGCAAGCGGCGAGGATTGGATCACTCCAAGCTCCGGGATCTCCGCGGCTACCGACTGCCAGCGCGCCGTCCCCGCGCCGCGCTCGCCCGCGGACGGGCGCTTCTGATCGGCGATGCGGCCGGCCTCGTCGATCCGCTGTGGGGCGACGGGATGTACGCGGCGTTCGTCAGCTCGAGGCTCGCAGCCGGGGCCGCGCTGGATCTCCTCGCCGGCCGGGCAACGGATCTCGGGGCCTACGCGCAAGCGGTCGTCTCCGAGCTCGGACTGATGATGGCGTTTGCATGGAACGCAAAGGTGGCGCTGGACCGCTTCCCGCGACTCGCGCTCGGCGCCCTGATCAGCAAGCCGGGGTGGCGCATGGTCGAGAACATGCTCCGCGGCGAGATCCATGAGCCCGACGTAGAACAGGGCATCGCCGGGATCGCCGTCCGGGGCTTTGAGGCCTGGGGACGACACGCACGATGGCCCGGAACCATGTACCGGACCGAGGCCGAGGGACGGCGCGGCGTCGAAAGCGAGAGGATGGCGCAATGAAGGCGGCGGTCATCTACGAGAACGGCCCGCCCGAGGCGCTGCGCTACGAGGACGTGCCCGATCCCGCATGCCCGGACGGTTGCGTGATCGTCGACACCGAGGCGATCAGCATCGAGGGCGGCGATCTGATCGCCCGCGCGGTCGGTGAGCTGCCCGCGGCGCCGCACATCGTCGGCTATCTGAGCGCCGGCGCCATCAGCGAGCTCGCGGCCGGCGTGCAGGGACGCGCGGTCGGCGAGCGGGTGGTCGCCTTGAACGCGGCGGGCTCGCACGCCGCCCGGCGAGCGGTGCCCGCGGCGATGACCTGGCCGATCCCCGCCGGGCTCGACGCGGCCCGCGCCGCGTGCGTGCCGGTCGCGTTCGGGACCGCGTATGAGTGTCTGTTCACCGCCGGCGAGCTCGCCGAGGGCCAGACCGTGCTAATCCACGCCGGCGCCGGCGGCGTCGGAATGGCCGCGATCCAGCTCGCCAAGCGCGCCGGCGCGAGCGTGATCGCGACCGCCTCCAGCGACGAGAAGCTGGGGCGGCTGAAGGCGCTCGGGCTCGAGCACCCGATCAACTACGCGACCGAGAGCTTCGTCGAGCGCGCCAACCAGCTGACCGACTCGCGCGGCGCAGACGTCGTCCTCGACTCGATCGGCGGCCAGAACCTCATCGACAGCGTCGGCGTGCTCGCCTACCGCGGGCGTCTCATCAGCGTCGGCGTGGCCGCCCGTGCGGGCTCGCAGGTCGAGGCGCGCTCGCTGTGGGCGCGCAACAACTCGCTGCACGGCGTCTTTCTCGGCGGCGCGATCCTGTCCGAGTACGCCCGCATCCATCCGATGATCGCCGACATGCTGGAGCGCGTAGCGCGCGGCGAGCTGCAGGTGGAGATCGATCGCTCGTTCCCGCTCGCGGACGCCGCCGCGGCGCACGAATACGCCGAGAGCCGCAAGGCGTTCGGCCGCGTCGTGATGACGCCCTGATCCCACGGGCGCAGCAGCTGCCGGAGATCGTGCAGCTCGGCTGAGGCGCGTGCGCCGGCCGCGGGCCGCTGGGCATCATTCCGCCCCGAAGCACTCCTGCATGCCGTAGGCCTGGGCGAGGCGCCTGTCGGCGGCGAGCGAGCGCTTGAGCGCATCCTCGTCGGCTTCGCCGACGGTGCCTTCCTGTTTGACGGCGGCGTCGGCGATGTTGAGCACGAAGGCGGCGTCCTGGGAGAAGTCGCTCGACAGCCTGTCGATCGCGCCCGCGTCGGCGGGCGGGCGCGGGAGCGCCTGGAGCTTTCTGCCGGCGCTCTGCGACAGCGCCGCGACATGACGCGCGAGCGCCACGAAGGCGCTGTCGGCGGTGGTGGTGGGCAGCCCTTTGAGCGATTCCTGGCGAGTCCTCAGCGGCGCCTCCTGCGCGGTGAGCGAGCGGCAGATTGCTTGCGCGGCGGCGATGAAGCCGGCCTTGCTGGCCGCGCTCGACGCCTTCGCGGGGGCGCTCGCGCCGGGCGCGCCTGAGCCCCCGCAGGCCGACAGCGAGACGGCGAGGGCGAGCAGCGCGGCGGCGAGACCGGGCGCAGCTCTTGGCCGGTGCGGCATCGCGTGGATGTTCCCACAGGCGCGCGCCTAGCGATCGCCTCGCCTGCGCGCGCACAGGGCTCGTGGCAGCCCGCTGTGGCAGAATCCGGCGCGGCATGGACGAGGCTCGCCTGGCGCGCATCCAACCGTTCGCGGAGCTCTCGACCGCCGAGCGAAACATGCTCGC
>Ga0335074_10010129_pt1 | contig 13169 bp, 13 predicted proteins | sample Lox_Sample_23_FD_206715 | JGI IMG/M metagenome (GOLD analysis project Ga0335074, IMG submission 206715) | Soil microbial communities from Loxahatchee National Wildlife Refuge, Florida, United States - Lox_Sample_2.3 | ecosystem: Environmental > Terrestrial > Soil > Wetlands | place: USA...
CCTCGCAGGAGCGGTCCGTCCCCGTGCCGGCGGGTCTTTAGCCGGGTTTTCCAGCGGGCCGTCTCCCGCCACCTACCAAGGGAAATTTCGCCCTTTCTCCCGCCACGCAGACGAGGGGGGAGGGGGGTAATTTCCGCGACTCCGGACGGCGCCAGCCGTTAGCAACCGGATTTTTGTGTTGGAGATGAGAAATCCGGAATTAGCCACCGGCCCAGGTCAGGTCTCTAATGGCGGAAATTGCGCGGTTCTTGCCGGCAGCCGAGCCTGGCCGCGCCCGGCGACCCCCCGCCGGCCTCTCGCCGGCCTCCGCGACCCGCCGGTGACCCCGCGACCCCCGGCGAAGCGACCGCGAAGCGACCGCGGCGACGCACGCCGTCCGGCCTACACGACCCCCGGCGCCGGCTCGAGCACCTGCTCGATCGCGCTCGCCCGCAGCGGCTTCTCGCCGCGGATCACGACGCCGTTGAGCCACGGATCGTCGGTTGAGGTCTCGAACCGGATCGGCATCTGCGTCACCATCGACGCCACGGCCTGCTCGCGCCGGACGCCGATCACCCCGCCGCGCGGGCCGGTCATGCCGACGTCGGTGATGTAGGCCGTCCCGCCTGGCAGCACCCGGGCGTCGGCGGTCGGCACGTGGGTGTGGGTGCCGACCACCGCCGTCACCCGTCCGTCGAGGTGCCAGCCCATCGCCACCTTCTCGCTCGTCGCCTCGCCGTGCATGTCGAGGAGGACGTGGTCGACCTTCCCCTCCATGGCGCGCAGCACGGCGTCCGCCTCGGGGAACGCCGGCCGGCCCGCCTTCATGAACAGGTTGCCCGACAGGGAGATCACACCAAGACGCACGCCGTCGCGAGAGACGACGCACCACCCGTGGCCCGGCTGGCTGGTCAGGAAGTTGGCCGGTCGCAGGATCCGCTCCTCTTCGTCGAGGTAGGTGTAGACCTCCTTGTGGCGGTAGGTGTGATTGCCCAAGGTGATCACGTCGACCCCCGCCGCGAGCATCTCCCGCGCGATCTTCGGCGTGATCCCGACGCCGCCGGCCGCGTTCTCACCGTTGACGACGACGAAGCCCGGGGAGTACCGGTCGCGCAACGCGGGCAGCAGCGTCAGCAGCGTTCGCTTGCCGATCCCGCCGACCACGTCGCCGACGAACAGGATGCAGACGGATTTGCTCATGTCTTGCGGGTGCTCATACTTCCAGTTGCATGCGTTTGAGGTTCCCCAGGCGACCAAGCGCCGCCGGGCGAGGCGCCGGCGCGACTGGCGCGCGCGACGACGCATTGGCTGATCCCGACGGCCTGGACGACCGCCCCGGACCTCTGCGCGAGCACCCAGACACTCTCGGCGAGCGTTCTGACCCGGTCCTTGGGGGATCAGCTCCCCGCGGCGCCCTCGCCTCGTCCGGCGTGCCCGTGCCGCCCGTGGTCGTTCCCCGGTGGATTCAGCTCGTCGTCCTGCCCCTTGCCCTCCTGGCGCTGTGGGCTCTCGCGCGCGCCGCCGGCACGGTTCTGCTGATCCTGCTCGCGGCCAGCACGATCGCGCTCATCCTCAACCCGCCGGTGAGGATGCTCGCCAGTCGCGGGGTTCCACGAGGGCTCGCGATCCTGCTCGTGTTCCTGTGCGGCGTCGCGATCATCGGTGGCCTCGGCGTCCTCCTGGCCAATCCGATCAGCACTCAGGTCAGCCACTTGAACTCGGAGGTCCCGCACTTCATCACGAAGGCCAACCGGGACCTGGACAACTTCCAGCAGTTCCTGAACCGCCGCGGCATTCACGTCCAGATCGAGCAGCAGGGACAGACCGCGCTCCAGACCCTCGAGCACAACCTGCTCAAGCGCTCGAGCGACATCGTGTCGTTCTCGCGAGGCCTCCTCACACAGGTCGTGACCACCGGGTTTGACCTGGTGCTCACGCTCGTGCTGACGATCTACCTGCTCGTGTACGGCAACCAGATCGACAGGCTCGTCCGCCGCATCATGCCGCCCGGCGATGGCACCCCCGAGGACGACTTCCCGCTACTGATCCAGCGCGCGGTGTTCGACTACGTGCGCGGGCAGCTGCTGTTCAGCCTGATCATGGGCACGAGCGCCGCGGTCGGGCTGTGGATCCTCGGGCTGGTCGGGATCTTCCCCGACGGTGCGCGCTACGCGATCTTCTTCGGGGGCTTCTACGGGCTGATGGAGTTCATCCCGTACATCGGCCCGATCATCGGTCCCGCGCCCGCCGTGCTGGTCGCGCTGTTCGTGGACCCGATCAGCGCGGTGTGGGTGACCGCGATGTTCGTGGTCCTCCAGCAGCTGGAGGGCCATTTCATCGCCCCGCAGGTGTTCCGGATCTCGCTGCGGATCAACCCGATCCTGATCATCCTGTCCCTTCTGCTCGGCTACGAGATCTATGGAATCGCCGGCGCGCTGCTGGCCCTGCCGATCGCCGCGGTGATCCGCCAGACCGTCCTCTACCTGCGCAAGCACCTGGTACTCGAGCCGTGGGGGACGATGGGCTCGGGAGTGCTCGCCGATGTGGGCGTCGAGCGATGTGCCGACTGTGGAGCGCCCGCTGGCCCGCGCGACGCGTTCTGCCGCTCGTGCGGCGCCTCGCTCGAACCGCGCGTGAAGATGCCCGGGTGAGGCGCGCGGCAAGACGCCCGGGTGAGGCCCGCGTGAGCGACCGCTAGCCTGAGGCGCCGTGTCCACCGGCGTCGAAACGGTCAAGAGCCGGGTCACGGTGTCGGCCCGCGACCTGACCAGGCGCTTCGGCAAGCGGACGGCGCTCGACAAGGTCACCTTCGAGCTGTTCGCCGGCCAGGTGGTCGCGATCATCGGGCCCAACGGCGCCGGCAAGACGACGCTGCTGTCGATTCTGGCCGGCGTGCTCGAACCGTCCGAGGGCGAGCTCACCCGTCCGATCAGCCAGCGCTTCGGCTGGGTACCCCAGGAGCCTGCCCTCTACTCCAAGCTCTCGGTGGCCGAGAACCTGCGGCTGTTCGCCCGGCTCGAGAAGCTCGCCGACCCGGAGCGCGCCGTCAGCGCGATGCTGGACCAGACGGGCCTGGGCGACCGCGCGGACGAAGAGGTCGGTCGGCTGTCCGGAGGCAACCAGCAGCGGGTCAACATCGCGATCGGCTTGCTCTCAGAGCCGCCGGTGCTGCTCCTCGACGAGCCTTCGGCCGCGCTTGACCCACGTCAGCGCGAGCGGCTATGGGAGTTCATCGGCGGACTGGCGGTCCGCGGCACGACGATCGTGTTCTCGACCCACAACGTGGCCGAGGCCGAGCGCTACGCCGGCCGGGTCCTGGTCCTGGGCGACGGTGAGCTGCTGTTCATCGGGACGCCCGCTGAGCTCGAGCGCGCCGCCGCCGCCGACGCGCCACAAGCAAACCCGGGCGACTTCGAGACCGTCTTTGTCCGCTTCCTCCACGACCGCGGCCACTAGTAACCCCTAGACGGTGCGCTGGCTGCTCATCAAGGACCTCCAGATCCTCAAGCGCTCTCCGCTCCTGGTGGCGCTGCTCGTCGTGTACCCGATCGTGATCGCGCTGATGATCGGCTTTGCACTGTCGAGCCCGCCGGGCAAGCCGACGGTGGCGCTGTATGACGCCGTCCCGACCGGAAAGGGCGAAATCAGCATTGGCACGCAGCACGTCGACATCGCGCACTACGCCAGCCAGCTGTTCGAGTCGATCAACGCGATCCGGGTGAACTCGCGCGCCGAGGCCATCGCCAAGGTCCGAAACGGCCAGGCGCAGGCGGCCTTGATCATCCCGAGCGACATCGTCTCTCAGATCAACGGCCTCGTAACCCAGGGCGTCGGCAGGCCCACGGTCGAGCTGATCCTGAACACCAGCAACCCGCTGGAGCGACAGGCGGCCGAGCAGGCGATCACGGCCCGCGCGAGCCAGGTCGAGCAGGGGGTCTCCAAGCAGGTGCTCGCCGTGGCCATCACCGATCTGCAAAAGGTCCTGAACGGCGGCACGCTCGCCTTCCTCGGCCAGCGAGTACCGCTGCTCGGGCTGCGCAACACACACGCGATCGTCCAGGGGACGATCGCGTCGCTGCCCGCGAACTCACCGTTGCGACCGGCGCTTAACCAAGTCGCTGCCTTCGCCGAGCTGGCCATCGGCGGCTTCAACTTCGCCACCCCCGTGCTCAGCTCGATCGGCTCGCCGCTCACGATCCAGCAGTCCGAGCTCGCCGGGAAGACCACCCCGACCGCCTCCTACGCCGCGTCCATCGCGGTGATCGTCTCGCTGATGTTCGTCGGCGTGCTGCTCGCTGCCGGGCTGCTCGCACTCGAGCGCTCCGAGAACGCTTACTCGCGTCTGATCCGCGGCCTGGTCACGCCGACCTCGCTCCTGTCCGAGAAGGTCGTCTTATCCGCCGGCGCGGCGGCGGCCGTCACGCTGGTGATGTCGGCGTTCGTGTCGTTGTTCGTGCACCTGGACTGGGCGCGCTTCCCGCTCTGGATCGCGGCGCTCGGGCTGGGCGGCCTGGCTTTCGGCGCTCTCGGAGTCGCGATCGGCGGCCTCGCCCGCGAGGTCAGCGTCGCGTCACTACTCGCATTCGTCCTGTCGCTGCCGGTTGCGTTCGTTGCCCTGGTGCCCGGGGACGCCGTGTCGGGCACGCTGCGCTCAATCCTCGACGCGGTGGCGTTCGTGTTCCCGTTCCGGGCCGCCCTGCAGGCGATCTCGAACGCGTTCTCGGGTGCCGCGCCGGGGATCGGCTGGCCACTCGTGCACCTGGCCGTGCTCGCGCTCGCGTTCGGCGCGCTGGCGCGGCTGGCGATGCGGCGGTTCGCCTAAGCAGTGCTCGTCAGCGCGCGCCGACCATGCGGCGGAACATGACGACGCACAGCACCGACACGATCAGCAGGACGACAGGCAATCCGTACCCGATGACGCCCGCGATCGCCAGGACCAGCGTGATCACCCCGACCCCACCGGTCACACCACCGGTCACCACCAGCTGGTAGGCGCGCTTCTCGCGTACCCGGCGTGGGGTGTACCCACTGCGCTTCTCTAGATTCGCCACATATGCAGCGTAGCGCTCCGGCGCCATCGGGTGTTAGCGAAATGGCGCAGATCCGGGCGGTGCTGGTCGAGATCCGGGCGGTCCTTCTCTAATCGGCCACCAATGGGGGCGGGGGTATCCTCAGCTGGGATGCCGTTTCCGCAGACTCGCATGCGCCGGCTGCGCGCCTCTGGGGCGCTGCGCGGCCTGGTCCGCGAGACCACCCTCAGCCCGTCGGACTTCGTGTACCCGATGTTCGTCGCCCACGGCATCGACCGTCGCGAGCCGATCGAGGCGATGCCGGGAATCGACCGGCTGTCGATCGCGCACGCGGTGGATGAGGCGGCACAAGCCAAGGCACTCGGCATCCCGGCGGTCCTCCTGTTCGGACTCCCGGCGGCCAAGGATGAGGAGGGCTCCGGCGCCTGGGACGACGAGGGGGTCGTCCAACTCGCCACCCGCGCCATCAAGGAGGCGCATCCCGAGCTGCTGGTCATCACCGACCTTTGCCTGTGCGAGTACACGAGCCACGGCCACTGTGGGGTCGTCAAGACCGACGGCACGGTCGACAACGACGCCACGCTCGAGCTGCTCGCTCGCACCGCCGCCGCGCAGGCCCGGGCCGGCGCCGACGTCGTTGCCCCGAGCGACATGATGGACGGGCGGGTCGGCGTGATCCGCCAGGCCCTTGACGACGACGGCTTCACCGACACCCCGATCCTCGCCTACTCCGCCAAGTTCGCCTCCGCCTTCTACGGTCCGTTCCGCGAGGCTGCGGATTCGGCGCCTGCTTTCGGCGATCGCCGGGCGTACCAGATGGACCCGGGCAACGGCGACGAGGCAGTCCGTGAAACGAGACTCGACGTGCAGGAGGGGGCCGACATCGTCATGGTCAAGCCGGCTCTTCCGTACCTCGATCTGATCCAGCGAATAAAAGCCGACACCCAGATGCCCCTCGCCGCCTACAACGTGAGCGGCGAGTACGCCATGGTCAAGGCGGCGGCCGCGGCGGGATATCTCGATGAGCGCGCCACCGTGCTCGAGACGCTTACCTGCATCCGCCGTGCCGGTGCCGACATCGTGATCACCTACCACGCCAAGGAGGCCGCGCGATGGCTTCACTGAGTTCAGGATTCGGCCCCAAGCTGCGCAGCCGCAAGCACGGCGCCGCCACGCCACTCGACGACCTCGACAGGCGCCTGCTCAACCTCATGCAGGGCAAGTTCCCGATCGCCCAGCGGCCATACCAACACGTGGCTTCGGAGGCTGGAATCGGCGAGCAAGCGGCCATCGCGCGCGTCCAGGAGCTCCTCGACGAGCGCATCATCCGCCAGGTCACGCCGATCTTCGACACCCGCGCGCTCGGCTACTCCTCGATGCTCGTCGCGGCCAAGGTCGATCCCGAGAACCCGTGGCGGGCGGCGAACATCATCAACGCGCATCCGGGCGTGTCGCACAACTACCTGCGCAACCACGAGTTCAACATCTGGTTCACGATCGCCACCGAGCCCGATTCGCCCCTCGGCCTCGACGGGACGCTCCAAGCACTCGCACAACTAGCTGGCGCCGAGTCGGTCCGCCAGCTCCCCACCCTCCAGCTCTTCAAGATCCGCATGGACCTGGAGATGGAGGGCGACACCGAGGCCCTGGCCAAAGCGGTCGAGGTGGCCCCGCCGGCCGAGACCGAGCCCCAGCCCTATGACCAGTTCGACATCGAGGTGATCCGCGCCACCCAGGGCGACATGCCCGTGACCGAAGAGCCGTACGCGCGGGCCGCGCAACAACTGAACATCCCGCAGGCCCAGCTCCTGGCTCACCTCCAGGAAATGCAGGAACGGAAGCTCCTTCGGCGCGTGGCCGCGATCCTCTACCACCGCCGCGCCGGTTTCAGCGCGAACGGGATGGGCGTCTGGAAGGTGCCCGACGAGCGGATCATGGAGCTCGGTCCGCGGATGGCCGCCTTCCGCGGCATCTCACACTGCTACCAGCGCCCCACCTACCAGGACTGGCCCTACTCGATCTTCACCATGGCCCATGGACGCTCCAAGGAGGAATGCGACGCGATCCTCGACTCGATCGCCACACAGACGGGCGTCACCGAGCGAGCCACGCTGTACTCCTCGACCGAGTTCAAGAAGATCAGGCTGCTCTACTTCACCGGCGACTACCGCGCCTGGGAACGCGAGCACGCGGGCGTGTGACCGCGGCCAGGCCGACCAGCGCCGCGCCCGAAACCGCGCGTTCCGAGGAGCTGTACCAGCGGGCGCGAAGGGTTCTCCCGGGCGGGGTGAACTCGCCGGTCCGCGCGATGCGCGCGATCGGGCGTGACCCGATCTTCATCGCCTCCGGACGCGGCGCCACGATCACCGACGTGGACGGCAACGAGTACGTCGACTGGGTCTCCTCGTGGGGCCCGCTGATCCTCGGCCACGCCGATCCGGCTGTCGTCAGCGCGATCACCGAGGCCGCGCAACGCGGCACGAGCTTCGGGGCGCCCACCGAAGGCGAGGTCGAGCTGGCCGGCGCCATCGTCGACCGGGTTCCGTCCGTCGAGATGATCCGCATGACCTCCTCGGGGACCGAGGCGACGATGAGCGCGCTCCGTCTCGCCCGCGCCGTGACCGGCCGCGACAGGGTGCTGAAGTTCGCCGGCGCCTACCACGGGCACGTCGACGGCCTGCTCGCGCAGGCGGGCTCGGGCCTGGCCACCCAGGGAATTCCCGCCAGCCCCGGGGTCCCCGCCTCGGCCGCGGCCGCCACCGTGATCGTGCCCTGGAACGATCCGGAGACGCTCATCGCCGCCACCGAGCAGAACGAGCTGGCCGCGATCCTGGCCGAGCCCGTCCCGGCCAACATGGGCGTGGTGCCGCCGGCGCCCGGATTCCTCGAGCTGCTGCGCCGGCAGGCTGACGAGACGGGCGCGCTGCTCATCTTCGACGAGGTGATCAGTGGCTTCCGGGTCGCTCGCGGCGGCGCCCAGGAGCGCTACCAGGTGCTCCCCGACCTGACGATCATGGGCAAGGTCATCGGCGGCGGCCTGCCGGCGGCGGCCTACGGCGGCTCGAGGCGCCTCATGCAGCGGATCGCGCCCGCGGGCGACGTCTACCAGGCCGGCACGCTGTCAGGCAACCCGCTTGCCGTGGCGGCGGCGCTGGCCACACTCGAGAGCCTCGACGCAGGCGCCTATGACCGGCTCGGCCGCAGCACCGACTCGCTCGCTCGCGGTCTCGAGCAGGCCGCCCGCGAGGTCGGCTGCCCGGTGCAGGTGCAGACCGAGCCGGGGCTCCTGACCGTGTTCTTCAGCCAGACGCCGGTTCGCTCCTACGCCGACGCCGCCGCGTGCGACCTCGAGGCCTACGCCACCTGGTGCCGGGCGCTGCTGGCCCGCGGCGTGTACCCGCCGGCCTCCCAGTTCGAGGCCTGGTTCCCGTCGCTGGCGCACTCCGAAGCCGACCTCGAACACACCTTCGCCGCCGCCCGGATGGGGTTCGAGGAGGTGGTTGGGTGATGCGGACGGCCCGGCAGGGAGCGGTGGCGCTACACGAGGCGCTCGACGCCGAGGGCGGGACGGTCGCCGGCCTCCTCGCGGCGCCCGGGTCGAGCGCCAACGGCTCGCTCGACCAACCGGGGCCGGCCCAGGTCGCGGCCTCGGGACCCCGCACGCGCGGCCGCGAGCTCGAGTACGAGGTGCTGCTCGAGATGATCCTCGAGGGCTACCGCCTCCACTACGGCGACCCCGTCGTGGTCAGGCCGGGCGACGACGATCTCGCCCTGCTCCTCGGCGATCAGCTGTATGCGCTCGGGCTGGCTCGCCTAGCCGCGCTCGGCGATCTGGACGCGGTGGCCGAGCTGGCCGACGTGATCTCGCTCGCGGCGCAGGCCCACAGCGCATCCGACCGCGAGCTCGCCCGCGCCGTCTGGGAGGCGGGCGCCGCGTCGATCGGCTGGGGTTCGAGCGACGGCCATCGCCTGGCCAAGGACCTGGCGCGTTCGCTCGAGCCGGGCGCGAACCGGGCGCTCGTCGCCGCGGCGGCTGCGCTGCGCGACGGCGTCGCCTGACCTTCGCCGCGGCGAAAACACCCTGCTTGTGACGTTGGTAGCGAGGTTGTTAGGCGTCCACGCACCGGCGGGCATCGTGGGGACTTTTTCGCGGCCGTGGCGGTACGCTGTCCGCGTCTAGTTGCCGTAAGACCGCGAGGCGCTCTTGCCAGACCGTCACAGGGAAAAGAAGTCGAAGTACACCTTGGATCGTCAGATGCCCGGCGCGTTCGAGGGCGAGACGATCACTCGGCGGAACCTGGTGAACCTCTGGGCGCAGGGCGCGGGCGGGATCGCCGCGGCAGCCTTCACCCTCCCTGCGCTCGGCTTCGCGATCGCCCCGATCTTCAAGCGCGAGCCGTGGAGCTGGCAGGCGATCGGCACGCCGGCCGACTTCCCCGACAACGTCTACGAGACCAAGGTGATCACGATCACCCCCGGAATCGGCGAGGCGGGGAACTCGATCGCCTACGTGAGGGCGCGAAACCCCGCGATCGACACCGAGCCCGAGGACCAGTACAACCATTGGGTCGCGCTGTCCTCGCGGTGCATGCACCTGGGTTGCCCGGTGCGGTACGTGTCCGCCGCCGAGCGCTTCATCTGCCCGTGTCACGGCGGCGTGTACGACTTCCGCGGGATGGTCGTCGGCGGTCCCCCGGTCCGCCCGCTCGACCGCTTCTACACCCGCCTCAACGACGGCTTGGTCGAGATCGGTCCGCGCTACTCGGTCAACAAGGAGCTTCAGCGCTTCTCGCCGCGCTTCCCCGGCGAGCCGATCGACGGCATCGGCCAATACCTCTACCCCGCGCAGTTCGCCACCTCCAAGAAGCCCTAGCAGTCCTCCGGCGCAACCCTCTCAACAATGCCTCGCATCCCGCCTCCGCCGCTCCCCAAGGCGCTCCAGCCCCGCCCCAAGCGGCCCGGCGAGAACGGTGAGAACGGCGCCACCCACCCGCTCCCGATCGAGGCGGGCATCTCCGTCGTCGACTGGGTCGACGAGCGCATGCAGATGTCGTCGGGTCTCCGTTGGCTGCTCTTCCGCAAGGTGCCGCGCGGCGTCAACTGGCCCTACACGCTCGGTTCGGCCACGCTGTTCGCGTTCCTCAACCAGGCCGTGACCGGCGTCTTCCTCGCCATGTACTACCGCCCCGACGTGTCCGGCGGCGCCTACGAGTCGATCCGCAACATCAACGACAACGTGTTCCTCGGCCAGCTCGTCCACGCCATGCACAAGTGGGGCGCGTCGGTGATGATCATCCTGATCTTCCTGCACATGGGGCGGGTGTTCTTCTACGGCGCCTACAAGTACCCCCGCGAGATGACCTGGGTGATCGGCGTCGTCCTGCTCATCCTCACGCTGGCTATGGGCTTCTCGGGCTACCTCCTGCCGTTCGACCAGCGCTCCTACTGGGCCACCGTGGTGGGCGTCAACATCAACGCCGGCGGCCCGTTCATCGGCCCGTTCCTGTCCAACTTCCTGCTCGGCGGGGCGGACTTCGGCGCCACGACGCTGTCGCGCTTCTACGCGATCCACATGCTGCTCATCCCCGGCTTGATGGCCGCCCTGATCGGAGCCCACCTCTACTTGATCACCAAGCTCGGCATCGCCGCGCCGCCGTGGATCAAGCCGCACGTCGCGGAAGACGGCGACCACACGCTGGCCGAGGCGGAGGTATGAGCCGCTTGCCCGCCCGCGCCGGGAGACGCGTGCCGTGAACCAGGCCGAGAAGGAAAAGTACCTCCGCGAGTACTCCCAGCTGAAGAACGAGGGCGAGCCGTTCTTCCCCTACACCGTCGCCCACGACGGGACGATGGCCGTGATCGTGATGGCGGTCATCATCTTCCTGGCCCTGATGTTCGGCGCCGAGCTCGGCCCCAAGGCCGATCCGACCACGACCACCTACGTACCCCGGCCGGACTGGTATTTCTTCTTCCTGTTCGAGGTGCTGCGCGTCATGCGCAACGTCCCGAAGTTCACGCCGATGGCCACGATCGGCGTGCCGACGATCTGCATGATCCTGCTGTTCCTGCTGCCGTTCTACGACCGCGGTCCGGAACGGCGGATCGAGCGCCGGCCGGTCGCGCTGGCCGCCGGCGTCGCGACGATCGCCGCGATGGCCTACCTGACCTACACCGGCGCGCACACGGGATCGCCCAACAATCCGCCGACCCTCACGCCACCGGCTGGCCTCACGGCCGCGCAGAAGGCAACGTTCCAGGCGGGCGAGTACGTGGTCGGCGAATCGGGCTGCCTGGCCTGCCACGTGATCGGCGCAAACGGCAACAACGGTCCCGGCCCGATCCTGACCCATATCGCCAGCACGGTTCCGGAGGCGCAGATCGCCTCGACCCTGCGCAACCCGACGCCACCGATGCCGTCATTCAAGGACCTGCCGGCGAACAAGTTCAACGACGTCGTTTATTTCCTCTCGACCCTGCAGTAGCCGACACCGGGGACTATGGCGAATGCAGACTTCGCGCCGACCGGCGCACCCATCGCGCTAGACACACAGCGAGCAGGATCGCTCGAGGACCCGCAGGTCCGGGCCATGTTCGACCGGATCGCCGGCCTGTACGACCGGATGAACTCCGTGATGACGGCAGGCCTGCATCACGAGTGGCGCCGCCGCGCGGCCGATCTCGCGGCGCTCTCCCCTGGCGCGCGGGCGCTCGACGTCGCGACCGGGACGGGCGACCTGGCGTTTGAGCTCGGTGCCCGCGTGGGCCCCAGCGGCGAGGTCGTGGGAGTCGACTTCTCCGAGAATATGCTCGAGCTGGCGCGCGCCAAGGCCGCTGAGCATTCTGGGGTCAAGGTGCGCTTCGAGTCGGGAAACGCGCTCGATCTCGCCTACGGCGATGGCGAATTCGACGCCGCCACCGTCGGCTTCGGCGCGCGCAACTTCAGCGATCTGGGTCGCGGACTGTCGGAGATGGCTCGCGTCGTGCGCCCGGGCGGTCGCGTCGTCGTGCTCGAGATCACGACGCCCCGACGTCCGCCACTCTCGACCTTCTTCGACCTGTGGTTCGACCATGCCGTCCCCGCGCTCGGCCGGATCGTCGATTCCCAGGCGTACAGCTACCTGCCCGATTCCGTCAAGCGTTTCCCGGGGCCCGAACAATTGGCCGCGCGAATGTGGGAGGCTGGGCTGCGCGAGATTCGTTACGTGCTGACCGCCGGGGGCATCATCGCCTTACACATCGGATTGGTACCCACCTGATGACCATAGGCGCACAAGCAGTGGTCGACGCCGGGGGAGCGGAGTTGACCCGGGTGATGGACCGCGTCGAGACGCGAATGGCCGAGCTGGCCGCCGGCCACGGGCCGCTGCTCGGGCGCTACGCGGGCGACACGATCTCCGCCGGCGGCAAGCGTCTGCGCCCGCTGCTCGTCTGCCTCGCCGCCGGCGCGCCACCGCCTGAGACCCAGCGCCTGGTCCGTGCCGCGGTGGCGGTGGAGCTGGTGCACGGCGCGACCCTCGTCCACGACGACGTGCTGGACGGCTCGGCCCTGCGCCGCGGTCGTCCCACCGTAGTGGCGACCGGAGGCCGCGGCGCGGCGACCGCCACCGGTGATCTGCTGTTCTCGCGAGCATTCGCGGAGCTCGCCGCCGGCGGCTCGATCGACGCCGTCCGCGTGCTGGCCCGCGCGAGCAGGCAGCTCGCGCTCGGGGAGCTGGCCCAGCGCGAGGACGCGTTCCGCGCCGAGGTGAGCACGGCGCGCTACCTCGACCGTTGCCGGCTCAAGACCGCGGTCCTGTTCCGCGCCGCCTGCGAGCTGGGCGCGATCGAGGGGGAGCCAGATCCTCGTGTGCTCGGCGCCTTCGGTGAGCGGATCGGCCTGGCCTTCCAGATCCTCGACGACGTCCTCGACGTGTCCGGGCCGCCCGAGCGCACGGGCAAGCCCCGGGGGGCCGACCTGCTCGACGGCACGGTCACCCTGCCCCTGATCCTCGCCCGCGACCGCGATCCCGAGCTGGTCGCGCTCGACCTGCATTCGGTGCGGACGGCGGCCGATGCGGCTGCGGTGTGCGATCGGATCGTGGCCACCGGCGCGCTGGATCTCGCGCGCGGTCGCGCCCAGGGCCTGATCGCCGCCGCCAAGCTCGCCCTGCCCGCGCTGGC
>Ga0335074_10010130_pt1 | contig 13169 bp, 7 predicted proteins | sample Lox_Sample_23_FD_206715 | JGI IMG/M metagenome (GOLD analysis project Ga0335074, IMG submission 206715) | Soil microbial communities from Loxahatchee National Wildlife Refuge, Florida, United States - Lox_Sample_2.3 | ecosystem: Environmental > Terrestrial > Soil > Wetlands | place: USA: Florida...
CTGGCGGACGTAGGAGGACATAGCGGCGTGGGGGCGGCCGTCGGGCCGGCATGAGCCGATCACTGCGAAGGCGCGCCGGTCGAGGTAGCCCGCGAGCTGACCGGCCGAGAGCCGGCGCTCGGGCGGGTAGGAACCGGCGGTCGCCCCGGTCGCGCCCGCGAATGTCTGCTCTTGCACGGCAGCCAGTTCCTCGCTCATGCGCCAGTTCTACGCCGCACGCGCGCCGCACTCAAACTAATGCGAGTCCGAACACTCCCTGCGCCTCAGTTCCGCGCGTGGCAGATGAGTGTGCTCGGTTGGGGACTGCTTGCCGTCGGGCATGACCACCGAGGTCTGATCCCCGTCGGGGTCGTAACAGTAGGTCGTGGTGGAAGCCGCCGCGGTGCCGTATCCCTGGGTTTGCGAGGCGAGCTCATTGGCGGTGTTGTAGGCGCTTTCGGTGACCTGGTCAGCGCCGCCGGCTGATGACGGCGGCGCGGTGACCCTGGTGACGTTCCCGTCGCCGTCGTAGGCGTAGGTGGTGGTCTCCGATCCGCTCTGCCCGGCGGGCGCGGGGGTTGTGGTGGCTGTCTGGTCGTCGGCCGCGTCGTAGGTCGTGGTGGTGGCGTCGGAGGCGAGCCGGTCTCCGTAGCCGGACGGGTAGGCGGTCGGGCACGACGCGGGCGTCAGGCTGCTGGCCGCGACCCCGGCAGGCGGCACCGTTTCGGTCACGTTGCCGTCGCCGTCATAGCAGGTGAGGGTCTGGTTCCCGTCCGGGTCTGCCGACAGCGTCGCCTGGTCGTCGGCGTTGTAGGTGGTGGTGATGGTGTACCCGCGGGCGTCGGTGACCGAGGTCTGGTTGCCGTCGCCGTCGTAGCCGTAAGAAGTCACTCGCGGGGTGACCGTGGCAGCTGACCCGGCCGCCTGGGTGACCGAGGTCTTGCCGCCGTCAGCGTTGTAGGCAGTGCCGGTGGTGTAGTTCGCGGTGGTCGCGGCCGTGGCGCCGGACACGTTGCCGTCGGGCGCGACCGTGCTGGTCTGCTCGCCGTCAGCGTCGTAGGCGTAGGAGGTCGTGGCGAGCTGGGAGCCGTTGCCGTCGGGCGCCGAGGACTGGGTCAGGTCGCCCTGGGAGTTGTAGCTGAGCTGGGTGACGGTGCCGTCCGGGCTGATGCTCGCACACGGCAGATCCGCCGACGGCGGCTGGCTGGTGCAGGTGATGCTGGTGCCGTTCAGCGTCACGCTGTCGCCGCTGAACAGCGTGTAACTGGTGCTCTGGTAGGAGACGCTGCCCGACCCCGGCTGGTAGACCCCGGTGGTCGTGTACAGCTCGTTGCCGTCGGTGTCATACAGCGTGTAGGTCACCCCGGCCGGAGGCGCCGACGACGGCGGCGAGATCACGCTGCCCGGCGCGACGGCTGCCGGGCCCGGCTGGCTGGACGAGCACGGCGAGGCTGCCTCGGCAGTGGCCGAGCAGGCCTGGTTGCCCTGCGCGTTGTACCAGGCGGTGGTCGTGGCGGTCTGCGCGCCGATGCCGTCGGGGGAGGTGACAGCGACGGTGTCGCCGTTAGAGTCGTAGGCGTAAGTGGTCCGGTTGCCGTTGCCGTCAGTGGCCCAGGTGTCCTGCAGCGTGCCGGCCGTGTCCGTGCCGTCCTCGGACCCGTCAGCGCCGAAGTCCTCCTCGCTGGTCAGGGTGCTGCCGGTCCACTGTGATTCGGCGGCCAGCGTGCCCTGCGCATAGTCGTAGACGGTGGTGTTGCCGTCGGGGTCGGTGACCGTCACCAGGCCGTTGCCGGTAGCGGCGTTCATGCAGTCGCCGTCGCTTGAGTTGGCGCAGTAGCTGAACGAGGTCACGTATCCCATCGGGTCGGTCTGGCTGGTGACCTGGCCGGTGTTGTTGTAGGTGATGGCGGTGGCGGCGCCGGGGTCGGCGTCGGGGCCGTTGTAGCCGGATTGGGCGTCGGGGTTGGTGATGGTGAGCAGGTCGTTGGCGAGCAGGGGGCTGGTGTTGCCGGTGCCAGTGCCATAGGTGTAGGTGGTGACGTTGCTCATCGGGTCGGTGACGGAGGTGAGGTCGTTGCCGGTGTAGCCGTAGGTCCAGGTGCGGTTGAGCGGGTCGGTGACCGAGGTGACGACGCCGCTGTCGTCGGCTGCGCTGTAGCCCACGACCAGGGCCCGGCCGGACGCGGAGATGATGGTCTGGCAGCTGGCCGCGGCAGCCGGGCAGGTGACGGCCGTGCTGGTGGCGGTGGTTCCGGTGGTGCTGGTTGCCTGGCCGGGCTCCGGGTAGTCGTCGCTGACGGTGAGGGTGTTGCCGGCGCTGTCGGTTTCGCTGAGGAGCTGACCGTCCCAGGAGTATTTGTCGGAGACTCCGGGGGCCGGGCTGAAGGTGTAGCTGACGCCGCTGTCGGCGGTGAGAGTCACGTTCACGTCCTGAGGCAGGACGCAGTAGGAGCCTGCGGCGACTTCCGGTGACGGGCAGGCACCGGAGACCTGCGGGTAGAAGGAGATCTGGGCGCCGCCGGGCTGGGTGATGGTGACGGTGGCTGCCGCGGGGTACAGCGGGAACGCCGGGGTGGAGGTGGCGGTGACCTCGTCGAGGTAGTTGCTGAGCGAGTTGGTGATGTACATGTCGCCGGATGGGTCGACGGCGATGCCGAGCGGCGCGTTGAGCAGCGCGGATGTCGCGCTGACCGGTGTGTTGTACAGCGCGCCCCAGGTCCCGCCCTGGCCGGTTTCGCCGGCAACGGTATAGATGTCGCCGGCGGTCATCTGCTGGCCCCACTGGGTGCCGGACGCGGCGGCGATTTCCTGGATCCGGTCGTTGCCCGCGTCGGTGATGTAGAGGTCCCCGGCCGCGTCGGTCGCGATCTGCCCTGGCACGGACAGCAGGGCAGCGGTGGCCGGTCCGCCGTCGCCGGCGGAGCCGCTGGTGCCGGCGCTGCTGCCGGCGATGGTGTAGATGTCGCCGGCGGTCATGACCTGGCCCCACTGGGTGCCGGACGCGGCGGCGACTTCCTGGACCCGGTTGTTCCCGTAGTCGCCGATATAGACGTTGCCCGCCGCGTCGACGGCGACGCCCTGGGGCGCGTTCAGGTCAGCGCTCGTGGCCTTGCCGAGGTCGCCGGAGTGCCCGGCGGTGCCCGCGGTGCCGGCGATGACATAGATGTCACCGGCGGTCATGGAGATCCCGTAGCTGGTGCCCGAGGATGCCGGGATCTCCTGCACGATGTCGTTCGCCGCGTTCGTGACGAACACGTCGCCGGCCGCGTCCGTCGCGAGTGCGTAGGGGATGTCGAGGTAGGCGCTGGTGGCCGCGACCGCGTTGTCAGCGTCGCCGCTGGCCCAGGCGGTGCCGTCGGCGTTGCCGGCGAACAGGCTGACATCGCCGTTCGACCCGGCGACCTTCAGAACCCGGTTGTTGAGCGAGTCGGCGACGTACAAGTTCCCAGAGCTGTCGACGGCGACTGCCGTCGGCTGGCACAGGCTGGCGGTCGGCAGCGCCGAGGTGCCTGGCGAGCATCCGCCGGGGACCCCGTTTTCCCGGCCGGCGACGGTGTAGACCTGTCCCGCGGTCATGGCGATGCCGAACTGGGTGTGGTTCCACGCCGCGATTTCCTGCACCCGGTTGCCGTAGGTGTCGGCGACGAAGATGTCGCCGTGGCTGTCGGAGGCCACGCCGGCCGGCCCGTTGAGCCCGGCGTCGTAGGCAGGCTCGCCGGAGGCATCATCCTGGCTGTCGCCGTCCTGGTAGAAGCTGCCGGCGCCGCCGCCCAGGTCGGTGATGTCGTAGGGCGAGGCTGTCCCGGTGGTGCGGATCTCGTCGTTGCCGCTGTCGGCGATGGTGACGGTGCCGCTGGCGACAGACACCCCGGCCGGATGACCGACCTCGGCTGACACGGCCGCGCCGCCGTCGCCGGAGTCGCCGGGGTTGCCGTTGCCGGCGATACCGTAGATGTCGCCGTCGGTCATCGCCTGGTTGTACTGGGTGCTGGTGTTGTTCGCGGCCAGCTTGATGACGTTGCTGTCGGTGTCGGCGATGTACAGGCCGTAGGTGGAGTCGAAGCTGACCTCGGCGGGGTAGTTCAGGTCGGAGTCGATGGATTCCTTGTCGTTGGCGCCGCCGCCGCAGCTGCCCGGGCCGCGGCCGGCGACGGTGTAGTAGTCGTCGGCGGTGGTGGTGCCGAGGTTCCACCCGCTGCCCGTCGCCTCCGGGACTTCCTCGACGCGGCAGTTGTCGGTGTCGGCGATGTACAGGTCGTTGCCGCCGTTCAGCGTCACCCCGCCCGGCTGGTCCAGTTCGGCAGAGCCGGCGGCGGTGCCGTTGCTGCTGTAGCCTGCCGTGCCGTTGGTGTTGACGATGGTGTAGATATCCCCGGAAGTCATGTCCTGGCCCCACTCGGTTTCGTTGGCGCCGGCGACTTCCTTGACCTGGTTGGTGCCGGTGTCGGCGATGTACAGGTCGTTTGCTTCGCTGCTGAAGCCGAAGTGCAGGCCCTCCGGGGAGTCCAGGTCGGAGTTCGTCGCGGGCTTGCTGTCGTCACCGCCGCCGCAGTAGTTGGAGTTGCGGCCGGCGTAGATTTCCACGTCGTCGGCGTCGGTGCCGCTGGAGGGGATCTCCAGCACCCGGCAGTTCCCGGTGTCGGAGATGAACATGCCCGTAGAGTTCACCGCGATCCCGTCCGGGCCGTTCAGCAGCGCTGTCCCGTCCGGGCCGATGGTGTCCCCGTCGCCGGCTTCGCCGGCCTGGCCGGTCGGGCTGCCGACGATGGTGTACATGTCGCCGGCCGTCATGGTGATGCCCCACTCGGTCTCGTCCGCCCCGGCGATCTCCTCGATCCGGTTGCCCTGCGTATCAGCGATGTAGGTATCGCCGCTGTAGGTGGTCACCGCGCCGGGGTTGTTGAGGGGCTGCTTGGTCGCCGGGCCGCCGTTGTTCACGTCGGTCTGCGTGCCGTCGAGGGTGTACAGGTCACCCGGCACCGGGGTGCCCGTGCTCAGCGATGACGCCCAGTTGTCGGTCCACCCGTATCCCATCGGCCCGGGCGTGCCGGCCTGGGTCTGCTGCTGGGCTGCCTGCGCGTCATAGCTGCGGGTGAAATCCAGCGACGGCCCGAACGTCGGGACGCTGACATCGGTATCAGACTGGGTCAGGTCACCGTTCTCGGTGTTCACCGACCCGGCCGCCAGCGCCTGATCTACCCCCGGCGCGGCCGGGTTCCCGGCGCCGCCGCTGTCCGTCCCGGCCGGGACGTCGCCGCCGGCTGACGGCGCCAGCGCGGCCGTCGTACTCGACGCGGCCTGGCCCATCAGGATGTAAGGCTGCCCGGTGGCACCATCGGAGGCGGTGAAGTTGGCCGTCACGTCCGAGTTCGACGACGGGTCGTAGGCGAACGGGGTGAACATCGCCGGCCAGGAATCAAACGCCTCCTGCACCGGGCAGCCCGGCGACGGCCACGACCCCGAGCTGCCGGCCGCCAGCGAGCTGCTGGTGAACCCGCTGAACGTGCCCGCCTGCCCGGCCTGCCACGAGTTCACCGTCCCCGAATCCGAGCACGACATGCCGCCCTGCACCGTGACCCCGTTAGCCGGGATGCCCTCGACGCCGTTCAGGAACGGCACCGCTGTCCCTTTCGCCGAGGAACTGTAAGCGCAGTTCAGCGACACATACAGGCCCGTCCCCGTGCTTTTCGCGGTGGAGTACCCGGCAGCCGCGTACTCCACCGAGCCGGTGATCAGCGACGACGCGCCCGTGTTGCCCGACCCCGCCAGCGAGGCAGCCAGTGCCGGCGCGGTACCCAGCACGGCCACGTTCCCGGTCACCCACGGCTGCCACTGCGAGCCCAGTGACGCTGTCGTCGGCGCCGTCGTATCGCACGACCCGCCGCTGGAAGAATCCCCGATCACCACCGCCGCGTAACTCTCGAACGTCGCTTTCGACATCGACGACAGCGCCGACGCAGTCGCGGTCACCACCGTGTACCCCGCCGCCTGCAACAATGCCGTCTCCGGCGCGGTCGTTTCCCCGTTGACCAGCACCACCAGTATCTGCTCCGACGTCTGTGCTTTCGCCGGCGCGGACGCCACCGCCGCGCTGACCGCGGTCACCCCCACTGCCAGCCCGGCGGTCACCGCCACCGGCACCAGCGACGTCCCCGCCCCGACCACCGGGCCCAGAACGCACGCGGTCACCCGGCGGCCGGCCCGCGCTAGCCGGCGCGCCCTCGCCCGCGCCGCCGCCGGGTCACCTCCGCGCTGCGCCCGGCCCAGTATCAGCGCTGTAGCGGTGACAGTGATGGTGATCCGGCCCGGTCCCCGGACGGAGCGGATCGCGGCACGCAGCACAAGCTCGGCGTTTTGCCCGGGCAGCGGGCTGCGGATCGCGCAGGTGCGGGTGCTGCCTCGGTCAACCACGTATCTAGATACCTCGAGGCCCCCGAGCCGACGGGTTGTCATGCCTCGAGACTTTGCGGCGCACGTCGACCATCCCGGCCGCGGACTTCGGTAGCGGCAGCAGGCCGGAGGGTGAGTTGAGGAGCTCGGGCCGCGTGCCTGCGGCACGGGCCCGCAGCGCCGGCCTGACCGGGCTGCCGGCGACAGCCGCTGCACAGCAATCCCGGTGCCGCCGCACCGGGACCAGGCGCCAGCCGACCTGTAGCACCAGGATGCAACTATAATGGTTGCATGTCTGTGAGCCTGACGATACGCGACCTGCCGGAAGCAACCCGGGACATGCTGAGGCGGCGGGCCGAGGCCAGGCGCCAGTCGCTCAATTCCTACATCGTGGACCTGCTTGAGCGTGAAGCGGGGCTGCCCACGATGAGCGAGTGGGCGGACATGGTGGAAACGCGTGCCCGCCTGGCCGGTTCCAGCGATGCCGCGGTCGAGGCCGTCCGCGAGCTCCGGGACGCCGTGTGAGCCTGTCGGTCGTCGACGCCTCCGCCATCGTCGCGTTCCTGGCGTTCGATGACCCGCGCGGCAGGCGCGTCGGCGCCCGGCTGCGCAAAGGAGACGCGTTTTACGCGCCGACGATCCTTGACTATGAGGTCCTGGGAGCGCTGCGGGGGCTGGCGCGCAAGGACGACCGCCTCGATGACAGTTACGTCGAAGAATGCATCCAAGATCTTGAGCTGCTGCCAGTGCGCCGTGAAGACATCGCGCCGCTGCGCCGCCGGATCTGGGGACTTCGGCACAACCTCACCGTCTATGACGCCGCCTACGTCGCGCTGGCGGAAAGGCTCAACGCCACGCTGGTGACCTGCGACGAGAAGTTCACCCGCAGCACCGGAGTAGGGTGCCAGATCGAAACGATCATCTGACAGCCGCGCTCTTGGCTGGCCGAACACCGATATGGCCGATGGCTCGGGGATCAGGTCTGGCGCGGGTGGGAGCCTAGCGCGGCCGACGACCTCCACGCTGCTGTAGCCGATGGAAGCCGCCTGGGCCGGCTGCTGGCCGGCCTGCGCACCGAGGAAGCCAGGGCCCTGCGCTGGGATCACGTCGACCTCGATGGCGACCGGCGGGCGGCTGGCCGGGTCGGCGCCATGGACCGGATGATCGAGAGGGAGGACGTCATGCAGTCACCGCTGCTGACCGGAGAAGGGACGGCGATGCTCTCAGACGACAGGCTTGCCAGGGAACTGCTGGGCACGCTGGAGCGAACGGACTTCGGTCACCTTGGTGTCCGCCACGAGGGCAAGGTGCGTGACAGCTACGTCGACGGCGACGTTCGCACCATCGTGACCACCGACAGGCTGTCGGCGTTCGACCGGCTCCTCGGGACTATCCCGTTCAAGGGACAGGCCCTCAACCAGATAGCGAACTACTGGTTCGAGGCCACCTCCGACATCGTCTCCAATCACCTCCTGGAGGTCCCTGACCCCAACGTCGTGCGCGTCCGCGAGTGCACTCCGGTGCCGCTTGAATTCGTCGTCCGCGGCTACATCACGGGCGTAACGAAGACATCGTTGTGGGTCAACTACCAGGCGGGCGCGCGGACCATTGCCGGCAACCTGATGCCCGACGGGCTTTGCAAGAACGAGCGGCTGGAGGCTCCGATCCTGACCCCGGCGACCAAGTTCGAAGCGCATGACCGAAACCTCGGTCGCGACGAGGCCATCGCCGAGGGTCTCGTGACCGCCGACCTGTTCGACCGGTGCGCCGACGTCTGCTTCCAGCTGTTCGCCCGGGGTACCGAACTCGCGGCCCAACGCGGCCTGATCCTGGTCGATACGAAGTACGAGCTGGGTCTGCTAGGTGACCAGATCGTGCTCATCGACGAAGTGCACACCCCTGACAGCTCGCGCTACTGGTACGCCGACACCTACGACGAGCTCTTCCGGAAGAACTCCGATCAGCGAGCACTCGACAAGGAGCCGCTGCGAGAGTGGATGGTAGAGCGAGGGTTCCGCGGCGACGGACAGGCCCCCGTCGTGACCGATGAGGTCCGTATCGCGACCGCAACCCGCTACATCCTTCTCGCTGAGGAACTGACTCAGCGACCGTTCCAGGCCCCGGAGCTCACCGCAGCCGAACGGGTCGCCAACGTCCTCCGCGACTGACTGCCCGCCTCTGCCGTGGAGTCAGTTCGGAGACAGCTATCACCGACAATGCAAATATCAGTGGCCGTCTACCAATCGGTGATCACGGTGCGATTCGTAATGGCCGATGGCGCCACCACCATCACCGACCTGCCCACCAGGGCAGGATCGCAGCTGCCCGCAGAAATCCTGGATGGCCCGCAGGCCCAGGTGTCCTCAGGCCGGCCGTCAAAGGCCTGCGCGCCTGGTGACCGAGCCGCGCCTGCATGCTGGCTCCGGTCGTCGGGCTCAAAGGCAACAACCAGCCCGGCGCAGCCTTGCAGGACTCGGGTGAACAGGCCTGTCCCTGCGGCGAGCTCGACCGCGACGGCGCAGCAATCGGCGGGTGCCCCTGTGCGGCCCCGGGACGGCCGGACACGCTTCGCGTCGCTGCCGCGATGGCCTACGGCCCCCCGGCTGAACCCGGCCCAGAGTCGGCGGTCAGGCAGCTATCAGGGACGAGGAGGCGGGCCGACAGCAGCATCATCCGCGCGCGTGAACCAGTCGAGCGGGATAGATCCGCGATACAGGATGTGCGGCACATCAACCCACGGCAATGCCGGATCGCCGCGCCGCAACCGGCTGAGCCGGTCAATGGCGGCTTGGGTGACCCGGTTCACCGCCCTGAGCGTGGCGGTGGTGAACGGCAGATAGTCGTGTTCGTCTGCCGGGTCGGGGTCGTGGCCGTGCGTCCCGTGCCGCATGAGCCGGATAACAGTCCGGTCTGGATCAAGCCGGGCAGCCTCGAGCGTCCATGGCTCGCGGTAAGACCGCCCTATGGCGTCGAACAGCGGCGCCGGGTGCAGTGGTGAAAGGAAGATCACGTCAGCCCAGGTGCAGTGCAGCGGTTCGACCGGGCTGCGGGGTACGTCCGGGCGGGCGTCGTAGTTACGCAGGTGGCGCTCGTAGAGATCGGGGTAGCGATCGCGCAGTTGGTGCAACGGGAGCAGGGCGTTTCCGCGAGGGTGAAAGACGGGCTGGTGGTAGAGGATTCCCTGGACTGAAGTAGGCATGAAAAAAGCCTCGGCGCATGCCGCGAGGCTCGTAGCTAATCATACCGGTCTTGGGCCTGTGCCGTCCCAGGCGGGAACGGTTACAGTCTGGCGTGTGCTGTTAACGATCATCGGCTGCGCAGGGTCCGCACCGGGGCCGGATTCGGCCTGCTCTTGCTACCTCATCGAACACGACGGTTTCCGGCTGCTTCTCGACCTCGGCGCGGGCGCGTCCGGGCCGTTGCAGAACCACGCTGCGCCAGCGGACATCGGAGCAGTGATCTTGTCGCACGCTCACTCTGACCATTCCGCTGACCTGACACAGCTGTGGCGGCTTCGCGAAGTCACCGATGCACCTCCGCTTGCACTTATCGGGCCGTCCGATATGCCGGAAGTCCTGACCACCAATCCGGACTGCTGGACCGTCGCGTTCGCGGCGCCGGGACCCGCGAAGGTAGGGACGTTGACCGTCCGGCTGGCACGGGTAGTGCATGGCGAGTGCTGGGCCACCAGGGTAGGTGACGAGCTCTGCTTTACCGCCGACACTGAGCCGTGCCAGGCACTCGACGAGCTCGCCGCAGGTTGCAGCGTGATCCTCGCCGAGGCCTCCGGGCTAGACGCTGACGGGCCCATGAAAGGGCACCTCACGGCCGGAGACGCCGGTCGGCTCGCAGCCCGATCCGGCGGTCGGCTGCTGATTCTCACGCACCTGCGCGCATGGCAAGATCATCGCGAGCTGCTCGCCGAAGCAGCCAGCCAATCGGGCTGTCCTACTGTCCTAGCGCACCCCGGCATGCGGATTGCGCTGTCATCCGGATAGCGCAGCACTCACAGGCGCGAAACCACGGCCAGACAGCCAGCCACCGCTGATGACGTTCGGAACAGATGCGGCCAGGTCAGCGACGTGCACGCAGACCCGCGGTCCGATGGCGCGCGCACCGGCTCACTGCAACCGGGCAACATCGCCGTACCTGGGCGAGCGCTCGCCTGGCCAGTCACAAGCCGTCGGCGTACTGACCCTGCGGGCGGCCGACCCGCCGCCCCCCAGCGTTGCCGCACCAGGGTCGCTCGCCGGTCCGTTAGTCACCACCAATGTCCCCACCGGGCTGGTCATTCTAAACTGGATCAGGCACCTGACCTGGCTGTCCTACGGAACCGGACCATTGACCTTTTCCCGCCGCTGCCACCTGGGGCGGCTATAGTCACCACCTGCAGCGCCGGTGTGACCGGCGCAGGCCCTGTGACCTGGAGCCCCCTTACGGAATCGAACCGTAGACCTTCTCCTTACCATGGAGACGCTCTGCCGACTGAGCTAAGGGGGCGTCCGCGGCGCTCTGGGCTACCGGATTCCCGGACTCGAACTGCCGCGCCTGCCGAGCATACACGACCTGGCCTGGGCAGGTTCGCCCGGTCCGGCCTGCTGCGATCACGCGCCCAGCCGGCCTGACAGCCCGAAGAGCGCACGATCGGCCTGCAGAACGGCGCAATTGGATGGCATAACACCGGCCCGGCCGGGCAGAAGGCCAGCGAGGACGGTCGTCGAGGCCTGTCACGGGATCGCTAGCTGACCGCGGTGACGCGTTGATGAACCTTAGATGGCCATTCTGAGCAGCTTTAAGCCAGCATGGCAGCCATGCATAATGTGAGAGTCATGACGGCCGCAAGTCATGAGCCCGGTCGGGCACCCCGGAATGCCTAGCGAGACCAAAACGCACAGGAGGCTTCACAGGTGAGGGCGTTGATGCTCAGGCCTGCCGCAGTAGGGGCGCTCGTCGGGTTCGCATTGATCGGCTGCAGCACGTTCGCCGAACTGCACGCGGCCGAGGCGAGCAGCAGTCAGTCGACCAAGAAGTCGACCGAGTGCGGGCTCATGCCGAAGAGCACGGCGCTGTCGTCGGCCACAAATAAGGCCACCAGTCATGAGCCCGCCGCCGCGCTGGCAAGTTCCTCGTCACCATTCAGGTCAGTGAACTCCTCAGCCACGCCGAGCACGTCGGCAAGCGGCAGCACGTCTCCCTCGCCAAGCACGTCGGCCAGTAACAGTCCTTCGTCTAGCGCGACCACGTCGTCTTCCGGAGCCCCGGACCCGAAGGCGTCCACCTCCACCTCTCCCTCGCCGACGCCAAGCACGACCTCCAGCTCCCCCTCGCCGACGCCAAGCCCGAGTTCCAGCTCTCCCAAGCCGAAGCCAAGCAAGTCACCAAGCCCGAAGAAGAAAAAGAAGGTCACTCCGCAGCTATGCGTGCGGGTCCAGCCGCTCTCCGGTGCCGGCAAAGTCAAGGCCGGCCATGACGCGACTTTCGTGATCTGGGTGTGGTCCACGAAGGCGAAGAGCCGTTCTGTGTCAGTGCGCGCCAGCACTGCCGAGGGTTACGTCAGCAAGCCGGCCTTCACCGTGTGCCCCCAGCCGGACGGCGCTACGTGCGCGGTCGGGACCTTGCCCGTCGGCCAGGCCGCTGAGCTGCAAGCGAAGGTTCGGGTGAAAGACGCGGCAGGTGTCGGCGTGCGCGTGAAGGTCTCCGCTGAGGCAACCGCTTCGGGCGCACGATCCTTCAAGGGAACGGCCTCGGACGTCGTCGTCGCGGCAAGCACGTCCATCCCGAGTTCCGCCTCCAGCTTGCCTGCTGGCACGGACCTGCCGGCAATATCGGGAACGGGTGTGTCGCCCAGTGATCCGTCCGGCCTGTTCCCCACCGTCACAGCCAGTCCGACCCCTAGCACAGGCTCACCCCGGCACGCGCCCGCCAAGGCGCGGCCCCTTGTCCACGCTGCGGACGCCGCAGCCACGGTGCCGCTGGACGCCCGTCTCATCGGCGGGCAACTTGCCGGGCTTGCAGTGCTCGCTGCGGCGGTAACAATCGCGATAGCGCGGCTGTCGCTGCGGACGCCCAAGCCGCAGGACGACGCGGACGCAACGCCGGGCAATTCCTGACAGGCACCGTTAGCGCCCGAGCCGGTGACTTACCGGCCTGTCAGGCCTGGCCGCTACCTTTTCAGTGGCTGCCGACAGGTATTAGAGCGCCTGCCCTTGGGCGATCTCGGGCCGCGAGCAGCTAGCAGCCGTTGCAGCAAGAGCCGTTTGCCACTTCCGCCTGCAAACCCAGGCCGACCGGAGCCCCTTTTGCTGGCTACTTGTCCTTGAGCTCGACCAGTGGCCTGATCGACCGCAGCTCGCCAGCCAGCGTGCTGGCGTTCAGCGAAGGCGAGGCCACCAGCCCGAAGGTGTCGCCGTCGGCCCATACGCACTCGGCCGGGTGACCGCCGGAGCCTGGCACGCAAGCTGCCTGGCCGCCGAGCGAGCCGGCGTTGATCACGAACGAGCTGGGCAGCTGCCCGGTGAAGCTCTGGATGAAAGACTCCGCGGACCCGGACAGGTTACCGCCGACGAACAGCAGTATCTGCGGGGCGGCCTTGGACCCTGCGCCAGCGGCATTCTCGTATGCAGCGTCGACGACATGGCTGGCCTCGCCGTTGCCTTTCGCCAGGATCTCATTGCGCAGCGCCTGCGCGCCCATCGCCTTGGCGACTGACGGGTTCTGCGTATACGACAGCAGCTTCTCCGGCGTCACGATGTGGTGTTCGGGTCCGCCGCTGCTGTGCAGCACGCCCGTTACCAGGACCC
>Ga0335074_10010132_pt1 | contig 13169 bp, 7 predicted proteins | sample Lox_Sample_23_FD_206715 | JGI IMG/M metagenome (GOLD analysis project Ga0335074, IMG submission 206715) | Soil microbial communities from Loxahatchee National Wildlife Refuge, Florida, United States - Lox_Sample_2.3 | ecosystem: Environmental > Terrestrial > Soil > Wetlands | place: USA: Florida...
AGGTGCGCAGTGAGCTGCGAGTCTCGTCGTACTGTTGCCGGGCCCGCCACGCCCTTAGGAACGTGTCCTGGACCAGATCCTCAGCGTCATGAACCGAGCCGAGCATCCGGTAGCAGTACGCCAGCAACTCCGTCCGGAACGGTTCGATCAGGCGATCGAAGCCGTCGACCGTCGTCGTCACGCACGCCCCTTCTCTGCTCCGGTCAGGACCACTGCCGAGCCTGCCGTCGATGCGTCACGCTACTCGACGGCAGGCTCGGCGGCGCCCGCGACGGCAGGAAGGGTTCACTGCCCGGGCGTCAGCACCGGACTGTTGTGGTAGGCAGCGATCAGCCAACGGCCGTCCCGCTTCTCGAACACCCAGGTCGCATTCACCTTACGAGGCTCAGGAACCTCGGTCTCGCCGCCGAACAGGATGCCGGATTCGCTGACGACGATCGCGGCGTCCCGGCCGGCGAAGCGGAGGCTGAGCTGGTTGTTGGAGGTCGAGCTGCCCTTGAGCGGCCCGTCGAAGGCTACGGCCATGCTGTCGCGGATCACCGCACGGCTGCCGCGAAGCGAGCCGGGCATGATGGCGGTCGCATCGGCGGTGTAGTTGGCGACCATGCCGTCGGCGTCGCCTGCCTCCCACGCCTTGTAGGAGTCAGCCAGCACAGCCTGGATAGCGGCCCGGTCGTCCGTACGAGTGTCTGACATCGGATTTCCCCTTTGTGATCGGTTTGCGCCGGGGTAGCCCAGCGAATTCGTCAGTACATACCGGCGGCGGGCTCGAAACTCATCGCGCCTGCAGCGGGCATATTCTGGCGCGCAGTAATTCGGTTGGTGCACGCTCTGACCGCTGGCAGGATGCCCTCGGTAGCGAGGGAAGGGGTGGACTTGTCCGGTTCGGCGGAGACTAGAACAATCTCGGTCGGCAAGCGTGACGTTTGCATCGAGCTGGCGGGTGATCCGCAGGGCAGGCCTATCCTGGTCCACGCTGGCGAGCCGATGTCACGCCTGCTGCACGGCGGGTGGATCGCCGATGCCGAGCAGAAGGGCATCCGGCTGATCAGCTATGACCGCCCTGGCTACGGCGGCTCGACCGCCGACCCGGGGCATGCCGTGGCGTCCGGAGCGGACAATGTCCGGGCTATCGCCGAGGCGCTCGGGTACGACCGGCTTGCCATCTGGGGCATCTCCGGGGGCGGGCCGTACGCCCTTGCTTGCGCAGCTCTGCTGCCTGATCTGGCGGTCGCTGTCGCTTCGGTGGCGTCGATAGCGCCCTACGGCAGTGAGGGCTTCGACTACTTCGCCGGGATGGGCGACCTGAACGTCGAGGGCACTGAGTTGTACTTCTCCGACCCGAAGGCCGCCCGGCTCGATCTGCACGAGGCCAGGGAGGGGATTCTCGCGGCCACGCCGGAGGAATTCGCGCAGGAGCTTGAGAGCCTCCTCTCGCCCGTCGACGTGGAGGTCCTGACCGGGGAGCTGGCCCGCTGGCTCCTCGACAGCCATCAGATCGCCCTCTCCGCGGGCGACCAGGGCTGGTGGGACAACGGGGCGGCCTACCTGTCCGACTGGGGGTTCGATCTGCACGACATCCGGCTGCCCGTCAAGATCTGGCATGGCCGCCAGGACCGGTTCGTTCCCGTCCAGCACGGCGAGTGGCTGGCCGCCAACGTTCCCGGCGCGGTGGCCGACATCAGCGACCGCGACGGCCATCTCACCATGATCGGCCGCGCCGGCGAGTTCCACGACTGGCTGCTCCAGTACTTCTAGGCGGCCGGTCTAGGCGGCCGGCCGGCCGCCTAGCGCTGTGCCCACCGGGCAATGGCTTGCACCGCGAGGAAACCCCGCTTCTTCGGCGGGCGCGTCCGGCGTACTCTTCGGGCATGTCCGCCGAGGTGGTCGGGCGCGACGCTGAGATGCGGACGGTCGCCGCGTTCCTGGACGAGTTAGCGGCTGGTCCCGCCGCGCTCGTCGTCGCTGGCGAGGCTGGGGCAGGCAAGACGACGCTGCTGCGCGCCGCCGCGGAAATGGCGGCTGGTCGGGGAATCGCCGTCCTGCGCACCACGCCAAGCCGCAGCGACGTACCGCTGGCCTTCGCCGGGCTGGCTGACCTGTTCGACGGACGGCTGCCAGACATCCTCCCGTCTTTGCGGCCCCCGCTGGCGCGGGCGCTCCGGGTGGCGCTGCTAGCAGAGGAGGCCAGGCCCGGCGCGGAGGCACTGCAGCCAGCTGAGCCGCGGCTGATCGCGGCGGCGTTCCGGGCGGCCGTACTCGCCCTAGCTCAGTCCGGGCCGGTGCTCCTGATCGTGGACGACGTCCAGTGGCTGGACGCCGAGAGCGCGGCCGCGGTGGGGTTCGCGGTGCGGCGGCTGGAGACCGAGCAGGTCGGCCTGCTCTGCGCGCACCGGGCGGCGCCGGATCAAGGTGCTGAGCTGCCACTTGAACTGAGCCGGGCGCGGCTGCAGCCGACCGAGCTGCCGGTGCCGGGCTTAAGCCTTGGTGCGCTGCACCGGATCCTGCACGCCGGGCTTGGTGCGTCGTTCGCGCGGCCGACGTTGCGCCGAATCGAGGCGAGCTCCGGTGGCAACCCGTTCATCGCGCTGGAGATCGGCCGCGCGCTGCTGCGCCGTCGCCTCGCCGGGGCCGCCACCACCGCGTTGCCCGCCTCGCAGCCGCTGCCGGGTTCCGGGCCGGTGCGGGCTGCGCAGCCGCTGCCGGGTCCGGAGACTCCGCTTCCAGATACGCTTCCGATTCCGGAGACGCTGGCCGGGCTGGTCGGCGAGCGGCTCGGCGCGCTGACGCCGGAGGTGCTCGGCGCAACGCAGTACGTCGCACTGCTGCCGAACGCGCCGGCCGGTCAGTACGTCACCGCGGGCGCCGCTGGCGACGCTCTCGACGCGGCTGTGCTGGCGGGCGTCCTGGAGGAGCGCGCCGGCCGACTCGCGTTCGCGCATCCGCTGCTAGCCGCTGCCGTGGCCGACCGCATCCCGCCGGTCCGGCGCCGCGAACTGCACGCGGCCGTAGCCCGCGTTGCCCGGCTGCCGGAGGAACGGGCCAGGCACCGGGCACTCGCGGCGGATCAGGCGTCGGGGACAGTCGCAGCCGAACTCGCGGCAGCTGCGATGGCCGCGGCCAGCCGAGGCGCGCCCGCCACTGCGGCCGAGCTGTTCGAGTTCGCCGTCGGGCTCACACCGGCCGACGAAGTAGGCAAACGGCTGCAACGGCAGCTCGACGCCGCCCGCCAGCACGCGGTGGCCGGCGAGACGAAGAAAGCGATGGCCGCCCTGACGGACTTCCTGGCGACTGCCCCGGCCGGCCTGATGCGGTCGGACGCGCTCGCGGAGTACGCCAGGCTCATGCAGGATGACTTGACGACCGCCGAGTGCCTGCTCGAGCAGGCACTCGCCGAGGCGGGCGGCGACGCGGAGCGCCGCGTGCGGATTCGCGATTCGCTGTCGCACCACTGGCTGATGCGCGGCGACGCGGGCCGCGCGCTGGAGCAGGCCAGGCTGGCGCTGGCCGACGCCGAGGCGTCCGGTTCCGCCTCGCTCATCGCCGTCGCTGCGGCGCGCACATTCGATCTCGGGCTCATGCACGGCGACGAACCAGATGAGGAGCTGCTCGACCGGGCGCTCATGTTCGAGCGCGCGGTCTTCGAACGCATCGGTTCTGACAGCACGGGCGCATTCGAGCGGGCGGCCGACTCGCTCGGCTACACATCGCCGAGCATGCTGGCCGGTATGTGGCACCTGCACGCCGGGCGCCTGGATACGGCCGAGGCGGAGCTGAGCTACGTGCTGGCCAGGGCCGAAGCCGACGGCGTTGAGTACCTGCGCGCCGAGACGATGCTGCGGCTCGCCCAGGTCGCGCTAAAGCGAGGCGATGCGGCGAAGGCCATGGACCTGGCGGCCGACAGCCTGGACGTTTCCGAGCAGCTAGAGCTGTCGCACCTGACTTGCGCCGCGCTGCACGGCGGCGCGAGCGCAGCACTCCTACGCGGCGACCCGGACCAGGTCCGCGCGATCGCCGCGCGCGGAGCCAGGTACGCGGCAGAGGTGGGCGACCAGCCGTTCGTCGTCATGCATAAGGCGCTGCTCGGCTCACTCGACCTCGCGCTTGGCAGCTATCCGGCGGCGGCGTCAAGGTTCAGTGATGTCCTCGGCGACCTGCATCTGCTGGGCGTCCGTCCGGCTGCGCAGGCGATCTGGGCGGACAGCATCGAGGCGTTCGCAGCCGTCGGCGACGTAGTCGAGGCGGGACGGATCTGCGGTGCTCTTGACCGCAGCGCCAGGGAACCGGCCACCCGTGCAGTGGCGGGTCGCTGCCGCGGTCTGGCCGCCGCCGCTCGCGGCGACACTGCCGCTGCGCTAGCAGAGCTGACTGAGGCAATGGCGCTGCACAACCGGGTGGAGTGGATCCCGCTGGAACGCGGCCGCACCCTGCTGGCGCTCGGCAGAGTCCAGCGCCGGGTGAAACAGCGAGCTGCCGCGAGGGCAACGCTGACCGAAGCGGTGACGGTCCTCACGGGCATCGGCGCGCTGCTGTGGGCCGGGCAAGCCGAGGCCGAGCTCGCCAGGATCAGCGGTCGGCAGCCCGAGACGACAGGACTCACCGAGACCGAGCGCCGCGTGGCCGAGCTTGTGGCGCTCGGCCTGAGCAATCGCGAAGTGGCCGCCGCCCTCTACGTGACCGTCAGAGCGGTCGAATCCACGCTCACCAAGACCTACGGCAAGCTTGGCGTCCGATCGCGGACGGAGCTAGCTAGCCGGATACGCAGTTCAGGATCGTGAAACCTCTTAGTCCGGAAACGGCGCATTTCTTATCGCGTTAGTGAGGTGCGGCCGTTCATTGTGTGTGGATCTCCGCGTTCACGCGGCCGGGTCGGCGTGCCTACGCTCCTGCTGTGCTGTTCCTCGCGGAGTTCTACCTGCCAGAGGATTCAGTGCTGACCGAGGTGGCGCGGCGGATGGTCGCGGCCGCGGCTGAAGCGGCCGCGAGTGGCGAGGGTGTCAGCCTCGTCGACCTGATCTTCGTCGCGGTAGATGAGACTTGCTTCGCGCTGTTCATGGCTTCATCGCCGGACAAGGTCGCGGAGGCCGGGCAGCTCGCCGGTCTGATTTTTGACCGGGTGGTGACAGCCGAGGCGGCCCGTCTCTGATCGCTGTCGGCATGGGGCTGACTGGCGGCGGCGCCGCGCTGCCTGGCTGGCGGCTGAGTCTTCTGCGGTCAGCCGAGTCGGGCGTACGCTTCGCCCATGCCCGCCGAGGTTTTCGGGCGAGATGCGGAACTTCGCGCCATTGCGACGTTCCTCGACGGGCTGCCCGCAGCGCCAGGTGCACTGATCCTGGTCGGCGAGGCGGGCGCTGGCAAGACCACCCTGATGAGGGCTGCTGGTGCCGCCGCGGCTGATCGCGGTCTGATCGTGCTCCAGACCGCCCCGGCGCGCGGTGACCTGCGACTCGCGTTCGCCGGATTAGCCGACCTGGTCGAACCGCGCCTGGACGAGGTCCTCGACGACCTGCCGGAGCCGCAGGCTCGCGCACTGCGAGTCGCGCTGCTGCTGGACGACGCCTCGCTCGCGCATCCGCCGGAACCGCGGACGATCGCAGCCGCGTTCCGCAGCTACGTAGCAGCGCTAAGCCGGTCCGGACCAGTCCTGCTCAGCATCGATGATGTGCAATGGCTGGATCCGGCGAGCGAGGCGGCCATCGGCTTCAGCGTGCGGCGGCTCGAGCTAGAACCGGTCGGCCTGCTCTGCGCGCAGCGCAGCGACTCGCCCGGCACCGACCTCCCGCTGGAGCTTGGCCGCGCCCGGATGAGCACGGAGGTCATTCCGGTCGGTGGCCTGCGGCTCGGCGGGCTGCACCGGATGCTGAACGTCCGACTGGGCGGCTCGTTCTCGCATTCAGTCCTGCGGCAGATCGAAGCAGGATCGGGTGGCAATCCGTTCATCGCGCTGGAAATCGGCCGCGCCTTGCTGCGACGCGGCGGCCGGACATCTGCGCTCGGCGTGCTGCCGGTGCCGGAGACGCTCAGCGGACTGGTCAGCGAGCGCCTGGGCAGCCTGCCCGCCGACGTAATCGGCGCGCTCCAGTTCGTCGCCGTGATGCCGGGCGTGCCGGTCGAGGCGTACCTGGCCTGCGGCGGGGACGGGCCGGCTATTGACTTGGCGATCGCGGCATCGGTCCTCGAGCAGACAGCGGGCCGGCTCCAGTTCGCCCACCCGCTGCTGGAGGCGGCAGTCTCGGCGGCTGTTCCGCCGGCCCGCAAGCGCGCGCTGCACGAGGCCGCTGCTGGCGTTGCCACGCTGCCGGAAGAGCGGGCCCGGCATCAGGCGCTCGCGATCGTCGGACGGTCAGAACCGGTGGCGGCGGAAGTGAGCGATGCGGCCGCGGCTGCCGCCGCTCGCGGGGCACCGGCCACGGCGGCCGAGTTGTACGAGCTGTCCGCGTCCCTGACGCCCGAGGGCACGCCGGAGTGGGCTCGCCGTCGCCTGGATGCCGCCCGGCAGCTGGCATTCGCCGGAGACACGAGGGCCGCGCGAGCACTGCTCGAGGAGCTGATCGAGGTCATGCCACCCGGACAGGACCGGTCGGACGTGCTCAGTCAGCTCGGTCCGCTTCGCGAGGACGACATCGCGATCGCGATCGAGGTACTGACCCAGGCGCTCGCCGAGGCCGACGGCGATCCGCTGCGCACCTGCGTGATCCACATGGGCCTCTCGGACGCCGCGCTGCACGGCGGCGACCAGGGGCGTGCGCTGGCCGAGGCTGAGCAGGCGCTGGCCGACGCAGAGGTTGCCGGCGACCCGGCCTTGCTCGCGTCCGCCCTCGCCCAGGCGTACTGCTACGCGTTCATCGTCGGCGCGGAGCCAGACGAGAGCCGGCTGCAGCGCGCGCTGGACCTTGAGCAGACGGTCGGGCGGGCTCCGCTGCGCACACAGCCCAGCTTCGTCGCCGGGTACTGCCACATGGCGCAGGGCCGGTTCGCTGAGGCGGAGACCGAGCTTCAGCGCGTGCTCGACTTCGCGATTACCGACGGAGTGGAGTACTCCCGTGCGGACGCGCTGTACCGGCTCGCGCTGGTGGCGGTGCGCCGTGGCGACGCGCACCGGGCCGCGCGGCTGGCGGCCGACGGCCTGGACATCGCTGAGCAGCTTGACCTGCCGCAAGTCATCAGCGGGCTGCTGTACGCGTGCGGCCGCGCGGCACTGCATCTCGGTCAGATCGACAAGGTCCGCGAGTACGCCAGGCGCGGCGCCGAGCTCGCCGCCGAGGCAGGCGGCCGGCCGTACGTGATCTCGTTCGAGGCGCTGCTGGCGTCGCTCGATCTTGCGCTGGGCGACCACGCTTCCGCCGCGGACAGGTACCGGCCGCTGGTGAGCCAGGGGCGCCAGCTCGGGCTACGGCTGTTCGTCAGCCAGGGCATAGCGGCCGACGCGGTCGAGGCGTTGGCACTGGCCGGCTCGGCTGACGAGGCCGAGACGCTGCTTGCCGAGGTGACGCCGCTCGCGCGCGACGGCGCGGCTGCGGCGGCCATGGCCCGGTGCCGCGGCGCGATCGCCGCTGCCCGGCAGGATCTGGCCGGCGCGAGCGCTGAGCTGACCGCCGCGATCGGCCCGGATGACCTGCCGCCGCTCGATCGCGGCCGGACGCTGCTGCTGCTCGGTGCGATCTCGCGGCGGCAGAAGCAGCGGGCCGAGGCCCGGGCAACGCTGACCGAGGCGATGCGCATCTTCACCGGCATCGATGCGCCGCTGTGGCAAGCCAGGGCGCGGGACGAGCTCAGCCGGATCGGCGGCCGGTCGCCGGGGCCGGAGGATCTCACCGAGACCGAACGACGCGTGGCCGAACTGGTGGCACGCGGCCTGAGCAACCGGGAGGTCGCGGCCGCCCTGTTCGTGACAGTTCGGGCCGTCGAATCGACGCTCACCAAGACGTTCGCCAAACTCGGCGTGCGATCCCGGACCGAGCTCGCCAGCCGGATCCGCATGGATTAGCCGCTGCTCGGGGCCCTGGCGAGCATTCCGGCCGGGTCTTACAGGTAGCCGAAGTCGGCCGCTGCGCGCAGAGCGCGGCGGAGCAATTCTTCTGCCTGAGAAAGCCGGCCTGCATCGCGAGCGCGGATCGCATCCTCGGCCAAAGTCCGCACTGGTTGCTCGAGTAGCTGCTGCGGAGGTACGAGCATTCTGCGCGTGTACTCAGCTGCTAGTTCGACCTGCTGGGAGTCCAACGCGATGGCAGCAAGAGGCAAGAGCGCCGTCCAGTCGAACGGATATCGGACGGGGAGTCCTTCCCACAAGCGGAGTGCGGCCTGCGCGTCGGCTACCGCGGCTTCGCTGTCTCCGCCGCGCCATGCGACCCAGGCACGGCTGGCGATGGCCATGGCCTCGTATTCGGGCAGAGATGCCTTGTGCGCCGCTTCGATGACCGCGCTGACGGCGTGGCGCACTTCCTCGACGTCGCCCCGCTTCCGTGCCAGGACCATGAGGTACGTGAGGGCCCGTGATCGCGCCGTCACGTCGCCGCGCCGCTCTGCTTCGTCGAGGCTCTCCCGCAGGGCAACGTCGGCTTCGTCCAGGTCTCCGTGCCAGAGAAGCGCGAACCCTAGCTCGAAAGCGGCCCACCACATGGGGGAGGGCTCGGCTTCCCGCGCCGCCTCGTTAGCCGCCCGTGCGACTCCGACGGCTTCGTCTGTGGCGAGGTACCGGTCCCGCCGCAGCAGGAATCCCTGCATGCTGAGCAGGAAACTCGCCCGCTGTCCGGCGGAGCCGTGCGCCTCGACATAGGGGCGGACTTGTTCGACCAGCCGGGCGAACTCCTCAAGATCGTCGAGCCAGTACAGGACCGACATCCGCGCCTGCTGCACCGCCAGCCACGCTGAAAGCCACGTCAGTTCGGGCGGATCGGAGGCCGGCCCTAGTTCCTGCTCGGCCAGGCCACACTGGGCGAGTCCGTCCGCATACCGGTGAGCGCCTTCCTCGGCTTCGCACCAGAGGACGCGTAGCTGAGCCCGGCGGGGTGCGTCGCTTATCGCGCTGAGGCCCTTGCGGAACGCATCGATAGCGGCGTCGAACAGGCTCAGCTGGTGCAGGACGGTTCCCAGACTCTCGCAAACCGCACCGTAGAGGTCCGCCCAGCGGTCGCTACCTACTGCTTCGATCACTTCCGCTGCGCGGGTGTAGAAGGCGACGGCCTCCTCGTTGGCGTACCTGTCCCTGGCCCTGTCCCCGGCGGACGCGAGATAGGGGATCGCGCGGGCGCGGTCGGGGCTGCGGAGGTAGTGGTACGCAAGCAGTTCGCAGCGCTCGAAGCGGTTGGGCTGGGAATGCTCGAGCACAACTGCGACCCGACCGTGCAGCTCCCGGCGATGTGCTTCCAGCATGCCGTCGTAAGCGACCTCGCGTGTCAGCGCATGCCTGAACGCGAACGTTCGCTCGGCAAGGCCATGACGTTCGTGCATGAACTCCAGGATCTTGAGTTCCTGTAGCCGTGCCACCAGCGGCGCGTCACCGTCCCAGACCTCCTCGGCGAGGTCGAGCGAGAACTCCCGCCCGAGCACAGCAGCGACCCGAATGGCTGCCTTCTGGTCGGCGCTCAGCCGGTCGATCCTGGCTGCAAGGACCTCCTGGACGCTCGCCGGCACGGCCATCGCCGCTGGACCGGAATCCGGGTCGCGGCTGGCACGCGCCATCTCCTCGAGGAAAAACGGGTTGCCTTCCCCACGGTCAGCGATCGCCGTGGCGACATCTCGATCCCCGCCGAGGATCGACGTCACGATGCTTTCGCTCGCTGTCGGCGATAGTCGTCGCAGCGCGAGCTGCGACGCGACGGACTTGCCAATCCACGGCGGGGAGTAACCGGGCCGGTAGGTGACAAGCAGCATGATGGGTACGGACGCCAGCTCGGCAGTGAGCTCGGCCAGGAATTCTTCGGAGGTCTGGTCGATCCAGTGCAGGTCCTCCACCAGCATGATGAGCGGCTGGCGCGTCGCTTCCGCAACTAGCAGCCGACGGAGCGCGTCGAACGTGCGGAGCCGGAGAACGTGCGGGGCGAGCCGGTCCGTGCCGTTGTCACCGGTCGCTAAACCGAATGCGTGCTGCGGGTAACGCGCCAGGGACACGTCGAGCTCGAGAGATTTGAACTTCAGCTCGATCTTGGACGCCGCCTGGTCGGGTGAATCGTCGGCCGCAATTCTGCACTCGCTGCGTACCAAACCGAACAGCGGCAGGTAGGCGACGCTAGCGCCGTAGGACAGGCACCGGCCCTCCAGCACCGTCGTCCGGGGTCCGGCAAGCCGGCAGAACTCCCAGGCCAGCCGCGACTTACCTAGACCAGGGTCGCCCGACACGCCGACCACCTGCCCGGCGCCGGCAGTCACCGCCTGCAGTGCCAGTTCCAGCTCGGCAAGCTCCCGCTCGCGGCCCGCGAACGGAGTCAGCTGCTCCCCTGAATCGAGGCGCGATGACCGCGTGCCGACGCCCGTCACCTGCAGCGGGTGGACCGTACGCTCCTTGACCTGGACCGCAGGCACCTCCTGAAGCTGGAAATAGCCGTGCACCAGGTCCGCGGTGTGCTCGCTCACCAGCACCGCGCCGGGCGCGGCCGCGGCCTGCAACCGTGCGGCAAGCACCGTGGTGTCGCCGAAGGCGCTGTAGTCGACACGCAGATCATCACCGATCGTCCCGACCACTACCTGGCCGCTGTTGATCCCGATTCTGATCCTTACGTCCGTTCGCTCGGCGATGCCGAGGGCGGCAAGAACCGCGCGCCGGGCGTGGTCCTCATGTGCGATCGGAGCGCCGAACAGTGCCATGAAGCCGTCGCCGAGGAACTGGTTGACCGTGCCTTCGTACCGGTGCACCTGCGCGAGCGCGGCCCTGAAGAACCGGTCGATCACCTGGTGGAACTCCTCCGGCCCGAGTTCGGCAGCCAGCGCGCTGGAGCGCACGATGTCACAGAACATCACGCTGACGTGCTTGCGCTCACCCTGGATAGCGCCTCGCACGGCCAGGATCTGCTCGCGGATGTGCCGCGGTGTGTAACTCGCCGGTGCCGGCGCCGCGGTCACTGCACGCCCGCAGTCAGAACAGAATCTGGCATTCGGCGCCAGGGCCGCGCCGCATCCGCTGCAAGAGGCACTCAGCTCCGCACCGCAATACGCACAGAACCGCGCCCCGCCTGGGCTGTCATGGCTGCATCGAGGGCACTGCACCAACGACAACCCCCCGGCCGTCCAGCTCCCGGCGAAGACCGGTAGCGAGCCACCGAATGCCCAGAGGTCGATGCCACCGCACGCCGGTGAGCCTTCGAATAGCCTCAGGACAATGCCTCACAGGCATATCCACCATATTTTGATGCCGTGACGAGCTTCCTGCCAACAACAGGCCGAGTGCCTTCTGGCCTGCGCGCCGCGGTCGCGCGCTACGCCATCCGGCTGGCTGGCTTGGCGACTGAGCCGTCCGTGTCGGAGACGGCCGCCGGTTGGCGAACGGCCGCGCGGGTCCGGCGCTTGTCCGCGCGGCGGCGCCGCACCTGCTTTGCTACCTGCCATGCCGCGACCGCCAGCAGGAGGAGAAAGAGCAGCAGCCCGGTAAGCACGTAGGCATTCCCGACGAGCAGTTCGGTGCCGCGCCAGGCGTACGGCATGTTGTTAGCGGCCGGCGGCTCCCAGATAAAGCCCCTGGACCAGCCTTTGTACGGCTTCAGCTCCCCCCAGAGGGTGGTCGGCCAGGCGCCGAAGATGGCCGTGACCGTGACCGCCAGCGCGAGGCAGATCCAGCGCGCGGAGCGTCGCAGCCGGAGGGCGTAGCCGACCAGGATCGGGAGCACGAGCACGATCCAGACCCAGTGGTGATCCCAGCTGATCGGAGAGATCAGCAGCGCCGTCAGCGCGACAGCGGCCAGCCCGAGCATCCGGTGTCCGGCGCGGTCCAGCACCGCGGCGCAGATCAGGCCGAGCACCAGGGCCGCAGCCGCCGCGGCCCACCAGGCAGGCTGGATGGCGGTACTGGCCGTCAGGCGGCTGATGAGGCCGGACAGCGACTGGTTGCCGTTCCAGAACTCGTTCCCGGCCCGTTTGCCCTGGAGGAACAGCCCGGAGAACCAGAACTTGCCGGAGTCGCTCGGCAGCACCCAGAATCCGATGGCGACCGTCAGGGCGAAGATGAAGCTCGCCACCGCGGCCTGCCGGTACCGCCGCGTGACCAGCAGGTACGGGATGAAGATCAGCGGCGTGAGCTTGATCCCGGCGGCCAGGCCTACTCCGATGCCCTGACACCAGCGCCTATCCGGCTGGCAGAGATCCCAGAGGATCAGCAGCATGAGCAGAATGTCGATCTGGCCGAGATAGATGGTGCGCTGAATCGGCTCCGTGAACAGCACGACAGCCGCCGTGACCAGCGTCAGCGAGACACGCTGCAGGCCGCGCCGGACGCCGAGCATGCGGTACGTGATCCACATGATCGCGAGCAGCGCCACCACGTCCAGGCCGGTCGTGATCTCCGCGATCAGCCGCGGCCGGAGAAAGGCCATCGGCGCGAACAGCAAGGCCGCGAACGGCGGATACGTAAACAGCAGGCCATGCAGGTGAGCCGGGCCAGGCCACTGATAGAGCGGCGAGGCGAAGCGAGGGTTAAAGGCCGGGGGATGCTGGCGGACGATCTGCCCGGCGTTGAGGTAGACCACCATGTCCACCGGGACCATCCACCAGCCCGGCTGATGAGCTAGCGAGACGAACCAGACGCCGATCCCCGCGGCAGCCAGAGCGCTGAGCAGGAGCAGCAGCTCATTGCGGGAGTCTCCGGCGGCACGGACGGGTGAGGCCGGGGCCCGCAGGCCAGTAGCCGTCACGCGTGCCTCCCTCGCCCCTCGGCCCTCGCCCCTCGGCCGAACCGGCCGTCTGTCAGGACAGTCAGCCGTCGTCGGATCGGCTTGGCCGTTGGAGCATAGGGTGCCCACTACGTCACCGGGCCTATCGCGATGAGCCTGGGCTGGCCTTGCGCAGGCAGGCGTATCTCCGTTATCCGAAGCTAACCGGCAGGCCTACTCAAATAGCCGCATTCGGTGCGCCAGGGCGGCCGCTTCTCCCCGGTTCGAGACGCCCAGCTTGCCGAGGATGTTGGAGACATGGACGCTGACAGTCTTGGCCGAGATGAACAGTTCCGCGGCGATGGCGGCGTT
>Ga0335074_10010133_pt1 | contig 13169 bp, 13 predicted proteins | sample Lox_Sample_23_FD_206715 | JGI IMG/M metagenome (GOLD analysis project Ga0335074, IMG submission 206715) | Soil microbial communities from Loxahatchee National Wildlife Refuge, Florida, United States - Lox_Sample_2.3 | ecosystem: Environmental > Terrestrial > Soil > Wetlands | place: USA...
GAGGGCCGCGCCGATGCGCTCGCCGGTTGGGGGGTGAGTGGACAGCACACCCAGGAGCCGCGGCGGGTCCACGTCGGCCACGTTCTGCACCGCGATCGTGTGCTCGAAGGAGACGAACGCCTCAGGGGCATCGGAGAGCCTCAAGGCGAAAGCGTCGGCTCGTCGCTCGACCGCCCGCGAGAGGCGGCTGGAGAACAACCCGAGCGGGACCGAGACGATCCCCGCCGCGAGCAGGAGCGCCGGAATCGCGCCGGCCGTGCCGCGCTGCGGAGTGAGCTCCCAGGCCAGTCGCTGCGCCGCCAATGCCGCAGCCGGCGCCGTCAGCGCCGCAAAGGCGATGCTGCGCGCGACGTCGCGATGGCGGACGTGCGCGAGCTCGTGCGCGACCACCACTCTGACCTCATCGCGGTTGAAGCTGCTCAGCAGGGTGTCGAACAGGACGACCCGCTTGGTCGGCCCAAGCCCCGAGACGTAAGCATTGGCGGCCGTCGTCCGGCGGCTGGCGTCGACCGAGTAGACCTCGCCGACCTTCACGCCGGCGGCCTGGGCGAGTTCCAGGACGTCACTCCGCGTCTCACTCTCGGGCAATGGCGTGAAGTCGTTGAACACCGGATCGAGCAGCACCGGGGCCAGCGTGGCGAACGCGGCGCCGACGAGCACGGATCCGCCCGCGGCAGGCAGCCACCAGCCGCGGGGCCACCGTCGCGTGACCGCCGTGATCGCGGCCCCACCGGCCGAAGCGATGACGCTCTGGATAGCGGTGGACTTGGCCACGTCCTGTGCCCAGCCGCGCCAGTCCTGGGTGGCGAGGCCGACCGACCGCGAGCGGCGGCGGGCGAGCGCGGCGAGCGGCAGTCCGGGCAGCGTGAGCCCGACTGACAGGCCTCCGGCCACGGCGGCTCCGGCTAGCAGCTGCAGTCGCTCGCCGGCGCTGGGTCCGGCTCTCGAGCTTGCGTTCGCGCCTGGCGCGCGCTCGGCATCACGCCTCGCTTGAATGCGCGCCGCGCAAATCGTCCGGCTCTCGGGATCCGGCCTCGCTTGATCGGGCCGCGCTCGAGTCATCCGGCTGCCCCGGCGCGCCAGCCGGAGGACCACCGCGGTCAGCGCGGCGGCCTCGATCGCACCCGCTGCCATCCCGATGACCATCTGCGGCCGTACGTACCGGCGCCCCCGCTCGATCTCCTCAGGCTTGAAATGCTGCTCCAGGTTGACGGGCTCCGGATCGGGCAGCGCCTCGCGGGGAGACAGGAGGCGTACCGCCGCCTCGGCACTGGCCGTCACGACGAGCAGCGGCGCCACGATGCCTGCTGACCGCTTCACCCGCGAGACTGTACGGCGTGCGGCTCGCGATCGTGTCCGACATTCACGGCAATCGCCACGCGTTCGACACCGTCCTCGAGGAGATCGCCTCCTCGCCCTGCGACGAGGTGTGGTGCCTGGGCGATCTGGTGGGCTATGGGGCCGAGCCCAACGCCTGCGTGGAGCGGGCACGGGACCTCTGCACGATCTGCCTGGCCGGGAATCACGACATGGGGGTGACCGGAGCGCTGCCGCTGCGGGACTTCTCGGCCGGCGCCCGGTTGGCGGCGGAGTGGACTCAGGAGGTGATCACGGCCGACAATCTCGAGTATCTGCGCTCGCTCGAGCCGCTCAACGATCGTGAGGTGGTCGGCCTCTACCACGCTAGTCCGCGCGATCCGGTGTGGGAGTACGTGCTCTCGCCCCTCCAGGCGGAGCTGTGTCTCGACGTCCAGCCGCGCCGCGTGTGCCTGGTGGGACACTCCCATGTCGCGCTGTCCTTCTGGCGACCGGAGGGCGGGTCGGCCACGGGCGAGACCCGCCGGGACGGGGAGGAGCTCGACATCGCACAGGGTGAGTGGCTGCTCAATCCCGGCAGCGTCGGGCAGCCCCGGGACGGGGATCCGCGCGCCGCCTGGCTCGAGCTCGACCTCGACGGGCAGACGGCCACCTACCACCGGGTCGAGTACGACGTGGACGGCGCGGCGGCCGCGATTCGGGCGGCTCGCCTGCCGGAATCTCTGGCCGAGCGGCTTCGCTTCGGACAGTGACGTCCCGCCGCTAACGGGGCGTCAACGCGGGTAGGCTCTAAAGTCAGGGAGCCGATGGGCTTTCCGAACAGAGCAATCTGCGCCGGCGGCCTGGGCTTTGCTGTGTCTGCACTCGTTGCCTGCGGAAGCAGTGGGAGCCTGCTCTCTCCCGGTGAGGCGGGTCAGCTGAACGGTCAGCTGGCCCAGGTTTCGCAGGCCCTCAATGCCCGTGACTGCCAGGCGGCCGCCAGCGCCGTGCAGAGCTTCCAGAACAGCGTCGGCAACCTGAATGGCGTGAACGGCACCCTGGTGAGCAATTTGCAGCAGGGCGCGGGCAAGATCGCCCAGCTCACGGCGAAGCAGTGCCCGACGTCGACCCAGGCCGTGACCACGACGACTTCGAAGACGACGACCACGACGACTTCGAAGACGACGAGCACGCCCACCACCTCGACGACGGCCACGACGACACCGACCACGACCACGCCCACCACGACGACGACGACGACCACACCCAACACGACGACCACGACCACGTCTTCGACGGGGCCGGGGTCCGGCGGCGCCCCGCTCGGCAACGGCAATGGCAACGGCAACGCGGACGGAAACGGCAACGGGGGCGCAAACGCCAACAGCAACGATGGCGGCGTCCTCGGGAACGGGGGCGGCGGGGGCGCCGGCGGATGAGCCCGCCCGGATTCATCGCCGGGCGATACCGGATCGAGCGTCGGCTCGGTGTCGGCGGAATGTCGACCGTTCAGCTCGCTTTCGACCAGCGCCTGGAGCGTTACGTCGCCGTGAAACTGCTCGCCGAGCACCTCGCCGACGACCCGACCTTCGTTTCGCGCTTTCGCCGGGAAGCCCTGTCCGCCGCGCGGCTCGTGCACCCCAACATCGTCCAGACGTTCGACTTCGGCCTCGACGAGGAGGCCCACCAGCACTTCATCGTGATGGAGTACGTCCCCGGTCAGTCCTGCGCCGAGCTGCTCCGGGATCGTGGTCATCTCGACGTCGATCAGGCCCTCGAGATCGTCTCCCAGGCCTGTCGCGGCCTCGATTACGCCCACCGCAACGGCGTCGTCCACCGCGACGTCAAGCCGGGCAACCTGCTCCTGTCCGACAGCGACGTGGTCAAGCTGGCCGACTTCGGGATCGCCCGGGCCGCCAACCAGTCGAGCATCACCCAGGTCGGCTCCGTGCTGGGGACGGCGGCCTACCTGGCGCCCGAGCAGGCGCGGGGGGAGGAGGCCGGCCCGCGGGCTGATCTGTACTCGCTGGGTGTTGTCACGTATCAGCTGCTGTCAGGCCGTCTGCCCTACGAAGCGACCTCGCTGTCCGAACTGGCCCTCAAGCAGCAGCGAGAGGCACCAATGCCCCTGCAGGAGCTGAACCCGCAGGTGCCGCCCGAGCTGGCGATGGCGGTCATGGCCGCCGTCGCGATCGACCCGGAGCGGCGACCCGGGGATGCGCTGAAGCTGGCCGAAACCCTGCGCGACGGTGCTCGAGGCATCCCCCCCTACGACGAGGACAGCCCGACGCAACATCTCGGGACCTCGTCAGCGACGCACGTGCTGCCTGCGCGCGAGCCGCGCACCGCGGCCACGAGGGTCGTGCCGCCGGCCGGACGGGCTCGGGCCCGGGCGATACCGCCGCAGGCGCCACCGGCTCGACGCGCCGCGCCGGTGGCCGAGCAACGGACCGACCGCGAGGCAGTTCGACAGCGCCGGCGCCGGCGGCGCACCGGACTTCGTCGCGCCCTGGCCTTCACGTCCCTGCTCTGCCTGTTCATCGTGGCCGTGGCGATCGTGCTCGTGATCACCTCCAATACGACCTCGGGCAGTGTCGTTCACTACCGCGAGGTCGTGGGCAACGAGGCCAAGTCGGCGATAGATCAGGTGCAGGCGATCATTTCGAAGTACACAAAGTAGGGGCCGCGGCTCGACGCCGCGATCCCCGCGGCTCTGGCCCCTCCCGGGGTGCGCTTGGGCTCGACCTGCCCTTAAATGGCCGAGGCGGGCGTCGTGGCCCGCCTCGGGAGATTCTCTTGGCTCGAGCTTTAGCTCGGAGCTGGCTTAGGCTGCAGCGCCTTCTACTGCTGCTTCGGTGCCGTTGGACTCGGGGCTGGCTTCGGTGCCCTCGACGGTGGCCGGATGGCCGCCGACTGCGATCTCGATCGTCTGGGGCTTGCGGGCCTGGGGCTTGGGGACGTGGACTTCGAGCACGCCGCGCTCGAAGCTCGCGGTCACCGCCTGCGGGTCTACGCCCTCGGGCAGCGTCAGCGACCGGGCGAACGTCCCGGAGGCCCGCTCGATCCGGTAGTAGCCGTCCTTGCGCTGCTCGTGCTCGGTCTTGCGCTCGCCCGAGATCGTGAGGACGTTGTCCTGCAGCTCGATCTTGACGTCGTTCTCGGTCAAGCCGGGCAGGTCAGCGCGCAGAACGAAGTCGTTGTCGGTCTCGACCAGATCCGTGGCCGGGATCCAGCGACGGACGATGCCGTCCTGCGTGGACGCCGTCGGCGTGTCGAACAGCGTGTTGAACAGGCGATTGATCTCGCTCTGTACGGATTGGAGCTCGCGAGCGGGCTCCCAGCGAATAAGTGCCATTTAGTGCTTCCTCCTGAGTGAGTCTTTGGCCTACGATCCCAACTATAAAATCTAAGTCGTCCTTTGTCAAGTATACAACGCTGAGGATCAGGCCTGCGCGGCGGCGCCCATGGGGGCAGCGCCGGCTCGCAGCGCCCCCGCCACCTCGGCCAATCGCCCGGCGTCGATGGCCGCGCGCAGGTCCTCCATCAGCCTCGCGACGAAGCTGAGGTTGTGCAGGGTGAGCAGCCGGGCGCCCGTGGTTTCCCCGGCGCGATACAGGTAGTGCAGGTAGCCGCGGGTGTGGCCGGCTCTACATGTGGGACACGGGCAGTCCTCGAGGACCGGGGCGCGTGAGTCGCGCCACCGCGCCTTGGCCAGGTCCACCCGCCAGCGGCCAGCCGGATCGGGCACGAGCGCGACCCCGTGGCGGGCGAGCCGGGTCGGTACGGCACAGTCGAATGTGTCGATCCCCACCTCGACGCCGGCGATCAGATCGTCGATCTCCCCGATCCCCAGAAGGTGGCGCGGTCGCTCGGGCGCCACGCGCTCCAGCACGGCGGTGCTCCACTTCACCACCTCGTGCATCTGCGCCTTGTCCTGTCCGAGCGAACCGCCGATCGCCACCCCCGGGCAGCCGCTGCCCGCGACCACCTCGGCCGACTCCGCTCGCAGGTCGGGCTCAACCCCACCCTGGACGATCCCGTAGACGCACTGCCCGGGCGGCCCGTACTGCTCGTGCCAGCTCAGGCAGCGTCCCAGCCAGCGGTGGGTCCGCTCCGTGGAACGCGCGGTGTAGTCGCGCGTGACGTGAAACGGGGTGCACTCGTCGAGCACCAGGGCGATGTCGGAGCCCAGGGAAGCCTGCACCGCCATCGAGCTTTCGGGGGTGAGGAGGCGCTCTCCACCGTCGAGATAGGAGCGGAAGCGGACTCCTGCCTCGGAGATCTCGAGGATCGCGCCCCCGGTTTGCGCACGCCCGGTTTTGGGTGGGCGCCGGGACTTGATCTCGTCCGCAACACTGCCGTGGCCCATCGAGAACACCTGGAAGCCGCCGGAGTCGGTGATGATCGGCCCCGGCCAGCGCATGAACTCGTGCAGGCCGCCGAACTGGGCCACGAGCTCGGGCCCGGGGGAGAGGAGGAGATGGAAGGTGTTGCCGAGGACCATCTCGTAGCCGAGGCCCTGTACATCGAGTGGATCCAGCGTCTTGACTGCTCCGCGGGTGGCCAGGGGAACAAACGCCGGCGTGCGCACGTCACCGTGGGCCAGGTGCAACGTGCCGGTTCGGGCCAGCGAATCGCGAGCGCGGGTGCGGATCTCGAACATCGCCCGGCGGACGCTAGCGGGCCGAGCTGGGGCTACCCTGGCGCGATGCGTCCGGGCGCCTTACCTGCCCAGTTGCTCTCGATTGGCGCCACAGCGGTGATCCTCAGCGGCTGTGGTGGCAGCACGACGCCCGCTCCGAGCCTGTCCACACCCGTCCCCCCCCTGACGCGCACGGCGCCGCCCCAGGTGGTGACCCGGCCGGTCCGCGTGACCCCGACGGGTCCACCCGTGGGGGCCACGCAGACGACGCTTGCCGATGGGAGCCATCTGACCGTGACCATCATCGCGCTGATCGACCCCCTCAAGGGCTCGGGGGCTGCGCTGCTCCCCGGCACCAGGGCCGTCGGGCTCCAGGTCAGGATCGCGAACGCGGGACCCGAGATCTACGACAGCTCAGCTACCGGTGACTTCTCCGTGGTCGCCTCCTCCGGCGGCGTGGTCCCGGTGTTCGCTCCGCATGGGATCTGCGAGACCCCTCTGGAGGACTTCGACCGCTACATGCTTCCCGGTCAGGTTCGGTCGGGCTGCGTCGCATTCTCGGTTCCTGACGGCGGACGGGTCATGGCTGTCCGGTTCTCGCCGCACGCGCAAGCGGTCGGCCGGCTTACCTGGGCCGCGGGGAGGGATGATGATTAAGGTGCAGACCGCCGCGGCACACGGGACGACCCTCGACGAGCTGCCTGCGCTGCGGTTCGCGCTCGTCGAGGCGGGCAAGGGCCTTGCGCAAGCGGGTCTCGTCGCCGGGACCGCCGGGAATCTCAGCGCTCGTTTCGGCGAGCGGGTGCTGATCACGCCCACGGGATCCGAGCTTGCTCATCTGGATCCCGGCGAGCTGACCGTGGTGGACTTGGAGGGGACCGTCGTGAGCGGCACGCTCGCCCCAGCCTCAGAGCTCGCGCTGCACCTCGCCGTCTACCGCCACACTGATGCCAGCGCGATCGCCCACACCCATCCGCTGATGGCCACGGCGCTGGCCTGCGTCCTGGACGAGCTGCCGTGCATCCATCCCGACCTGCTGGCGCTCGGTGGTGCGGTGCGCGTCGCGCCCTACCGGACATTCGGGAGCGCCGACCTCGCCGCCGTTACGTTGGAGGCACTCGGTGATCGGCGCGCGGTCCTGATGTCAAACCATGGCGCCCTCGTGATCGCGCCCGACGTGGACGGCGCCGTCCGAGCCTCGCGACTGCTCGAGTGGGCCTGCGGCGTCTACTGGCATGCGGCGCAGCTGGGAGAGCCCCGCCTCCTGAGCAGCGACCAGCAGCAGGCCGTACGCGAGGCCATCCACCAGGGATACGGTCGCACCCGGCCGCTCGGGTCCTGAGCTACTCGGGCCCTCGCCTCAGCCTCAGTTACAGATCACGCAGCGACCACGCGCGCAGCCGCACGCGGGCACCGCGACCACGATCCTGACCGGGCCCCACATGCGCAGCCAGCCGCGCGCCACCGGGTCGGTCCGATCGGCCGGCCCGCCCGGCCAGCAGGCGTCGGCGATGTGGGTGGTGAGGCGCCCGCTCTCCGGTCCGGATCGAGCGGCGGCACGGATGTGAACGGTCAGGTCGTCTGTCCCCGGATCCTCCTGCACAGGGGAGGTACTTCCCGTTTTGAGAACCGTCACTCACTGTGTGACCGACATCTCACATCTCGTCGCGGTAGGGTCCGCCTGCACATCCCGTTCTCAGAAGGAGCTTCGATGCCGCAGGCCAAGCGCGGTGCCTCACGTTCGTCAAACCCTTCGTCCTCATCTGGTTCCGGCTCGTCGGGTTCCGGCGGGTCGCGCTCGACCGGCAGTCGGGCGCGCTCCTCAGCCGGGCGCTCTGCCGCCGCCAAGTCCTCCGGGAGCGCCGCCAAGTCGACGACAAGTCGTTCGACCGCCTCACGTTCGACCTCGTCACGGGCGAGTACGACCCGGTCCGCCCCGACGCGGGCGAAGTCGGGCGCCAGCCGGGCGAAGAGCACCCCCGCCAAGGCCAGCGGCTCCGCGAAGGCCGCGGCCGCCGCCGTTGCCTCCGATGCCCGGGTCGAAGCGGTGGCTCAGCGCGTCCGCAAGCTGAACGAGCGGATCATCGAGGCCGGTCGCGAGGCAGGAGAGACCACGCTGACCAACTACGAGAAGGCGCTCAAGACGATCGCCAGCGCGATCGAGAAGGGTCCCGGCCGCAGCGACATCGACTGGCTCGCCCAGCTCGCCACCGCACAGGCCAAGTTCCTGCGCGACGTCACGGACGCCTGGGCCTCGGCTGCCCGCAAAGCTCTGAAGTGACCGCGCGACCGGCCGATGAGGTCGGGCACCGGCATGGTCCATCTGGCAGCGAGGGAGGCAGATGCGGCAGCTGACAGGGCTTGACGCCCAGTTCCTGGCGCTCGAGACCCCCCGTCAGGCCGGGCACGTCGGCGGGCTTGCCATTCTCAACCCGGGCACGCGGCCGGACGGGAAGCTTGAGCTCGAAGACGTTCAGCAGATGCTGGCGGAGCGGTTGCCGCTCCTGCCGCCTTTTCGGTGGCGATTGAAGACCGTGCCGTTCGATCTGGACTACCCGTACTGGATCGACGATCCCAACTTCGACCTCGAATACCACGTGCGCGAGATCGCCCTTCCCGCCGGGGCCGGGGACGAGAAGCTCGCCGAGCAGGTAGCTCGGATCTTCGCTCGCCCACTCGACCGGGCTCGGCCGCTGTGGGAGCTGTACCTCATCCACGGGCTCCCGGACGGATCCGTGGGGATGCTGACCAAGATCCACCACGCTGTCGTCGACGGGGTCTCCGGCGCCGAGATCATGAGCGTGCTGCTCGACCTCACGCCAGAGGGGCGCGAGCCACCCCCGCCCTTGCCGCAGGAGGGCGAGCAGGAGCCCTCGGACCTGGCCATGCTGGCCCGCGCGCTGCTCGGCACGCCCCGCTACCTCGAGCGCGTGGTGCGCTCGATCCCCTCGACGCTCCCCAACCTGGCCGAAACTCCAATCGTCAACACGCTGCCCGGCGTTCCAACCCTCGGTCGCGTGTCCTCCACCTTCGCCCGTGCGTTGCGGGGCGGAGAGCACCGCGTGCTCGAGCGCTCGACGCTGGTCCCGCCGCGGACCTCGTTCAACGGTCCCGTCTCGCCGCACCGCCGCTTCGCCTTCGGCCAGTTGTCTCTCGACGAGGTCAAGGCGGTCAAGAACCACTACGGCGTGACCGTGAACGACGTCGTCATCGTCCTCGCCGCCGGAGCCGTACGCGAGTGGCTGGTCAAGCACGATCAGCTCCCCGACGACCCCCTCGTGGCCCAGGTCCCCGTGTCCGTGCGCAGCGTCGAGCAGTACGGGACGTACGGCAACCGGATCGGCATGATGAGCGTCCCCCTGTTCACCAATGAGCCAGACCCGGAGCGCCGGCTGGCCCAGACCCATGAGGCCATGCTTACGGCCAAGGAGATCCACCGCGCGCTTCCCGCCCAGCTGCTGCAGGACGCCACGCAGTTCATTCCGCCCGCTGTGTTCGCGCGCGCAGCCCGCGTGACCTTCTCACTGGCCGCGACCCGGCGGCCGGTGTGGAACCTCGTGGTCTCCAACGTCCCGGGTCCCCAGGTGCCGCTGTACTGCGCGGGGGCCGAGGTCGTCGCCAACTACCCCGTCTCGGTGATTACGGACGGCATGGGCCTCAACATCACGGTGATGAGCTACTGCGGCCATCTCGACTTCGGGATCGTCGCCGACCGTGAGCAGATGCGGGACGTATGGGACCTGATCGGCGGTCTGCACCGCGCGCTGGAGGAGCTGATGCCAGCGGCCCGTCCGGCGCCGGTTACCGCCTGAGGCTCTACCAGGCTTGGGAGGTGCCGCAGTGCGGGCAGGCAACCGTGGTGCACACGGGCGCCTCGAAGACGAATCCACACTGGCAGTTGTACAGCGCGGTGTCCTGGTGGGGGTCGACGTCGCGACGTTCCTGCCGCGGCATCTCGACCGCCGCGCCCTGGCGCTTGGCGCTGGAGGGGGCGCGGTTGCGCCTGATCCGCTTCTCGACGCGTTTTGCTCGAACTTGCACGGTCATCGTCTATAACGGCTGACTCGCCGAATGGTTTCGCCATCGGTGGTTTGATGACCTGCCACTAACAGGAAATCAACCTCTCAATCGGCCTTTGGGCGAGCCTGGTGGTGTTCCTCTTGGCTCTCCTGTGGGAGAATCTCCGACCGCATGGACCCCAGCCGCAAGCGCGCGATCCGCCTGACCGTCGCCCTTTCCGCCGCGCTGCTCCTGGTCACCGCGCTTATCTACGTCAGCTTCAGCGCCGGCCGAGATGAGCTGACCGCGTCGCAGCTGCTGGCCAAGGCCCGGCCCGGCGGTCAGTACATCCTGGCCGGTACGGTGCTCGACGGCTCCGTGCACCAGCAAGGCACCACCCTTTACTTCAGCGTCCGAGACCCGAAGCTGAAGGTCGCCGTGCCCGTCCGCTACACCGGGATCGTCCCCGATCCGTTCGCCCCCGGCCGCGCCGTCCTGGTCAACGTCACCGACCAGAACGGCACCTTCATCGGGCAGCAGAACTCGCTCACCACCAAGTGCCCGTCTAAGTACCAGGCCGCCTCAGGGTCGCTCAACAGCTGATGGCACCGCGCCGCCACCGCCCCCACCGGGGAACAGGCTGACATGGGTCTGTTCGGTCGCGCCCTGCTGATCCTGGGCCTGGTGGTGTGCATCTACGGGATCGGCGCCTCCCTGTACGGCGTCCGGCGCCGGCGCCCGGAATGGGTCGACTCCGGCCGCCGGGCCGTCTACGCGCTCGCCGGGCTGATGGTCATCGCCTTCGTCCTGCTCGAGGTGGCCTTCCAGCGCAACGACTTCTCGTTCAACGTCGTCGCCCAGACCTCCTCGACGACGATTCCGACGTTCTACAAGCTGACGGCCCCGTGGTCCTCCCAGCAGGGCAGCCTCCTGCTCTGGGTGCTCCTCTCTTCACTGTGGTCGAGCCTCGTCCTGTTCCTGACTCGCCGCCGCCTGCGGGAGATCGCCCCCTACGCGACGGCCGTGCTGCTGGGGATGGCCGGATTCTTCGATGCCCTGGCCGTGTTCGCGGCCAACCCGTTCGCGCAGACGAGCAACCCGCCGAGCAACGGCGCCGGACTCGACCCGCTGCTCCAGCACCCGAGCATGATGTTCCACCCGCCGATGCTGTACTCGGGCTACACGCTGATGGCGATCCCCTTCGCCTTCGGCATCGGGGCTCTGATCAGCGGGCGCCTGGGCTCCGACTGGATTCGGGACACGCGCCGCTTCGCCCTGGCTGCCTGGCTGTTTCTCGGCGTCGGCATCGTCCTCGGGGCGCGCTGGTCCTACACCGAGCTCGGTTGGGGCGGCTACTGGGGATGGGACGCGGTCGAGAACGCCGCGCTGATGCCGTGGCTGTGCGTCACCGCCTTCATCCACTCGATCCAGATCCAGGAGAAGCGGGGGATGCTGAGGGTCTGGAACGTGTCCCTCATCCTCCTCGCCGGCACCCTGGCCATCTTCGGGACATTCCTGGTGCGCTCAGGTGTGCTCGACTCGATCCACGCGTTCGGGGCTTCGACCCTGGGCGTCCCCTTCGTGGTTCTCCTCGGCGTGATGATCTCGAGCTCGATCGGGCTGATCCTGCTGCGCCGCAACTCGCTGCGCTCTGAGCACCGGATCGACTCGCTGCTCTCCCGGGAGGCCATGTTCCTGTTCCAGAACCTGGTGCTCGTGGCGATGGTGTTCGTGATCTTCTGGATCACCATGTTCCCGCTCATCTCCGAGGCGATCACCGGCACCAAGGTATCGGTGGGACCGCCGGCCTTCACCCCGTTCGTCGTCCCGCTGGCGTTGATCCTCGTCGCCCTGGCCGGGATCGGGCCGCTGATCTCGTGGCGGCGGGCCACGGCGGCCAACCTCCGCCGCAACTTCACCTTCCCGGTGGCCTTTGCGGTCGTCACGCTGATCGCCGTGCTGGCGCTGACTGGTGCGGGCAGCAAGCCGTTTGCCGTGGCCATGTTCGTGCTCGGGGCGTTCGTGATCGCCTCGGTCCTCCAGGAGCTGTACCGGGGCACCAGTGCCCGGCGGGCCATCACCAAGGACGCCTGGCCGTTGGCCTTCGTCTCCCTGGTCCGCCGCAACCGGCGGCGCTACGGCGGCTACACGGCCCACCTGGGGATCGCCGTGCTGCTGATCGGCGTGGCCGGGTCCTCCTCCTTCCAGCACTCCCGCGACGTGACCCTGCGTCCCGGGCAGTCGGCGCGCGTCGACGGCTACACCTTCCGTTACGTCAAGCCGACGGCGGTGGCCCTGCCGAGCAAGGTCGAGTTCGGTGCCGTGCTCGCGGTGTATCACGGGCGCACCCATGTCACCACGCTGCGCACGAGCCGGGCTCTGTACCCATCCACCGACGCCAGCGACGGCATCATCGGCCGCTTCTTCGACAACACCAACGCCGACAGCACGGTGGGGCTCCGGGCCGGCCTGACCAAGGACATCTGGACCGTCGTCTCGCCGAACCTGACGCCGCTGGGTGGCCTCATCACCCAGGGCAACCAGTACTTCCAGGCCGCCCTGAACTCGGCCTCGGCCAAGCTCGCGAAGATGACCACGGCCCAGCAGAACGCGGCCCTGGCTCCGTTCTGGCAGGCCCGCGACATCGCTGTGGCCGGGATCGTGCGTCGGTATGCCACGCATCCCTTCCCGGTCGAGTTCCTGCTCATCGTCTCGCCACTGGTGAGCTGGATCTGGATCGGAGCGATCATCGTCGCCCTCGGCGGCCTGATCGCCCTCTGGCCCGTGCCCAGGTTGGTGCGCCGCCGCACTCCCAGACTGGACCGTGTGACCCTCGCGCCTGAGCCGCGCGAGCGCGAGCTCGTGTAGATCGAGACGGGACGCCGTGGAATACGTACTCGTGCTGGCCGTGCTGTTCGGGGTTGTATTCGTGGTCACCGGCCCGCTGCGGCGTCCGGCTGGGGGCTCGGACGCCGCCGGCTCTGCGCTGGACGGGGCGGCACCGACCGATGTGCTGGAGCTGGAGGCGGCGCGGGACGCCAAGTACCGCGAGCTACTCGACGTCGAGCTCGATCATCAGACCGGCAAGCTGTCCGATGCCGATTTCCAGGCCATCGACTCGAGCCTCAGGACCGAGGCGATCGACATCCTCCACGAGCTCGACCAGGCCATGGAGCGCGGGCAGTAGCTACCATCGAACGCTGAAATGGTCACGATTCTCGACTTCGTCCAG
>Ga0335074_10010134_pt1 | contig 13166 bp, 10 predicted proteins | sample Lox_Sample_23_FD_206715 | JGI IMG/M metagenome (GOLD analysis project Ga0335074, IMG submission 206715) | Soil microbial communities from Loxahatchee National Wildlife Refuge, Florida, United States - Lox_Sample_2.3 | ecosystem: Environmental > Terrestrial > Soil > Wetlands | place: USA...
TCTGGGCATGGCCGCGGCTGGCTCGCTGGACCAGCTGGCCATTGCCGCGGTCGGCTACGGGACGGCCCGGGCCCTGGCCGGGCCTGCGGCCAGCGCGCTGCCGGCCCGCATCGTGGCCGCGGACCCGGCCGCCGCGGACCCAGCCGACGCGGACGACCCAGCCGACGCGGACGACCCGGCCGGCGCGGGTGATCTGCTCGCCGCCAATGCCCTGCTCGGCGCGGCCGGCGCGGCCGGCCAGGTGGCCGGCCCGCTGACCGCCAGCGCCGCCCTGGCCCTGTCCGGCTTCCCGGCGGCGTTCGTCGTGGACGCGGCCAGCTACCTGATCGGCGCGGCGGTGGTGGCACCGCTCCCGGTCCGGGCCGCGGGCCGGACCGGACGCCCCGGCTGGCGGCGCGAGCTGACCGAAGGCCTGCGGCTGGTGGCCCGCCAGCGCGCGGTCCGCCTGGTGGTGGCGGTCAGTGCCGCGGTCACCTTCACCTCGGCGGCTTTCCTGGTCGTGGAGCCGCTGTACGCCCGCCACGTGCTGCACCGGCCGCCGTCGCAGTTCGCGCTGTTCGAGGCGGCCGCGGGGATCGGCGGGATCCTGGCCGGGCTGGTCATCTCCCGCGTCCGGGCCCGCCAGGCCGACGGGCCCGGCCCAGGGCGCCTGACCGGCGGGCCGGCCATGGCCGCCGCCGCCATCGGCTACGGGCTCGCCGCGGGTTTGTTCACCGGCACCACGTCGGTACCGGTCGCCTATGTCGGCGCCTTCGCGTGGGGAGCGGCCGGCGCGCTGTTCGGAGTGGTCGCGCTCACGGCCCTGCAGCAGAACGCTCCGTTGTCCGCGCACGGCCGGGTGATGAGCGTCGCCGCGACCATCCAGTCGTGGGTCGAGACCCTCGCGCTTCTGCTGGGCGGCCTGACCGTGGCGGCCATCGGTGTCCGGGCCGGCGCCCTGACCCTGGCCGGGATCGCCGTCGCCGCCGGGCTGGCGAGCGGGCTGCGGACCGGGTGCCGGCCTCGTGACCAGGGCGCACGGTGCGCCGTGCGCAAATCGGTGGATCACAGGTTATACAGTCGGAATTGTGCGCCGCGCGGTGTGACCTCTCCCCCCCTAGGCCGCCCGCGCCTGGCGTCCGGAGTCGGCAGCCGGGCCCGTGAACGGCCCGGCTGCCGGCAGCCGCCTGACGAGAGCCAGGCGCGCTCTGCGCGATCCGCTCGCCGCCAGCGCACCCAGACCTCAGCCAGGTTAACTGTGCGCCGGCCCGGGATCGTGGCGGTATCGGTAATTTTGCTTAGCTGATAGCGTGACCCGGGATCGCGTGATGGCCATTTCCGGCAGCGTGTTGCACCAGCTCAGCGACGGACTCGCGGAGCTGTACGCCCCTGCGAGCACCTCCGGCGGGCTGGATTTCGCCGCCCGCGTGGTCGGGATGCTCGCCCGGCTCGTCCCGGCCGACTCGTGTTCCTACAACTATCTCGGCGGCGCTCCCTCGCTGCTGGCCTGGCTGATCGAGCCCGCCGAGGTCGGCACGTTCCCCGGCGGGATCGAGCTGTTCCAGCAGCACCTGTCCGAGCATCCCGTCCTGGCCCACCAGCGGGCCACCGGCGAAAACCGGACGCGGCGGATCTCGGACTTCCTCAGCGACCGGCAGTTCCGTTCCCTCGGCCTCTACCACGACTTCTACCGCCTGTGCGAGGTGGAGCACCAGGCGGCACTCGGGGTGCCCACGGCCGGCGGCGGGCTGATCGCGGTCGCGCTGAACCGGCAGCTTCATGACTTCACCGCGGATGAGGTCGAGCTGCTCGACCTGGTCCGCGGGCACATCGGGCAGGCCGCCGCCATCGCGCTGCTGACCCAGCCCTGGCCCGGGACGGCACCAGATTCAGCGGCGAACCAGCTGCTGACCCCGCGCCAGGCCCGCATCATCCAGCTCGTCGCCGAGGGCCAGTCCGACCGCGGCATCGCCCGGTCCCTGGGCATCAGCACCCGCACCGTGCAGGCCCACCTGCAGCACGCCTACCGCGCTCTTGACGTCACCTCCCGGACCGAGGCCGTCGCCCGGGTCCGGGAGCTGGACGGCACGCCGGGCCTCAGCCTGCCCGCGCGCCGCGCTCAATGGTGACGGCGGCGGTGTAGCCGCCCGCGGCGATGGGCTTGCGTACCTCGAGGCGGAGCCAGGCCACCGGGTGATCGGCCAGCAGCCGGTCGGCGACCCGTTGCGCCGCGGTCTCGATGAGGCGGAACCTGCCCTGCTGGACGACCGAGGCGATGGTCTGCGCGACCGCGGAGTAGTCCAGCGCATCGGCCAGGTCGTCGTGCCGCGCGGCGGCGCGGACGTCGGTGCCCATCGCCACGGTGAACACGAGCGTCTGGGTGATCTCGCGTTCCCAGTCGTGCACGCCGATGACCGCCTGGACGCTCAGGTCCCGGACCGATACCAGGTCCACCGGGTTCAGGCCACGTGGGGCTCGGCGCCGTCCTCGCTGACCATCGGCCGGCCGGCCACGGCCCAGCCGGTCATCCCGTCGGCCACGTTGATCGCGTTCAGGCCGCCGCCGACCAGCGCCTGGGCCGCGTACGCCGACCGGGTGCCGCTGCGGCAGATCACATAGACCTCACGGTCGCGCGGCAGCTCATCGACGCGCGCGCCGAGCTCGCCGAGCCGCACGTGCACCGCGTCGGGCGCGTGTCCGGCCACCCACTCATCGTCTTCGCGCACGTCCAGCAGGAACACCCCGGCGGGCAGGTCCGCCGACAGCACTTCCGGGACAGCCACGGGCTGGTTCATCTCGGCCTCCTCGGATAAGCCCTCCTGGGATAAGCACTGTACAGCGGTCCGGTCAGCTCTCCGCGCCGGCCGGCACCGGGAGGGGCGCCGGGCTCTCCTCTTTGATCCCGTACCGGGCGTACAGCCGGCGCAGCGGGCGCGGCGCCCACCAGTTGGCCCGGCCGAGCAGCCGCATGGTGGCCGGCACCAGCAGGATCCGGACCACCGACGCGTCCACCAGCAGCGCGACGATCATGCCGACGCCCATCAGCTTGATGAACGTGATGCCGGATGCCGAGAACGCGCCGACCACGATGATCAGCAGCAGCGCCAGGCTGGTGATCACGCCGCCGGTCCGCTGCAGGCCGGACGCGACCGCGACGGTGTTGTCGCCGGTCTGGTCGTAGCGCTCCCGGATCCGGGACAGCAGGAACACCTCGTAGTCCATGGACAGGCCGAAGATGATGGCCGCCATGAGGATCGGCATCGTCGGGTCGATCGAGCCGGTCGGCGTGAACCGCAGCAGGCCGGACAGGTGACCCCACTGGAAGATCCACACCACGACGCCGAACGTGGCGCCCAGCGACAGCACGTTCATCACGATCGCCTTCAGCGGCAGGACCACCGAGCCGAACGCCAGGAACAGCAGCACGAACGTGGACAGGCAGACCAGCAGCGCCATCCACGGCAGGGTCGAGCCCAGGCTGGCCAGCTCGTCGACCAGGCCGGCGGTGGTCCCGCCGACCAGCACGCTGGCCCCGGCAGGCGGGGCGAGGGCCCGGATCTGGGTCACGATGCCCCGGGCGGCCGACGACACGGCGGGCGGCGTGTAGCCGATGTCGACCCGGGTCACGTCACCGCGGGCCCCGGTGACCCGGGCGCCGGTAACCCCCGGGATCGCGTCGATGCGGTGCAGGTAGGAGGCCAGCGCGGGACTGCCCGCCGAAGCGCCCGCCCCGGTGATGAGCGCTTCGATGGGAGCGGTCGAGTTGACCGGGAACTGGCTGTCCAGCACCTCGGAGACCTGCCGGATCGTGGACGCGGCGGGCAGGGTCCTGGCGTCCGTACCGCCCCAGGAGATGCGCAGGAACGGTGCGCCCAGGGTCAGCAGCGCGATCGTGATGACCGTGACGTAGACCAGCGGCCTGCGCATCACGCTCTGGGCCAGCCGGTACCAGGCGCCGCTCGACTCGTCCCGCGGCGGGCGCACGACCGAGCGGCGGATCCGCAGCGCGTTGACCCGGTGGCCCAGGACGGCCAGCAGCGCGGGCAGCACGATGAGCGCGGCCAGCACGTCCACTGCGACCGTGGCCACCCCGCCGTATCCCATCGAGCGCAGGAAGTCCTCCGGGAACAGCATCAGGCTGGTCAGGGCGGCCGCGACCGTGATGCCAGACACCGCGACCGTCCGGCCCGCCGTGGCCACCGTCCGCGCGACGGCCGCCTCCACCATGTGCCGATAGGCCTCGGAGGGGCGCGGGGGGGTCGTGCCTTCCCCGGGGGGTCCGGGGGGACGGGTCCCCCCGGAGAGGGGAGCCAGCAGAGCCTGGCGGTGCAGTTCCTCGCGGAACCGGGTGACCATGAACAGCCCGTAGTCGATGCCCAGCCCCAGACCCAGGATCGTGGTGATGTTCACCGAGTAGATGGACACCGTGGTGGCCATGGTGAGCAGCCGCAGCACGGTGAACGAGCCGAGGATGGCTACGCCGCCGATCGCGACCGGCAGGGACGCCGCGGCCAGGCTGCCGAAGATCACCAGCAGCAAGATGAGCAGGACCGGCATCGAGAAGCCCTCGGCCTTGGCGATGTCCGCGGTGACCTCGGAGTTGATGGCGACCTCCATCGGCACGTTCCCGCCGACCCGGGCCGTGATCCCGTCGGCGGCCAGGCCGGCCGGGTTCAGGTCGTTCCTGATCGCGTCGTAGGTGGTATGCCGCGCGGCGTCATCGGCCCCGGTGAGCTGGAGCACCGCGTAGGTGGAGTGGCGGTCGGTGCTGACCAGGCTGGGTGATCCGGTGGACCAGTACGTGGTCACCTTGGCCACGTCGGCGCGGGGCAGGCCGCCCAGCGCGCTGGTGACGGCCTGCCGGTAGGCCGGGTCGCTGACGGTCATGGTGGCGCTGCGGTACAGCACCACGACGTCGGCGTCGTTCCGGCCGAACACCTGGTCGGCTACGTTGGCCTCGTGCTGGCTCTGGCTGGCCGGCGGGGTGAAGTTGTCGCCGGACGACAGCTTGCCGAACACGCCGGTGCCCCATATCCCGGCGAAGACCACGAATAGGAGAGTGATGGCCAGCGTGAGCCGGCGCCTGCGCGACAGGGCCCGTCCCCATGCCTCGAACATAGCTGCCTCCCGAGCCATGTGCTTCTATTGATTACTCAAGTAAACGATGTAAACTGATTACGTCGCTAACTTCGCATACGGTGTTCACCCCTGTCAAGAGGATTAACATCGAAGGTGAGCTAGCATCGACGCACTGTTCAGGACCGGGTCCAGGAGGAAGCTGTGACACAGGCGGCAGAGGCCGGGATCGAGCCGGGCGCGGTGCACCCGCCGTCCCGGCGTGACCGGCTGCGCGCGGCGACCATGGAGGAGATCATCGCGACGGCGCGGCGGCTGCTGGTGGCTAGCGGCCCGGAGGCCGTCACGCTGCGGGCCATCGCCCGGGAGATGGGCATGACCGCGCCGGGCCTGTACCGGTACTTCGACAGCCGGGAGGAGCTGGTCAGGCACATCTGCGCCAGCATCTTCACCGAGCTGGGCACCGACATCCGCCGGGCCATCGAGGCCGCGGCCGCGCCTGCGGAGGCGGCCGATCCGATGGCCGCCAAGCTCACGGTCAAGATGGTCGCGGCCTGCCGCGAGTTCCGCCGCTGGGCGCTGAACCACCAGGCCGAGTTCGGCCTGCTGTTCGGCGTGCCGCTGCCCGGCCTGGACGACGGGCGCTACGACATCGCCGACGAGTGCGCCCTGGCCTTCGCGGGGACCTTCTTCGCGCTGTTCCTGGAACTGTGGAACGCGGTCCCGTTCCCGGTGCCCGAGGCCGCCGGCATCGACCCCGGCCTGCGCGACCAGCTCCAGCGCTACCGCGATGCGCTGGGCAGCGACCTCCCGCTCGGCGCGGTGCTGACGTTCCTGCGCTGCTGGACGGTGCTGTACGGCGGGGTGGCGATGGAGGTGTTCGGGCACATGAGGTTCGCGCTGGAGGATCCGGCGCCCATGTTCGAGCTCACGCTCGGCGAGCTGGCCGGCCTGGTCGGCTTGCGCTATCCCCTGCTCTAGGCCGGCGGATCGCGGCGAGCGCGGCGACGGCCAGGGCGCCGCCGGCCAGTACCTCCAGGTGCGCCCGGCCCGGCGCCTCCCGCTGGATCCGGCCGTGGAACCGGTTGACCGCGCGGGGGAACGGCGACCGGCCGAAGTACAGGTAAGCCGGCTTGTCGATGTCGGGTAGCGCCGCGCCGGTCATGCCCGCCACCACGGCCGGGCGCCGCTCGGCCGGCGACAGCGCCGCTATGGTGCCCATCGCGGCCAGGCTGATCAGCCCGTCGGGCACGGCCACCTGCAGGAACCGGCGCCTGCTGCCCCACTTGCCCCAGTGCGGCACCGCGTCGAGCGCGAAATGCGAGCCCACCGCGACCACGAAGGCCGGCCCGGGACGGCGGGCCAGGGCGCCGATCAGCGCCCCGGACAAGACATGGTTGGTCAGCAGCACTCGCCCTCGCCCTTCCCCTCACCCTGCCTCTCACGGTATGCGACCAGCACCGGATCACGGGCAGCGGATCGCGGCCAGACGGCGTACGCTGCGAGGCGTGAACCTTGACGCCGATCGCGTGGCCGAACTGGCCGCCCGGCCGCTCAGCGAACTGACCAGGCGCGATGTCGCGCTCTCGCTGCTCATGGTGCCGTCGGCCGACGCTCTGGCCTCGCTGCCCAGCATCAGGCGCGGGCTGCTCGCGGCGGGCAACCCGCTGTCCGCGGTGTTCTGGTCGTCGGCCGAGGCCGTCCTGCACAAGATCAACGACAACGACGCCACCGTCGGGGACGTCCGGACCTGGCTGGAGGCCACCGGTACCGAGCCGAACGGGATCATCGGCCTGCACGTCTGGGACGACCAGTCCGAGCGCAGCCAGCTGGCCGCGGAGATGCACACCCGGCTGGTCAGCCACCTGGAGGACCAGCTCGCCGCGGGCGAGATCGACCCCGACCTGCTGGTGGCGGCCGACCCGGCGGCCTGCCGGGCCTACATCGGCGTGCAGGAACGGTGGATGACCTCACCGCTGCCCGACGGCCGGGTGCCGATGGACGTCCTGCTCGACGAGAAGGACGAGGAGTTCCTGGCCGAATGGGACGCCGCCGACGCCGAGGCGCTGGCCGCGATCGGCGAGCTGCTCGACCAGGTCGGCGACCGGCCGCGGCCTCCGGCGGATCTCCAGGTGGCCGCGGCCCGGCTGCGCGAGTACGTCGCCCGGCCCGGCTGGCCCGGTGAGCTGCTGATCGAGTGCGGCGGGATGCGCGCGGCGGACCTGCCCGCCGACGACGCCGAGCTGTGGCTGCGGGTGGCCGCGGGCGTGGCGTCGCCGGAGGGACCGGCCGACTGGGCCGAGCGGCCCGCCCCCGGCCCGGACGAGGACGACCTGAGCGAGACCGACAGCGCGGTCGCCGCGATCTGCGCCATCGACCACTTCGACTGGCTGGCGGTGATCACCGCGCTGGCCGTCGGCGGGCCGGGTACCTCCGCGTCAGCGGCCGACCTGGCCGGGTACGTGCGGGACTACGATCCCGACGGCGGCGAGCCGGGCGAGGACGACGCGGACGACTACGACCTCGGTGACCTCGACGACGAGGCCGAGTTCGACGAGCTCGGCATGGAGGGGCTGTTCCTGCCGGTCACCTCGCTGTGGCAGGTCCTGGGGGCGATCGACGACGAGGACTGCCTGACCCCGCTGGGCTGGTGGGGCCTGCCGGAGGCCATGCGCCGCGTCTGGGCGTCGTCCGGCGGCGCCTAGGGTCAGCCGGGCTGCTCAAGGTCGGCGTCGGCCAGGCGGTGGTACGCGGGGGCCAGGATCTCGGCCAGGTCGGTCCCCCGGACCGGCACGAACGGCGGGGGGAACATGCGCAGCAGCAGGTCGGGCGCGGGCGGGTCGGCCGGGGCGGACAGGGCGCGCAGCCGGGCCGGGCTCAGCCCGGCCGCCCAGAAGCCGTCCGGGCCCAGCGGCGCGGCCTCCTCGGGCGGGGCCGCGGCCCGGGCTGGGGCCTGGAGACCGCGCAGCGCGGTGAGCAGGTCGTCGCGGGCCTTGCCGCGCCAGGCCAGCATGGCGAACGGGTCCCGGTCGAACTCCTCGGCCAGCACGTAGCAGACCGCGGCCAGGTGCTTGCACGGCACGCCCCAGTCCGGGCAGCTGCAGTGCATGTCCAGGTCGGTGGCCGACCGGGGGAACAGCGGCGTGCCGCACTCGGCGAACACGTCCTCGATCTCGTGCGGCATCTCCCCGGCCAGCAGCTTGGCCCGGAACAGCGCCTGGCCGGCCAGCCGCTCCTGGACCCGCCGCCACTGCGCGGTGGTGAGCGGGAGCACGCCGATGCGGACGTCGTAGGGCCGCGGTCGCGAACCCTGGACCCGGGCGGTGACCTTCCCGTGGGACAGCATGAAGTCGAGCACCTGCCCGGCCCGGGCGTAGCTGCGGCCCCGGGCCAGCCGGCTGGTCAGGCCGGACGACTCGAGCGCGCCGATGAACCGGCGGGACCACCACTGCTCGCCGATCGCGCCGCGCTTGCTCCGGGCCCGGATCCCGCCCTCGACCCGGATCGGCCTGGCCGGCGGCCAGTCCTCCCACGGCCGGCTCACTCGCTCACCGCCTCGGGCGAAAGGGTCAGCACGGACCGCAGGTCGGCCACGGACAGCTCGGTCAGCCAGCTCTCCCCGGTCCCCACCACGCGTTCGGCCAGGGCCTTCTTCTCCTCGATCATGGCGTCGATCCGCTCCTCCAGCGTGCCGACGCAGACGAACTTGCGCACCTGCACGTTCCGGCGCTGCCCGATACGGAACGCCCGGTCGGTGGCCTGATCCTCCACGGCCGGGTTCCACCACCGGTCGACGTGGATCACGTGGCTGGCCGCGGTCAGGTTGAGCCCGGTACCGCCGGCCTTGAGCGACAGCAGGAACAGCACGGGCTCATCCAGCGAGGCGAACGTCTCGACCAGCGCGTCGCGCTGCCGCTTCGGGGTGCCGCCGTGCAGGAACAGCACGGGGCAGCCGAGCCGTCCGGCCAGGTGCGGCTGCAGCATCCGGCCGAACTCCGCGTACTGCGTGAAGCACAGCGCCTTGTCGCCTTCGGCCACGATCTCGTCGCAGATCTCCTCCAGCCGGGCCAGCTTGCCGGACCGCCCGGGCAGCCGGGAGCCGTCACCGAGCAGGTGCGCGGGGTGGTTGCACACCTGCTTGAGCTTGGCCATGGTGGCCAGCACCAGGCCGCGGCGGCTGATGTCGTCGGTGGCCTCCTCGATCCGGCTGAGCATGTCGGCCACCGTGGCGGCGTACAGGCTGGCCTGCTCGGAGGTCAGGTTGCACCAGACCTTCATCTCCTGCTTGTCCGGCAGGTCGGAGATGATCGCCTTGTCGGTCTTCAGCCGGCGCAGCACGAACGGCCGGGTCAGCCGCTGCAGCGCGGCCGCGGCGTCGTCGGACCCGTTCCGCTCGATCGGCACGGAAAACCGCTCCCGGAACCGCTCGGACGGCCCGAGCAGGCCCGGGTTGGTGAACTCCATGATCGACCACAGGTCGGACAGCCGGTTCTCCACCGGGGTGCCGGTCAGCGCGATCCGCGTGGCGGCGGGCAGGGCGCGGACCGCCCGGGCCTGCTTGGTGGCGTGGTTCTTGATGTTCTGCGCCTCGTCGCAGACCACCCGGGCCCAGGTCACCGTGCCCAGCGCGGCCTGGTCCCTGGTGGCCACGCCGTAGCTGGTGATGACCAGGTCGGTGTCCGCCAGCGCGGCCGACAGGTCGTCCCCGTCCAGCCGGTCGGCGCCGTGATGCACATGGATCCGCAGCTCCGGGGTGAACCGGGCCGCCTCCCGCTGCCAGTTGCCGACCAGCGACATCGGGCAGACCAGCAGGGTCGGCCCGGAGCGGTCCGCCGCGATCAGCGACAGCAACTGGATCGTCTTGCCCAGGCCCATGTCGTCGGCCAGGATGCCGCCCAGGCCGAGGTCGCCCAGGAACGACAGCCAGGACAGCCCGCGCTCCTGGTAGGGCCGCAGCGTCCCGGCGAAGCCGGCGGGCGCGGTCATCGGCGCCAGCCGGCGGTCGGCCTGCCCGGACAGCAGGTCGCCCAGCCAGCCATCGGCGTCCACGCCGACCAGCGGGACAGCGTCCGCCTCGGCCGAACCCAGCCCGGCCAGCAGCGCGTCCCCGGCGGTCATCGTGCCGGCCTGCCGGCGCTCCAGGAACGTCAGCGCGGCCTTCAGGTGCCTCTCGTCCAGCTCGACCCACTGGCCGCGCAGCCGGACCAGCGGGACCTTGAGCCGGGCCAGCTCGGCCAGCTCGGCCGGGTCGATCACCTGATCGCCGACGGCCACGTCGTAGCGGAAGTCCACCAGGTCGCCCAGCCCGAACCGGGCCGCGGTGACCGGCGAGCCGGACGACGGGGTGCGGGACCGGGTGGTCAGCTTGAGCCCGAGCCGCGCCTTGCGCACCCAGTCGGGCAGCAGCACCCCGAACCCGGCCCCGGCCAGCAGCGGTCCGGTCTCCTTCAGGAACCGGAACGCGCCCGGCGTGTCCAGCTCCAGCTCGACCGGCGCGGGCTCGCGCAGGGCCTGCTCCAGCTCGCCGAACAGCCGGGCGGCGGCACCCAGCCCGGCCAGCAGCTCCTCGACGGGGTCACCGGCCGGGCCCCGCCCCGCCCAGGCGTCGGCCGCCGGGATCATCAGGCTCGGGTCTTCGGTGGACTGCAGCGCGAACTCCACCCGCCACGGATCGGCCTCAGGTTCGGGCTCGGCCGGCTCGACCAGCCGGAAGCAGGTCCGCACCGGCCCGGCCGGGATCCGCGCGCCGTCCAGCCAGGCGTCCAGCTCGTCGGCCAGCTGGGCCGCTTGCGCCTCCTCCCGCGGCGTCACCACGTCGAGGCGAGCATCGGTGCTGGTCAGTGCGGCCACGTACCGTTCGGCCAGAGGAATGCGAGCCGGCGTACGGCCGCGCCTGGCGGGCAGCAGGGAACCGGGCAGGCGGGCGCGCGCCGCGGCGTCGGCCAGGCAGTCCAGCGCGCCGGCCAGCAGCACGGCCGGCGGCTCGGCGGCCACCGCCCGGCACGACGGCGGCATGGCCGCGGCCAGGTCCTGCGCGCGCTGCACGTCGGCGCCGCCGAGCACCGGACGCCAGCGGGCCGCGAACCCCCCGCCCTCGTCGGCCAGCACCGGCAGGACCCGCCCGCGGGCGGCCAGGCTGTCGGCGAAGCGGGCCAGCGCGGCCAGGTAGGGCAGCGACGCGCCCGGCACGAACAACTCGCCCAGGTCCGCCCGGAGCAGGTCCAGCGCGGCGGCCGGGGCGATGGCCAGCACCGGCACCCGCCAGCTGGCCAGCCGGACCCGGCCGGGCCGGGACCGGTTCAGCTCGGGCGAGGCCAGCGGCCCGCCCCCGGCCGACGGGAGCTGCAGCACGAGCTCGTCGTTGACCGCCTTGCGGGCGGCCTCGCCGGCCGGCCCGGGCCGCGCGGCCAGCACATCGGCCAGCTCGGCGGCCTGGCAGGCGAACGGGTGCGGCGCCGGGGACGGTCCCCGGGCGGCCGGTACGGGCGGCAGGTCCGGGTCCTCGGCCCACAGGCAGAGCGCCTCGCGCGCCCACAACCCGTGTACGACCCGCATGGTCTGCACGGTAACAAGCGGGTAAGACAATACGGGCCTCAAAACGCGGGGACCGGCTACTTGGCCGGCGCGCTGTCGGATCGGACGCCGTCGGGCTGCTCGGCGTCGGGCTCGTCGCCGCCGGCGTCGGGACCAGGCTCCGGGGTGATCTTGCGGAACTGCTTGTTCATCGAACGGAGCAGGAAGACCAGGGCGACGCCGATCCCGGCCACGACCAGAAAGCCCAGGACGCCTGGCTCCACATTGCTGGCCGCAGAGGACGACGTGGCGGCAGCCGCAATAATGCCGAGAATCACCAAAACCTCCGGAGAAAGCCCCAGCCTTGAGGCAGGGGGCGAACCCGGTGCCCAGCGAGGGGTGGCTGGGGAACCGAAGAGCAGTACATACGGCGCGCCTCCCGGTATTTTACGGTTTTCAGTTCGATACTAGAGAAATGAGGATGGCGTACCGGTGCCGAGCATACCCCGACCAGGCACAACAGCAAATGCTGGCCCGTACCTTCGGGTGTGCGCGAATGGTGTGGAATCGGACCCTCGCCGCCCGGAACGCCCGCTGGCAGACCGAACGTAAGGGCATCAGCTACGCCCAAACCGATGCCGCGCTGACCTTGATGAAGAAGGATCCAGACCTGGCGTTCCTGTCCGCGGTCTCGTCGGTCCCGCTGCAGCAGACCCTGCGGCACCAGCAGGCGGCCTTCCAGGCGTTCTTCGCCAAGCGGGCCAAGTACCCCCGATTTAAGTCGCGACGCGGCCGCCAGGCCGCGCACTACACCCGCAGCGCGTTCTCCATGCGCGACGGGGTGCTGAGGCTGGCAAAGACGACAGCGCCCCTCCCGTTCGTGTGGTCATGGCCGAACGTGGACGTGACCGTGCTCGACCCGGCTACCGTAATCGTCTGCCGCGAGCCAGATGGCCGCTGGTACGTCACGTTCACCATCGACGCAGCTTCCCCCGAGCCGCTGCAGCAGGCAGGGAACGCCGTCGGCGTCGATCTGGGCGTCACGGACTTCGCCGTGACGTCGGACGGGGAAAGGACTGCCAACCCCCGCTGCCTGGAGCGTAAGGCCAGGAACCTATCCCGCCACCAGCGGCGAATGGCTCGTTGCCAGAAAGGATCGGCGAACCGGGCCAAGGCCGCGACCAGGGTCGCCCGCGCCCACCGCAAGGTCCGCTGCGCGCGGCGGGATTTCTTGCACCGCGCTAGCACTCAGCTTGTCCGCAGCGCGGACACGATAGTTATCGAGGACCTGCAGGTGGCTGGTATGGTGCGCAACCGGCATCTAGCCCGCGCCATCTCAGACTGCGGCTGGGGTGAGTTCCGCCGCCAGCTCAAGTATAAGTGCCAGCGATACGGCCGTCGGCTAGTCATAATCGATCGCTGGTATCCCTCCAGCAAGACCTGTTCAGCCTGCGGACACCTGCTTGCCGAGCTGAGCCTGTCCACCAGGCGCTGGACATGTCCATCCTGCCGCACCCGGCACGACCGGGATTTCAACGCGGCCAAGAATATCCTGGCGGCAGGTCTTGCCGTGACTGCCTGCGGAGCTGGCGTAAGAC
>Ga0335074_10010136_pt1 | contig 13166 bp, 11 predicted proteins | sample Lox_Sample_23_FD_206715 | JGI IMG/M metagenome (GOLD analysis project Ga0335074, IMG submission 206715) | Soil microbial communities from Loxahatchee National Wildlife Refuge, Florida, United States - Lox_Sample_2.3 | ecosystem: Environmental > Terrestrial > Soil > Wetlands | place: USA...
GAGCTATGTCGGCTCCTGGGGCGGAAAGCTCGTCGTCCCGATCCCTGAGCTCGAAATCCTTTCTGTGGGGGTGTGAATCATGAAGGTCGTACTTTTCTGCGGTGGTCTCGGGATGCGGATGCGCGACGGGGTCACCAACGCTCCGAAGCCGATGGCGATGATCGGAGACCGTCCGCTGATGTGGCACGTCATGCGCTATTACGCGCATTTCGGCCACACCGATTTCGTGCTCTGCCTAGGGTACGGCGCTTCGTATGTGAAGGACTTCTTCCTGAGCTACGATGAGACCAGGTCGAATGATTTCGTCATGGAAGGCGGAGCCCGCGAGGTGAAGCTGTTCCGGACCGACATCTCCGACTGGCGGATCACCTTCGTCGACACCGGCCTGAACTCGGCCATCGGGGAGCGGCTCCGGCGGGTCCGCCGGTTCGTCGACGGCGAGCCGATGTTCCTGGCCAACTACGCGGACGTCTTCACCGACGCGTCACTGCCGGACATGGTCCAGCGGTTCGAGGCGAGCGGCGCGGTGGCCTCCCTGCTCGCGGTGCCGCCCCAGTCCTCTCACCACGTGGTCGATGTCGGGGAGGACGGCCTGATCACCCAGGTCACCCCGGTACGGGATCTGCGCCAGTGGGAGAATGGCGGCTACTTCGTCCTCCGCCCCGAAATCTTCGATTACCTCAACGAGGGCGAGGACCTGGTAGAGGACGCGCTCCCCCGGCTGATCGCGCAGCGCCGGGTTCTGGCTTACCCGCATAAGGGCTACTGGTCACCCGCCGACACGGTCAAAGAGCGGGCCCAGCTCGAGGAGATGTACCACCGGGGGCGCTGCCCCTGGATGATCTGGGATCCGGAGCGCTCGGGTGCGAACAAGTCGGCCGCTTCCGCGGTCGGCGGGCCTGAGTGACGGCGGTCCATCATGCTGTCACTGCCCCTGGAGGCGCCGCCCGGCGAGCCGCTCTCCGTACTAGTCATCGGCGCGCACCCCGATGACATCGAGATAGGCGCGGGCGGCCTGCTCCTCGGCCTGGCCGGGACCAGGCTCCAGGCCCGCTACGTTGTGCTGACCGGAACCGCCGAACGCCACCGGGAGGCGCGTCAGGCGGCCCGCTCGTTCCTGCCCGACGCGGATCTCACTATCAACCTGTTCGATCTGCCCGAAGGCCGGTTGCCTGCGGTCTGGGATCGCGCGAAGGACGTCCTGGAGGAGGTGGCCGGATCGTGCACGCCCCACCTCATCCTCGCGCCGTCCGCGAGCGACGCGCATCAGGATCATCGGGTCATTGGCGAGATCGTGCCCACCGTGTTCCGCGATCAGCTCTGCCTCGCCTACGAGATCCCTAAGTGGGACGGGGACATCGGCCGACCTTCGATGTACGTTCCGCTCGAGACCCACGTCATGCAGCTCAAGGTGGAACTGCTGCACAAATGCTTTCCCTCGCAGCGGAGCCGTGACTGGTGGGACGACGAAGTTTTCCTCGGCCTGGCGCGATTGCGCGGCATGGAATGCCGCGCGCGCTACGCCGAGGCGTTCACCTGTACCAAGTCAGTGATCGTGCCCGCGGCGTTGGCGCGGGGCAACGCGCAGGAGAAGGATCTATTGTGAACGTCGTTATCGACCCGAACGTGCCCAATGACGAGCTGCGGCAGACGCTGTACGCCGGGCATCTGGTCATCCTGACTCGCTTGCAGTCGTTGCGGGAGTTCGTCGAGTACACCCGCGAGGAACTTACCGAGCTGTTCCAGCCGCATGACCCGGAACATGTGCACGAGCACATCGAGCCGGCGGAGATGGCGAAGATCCTCAGCGCCTGGAAGCCCCGCTATATCCACTCGGAGAAGTCCAAGAAGCTTGTCCGCGCGGTAGTCGAGGAGGCGGGCTTTTCAGTCGAGGAGACCCACTACGACCTGCCGAAGCCGCGGACGTCCTTCCCGCTCGGGCATCTCAACACCGGGGTGGCCTTCGCCTTCCCGTGGCATCGCGACACCTGGTACAGCGCGCCCGCCCAGCAGATCAATTGGTGGCTGCCCATCTTCCCGGTGCGCGACGACAACGCTATGAGCTTTGACCTGGCCAGCTTCGACCGGGCGGTGCCGAATACCTCCGATGGCTTCGACTACTACCAGAACAACGCCAGTCGGCTGACCACGGCGACCGGGGTGACCCGCGAGGTGCAGTCCCGTCCGGGCGCGATCGACCACAAGCCCGATCAGGAACTGGTCATATTGCCCGCCCCCGGTGAGGTCCTGCTGTTCTCGGGCAACCAGTTGCACGCCTCGACCCCGAACACCTCCGGGCGGGCCCGGTTCAGCGTGGACTTCCGCATCGTCAACGTGCCGGACCTGCTGGCGGGGCGCGGGGCAGCGCTGGTGGACGCGAACTGCACGGGCACCGCGATCCGCGACTTCGTCAACGTCGCCGACGAAAGCAGGTTCGACGAGGACACCGTGGTGAAGCTGTTCGGCGCGCCGCCGCCCGGCGCGATGCTCGTGTTCGGCAGCCCGGAAACACAGGACTTACGGTGATCGTGGGCGCGCTAGTGGCGGGCGCCTGAAGGAAGTTCGTCATCCGGTTGCGCAGCCGCGGGCTCACTGCCGGGGAAGAGCCGCGCAGACAGCACAGCGAACTGCTCGTCTAGGCTCTGCCGGTTGGCCGCGTTGCGCGTCGCCAGATGCTCCCGGAGCGCGGCTTGCTGGTTTTCTATCTCCTTGAACAGCCTGATCAGCCGGTCTACGTCTGGCGAGTCGGCGGGCTCGACGAAATCGGCCAGCCCCATGCTCTCCATCAACGCGGCGAATTTGGGTGAGTAACCCATTGAGATGGTGGGCTTGCACAGCTTCAGCGCACATATCACGTTATGATAGCGCGTCGCCACGACGATTCCGCAGGGCGCCGTCACCTGCATGAGTTCCGCATACGTCGCGGGCTGCGCCACCGTAATTGACGACTCGGCCAAGTCGGGCAACTGCCGATGCACGTCGGCCACGATCTGATCGGCGATGACGCCGTCAAACTTGGCATCCCCCCCGAACAAGAGGACGCGGTGACCGCTGTCAACAAGCCACCGGATGAAGCTGGTCATGCTCTGGGTGTAAATGGAGTGAATCTGGTCCGCCTGCTTGCGATCATCGTTTCCGCCGTGATATGCCATCACGCCCACACCAACGACCTGCGGGTCGCCCGGGGTGTAGGGCGGCGTGGGGACGCCGAAGGCCAGGTCCGGGTAGACGCGGTCCGCGGCGGTGTCGATGCCCCGTTTGCGCATCCTTTCCCGGGAGAAACTATCCCGGTAAGACCGGTAGTAGGCCAGTCGCGCGGTCGAGTTGGACAGCCACCGGGTGACCCGCTTGTTGATCTCGTCGGCGCCCACGCTGACCAGCGCTACCTTGGTCCGGAAGACCTTCCCGGACAGGCTGAGCACGAACAATGAGTACGGGTAGCTCCAAGCGCGCTGTGGCAACGTCGTCTCCAGCGCGCCCGCGCCGGGCACGATCACCGCATCGTGCCGACGGACCCACTGGGCCGTCCGGAATGTGTCTACGCCCTTGCCGAGAATCTTGAGCAGTACCCGCGGCATGGCCGTCTTCCGCTGCTCGAATTTCTGGTACCAGAAGATCGGCACCCCGTCGATGCCGTACCGGGTCCGGACCGGTTCCGGCCCTCCGCACATGGCATCCACGATAACCTCGGGATGGGCGGTCCGCAGGTATGCGAGCACCGCCTCCGTAGAGGCGTCGTTACCGGAATTGCCCGAACCTATCAGGCCGAAGAGCCCGACTCGGAGGCTCACCGCCGGCTACCGGTCACGCCATGGGCGCCATGGCCCCCAACCAGGATCCACATCATTTGCCCCCCGACTTCTAGGACGTACTGGACTGGCCCACTAGCGTACATTCGGAACAGGAGATGCCGGATGCTGCGGCCCTGATACATCGGCCTCGACGCGAGGAAAACGCGCTGTCCCCGCTCGGGGAGTATCAAAGCGCCCCGCGGGTTGCTCTCGTAACGGAGGGAAAAGGAGCCGAGCGGAGGCTGGATGAGCGGGCAGGCGCTGGACCTCAGGCGGTCCGCGCAGATCGTGTGGCGGCTGAGGGGGCTCGTCGCTGCGTTTATAGTGCTGGGCTTCCTCGGTGGTGCCGTATACACTGCGGTGCACCCGGCGGTCTACCAGAGCCGCGCCCTGGTCGCGATCTCGCCGTCGGTCTCGATCACCAGCCAGGCGGCGGTGGTGACCAGCCCGTCGGTTCTCGGTCCGGCGCTCAATGGCGTTGACCGCGGCGTGCCGCTGACCATTCTGCGCAACCGGGTCTTCGTCCTGCGGGTGGCCACCGGGCTTATGGCGGTCGTGGCCGAAGCCAATAGTCCCGGCCAGGCAATCGGCACCGCCAACGTCGTCGCCCGTAGCTACGTCGCCTACGCCACGGCTGGCGATGACCCGACGACCGGCCCAGTGCCCGTGCAGCTGTTCGTACCCGCGACGAGCGCCCCAGGTACCGCGCTTCCCTGGCGGCTTTTCTACGCGGCGGGCACAGGCGTGCTGGTCGGCGCGGTGATCGGGGTGATCATCGCCCTGGCCGTCGGCCGCGGCAACCGGTGGCTGCGTGAGCGTGACGAGATTGCCGACTCTATCGGGGTACCGGTCATGGCTTCGGTGCGTGTCAGCCATCCCGCCAATCCGGCGGGCTGGACCAAGCTCCTCGACGCGTACGAGCCCGACGCCGCCGACGCATGGCGGCTGCGAAAGGTACTGCGCGAACTCGGTCACGCCGACCCCGCTCCGGGCCAGGGTGCCTCGGTCGCGGTGCTGTCACTGGCTGACGACCGCAAGGCGCTCGCCCTCGGCCCCCAGCTGGCGGCCTTCGCCGCCAAGCAGGGCATTCCCGCCACCCTGATGCTTGACTCCCAGCCAGAAGCCAAGGTCACGGCGGCGCTGCACGCCGCGTGCGCTGCGGCTACGGGCTCACCTGGGCCGGGACGGCCGAGTGTCGCCGTGATCAATCCCGACGAGGGTGCGCTGCCGGTCGACGGGCTGGTCATCGTCGCCGCCGTCGTTGACGGCCAGACACCCCGGGTCGCGGCCACCACACGCGCCACCACAACGGTGCTGGGCGTCACGTCGGGCGCGGTCACCGCCCAGCAGCTCACTCGGGTCGCCGCCAGCGCCGCTGGCGACGGCCGTGAAATTATGGGGATCCTCGTGGCGGACCCAGACCCCGGCGACCCGACGACCGGTCGTGTTCCCCAGCTGGCCCGGCTCGGGCAGCGAAGGATGCCGATCCGTATGACCACGGCAGTGACGGAGAGCATACAGTGATAGACAAGGACCGGGAGGTCATGTTCTCCCCGAACGGGGACGGCGGCATCCCCGGGCCGCTCGGGGCGTTCGATGATTTCAACCCGGTCGACGACCGGCTTGGACCCCCATCCACCGCCCTGGTGAGCCTGGGGTTTATCCGCGGTGCCCTACGCCGCACGATGGTGTTCTGGTGCGCGCTGGCCGTGGTGGGAATGGTGATCGGCGTCGGAGTTTACAAGGCGCGTCCGCCGGCCGCCAAGGCGTCCACCACGGTGCTGATCACCTACGCCCCGGACGAAAACCCGACCAGCGCGGTGCTCGATAACCAGGCCATCGCGGAGAGCCGGACGGTTGCCGAGATGGCCATAGCCAAGCTGGACGTGCACCAGAGCGTCGGTAGCTTTGTCGCGGCTACCACTGTGTCGGTAGTCACGGATCGTGTCCTGCAGATCACCGTGAGCGCCGAGACAGGCGCCGAGGCGGTCAGCCGGGCTAACGCCGTGGCGGCTTCGTTCATCGCGCTCCGGGCCAGCCAGATCCAGACCGATCAGAAGCTCCTGCTGGAGATGCTGCAGAACCAGGTCAACCAGGCGCAGCAGACGGTATCCGCGATCGACAGACAGATCAGCAAGACCTCTGCGGAGTTGCCGACCACCGAGCAGGCCACGAAGCTGAGGGGCCTCCACGCGCAGCTCACCCAGGCGCAGACCCAACTCGGCGTTGACGAGCAGACTCTGGAGGGGACCAAGGTCAACACGAATACGCTGTCCGCCGAGTCCGGCAGCACCATCCTCGACCCCGCTATGTCCCAGGCTCACTCCAAGGTCAAGTACCTGGCCATATACGCGCTCCTCGGGCTGATCCTGGGCCTGGCCGTGGGCATGGGAATAGTCGTGGTGCGGACGATCCTGTCCGACCGGCTGCGGCGGCGCGATGACATTAGCAGGGCCATGGGCGTCCCGGTCAAGCTCAGCGTGGGGCCCGTACCGCTGAGCCGGTGGCGGCCGGGCCGCCGCGGGCTGGCTGCCGCGCGCCACCGTGCAGTCCGCCGGATCACCGGGTACCTGCGCGCCGTGGTGCCGCAGGCCCGCACTGGCACCGCTGCCCTCGCGGTCGTCCCCATAGACGATGCTCAGGTCGCGGCCCTGTCCCTGGTGTCCCTGGCTGTGTCCTGCGCCCGGGACGGACGGACGGTCGTGGTCGCTGACCTGGCCGAAGGCACGCCCGTAGCAGCCCTGCTGCACGCCCGCAGCCCGGGTGTCCGCATCGCCATGGTAGACGGCGCGCAACTGACCCTGGCCGTCCCTGATCGCGACGACCTGGCGCCGGCCGGCCCGATCGGCCCGGTCTCGGCTGGCGCTCAGCGCTCGGAGTTCACCGCCGCGGTTCAGGAGGCCATCGCCGCCGCGGACCTGCTGCTCACGCTGGTGACCCTCGATCCCTCGGTCGGCGCCGAATATGTGGCGAGCTGGGCCACTAGCACCGTCGCGGTGGTCACCGCCGGGCGGTCGTCCTGGGCCAAGATCCACGCGGTAGGCGAGATGTCGCGGTTGGCCGGCCTCTCGATGACTTCTGCGGTGCTGGTCGGCGCGGACCGGAACGACGAGAGCGTGGGCGTGACTGACCGGGAACGAGCCCACACGAGCCTGGCTGACCTGGGCTAGGGCGAGGAATGCGCGGGCGATGACCACCTCGGTTCTTTCCTTTCAGGGCCGCCGGGCCGCTCGGCTGGCGCGCCCGGCGGAGGCCGGCGACCGCACGATCCGGCTCCGGGTCGGCCTCGCCTGGGGCCTGGTTTTCCTCAACGTCCTGACGTTCTACAAGGGCACCTGGAACGGGTTGCCGTTGATCGTCCCGATCCCGTCGAAGATCGGCCAGCTCCTGACGCAGGGCTCGCTGCCCGCCGCGCTGTTCCTGGCCTGGTCGGTGAACCGGCGGATGCTCATCCGCCCGAACGTCTTCCTAAGCCTGCTGACCTTGCTGCTCATCGAGGCGCTCGTCGCGGCCATCAACCCGAACGGGCACATCATCGGGACCCTGTACCGGACCTTCCGACTCGGCGAGTTCGTGGCCGTCCTATGGCTGCTGACGCCGTTCTGGGACCGGCGCGATCTGCTCCTCGTCAGGTGCCACCTGAAGTCGCTCGGGGTCGTGCTGGCCTCGGTGCTGCTCGGCCTGATGATCTCCCCGCACCGGGCCCTGGCCGAGGGCCGGCTCTCCGGTGAGTTCTGGCCGATCACCCCAGTGCAGGTGGCGGACTACTCGGCGGTCGCGCTCGGGCTCGTGGTCGTGCTCTGGTTCTGCGGCGAGCTGTCCGAGCGCCGCGCCCTGCTCTTCTCGGGCGTGCTCGGTATCATGCTTCTGCTGACGCACAGCAGGACCGAGGTGATCGCGCTGATGGCGGGCCTGTTGGTGGCCGGCCTGAGCATGTTCGCGGTCCGGGTCCGGGTCCGGCGACTGTTCGTCAGCGTGGCCCTCACGGTCTCAGTCGCGGTCATCGCTTTTTCTAGTGTGCTGACGGCCTGGCTGGCCCGCGGCGAGAACTCCACGGAGCTGTCGAACCTGACCGGCCGGACGGACGTCTGGACTGTGGTGCTCAACGACCCGCGTGACATCTGGCAGATGATGTTCGGCTACGGCCTGTCTAACAAGGGTTCCAACGGGCTACCCATCGACAGCAGCTGGATCGCCGGCTACTACGACCTGGGCTTGGTCGGGGTGGCCATCATCGCCGCGTTCCTGCTGTTTGTCCTGGTGAACGCCTTCTTCCAGCCGAGCGGGGTACGTCGGGCTCTGGCCTTGTTCCTGGTGACCTACCTCATGGTCATGTCCTACACCGAGACCGGCCTCAGCGACGCCTCGATGTATCTGCTCGAGCTGGCTCTGGCCGCGTCGCTGCTCGTACCGCCTGCCCCGGAAGGAGCCTGGTATGCGGGTGCTGCTCGTCCATAGCCGGTATCGCTCAGCCACCCCGAGCGGCGAGAACCGGGTCGTCGACCAGGAGAGCGAAGAGCTCGCACGTGCCGGGCACGAGGTCAGGCGGTTCGAGAAGGACAGCGACGAGATCGAGCACTGGTCCGCTGCGCAGAAGGCGCTGTTGCCCGCCCGGGTGGTCTGGAGCCGTGAGTCCCATCGCGAGCTGGCCGCGGCACTGCGCGGATACCGCCCCGACATTGTCCACGTGCATAACACGTTCCCGCTGGTCAGCGCCGCTGTGCTGTACGCCTGCCGGGACGCATCGGTGCCGGTGGTGGCTACCATCCACAACTACCGGCTGGTGTGCGCAAGTGGCGACCTCATGCGCCAGGGCGAGGTCTGCCACGACTGCATACACAAGCTGCCGGTCCGGGGGGCTGTGCACGGGTGTTACCGGGGATCGCGGGCCGCAACCGTCCCGCTGGTGGTGGCCAACGTCGCGCACCGCAAGGCGTGGCGGTCGCTGGTCTCGGCCTACGTGTTCATCTCTGCAGCCCAGCGGGACCTGCACCGGGCCCTCAATCTGCCGCCCAGCCGGGTATTCGTCCGACACAACATGATTCCCTACCGGGACATCCAGCCGAGGCCGCGCGATCAGGTGGTGGCTTACATCGGCCGGCTCGAACAAAGCAAGGGCGTGCGGCTGCTGATGACGGCCTGGGACCGTTACCTCGGCTCCTCGCGCGACCCAGGCCTGCGCTTGGTCATCGCTGGGGCTGGCTCGCTCGACCGCGAGGTGGCCGCCTGGGCCTCCGCGCATACCTCGGTCGAGATGCTCGGATTCATCCCGCCCGGACAGGTCCGCGAGCTGACCGCACGTGCGCGCGCGGTTCTGGTGCCTTCGGTCTGGGAGGAGCCGTTCGGCCTGATGGTCATCGAGGCCATGGCCGCAGGCACGCCCGCGATCGCCGCGGGCCACGGCTCGTTTACCGAGCTGGTCACGCCGGGAGCTGACGGAGTACTGTTTCAGCCGGGCGACCCGGACGCGCTTGCCGACGCCGTGGCCGACGTCGCAGCCCACCCGGAGAAGTACGAGAGCTACGGGCGCCGAGCCCGCGAGAGCTACGAGCAGAGGTTCAATCCGGACCACAGCCTCAAGCACCTGCTTGAGATCTACAGCTTTGCGATGACGTACCCGGTGTGGGGACAGGCCGCCGTGAAGCAGACGCCAGACCACATGTCCTAAGGAGGACTGCAGCCATGCAATCGAACCTGCGGCGTCGCCTCGCCGCGTCGCCGGTCGGCCGGGGTGCCGCGCTGCCGAAGCGGACGATGGCGGTGGCGCGGTATGACGCCCGTCTCATCGGCCGGTCGATCGACTGGCTGGTTCACGGCCGTGAGACCCACAACTTCACCTACGACCTGGAGGAGCGCAACCTGGACCAGATGTGCTGGTTCGTGTCCGCGGTCACCGGCACCGAGGTCGGACAGGTGCGAGCCTGGACGCAGGAACTAGATAAAGACGAGGACCTGGTCAGCGAGCTGACCAGACGGCTGTCCACCATCTCCTCCCGCAGCATCAACGCCACCGAACCGCACTGGGGCCGCCGGTCCGGATGGTACGCCCTCGTCCGCGCGACCGAGCCGGACCACGTGGTAGAAACCGGCACACACCTCGGCCTCGGCTCCTGCGTCATCGCCGCCGCCCTGCTGCGGAACGGGCACGGCCGCCTGACCACGATCGACGTCGACGCCGACAGCGGGCACCTCATCACAGAGCCGTGGGCCGAGGTCATCGACCGCCGCACCGGGAGCTCGGTCGACGAGCTCGGCTCATTGCGCGACGTCGGCATGTTCCTGCATGACAGCCTGCACACCTACGACTACGAGACCAGCGAACTCGCTGCTGTCGAGCCGAACCTGCGGCCCGGCGCCATTGTCATGTCTGACAACGCCCATGACTCATCCGCCCTCTCTGACTGGGCGGAACGGACCGGACGCCGTTACTTGTTCTTCAAGGAGCAACCGCGCCGCCACTGGTGGCCCGGAGACGGCATCGGAGTGGCCTGGGGAAAATGAGGCCCTTATCCCTATATAGTTGGTCACTCGATTCGGAGGGACACAATGCGGCACCAAATTGCGGAAGTCCACGGTTCCGTGGAAGCCTTTGCGCAATGACTGCTATGCCCAGGCTCACCATCGGGCTTCCGGTCTATAACGGCGAGAGGTATCTCGCCGAGGCGATCGATGCCCTGCTTGGCCAGAGCTACCAGGATTACGAGCTGATCATTTCGGACAATGCGTCCACCGACGGAACCCCGGAGATCTGCCAGCGCTACGTGCGGCAAGACGCCCGGGTCCGCTACATCCGCCAGCCAAAGAACATCGGGCTCGCCCCCAACCACAATGTCGTGGTCGAGCAGGCCCGGGGGGAGCTGTTCAAATGGGCGGCCAATGACGACCTGTACGCCCGCGAGCTGATCGACCGCTGCGTCGACGCGCTCGACGAGCACCCGGACGTCGTACTGGCACACTGCTGGACGGCGCGGATCGATGGCTCAGGTACGGTGACCCGAGCATACGAATACCCGCTGAACACCTCCTCGCGACGGGCCCCGGAGCGGTTCCGCAGCCTGCTGTTCGATAGCGGCGGCGACGACGACTACGGCGTGATCAGGACCGAGGTTCTGCGCCGTACGGCGATGAAGGAAAGCTACCACCACGCGGACCACACCATCATCGCCGAGTTGGCCCTGTACGGCCGGTTCTACCAGGTCCCGGATTGGCTTTACTTCCGGCGGGACCATCCTGAGCGCGCCGAGCGGTCACACCCGACGGTGCGGAGACGGTGCGCCAACATGGATCCGCGCCGGGCCGACCGGCTACGGCATCCGCTGGTCCGGCTGTACGGCGAGTACATCTGGGCCTACGTCAGGGCCATCTGGCGTGCGCCGCTGTCGGCTGCGGACAAGCGGGAGTGCTATAGGTACCTGGCCCAGTGGTTCGCCAGCCGAGCCCGCCAAGGCCCTTCAGCCGGCGAGGCTCCGCTCCCGCCGCACCTGGAGGGTTCGCTTGAGTCCATCGTGGCCCGCTCCGAGGGGCAGCCGGATCGGTAGGGCGGCTGCGGGCCGTCGGGCTCAACAGACTGGCGCGGACGGCCTGCCCGCATCGGGTTAGTTCTTGCGGTGTATTGGCTGGTCTCGGGCTGTTTGCAGGCTTAGTCATCAGACTTGAGGATGAGCCGGGAAGGCTAGGTTTCATCCTTCGGTTGGTCGCACAGGGCAGCCGCAGCAGCATAGCGTAACACCGTCCCAGTCTCCCTAACGTGGCTCTCCACAGGAGGAGATTGCGAGCTCAACCCCAGCCGTCCCTCAGACTGTGGATGTATCACAGCAGGGGCACCGCGGGTCGTATGTCCAGGATGGCGATCGGGCCTCCTATACAGTGGACCTCGGAGATCAACGTGCCGGGCTGCTTTAAGCCTGGCAGAAGGTTACGACAACTTAGCACTGGCCCCGCATGCGGAAGGCCGGGAGGTGAAGTTTCGGTGACTTTTCTCCGTCATGCTAGAACGCGCACTCGCGCGATGACCGTCGCGCCTAGGGTCGGTCTTGTCGGGCTCTTGGGCCAGGGCAATCTCGGCAACGATGGCTCGCTGGAGGCCGTGCTGGCCTACCTCGGCGCAGAACACCCCGACGCGATCTGGGACTTCCTGTGCACGGGAACAAACCAAATGATGGCACGATATGGCGTTCCCGCAACTCGCCTTCGCTGGTTCAGCACGGAAACCCAGGGAGTGCCGAGCATGACCGCGCTCGCTGCGAAGAGCTTGAAGGTCCCGCTGGGGATGGCTATCGACGCGTTTCGCATAGGCACCTGGGTTCACCGTCACGATGTCGTGATAGTGCCCGGCATGGGAGTGCTCGAGGCGGCCCTTCCGCTGCGGCCATGGCATACCCCATATTCAATGTTCCTTGTCTCTGCATTCGGTAGGCTGTTCGGAACGAAGGTCGCGCTGGTGAGCGTTGGTGCAAATGATATTCGCCAGCCGCTTGCGCGACGCCTGGTCACAGCAGCTGCCCGGCTCGCATATTACCGATCCTACCGGGACACTTTCTCAAGAGACGCTATGCGGCGAATGGGCCTCAATACCTCAAAAGATGCCGTCTACCCCGACCTTGCATTCTCCCTTCCGACACCTCGCGACGTCCCAGTTATTGCCGGAATGGTCGGAGTCGGCGTTATGGACTATCACGGCAGCAATGACGATCGTCAGCAGGCGGATCAGCTTCATGCTTCTTACGTTGAGGCGATGAAGAGCTTCGTCCAGTGGCTGGTGGATAACGGCCATTCAGTTCGGCTCTTCACTACCGACGTGCATGACGAACCGATCATGCGCGAGGTCATCACTGACCTGCGTACGCACCGACCCGAACTCGCCTCCTCTCAGATTGTCGCCGAGCCCGTGACCTCCATCGATAATCTGATGCAGCAGATAGCGTCGGTCAACACCGTGGTTGCATCGCGTTTCCATAACGTGGTGTGTGCGTTGATGCTGGCGAAGCCCACCATATCGGTTGGGTACGCGACGAAGTTCGATGTGCTCATGGAAGAGGCAGGCCTGGCTGAGTTCTGTCAATCCGCACACTCGGTGGATGCTGATCGTCTTATCGAGCAGTTCACGGAACTTGAAAGCCGGTCAGCTCAGCTACGAAAAATGATCACGGAGCGTATGGCAGCAAAGGCACAGCTGCTAGACCGGCAATTCGCGACACTTTCCGTGTTGCTCTTCCGGTCAGCCAAGCTGGAGGAGGTCGTGACCGCACTCTAACGTGCCCGGCGAGCTTTTCAGGAGAAGTTTTGCACAACGCGGCGGATGACGAAGGCTTCGGTTCTGCGGACACCACCGGTGGCACGCTGTATAAGAAGGATTTTTGGAGTAAGGAGAATCTG
>Ga0335074_10010137_pt1 | contig 13165 bp, 15 predicted proteins | sample Lox_Sample_23_FD_206715 | JGI IMG/M metagenome (GOLD analysis project Ga0335074, IMG submission 206715) | Soil microbial communities from Loxahatchee National Wildlife Refuge, Florida, United States - Lox_Sample_2.3 | ecosystem: Environmental > Terrestrial > Soil > Wetlands | place: USA...
GGCCTGCGGACAATTCAGAATCGAGACGCGAAACTTATTCTTGGTTAGGTTAGACGTCCAACCGTAGATTTCGTCAAGCGATTTCTTGAGGGACACTGATCCGAGGCGGATGTCTGGAGCAGAAAGCAGATCGCTGCTAAAATGAAACAGCAACTTCCCTGTATACCCGCGCAGTGGGGCTATAGCTCAGCTGGGAGAGCGCATCGTTCGCAACGATGAGGTCGTCGGTTCGATCCCGACTAGCTCCACCAAATAAATCCCAATAAAAATAGTGGTCCACGATGGGTACACAATAAAATGTACCCAAATCGTACCCAAGTGGGTACAATGATTCCCATCACCCGAAGGGGAATCGGCATCCATGCTTTTCGTTTATTCCCGCCACACTTCCGATTGCGCTCACAAGGATGAGCTCAAGTACCGGCGCTGCCGGTGCCCGAAATGGATTGATGGCTACGTCGACGGAGAACGGGTCCGGCAGTCCGCCAAGACTCGAAGCTGGGAACAAGCCGAACGCAAAGCACGTTTATTGGAGGATGCTTCCGATCCCGCGAAGCCGCCCCAGCCGAAAGTGACGACCATCGTCGATGCCGTCGACGTTTTCATGGCTGACGAGAAGGGCCGCAGTCTTTCCAAAGAGACGACCAAACAATCGAAGACCCTTTTTGAAAAGCAGCTTCTTCCCTGGGCGAAGCACCGCGGTCTAAATCGCTTGCGCGACCTAACATCGGCGGAGTTGGTCAATTTTCGTGCTACCTGGAAGAACAACGGCTTAACGGCGAACCGCAAGCTTTCGCGTCTGGTGGGGTTCTTCGCGTTCTGTATTCAAAATGGGTGGCTCCACGAGAACCCCGCGATGAAAGTGAAGCGCTCGGCACCGACTTCACTTCCGACAGGTTGGTTTCCGAAGACCGAATTCCAGCGAATCGTTGACGCGACCTATGCGTATGGTGAGTGGCGCGGAGGCCGCGATTTTCATTTCCGCGCGGATCGTCTTCGCGCTTTAGTGTTGCTAATGCGGTGGTCGGGACTGTCCATTCAAGATGCGGTGACGCTCGAACGCGAGCGTTTGAGCGAAGACGGTAAGATATTTTTGTATCGTGCGAAGACGGGGGTTCCTGTCAACGTTCCCATTCCGCCGGACGTTGCCGACATTTTGCGCGCCCTTCCGAGCGAAAACAAACGATACTTTTTTTGGTCTGGAAACGGGGACCCCCAGACCGCTTGCAAAGGCTGGCGCCGTTCGCTTACGCGTCTGTTTGAAATCGCAAAGATTCGCAGGCCAGACGGAAGTCCAAAACGATGCCACGCTCACATGTTCCGCGATACATTCGCGGTCGAACTGCTGAACAGGGGAGTGCCGATCGACCGTGTGTCCCTGCTGCTGGGGCATAGCAGTGTCAAAGTGACGGAGAGGCACTACGCGCCGTTCGTGAAAGAACGTCAGCAGCAGTTGGAAGTTTATGCCCGTCTTGCATGGGATGATTCAGCGGTGGATACGGCGAATCTGCAGAGTGTTCCTCCGAGCGGATCAAAGCCTGCCCCGGCCCAAGTCAACTGAGCCCTAACCAAGTGACACCGATTTTGTGCGGAGGTATAACCGCACGGAATAGTGCGTGACCAAAAAGTTATTGGACATTCGCACCGACATGAATCAAAGTAGTTAACATTTGCAATGGCGCTGTGGGCAAGGGTTTTGGCGCACAGAGGTCCGTTGCCTTCGCCAATCCAGCCTTTGATCGGAGCAAGGGTATTCCCATGTCGAGGTTCGCTCGGAAACCAGCCAGCTATTCTTCCGGCTTCGGCGCCTCTATCGCGGAAGTGACATCAATCGATCTCTCCAGAGAGAAGCACTACTCAATCGCCGAAGTTGCCAAACTGTGGGATCTCAGCGAGAAGACAATTCGGCGCATGTTTGAGCACGAACCGGGCGTGCTGTGCTGGGGAAAATCTGAGACGCGGTTCAGGCGCGGATACAGGACGCTGCGCATCCCGGAAACGGTCATGTTAAGGGTTCACCGACAACTACGCATCGCGAGTTGAATATTTCTCGTGCGTCAACGTTCCGTGCCGCGGCAAAGCCGTCTGGAAAGGGACAACCACTGCGGTACGCTCAATCCCGAAGCAATCCTGTAAAGTTCGTCTGCGAGATGAAGGCCAGCCATTCTTCACCTTCTCCACTCCTTAGTTCTTATCGGGTCATGTACGGGTTTTTGGAGCATTCACTTTAACGCTCGCACAAGTGGGCTCACTTTTTCTTTGCGGATCTCAAAACACTCTCTGCCCCGATACGAGCCAAACCCAGCACAACGCTTGAACGTGTCAATACCGCCTTCGGCCAGATTGTATCTGCGGCTCTCTGAAGCAAGGCGTAATCCTCTGCCGTCATCTTCACAGTGACCGACGTTGTTCTCTTCATGCCCTATCGTCTCTGTCGCATCGGATACACGCAAGGAATCTAATGCATCTCTTGCATCCTTAAGATACAATCTGATGCATATGGCTAAACCGGTTATTTGTACCACCCTGATGATTGAGATCCTCGGTCCCAGGGATGCCAGTGCCAAGCGAATCCAATTTGTGGAAGACATCTTGCGGAACTGCATCAAGACTCTGGACAGAGACTTTCGCAAAAGCCGCATTCCTCAGATGAAGGGGTTCTCTCTCAAGCCGGAAAAAGATTTACGGAAGCGGAGGAAGAGCTAATGCCACAACGAATTCACGAGTTCCCAGAAGTAATCGGCAAAACGGTAGCCAAGGTCACTGTGGTGAACGAGTCCGACTGGCACAATATTTCGGTTAAGTTCACGGATAACACTGCCATCCATTTCACAATCCGCTCACTTATGCAGTTCGAACCAGAGCATATCGACTGGACAACTGGGGACGGAAAGGTTTTGCGGAGCTACCCATTCGTCCGAGAGAGAGAGGGATAGGGATGAAAAGACCGTTGCGGAAGAGCAGGAAATTCCAGCGCGAATTTCGGCGGTTCCAAAAGAACTTCGGGATCATTGTCTGTCAGCTTCGGAAGAAGCGACATCTGTCCCGACCTGAGCTTGCGCGGCTTGCGAAGTTCAGCAAGACGACGCTGGAACATATCGAACAGGGAAAAGGCAATCCCTCATTGGGTCGGATGGAAAGCCTGGCGGCTGCTTTACGCTGCCGTCTAAGCTACATCTTCAAGCTGACACAGGATATGGGCGAGTCAGAATAGACAGTTAAGGATGGTGACTTATGCCAAAGCCTTGGATTGAATTGAAGGAAGCTCATGGTCGGACGGTCAAGAGGATGAACGTGGTCTATGACGAAGAATATGTCGCGGTCGAAGTCGAGTTTGAGGATGGGCACAGCATGAATGTGGACATCATCCCTGCGGTGCAAATTCGGCCGCAGTTCCAGCATGTCGGTACGGGGGACGCTCGAATTATTCGCAACTACAAATCTCGAATCTCTGTGGCTGGTGGATTGAAGATCACCCAAGTCCCGAAGCAGATTAGGACGAATCGCAAAAGGCGTGCATAAGGATTCATCGACAGCTACGCATCGCGAGCTGAAGCTTTGTCTGATCCGTGGGCTTCGGAGAGAGGCAAATTCATTTGCTTCGGCGGAACGCGCTGCGGGGCGTACCTGCGAAGAAATGCACGGGCGAATTCGTTTGTTAACCGCGAATCGTCGTCTTTGCTCATCACCAAGCAGCTCTGAAATTGCAGCGACTTGTCGGAAAGGGGCTTTATCACAACACCCTTACCGTTTGTCTTGGGCGTTGTCGACTCCGCGAGGATGGCGACGCCAACATGTTCGGACACGAGGTAAATTGCCTGATCCGCTGTGTGAACACCGTGCGCATCTTTCGGTGCGATCGACTGAGCTCGCGCTGTTTCCATGATGGCATCATGAACCATCGGACTGGCGTCTCTCACGCAAAGAATCCACTCGTCTCTTGAGAGATCTTGCAGGAACAGCTCTTTCTTGTGCACGCCCAGATGATCCAGGGGAAGAGCAGCGTAAACAGCCGCCGAAGCAAACGGCACAGCCGTGATGGTTGCGTCTGGCGGCGGGGCCGTTACGAGTGCGAGGTTGAGTTCTCCTGTCAATACGCCTCGCACCAGCTCAGCACCGAATCGGGTGGCGAAGCGAATTTTGAGTCTTGGGTATGAGGGCAGTCGAATTGCGAGAATGGCTGACAACCACGCCTGGTCCGCGTGAGATGAGTGTCCGACGATCAATACCCGGTCATATCCCTCGCTGGCGGCACGGGCAGAATGGACGGCTCGTTCGGCTCGGAAGACCGCGACGCGGGCGTCTGCCACGAATGCTCTTCCGGCGTCCGTGAGATCCATAACCCGTCCCTTTTCACGCAGAAAGAGCTGGAGGTCGAACTGTGCTTCGAGGTCAGTTATCTGTTTGCTGAGAGCAGGCTGCGTGATGTGCAGTCTTTGGGCAGCCTTCGTGAAGTTCATCTCTTCGGCCAACACAACGACCGCGTTCAGCTGCCGAATTTCGACAAGGGGGAACACTGCTCCAAGCCCCGTTCAAGAGTTGGGTGACACCGGGAGTTTCGTGCTGCCATTTGTTTGTGAATCGACGAGTGGTTATGAACTTAGAACCCAGTCGGCTATGTAAAGTTTCTTCAAGTTCAAGAAAAAGTTTCAATTCGTTGCCGCTGAAAACCCGCTCGGGACAGGCATTCTGGCCAGACTCGTCGCCCGAGGTTTTGCGTGGCCGTCCGCCACTGTTGGGTTTTGCAACAGCAAGCTAAAGAATGCGACGGGAACTCGCGAAAGGTGGTTGTCTATAACCTGGGACTGTGCGGGCTGCAGGGACCGCCGCTGGCTCGGGGACAATCCGCGACTTCCTTGAAAGCCCTTTTGTGGATAGCCGATTTGCCGACCATCCTACCGTGGTCACATACCCTCCGAGAGCGTAGGACCCTAATTGCCGATACGATATTCACTTAATCGATTGAAGATATTCGACCAGCTTTTGATTAACGACACCTTCCCTCAGACGCATCCAAGAGACACCCAGGAATTGATCGACCTTTGCGGGCTCTAAGAAATAAAAGTTGCCTTCAGGAACGAGTATGCCATCCTTCACGAGCCGTTCAAGGACTGGCCGACCGACCTCATTACCTGCGATACGTTCATTCTCGACCTTAGCACGGAGCCTGGCCATGGTTCCCCTGCTATGGGACCTGAAGTGAGTCAAAATCTTTCGCAGTTTGAGGTGTTTGGCTCTCACCCCACCTGCGGTTGGCAGAATCTCCACTTTGCTTGCGTACTTCACTAAAGGGTAGTGAAGCCCTGCATTCTGAGTTACCCGAACGGTGAATTCGACGCCGGTTTCGACGGGAAGGGTAGTAATTAATGACGCGATCTCTCGCGCCTGCAAAATAACCCCCTTCTCGGTACTCTTGGGCTGCGTCCTAACAACAAGTCCCGGCGACAAGAGATTGATTTTACGCGCGCGAATCTCAACTGGAGCCGTTAATTCGAGCTCTTCTGAACCGGACAACGTCACGTCGCAAGGCATCTCGATGAAGCACGCGCTTAGCCGGGGCCCAAGGAGCACAGTGTCCTCACCTTTTATTCGGAACTTGAAGTTGAATTTCTTATCCACTTCGTCCGACTTCGTTGAAATGACCTCCATTAATATGTCCAAGTCGATGTTGCTGCTTAGTTCAAACTGATCAGCGTCTTCGTCGAGAGGAACACAAGGCTCAATAGTGATCTCTGCTTTCGACTCCACAGATCTGAATTCAAGAGCAGCGCCGATGAGAACGTTGGTTATAGTCGAATCTACGCTGCAGCCTGGCGCTGCCTGATTGAGCATCTGGATAAGATACAGATTGCTTCGACGCCCTTTCGCGTATTCGTTCACCAGATCTGCATGGTTCTGTTTTCCGCTTGCAATCAAGATAGCCAAGCATACAGCCTCAAAAATCGCGTTGCGGAACTCATGGCCACCGCCCACTAAGAATGGATGTTCTGCAACGAAGGAAGCGAGTTTCTCTTCATACTGCGTATTCAGCCCCGGCTGAGGAATGACTTCCATCTGGTAGGGCAACTTCAGACTATAAGCAATCAGCCGAGCGGCTTGCTCCTCGAAGTCATAGGCAACCGATTCAATCTTCGCTTGCTCTGACGGAGGAAATTCTGTTAGCAAGCCGTTGACTACATTAGGAAGGACCTTTGCCATGCGCTCGCGGTCCAGGATATAAGAGGCGATCTTAAAAAGGAGATTGGCCTCTACCTCATTCCCACCCTCCTCTTTGAGATTTTCACTCAGCTTGAAGTAGTTTTTCTCCTCTCGAAGCAGAGTTGCGATCGCATCGAGCACAGGAGGATAACCGATAAAACTCAGGTACTTTGGAGCCTCGTCAGAAAACGCGCTTGCTAGTCTCTCGAGAATCGAGTCCCGAGTCGCATCGTAGTGCGCTCGTTGGCCCAAAACCGGCGGATCGGCGAAGGTGTCGATGTATCGGACTGCCTGCTCCCGTGAGAAGGGATCGATTGATGCGAGCCCAACGCTAAGGCCTCTGTCTAGCAAGTACATCCAACAATCGAGCAAGGCCTGAGTGCGTCCTAGGAGAACAAAACTGGCCGCATTGGAAGAACCCGCTGATAGCTTGATTAGATCTTCCAGAAATGCATTGAAGGCGGGTTCGTTGACCTTAGAACGGCCCTCATCAATGCCGTCAATAATCACGCCATATGCGCCGTTCTTGAGACTAGTCAAAATGTTGGAGAGCTGATCGAGCGGGAAGTTTGTAGTTAACAGGCCTGTTAGAGTGTTATCCGCTACCGGAGGATGAATGCCGAGATCGAGGATTGGCATACCAGTGTCGGCTGAAAGCTTGCTTGCAAGCGCGCTCTTTCCAGAAGCGCCCACGGCGGTGATCAGAAGAAACCGTGGCCTTTCTTCGTCGAACTCATCCTTTGTGAAGGAGGGTTCGATGTACGGACGTTCTTGTTTAGAGACGACGTAAAAAGAGGTCGTAGGAGCCGACATTGTGAACGTCGTTTTCTTTGAACTGACGATCGACTTCAGGTCGTTGTAATTCAAGAGCTGCCTCCCGACGAGGATAGCATTCCGGCGGGTGCGGCGCTCGGAATCAGGTCGATTGGTGGCGGCCTCCGAAGACACGCACAGTCGGCCTCTGGGATGTCAGTCTGCGGTCAATTTTTAATCTGGTGCAAGTCTCAATCGGGCGGTTCAGGGCAGAGGGTCCGATTTGACACCGCTGGGCGGCTCGCCTGAAAAAAAAGGCGGAGTGCTCACGGCACCCCGCCATAAATTGAAACGTTCTACTGGGCCACGGGTTTGCTTTTTGCTCTTGCTCTTCCCCTCTTGGCAGCGAACTCCGCCGCCACGGCCTTTTGTACCTTTTCGACATCTACGCGGTAGCGCTTGGCGGCGTCCATGAGAACGTCGTCGCGGCTGGCACCGGACCGCTGATACGCCGAATCCAAGAGGCTGATTTCGAGAAGCAGCTTGCAAAGTTCGCCCTCGTCATATTTGCTGACTTGCTTGGCCAGAAGTTCCTGCGCCGTCGTGGAGTCTTTCGCCTCTACCTTATGCCGCTTCGCCAGAGCCGGAACTTGGCTATAAGAGAGGCGGCCGATCAGGTAGTCGGCGACTGTCAGCAAGTCAGCTTTCTTCAACGGAGCCGATACGCGCTGGAGGATCGTAGCCAGTATCCGATGGCGAGTCGTAATCGCCAGTTTCTCTTTTTCGATGCGCTTTCGTTCCTCCGCCCGCTCTCGCTCGACTTGCTGCGGAGAAGGCGTATTGGGATGGTGGATGCGGCATGTCGGATCGGCACACACCTTGACGACTTGGCCGCGCTTGCCGCCGTCCATGACGATGGCCTCGGTCATCTTGTCACAGGGTTTCTGAACGGCTGAGAGCTTGGTGCTTGCGCCGTTCGCCTTCGGCTTCTTGATCTCCAACTCCACATACTGATTCCGTCCCAAGGGAGCGCCCTCGCGGGAATTCCACGCCGCCGAAATCTGGATGAGCTGCGGCTTGGTCTCCAGAGTCTTTTTCACAGAAGCGTCGATCTTGGCTCGGAAACAGTCGGGCGAAGTGCAGGAATCCTTCCGCACATCTGGGAAGAGGAGTTTGTTGAATCCGGTTCGCTTCGGGCAGTTGGTGCACGAACCTGCTTCGGGAACGAGGGTCCCATCCTGCTTGTCAAATGGCGCGGACGCCAGTTGTAGCAAGATGTTCGATTCGATCCACGCTGCCAACTCGCGCACTGGAATCAGGACTTGGGTGTTGCCTTCGCTTGTCCACTGTCCGCGAAACGCGGCTGCGAACGCCTCCTGCTGTTGCGAAGCCGGGAGCTTGGCGATCAGCAACGCGTGGCCGATGGTGATCTGATCTTTTAGGAATGCCTCGGCCACTGTCGGTATGAGGTCAGCGAGTCGAATACGACCATAGACATACGCCTCGCTCTTACCAGCGCGGGACGCGATGGTGGCGACGGAGTAGGCAGGCGCTCCAAGTTCCAAGAGCGACTTGAAACCTAGAGCTTCCTCAAGCGGGTGGATGTCCTCGCGTTGCAAGTTCTCAACGCATTGCGCCTCGATTGCCTCCGCATCCGTCAGCTTGACTACGCGGACGGGAAGTTTATCGAGTTCCGCCAGTTTCGCCGCTCTGAGGCGCCGCGCCCCGGCTACGACCTCGTACTTGCTTTCTTCCAGTTCACGTACCAGAAGAGGCGCCAAAATTCCTTGCGTCTTGAAACTGGCGGCCAGCTCTTCAAGACTCTTGGCATCAAAGCGTTTGCGTGGATTGGTTGCGGACTCCGCAAGCGCGGTAATGTGAACGCTGCGATATTCGTGGTTGTTGACTGCATTTTGCGTGCTCGGCATGATCTTTTCTCCTCTCATGTGTCTTTCGTTAGGTGTTCGTGGACTCAGCGCACACGTCGGACCTAAAAACCAAACGGTGCAGTTGTTGGCGGTGTTATGCGGCTGCCGCGAGTGCCGCTGGCTCGGGGGCAATGCCCCCGAGGATCACGGCAGCGGTTTGTTGAACGGCTTCCAAGCTCTCGCGCAGGAGATTGGCGTCTCCGTGCCAAAGCTGGATGTAGTCCTGGGATGAAGTTCCGTTCTGAAGCCCGACAGATTGGCAGACGACAAAGGCAACGGCTTCGGCCTCGGTCTCGCGGACTTGTTTGGTGGTCAGGGTGCGGCGGTCACCACGGTGCAGCATTTCGTGGGCGATCTCATGCACAAGGGTAGAGAACTCCTCGGCTGGCTGCATCCCTGAAAGCAGCGTGATCTTCCCGCCATGCGAAAGACCTTTTGCGGGAGCAATTCTCTCGGAGAAGCCAAGCTCGACGCTTTGCGATTCCACGAACTTGAATAAGCGTTCGCGGTACCCGCTCACGTCGCCATTGACTTCGGTCAGCGTTGGGAGTTCTTTGCCTTCGGTCTGACTGACATCGAAAACGTAAACGGCCCGGAATCCGTACAGCGTCCGCTGACCCTCCGTGGTTGCGTCGTCACTCGGCTCTTCGGTCGCTGTATCCTTCGTGCTTCGTCTTCCGACCATCGGGGCGAGAATGAAAATGCCTTTTTCTCCCCGTTTAACGAAGCGGCCAAGCGAGTTCCATGTCCGAAGTCCGGCAACGTTGGTAGCATCGGGCTTCTGCCGTGCGATGAGCATGATGTTGCCGAAGCTGTAGGTGTGAAACTTCGCCATTGCTCCGAGGTATGCGGTGAGGACTTCACTGTGACCGGACTCCAATGCTGCCACGAGGAAATCTACGGCCTCTTTCGTTCGTGTGTTGACTTCTTCTAATTTCATGTTTTTTCCCTTTCTGCCGTTTCCGGCTTGTTTCTTTCTTCACTTGAGCGGCAGCGGGAAGAAACAAGGCGGAACGGTGAAAGGGACAGAACGGAGGCCGAAGGAGGGTGGCAGGGCGTGAGTGAAAGCGCGGTGAGTGCCAAACGGGGTTGGGGTTAGTTTGGCGCGAAACCGGCGCAGTCCGAAACGCCCGTGCGAGCCGCGGCTGAGCGGCGTCCAACCCGGAAGAGGACGCAGTGGAAGAAAGACGCGCAGCCACCTTTAACGTCTTCGGAGGTCGGTTACACTTCAAGGCATGAAGTTTCCGATGGTGTTGACATGCCCCAATTGCAAGAAACGCCTCATCGTGCAGGCGGAAGGCAGTAAACTTTATCCGAATCCTCATTGTGATTGTGGCGCAACGATCTACCTTCTTCAATCTGACATGCGTGTGAGCCGTCGCGCTTTTTGCCGGGCAGAGGTCGAACTGGGTGACGGCGACTTCTCACTCGCTATTGTCTTGAGTGCAATGGCGGTCGAATCTGAGTTGGCATTTCTATTCTCGAAGTGGAAGATGCTCGACGCACGCTTGTTACCTCAAGAAGTAAAGCCGTCTCATAGGAGTGCTTGGGAGCAAGAATTTCGGAAGATGAAAGGTGTCGGCGGCAAGCTGGATCACACCGTTCAGCTAATGACGGGTGAAACATTCGATTCATTCCTGTCGCGGAGGGCTGACTTGTCGTCACGGCTTCAAAAGAATTACACAAACTTGGGGAATAGGTGCCCGAGCAAATTCTTCGTTGAAGAGCTTTTTCGCAAGAGAAACAAAATCCTGCATTCCGGGCACACAGAATCTGGTAAAGCTGAAGCAGAAGCCTGCGTGAAAATGGCGAATAGCCTTCTTCAGATCATTGCGGATGCTGACAAGGAAAGATATACGCGATTTGATGAAGAACTACGAAGTCAAGCCTGAGTTGTCACCGCTGTCACTTGCCCCGGCGGCGTATCTGGTACTACGCTCGGAGTATGGACGCATCCGAAACCCATGTTCGAGAGTACTTAGAGTATCTGGCACTCGGAAATGTTATCTATCAGCCTGACGGCAACATCCCTCCAGACTTTTTAGTTGACGGCAGAATCGCCATCGAAGTCCGCCGATTGAATGAGAACGAACTGACGGAATCGGGTGGATTTCGCGGCTTGGAAACGGACCGCATTTCGACGGGGCGCAAGTTTGACGCGCTGCTACGCTCCCTCGGTCCTGCAAAATCAGGCACCAGTTGGTTCGTCGGATGCAAGCTCACGCGCCCAGTTCCGCGGTGGAAAGAAATCGAGGCTGACCTACGCCAGGCACTTGAGCATGTTCGAGACAATGAGGACTGCCAAAGGCCCTGTGTGCTCAAGATCGCAGAGGGCTTTGAGGTACAGATTGTTCACCACGCCAGTAGTCCTCATCCAACGTGCTTCGTGTTTGCCGGTTGTAATGACAGAGATGTCGGTGGTTTTGTGTTTGGCGACACGCAATGGAACTTGCGTCTCTGCGTCGAAGACAAGATGCGGAGAATTGCCCGCGTGCGGAACAAATATCCTGAATGGTGGTTGGTGTTCGTGGATCACATCGGAGCAGGTGTTGACGATCGCGATCAAGAACTATTCCGCAAGCACCTTGACATCGAGCATGATCTGGACCGCCTAATACTTTTGAACCCTTTTGATAAAACTCGTGCGTTTGAAGTGCCCAAGAAGAGCACGTCACATCACGCCGTCGGTGGAACCCAATAGCCCGATTTCTTTGTCCGTCATGGCGCAGATAGTAGCTCCGCCTTTGCGAGGGTGGAAACCAGAGGAATCAAAGTTGACAATACCGAGAATGCTATCTTCAAAGCAGTGTCAAAGCCCGAACTAAAAACCACGGTGACGTACACTTCTGGCACGAGCGAAGCCCTGGGTGCGGGATGGGACGTGATGCGAGTTCTTTATCGCCGTGAAGACGGTGAACAGAATTCCTTTCTGATTGCCCGCGACACAAGTGGAAACATAATCCGTAAGACCGACCTGATCCTGGAACGATGGGAAGTTGTGAACGAGGAAGATTTCTTGCGTGAATGCCGGAACTGCTATGACGAAAGAGACAGGCTGGCAGCAGAGAAAGCAGCGAATATGGAAAAAGATACAGACGCTTGCAAGTGCGGGCACCCGTTCTCTTCGCACACTAGAAACATCCGCGAGACCGAAACGATGAGGGTAGATGACGCGCTTCTCCCACCAAAGAAGTGCGACATATTTTCGGGTAAGCACGCTGGGGAATCGGGATGCACAGAATGCGAGTGCTCCCGGTGGATACCTCGATCCTGAGTCGAACCCTCTAAGTGCCTGTCTAGAGCATCACGATAAATGGCGAAACTCCGACCCTGTCACGGATCAGAAATTGAGCATGTTCGAAGATTCGTGACTTACGCGAAACACTGTCTGGACCAGGCTGGGTACTATCCACCCGTCAACGCTCATCGGTACATGGTTGCTCTGGCGCTTTATTCAAAATGCATCACGGTCGCGGAGGCAGTACTTGCATTAATTGATGCAGGGTTCGGCGATGAGGCGTTCGCAATGACCCGAACCTTGGTTGATGTGTTCATTTCGCTCCGCTACATCACCAACAAGGACACAGACGACCGGGCGAAGAGGTACGCACACTTCACCGCGAAAGAAAGCGAGCAATGGGAGAAAGTCGCCCGAGAATTTTGGCCTCAAAATCCCACGCCCGCGCTAAGCACAAAAACAAAACAGCTTGCAGCCACTTTCCCACACCCGCACAAATGGTCAGGCAAGACGGTTTGGGAAATGGCGACAGAGGAAGACGCATTTGAAAATGACCCGTCCACCGGAAAGCCGCTAGTTCATAGTTTCGCGTACCGAGTTGTGTATCGCTGGACTTCGTTGTATGTGCATCCCACAGTTGGTGCTCTGTGGAACCACTTGGTGCAGGCAGGGCGAGACGTTTTCAAAGTGCGAAGTGGGGATCGGCGAGACATGCGCCACATGGCTCTTTTCAATACTGCGGCCTACTTATCGAACACGATGGTTACTTTCTATCGTTGCATGGGCGACCCACAGCCATCCCGCTTGGGCACATGGTCCGGTGCCATCATGGCACATTTGGCGAGACGGCATGGATAGGCGCTCCCATCCACCGCTTCTGACGACAATTCATTCGATATTTGGTTGTTGGTCGGCTGGCTAGGATTCATCTTCCGAACCAGTCACGTTGTCAACCGGAATTCCGAATGCCTTCGCTAAGCGATGTCGAACCATCCGATAAGCATGCGGGTCAATAACGCGGCAAACGATGACCAAGAATGCTCGCGCC
>Ga0335074_10010138_pt1 | contig 13165 bp, 13 predicted proteins | sample Lox_Sample_23_FD_206715 | JGI IMG/M metagenome (GOLD analysis project Ga0335074, IMG submission 206715) | Soil microbial communities from Loxahatchee National Wildlife Refuge, Florida, United States - Lox_Sample_2.3 | ecosystem: Environmental > Terrestrial > Soil > Wetlands | place: USA...
ATTGATTGTGAATTAAGACACAAAGACTTTATCTAACAATAGCATAATTTACTTACACTTTAGAACTCTTATTATTGAAAGCTGGTTCTGACGCCCTCGCACACGCTAGTCCTTTGAACACTCGCATCACAAGTAACATTCATCCCAAGATGTCCTTGCTTTAGGGTTTAGCTGTCATCAGCCAAAAATTTTAACAAACGCTTGATATCAAGTGCAGGACTTAGAGAAATATTGTGCAGGTGATCACCCGCTTCGCTTCCCCGCAAAAAAAATGTTGGAAGGTTCTAGATTGAGAACTTACAGCTGCACGACGTAAAGGAAGCGATCATGGACTATCGGGAGAGGACAAAAGCAGCTTATGAAGCCGAGAAAGAGCGATTGGGGAAAGGGGGCGAGCGTGATGCACCGAGACTGTCGCATAATCACTGGACTGGGCAGCTTGAATTTGTCGACGAGTCAGGTTCCCAAGTGTGTCATTCGAAGAGGCATTTAGTGGAGACCATGGGCAGCGGAGAACCGGTAAGGAGTCCCATCCGTGGCTCGTATGAGAAGGAGTTGTGAGCTGTGCATGGAGTCAACTACCGTTATTGCTATCACTTTTATTGGCGATTCTAATTTGGAGTTTAGTGGTTCAAAACGGTAGTATACCCAGGAGTTTCAGGGACGGACCTGCTTTTTTTCCTCATGATTTTGTATAACTAGGGATGGTATTTTACGGTAAAAAATCGTTTCTTACCGTAAATGGGCATTTGATCCTTACCACGGCTTGTTCCTTATAGTAAATTTAGTAGATCACGTGTGTGATGACTAATACATGAAAATTTTTTTTGCTAATTGTATGAACACTTACATTCTATTTGTATGTATTTTATACTATCTAGAAGTGTTTAAAATCATACCTCCATCAAAAAACCCAAAGATAATTGCCAATTTTGGCGAACGTTAAGGTGGCAAGTACCCTATACTGGCTTGTAGGCACTGCAAATGGACTGGGACCAACCCTACCCGAGCAAAAGAGCACCTCGACCCTGGACTGGATTAATTCCCTAGCTATAGAGCTTTACAAGGATTAGATCCAACTTCGAATTCATCTGAGCGGCCTATAAAACGTCAGCAAACCTTACAATTTGGTGTTCAAACAATCTCAAAAACCAAGAAGCAGAAGCTTGATCATGCAGCTGCAATAGCAGTATATATGGGTGCTCGTCCATTTGCGCTTTGGGAAGAGCGCCACATAAGGCATTTTGTCGATCTCCTCTCTAATTCAGCATATAAAGCACCTGCTCGTCATTATATTAGTGGAGAACTTCTTTTCGAGGCATACAAGGAGGTTCATGGCAGGGTTTTAAGCCTTTTAGATACCTAGACTCGCCTCCAATTTGTATTAGATGAATCTCCTAATATCAATTATCAGCGTATGATTAACCTCTTAGTCGTTATACCTAAATATGGCTCATTTTATTTGGAGAACGAGCATATTGGAGATAAAGATCTTACTGCCTAGTTTTTCATTGATTGGTTCTTCTAAAAGGTGAAAAATTACTGCTTAGATCTGGAAAGATTAAGCAGTTTGAGTACGGACACATGTGCAACTATGCGGAAAACCTGGATAGGTCTTAAGAAGCATCTATTACTCTCTCATGCCTTTTTTATTCCTTGTAATTCCTATGGGCTTCAGCTTTTGATTAAGGATATACTAGGATCTCAACCGTTCTCTAATACAATTAAGAAGGCTCAAAAGATTGTTAAGACCTTCCGTCAAGCTAAGAAGCAATATGCACTTTTATGGGAGAAGCAATAAACTCCTATAGCCTTTGTTCTTTCTTGTATAACACGATGGGGCACCCAGTATGGCTTAACTTAGTCTGTTTTGAAGAATAAGCAAGCTCTTTTTGCATGGGTTGTAAATGATCGAGTACAAGTTGGAAAGAAAAAGCCTGGGAATACTTTAAGATCGCTCATCTTGACTTAGAGTTCTAGAAGAGCCTTACTGAACTCTCTGAGATCCTTAAGCCTATACATGAAGCACAAAAGATGTTAGAAAGTAATGATTCAACTTTAGTAAAGGTTATACCTCGTTGGCTTCAACTTGAGCAAGATCTAAAGTATCTTGCTTAAGTATATCTATATTTGAAGCTAGTTCTAGCTCCAGGTAGACTCTTCAAAGAGCGTTTTAATCATCAGACTCGTCCTATCCATTGGGCTGCATTTGTGCTTAGTCTAACTAGTGCTTTACGTACTATAGATACAGAAGGCAGGTTTACAGCAAGAAACTGGATACTAGATCATGTTACAATTAGAAAGCAGTCAACTGTAGTCTGCAGGACTTCTAAAGCTAGGAGAATAGATTTTAAAAGTCAAATATCTCAAATCTTCACATTAATAACCCTATTCGATTTTGGAAGTGCTACTTTGAACATCTAGATCATGATGAACTTGCACACCTTGCAGTTAGGATCTTTAAGACAGTAGCTAATTCAGTGGCATTAGAGAGAGCCTTTTCAGCAATGAACTTTGTTGTCACAAAGCTACGGAGCAGGTTGAGTGTAGAGAAAGCAGACAAGTTGATATTTATCTATATGAACCAAAGAGTCCTTGATCAGCATCCTGATCTATTATTAGGTGATTGGGTAGAGAAGCCAGACAACGAACAGGTCGAATTAGAAGAATTTCTATTATCTATTGAAGAAGAACTTGGTGATGATGAGCTTGAAGAAGATGACAATGAAGAAGATGAGGAATAAGGTTAAATGTATAGGTAGAGTATTTAGTATGTCAGGAACGTTGTTTTTTACGGTAAATTTACAGCGATTTATGCTTACATACCATACCGTAAATTACAGGGTACCATCCCTATGTATAACACGTTTTGTCATTTCGTGCCTCAGGAATGTTTAATAATCAACACTCGGTTGGCCGAGGTTCATTGTAATTATCTATAGAGCCACGAATGACAGACGAGTTTCGCCCTGCAGAATTACAATAAACCTAAACTGCCTTCACGTGACCTTAGTCATCAGCGCTAAGACACTAAAAAGTATAACGGCCGTCAAGGGGATAAATCCATTGCCGCTTCTCCTTCAACTCATCTTCTTTTCCACCCACTCCATCCTTTCCTTCTCGCCTCTACAATACCCGGTCGTATGCGCAGTGCACAATAGTAGGTTTATTACATATATATATATTTATATTTGCGAAAAAACCAGTTAACGATATCATTCCTCCAGATGGCGTCCTTGTCTCCACCAACAATTTCTGTTCCCACTTCTTGGCCAGAAAAGCCAGCGAATGCCACTAAGCAAGCCACCACAACATCACCGAAGCCCACGTCCTCCAAAAAGCCGGCGACTGTCACCAAGCAAGCCATGACGACTGCTACCCTAGCAACAACCCCGTCTCCCGCCGCAGCTTCAGCGATGGGTTTGGCATCCAAGACGCCGGCCGTAAAGTCCGATAAATCTAGCTTTATGGAAAAGATGGATAAGCTGCTTCTAACTAGCGAACCCACAGAGGAGCAGATAAAGGCCTGGTCGCTGAAAAAGTATGGGACTTACCGTAAGTCTAACTACATTTCGCTGATGTTTTGCAACATCACACCTAACAAGAGATAATAGCATCACCCCCGTGCCCGCCGCTGACGGCAGAACAAATTAGTGAGGCTCTGGATAGCTGTTAGATTAGGTTTATGGGCTAGGGTTTGTTTGTCAGCTCCTTACTCTCACGTGACCGAGCATACGTGACATCTGTCGAGGATTGTCTAGCAGGTTGAAAGCGGGCATGGCAGTGCACGGTCTAGTGTATTAAAACACCTTGCTATTGGTTGTCCTAATAATAAATTCAATGGTTAATAATCGTTATTTCTGTGGGCAAGTATGTCTGTGGATAGAGACTATGTGCTAGAGTCTTACTAGACCAATTTTGCATTATTAGCTATTGCTTGGATAATTAAATAACTGCGTCACTTAGGTGCAGCTGTTTCCAAAGATCCTTCTGCCTAAAATTCACAGTTATTCCAAACCCATCATTAATTCCACTACCAATTCCCTCTATCGTTGTAGCACCTCGCCTTCCTACTATTACGCGTAGTGTTGGCTGCTATCGCTGGCAGTGAGTTAGTGACGGTTGAAATCTACCAAAGTCCAGACTACCGATTTCCGCGTCGTGGCTACAAAGGGGCGAGCTGAATCCATTGTAAGCTTCAAATCAAACGCTTCCAGTCACGTCTCTTACTAACACAGCTACTGTTGGATAGGTCTTCTAAGAAATGGCTCAACCCACATTCTACCCGCTTGGGGAAGGCGTCATCTCAGCCGAAGCACGATATGAAGAGGTGTGGATAAGCTCACCATTTGGGAATTTGGAAATTCTTAATCAGCTATGGGAGGCGGCAAATGAAAATACCTGGAACAAACTATTCAAACAAGGAAGAATGCCCGCCAAACCCAAACTTCACGCAGTTGATATGGCGAGACTCTTTGCGCCGCAGACGCCGTCCACCTGTGTTATTTTTGCCTTAAAGGTGGTTGACGCAATGAAGCTAGACGGCAAATTTTCAAATGTAATGTACATGGACACTGGCTCTCATGGCGCCGTTGCAGTCAACAACTACATATTGATCGACTCCTCAGCTACTGAAGTTATAAAATTGTGGGGAAAGAAGGGTTCTTTCATAAAGTGGCGCGAAAACATAGATTTTGATGATGGGAAAGCAAGAGGAACCATATGGCATCGGATGTCGAGGAAGGGAGGAGGGTATGGGTGGTTCGAGTCCAACATAATTGATGAGGTTCGTGGCTAATTGCCAGTCTACAATCATGGAGCTTGGTTACTTTTCAACATACTCAGAGTCTACAGGGAGAAGGTTACACATACGAACGCGAGACTTTGTTTGAGAAACTGTCAAGCCATGAGATGGTGCAACGTACCTTTAACAGGACTTACACAAGAAACGCCCTAATTATATTCTTCCGGTCAGTCACATCTCTCCCATTTCTTCTGATAGGAGACGTATTCATACTCCGCAGTGTTGCAAACGATGGTGTGCTCGGTTTCGACCAGCTGTTGATGTTAAACTTCAAGCGCCGCGAACTGAAGTACGGAAACGACACATGGAAGATTGAGGCGCTGAGTTGCGAAGAGTACACAGATATCCGGATGGATCTCGTCAATTGGACGAAGGATGTGTTGTCCCCTAGAGCTTATACACAATGGTTGCAGGTGCAGCAAGAGTTCAAAGCTTGGTATATGCGAGCCATCGAGGCTTGGAGGCATGGGTAGTTGGGAGGAGACGCTGTTACGGGCTAGGTTCGGATTACTTAGTGGCGCGTCCTGTACGCGCTTCGACCCTAGTCCCAGGGTGGCTCCGATCTGCACGTTTAAGGCACAAGGGGTCCAGCCCTACTTTGTGAGTATTATTTTCCACTGCTCCTCCCTCTCAAAATATGGTAACAGTTTAAGGTAACATGAACTGACTTCTCTGCTCAGCCCAAGCCGATCTACTTGCTGTATTGAATTGTCTATAGGAATTGAGATATTCCAGGGCCCGCTAACCTCCCTATATCTCCCATGCCAAGAATAATCGTTGTCAGAGTCATATACCCCTGATTTGTCTGACCCTGAAGCGTCAGAATCGTCGTCGTCGTCACTGTCTATACTTGGCACAGGGATATAATCCTCCTCCTAGGTTTGTAGACTTTGATCGCCGGCAATATCAACTATAATTGTGACATCATCCGCCTCCTGTTGTTGCTGTCGTTGAAAGGCTTCTTGTCTCTTTATCTCTTGCCTAGCTTTCCAAATTGCCTTAGGATTAGGGATAGAGTCAAGCAATTTAAGAGGGATATCCTGCTTTGCTTTTAGCAGTCCTTCGATCGTCTTCGCTCGTGCCCTCTCACATGCTCTTGCCTTGACCCCCTCTCGATATGCCTTATCTCTCTCAGCTCGCTACTGCTTGAGGAACGCTGCCTTCTCTCTCTTTTGCGCGGCGTCCTTCATCTTCTGCTTCAAGGCATCTATCTTTCGTTGAGCGTCGTCGGCAATAAGGCCCCGCTCTTCTGAAGAACCTTCCGCTTAGTGACCTTCCTCTCTAAATCTTTTACACTCTTGGTTTGGACAATTGATCGTATTTGCTAAGAAGTTTCTATAGAATCGTATAAAAGGCTTCAGTGTTCTAGCAATTACTGAAACACATTCACAAAGAAACAGGGAAGGCAATACAGCAACAGTAACAGTAAGCCCAATAAGGCACCACAAGGTCGAAAATAGTCCCTACAGCCTAAACCGAAGGCAGGTGGGCGTTCTGAAGTATGCTCTGGATTCGTAGCGACTTAGAAGCAAGGCAACTAGCAAAGTTGATCGACCTAGGAGCTATAGCTGCTGACAATGCAGGTATATGATACAGCGGAATGGTTCACAGGGAGACTCTACTCTATAGTGATTATGATATTGAGAATGTACGCAATTGTATTGCTATCCACTCTGTAGATGATTATGATGATGATCTCGTAATATTGAGGGCATTGTATCGGCACAGCCGGATACAGGTTATCTTCATGATATCAGTATGACGTCTGCCACATATGGAATCATTGGACAGCTCAGCATTGCTATCCAACCAATCGTAGCACCGCTTATAGCATGCTCGTAGCAATAGCGACCCTAGGTCAAGCTATTGCTTAGGTTAGAAGGTACCGTGTACTCGTATGTCAACTATCCACGCCCAGTTGGCCACACTGGTAGCCGTTCTCACGCCCGCTTGCGAGGTCTACTACGCCGTTTCTTCTCCCGCATCTGGCCTGTTGCGCAAACTCCGGCAGCCGCCTGCTTGCCTGCCTTTAATGGAAGCAGCCTGCCTCGCCCTTTCCCACCCTTTTGCTTATGTTGTGCTTGCCTTGTATCTAGCCACTACTGTACGTAAAATGGTGTCTCATTCGAGATATATTTTACGTCACATGCTAGGATAAGACTGGTGGTATCTACGGCGGGAGGGGAATTCAGCCTCTTGCATATGTTATGGTCCAGTCGCCAATGGACCAGGCTCGAGCCCAGTGGGCAACATAGAGCGGGGGAAATGGTAAATACCCACTACATTCCAACGAGGACTACGAGGACCACGACCTTTCTACAAATCTCCAAAGCCACCTCCAAAAACCTATCTATCTTCCTAACGACAAGTAGCCAACTTTGCCATTTACAAAGGCTGAAGATGAAGTTCTACAGAGTGTACGCACCTGCGTAGGCAAAGCTCGTGAACGCATAGTCCGCAACTACTCCAAGGCAAATACAATTGACTAGTTTGCAGTTAGTAATATTGCGGTGGGGTTCCGTGGCCCTATAAAAACCACATGATCAAGGCCCGCACTAGGGCATTCATGTGTTTAGCTAGCTCGTAGACTACCTTCAGGGGCATCATCTATGATCATCTTCGTGGTTATCTTTTACGGGTCGGACAGTTTGTTTTTACGGGAGGTTTACGGACGCAGATTAGGTTTTACGGGTTTTAATAGGGAGCATTACGGACATGGAACACAGTCATTTCTTTTGTGTGTTTTGAGTATTGCGCCGAGCGTTGTCTTCGTCCCTATTGCCAGCTATTCCGTGGCTTCGAGCTTGTGCGCTGCCCTACCCGTTGCCCTGACGATCGTGCACTTCGACGGCACATTCATCCTATCCCTCCACAATATAGTTATAATTAAATTGCCACGTAGGACTTAAACCTCTACAGACAATGTTTTTGGACTAGTGCTTGCAATGCTAAAGCCTAACTGTTGCTAGTCATAGACTGAATATGGGGTTGTTGAGCGGCTGCTGCCTACAAAAAAGCTCGGGCGAGTGCCACTATCAATAGGTTTTAATGGGTTAAGCACAAAGATAGAACATTCGAAGGCTACATTGAAGGCTTCTACAAGCCACCGAGTTGTGATTTCATGCAAATGCAATAAAATTAATGTTGAGAATAGTATCTAATTACCTATTGTTGACTAGACTAGTCCAGTGACCAATGGACTAGTCCAGTGGCCACCATTGACCTAGTCTATTCATGAATGGACCGTTTAGCGACTAGACTATAACATATACACATTCTTCCCAGTCTCCCCGAGCAAGTACGCAAAGCCGCGAGAGAGGGATGTGGCAACGCATTGTTTGAACACCCAGCATCGTCTATACCGAGGTTTCTTGTTGCGTAAAACTGTAGTGCTTTTAAATCTATCTCTCGTATTCCATGATTCCAACTGAATGAAATCAATTTTCGCCACCTTCGGGATCACTTTTTATGATGCAGCCGTGTCATGTTTCTGAGCTCAACGCCGTCTACCTTATAGCTCTTAGACTTAGAAACCTATCGCCAATGTAGAGAGATTAGAAGGTGGAAACTCTCGGAACATTTTTCAAGAGATTCGCAATTGCAGGATGACCGTTCACCTCCGCAAGCTTAATAGCGTATTTAAAGCCCGTTCCACGGAGCGCGTTGCCCATCGCCCCAGCATTCAGAAGCAACTGGACCATGTCCAGGCGGCCATGCTCAGCAGCCCCCTCGATGGCATATCGGCCATCAATGAAGGAAGGCGCTGCATTGACATCGGCGCCTTTGTTGAGAAGCAATTTAGCTAGCATGATGTCGCCAGATATGGCAGCACCTTGCAGGGCCGTGATTCCGCCATGAACGGCCGGCTTTGCATTGACGTCCGCGCCTTTCTCGAGAAGGAATTGTACAAGCTCTATGTCTGGACTTTTACTAGATGTGACGGCTTGGAGAGCGGTCCGTCCAAATCGATACGCCGGAGCCTCGTTGATGTCAGCGCCACGGTCAAGGAGCATTCTCACAGATTTAAGTCGTCCGCAACCCGCTGCTAGCTGAGTTGGTGTCCTAGGCTCACAAGTATAATAGTCATCCTCTTCTATTTCCTCGTCGTACCACATATAGTTGATGATAGCATTGCGCTGAGGCTCGAGAATTCGGGCTAGAATCTCATCCCAGCCTTCTCCAATGGCGCCATGAAGTGCTGAACTCGGTTCCCCATTCGGTCTGTTGACCGGAGCACCGGCATCCAGAAGCCGATTGCAAAGAGCAATAGAATCCTCATTGCTAAGGGACCAGCCATGGCAAACGGCCTCAAGAGCCGTTACTCCACGTACTAATGCAGGTGGCGCGAAGATGTTAGCCCCTTTATCCAGCAAAAGACCTGCGATTTCAAGAGGGGCATCGCAACCGAGGGCTGACTGCAATGCGGTGCGCCCACCATCCGGATAGGCTGGTGCATTTATATCCGCCCCACGTGTGAGAAGGAACTCAACCATTTCCAAATTTGTCTCGTTGGCGGCCGTTTGAAGGGGATTCAATTTCAGCCCAGGTGTGTTGATATCTACTCCGGAGTCTAGTAGGAAAGCCGCTGACGTTACGTCGTCCCCCATCACTGATTCGACCAAGGCTTCCATGCCTTGCTCCTCGAGGTTCACCCCAGATTTGACAAATATTTGTAGGAGCCCAAAGTCGGCATTTCGGATCACTCTTTCGAGAATACCAGGCACGTTGACGTCTGCTTTGAACTTTATCAGTAGCTCGCAAAACCGGCGGGATTGCTTTTGTGTGTCCAAAGCGGTCCAAAGGGATCGAGTATCTAACGTGTAGCAGTCTGGGCTAACTCCATATCGCAACAGTGCCACAGTGGCCGGGAGATGCCCCAGCCGAATTGATTCACCTAGTGCTTTCTCCAGTTGGTGCTTTGAAACTTGTCCTTGGTGCCTACCTATGTAAGCTCGAAGGGAACGACTATTTTGGTTCGCAGCATCAACCAAGTCTCCAATAGTGACACCTACAGCGATGGACCCCACCTTTTCCTTCAGAAGACTATAGATGTTCCTGCAGTTCAACGAAGACCACTCCAGAAGATCCTTCCCTGCCACTGTGCATGAAGTGTTTGCGCCATATTCCACAAGCAAGGCGACAATCTCTGGATCCTTCAAAGAAACTGCCATTCCAAGCGCGGTGTTTGTTTGGCGCCCATATATAACACTATTGACATCAGCGCCAATGTCGAGTAGAAACTTAACCGTACGAACATTTCTGCTAGATACCGCGATGTAAAGAGGAGTTTCGTTGTTTGATCGACTGTTCACGGATACTCCATTTTGGACGAGCGTCCGAGCCAGGTCGAAATGGTTCCCGCTAACAAAACGATGGAACAGTTTAACTCCTGTCGTTCCTTTGAAGCAGGTTTCGCCAACTCTTAAGAGAACAAGCTTCGTGAAATCCGTATCGCCAATCGAGAATATGTCATCCAAGATACTGTCAAATTTGACGCCGTGATCTAAGAGTGCGGTTAGAAACTTGATGTTCTTAATTCGAACGGCAGACTTGAGAATCTGTGCGGCGAAAGCATGGATTGTTGGCGTATTGATCTGCAGGAATCGTTCTAGGTAGTCGGTGTATTTCTGATCGATGACCCACTTCAGAAAGGTGTCCGTACGACCAGCCCCTAGGGTGTTGTTGGACGCAAAGTACGCTGCCAGCCCGAAGAGCGAGGACAGGTTGGAGGGACCAGTCGAGCGTGTATCAAAGATTTGGCCAACCTTGTCGGACAGCTCCCCTTCATATCTCTCGGGCATGAGTCGTTGGAGCTTGCTTGTGACCTGGGCAATATTTTCCGCAAGCTGGAGCTCCGATGTTAAACCGAGTAGGCTCGATAGGGCATCTCGTCGTGCCTCAGTCGGAAGGTCAATAGAAGTGCTCGTTGGCGACAATAGGACTCCGTCGAGCACGGGATGTATCTGCAGGGAGGTGTATTCTAAAACCCGCGGTCAGTGCCGGGAAACAGGCTGAAGAATCGTGGAGTAAATCACACCTGGCTGCTCGAGCATTGATTGAAGCCGAAACCACGGCAGATTGGTCATGAGTTGAAAACCAGGGCGAGTGTCGAAAATCTCAAGGTTGACAAATTGAGAAAATGGAGACAGCCTTTGTCCTCCAGATTGAGGCCTCGGAGAACCACTAGCGCCGAAGCTGGGGGTTCGTCTCATGGTTGTCGCTGGAGATAGAGGGTTTACCGTTGCCCAGTCAAAGTCGTTATCACCGCCGAAGTCCCACCCACTTGATAGATCAAGACGGACTATCACTTCATCATTAGTTCGAAACCCAGCTGTGTATTGGTGTATCTTACAAAGGTTGGCCTCAATCTCAGGCTCGATTTCCATGGCAGCATCGAGCTCAACCACCTCCCCCTGCGCGAACGCAACCTCGAGGGGGGGTTGCTGAGTTGATAATGCTTCGAGAGATGCTTGAGGCGCCCAAGATTCTGTGTGGTTGCCTATGAGGTCATCTAGGGGATTGAGATTCGGTCCAGATGCAATCGCAGCCATTGGTGGTGGGGTCCGGACGAATATTCTTCCTGGAGACGGATTTGGCACCTCTTTGGTCAAATCAGCAGACTACGCAAGGATTTTGTGTTCGTTTACTCACGATTCGAAGGTATGGCGACATGAGCATTATTCCCATGGCGGGCGATTCCGCGAACAACGCGGTCGAGTGGCAACGGCCTGTCATGAAGGCAGGGCTCAGACTCCTTGCCTAATGCCGCACGACGCTGCATCTCCTGATTAATCCAGACCCACTCCTCGGCTTTCACGTTCTTAAGGTTTGGAAACCTGAATTTATACTGCCTCGCGCTGTTGATGTTCGTGTCGTCAGCTTGATGATTCAGTGACTCAATATGGAACGGAGGTAATATACGTCGCTTCGAAATTGTGCTTTTCCTTCATGTGCGACATGACCTCGTTCAGGGTTTTGTTCTGGGAGATAAAGAGATCGAGGATTTCGCCCTCATGTTTGCCCCAATCCAGAGTGCCTGGCAGTTTTGGGCCATCTTGTCGACCCGACCGTGGAATGAGTCAATCAGTGAAGGGCAGCTACACGAATTTGAGCAATGTCGAGGAAGGTTGATGTGGTATTGCAATCATTCGCTTATGTACTTCGTGTGGCTGAAGCTAGTGCGTCCTTCTGTACTTTTGAGTGTACTTTTGTCTGATTGGTCAAAGGGCTTGGCTACAGCATGCAATCAAACACATCAATTTTTTGGAAAATCAGAATCGCGTAGAATCAACCTTCTTACCCTCTATTTTGTACAATAACAATGCCTCCTCCTATAATTGACTTAAAACCTTTCCAAGGACTTATTACAACTTAGTTCCATGATGATATACGAAGCTTCGTACCAAAAGTCATGGAACTGCGCTACTGGGCGCCACAGAACTGTGGTCCTTCGTCCGGTGATCGTCATCCTGCTCATAGTTTGGTCTTCAGAACACGACGCAATTGTATACTGATCTATACCTACGAAGTCTCTAGTAAATGAGGATCAAATGCGCCCAGATCCACCCATTCCCCAGTCTCCCCAAGCACTTCCCCTTTTTGAATAGGACTATCCTTGTATTTATTATCGCCTTCCAGTAGAATAACCGCCTGAATATGCCTTATAATACGTGATATCCACTGCTGGATGCGCTTTTGGGACAAGTTCTTCCACCACTTGGTCCACGCAGTCACAGCTTGCTTCCTAACACTCTGTGCAACACGCTTTGTAGTCTCCATCTTCATCAGCATCCAACAAGGCTTAATCATGTTTAAATCTGGCGAGTTTCCAGGCCAGCGAAGCCGGATAACATGACGGATATCATAGACAAGTTCTTGCTGGAAATGTGACGCATAAGAAGAAGCATTATCTTCTTGGACAATGAACTCTAGGCCACACTTTCCTGCCAAAGAATAAGCTTTGGGACAAGAACCTTACGACGATATCGAATAACACCAATGCCACCAGCTTTACCTGTCTGCGTCATAGCTCCACAGGCAGCTGTGAATTTCCATGTAGGTTTGCGGCCACTAGGTTGGCGATTCATATTCTATCTCCGCATCGCTGTTTCCAATTCCCACTCAATCCGTGCATTTATTTCATGAGCACTATTGTAATCATCAATCTCCCTTTGAGCTGCTTTCCGTTGTGCTGCAGTTTCCTTCGCCTAGATATGAAAAGGCCCCTTGTGATCCCATGAAAAAGCACCGTAAAACATGAACTCTAATGCCTTTTTAAAGCGTGAACGTACACAGTCTTCATAAACCTCTTATGACTCCTCCACCAGATTCTATATTATCCTCGGTGATAGCCAAGGACCA
>Ga0335074_10010139_pt1 | contig 13165 bp, 22 predicted proteins | sample Lox_Sample_23_FD_206715 | JGI IMG/M metagenome (GOLD analysis project Ga0335074, IMG submission 206715) | Soil microbial communities from Loxahatchee National Wildlife Refuge, Florida, United States - Lox_Sample_2.3 | ecosystem: Environmental > Terrestrial > Soil > Wetlands | place: USA...
TTGTCAGTGATCAGTGGTCAGTGATCAGTCTTTTCGTGCCTATGCAAGCAGAATCGGCTAACCTCATTCGTCCCGGTCACTGTGAAACTTCTGCCAGTGATCGACGGCCCGATCAGAATTGATTCTCTTCGTTCGTAAAGAACCAAACTGATCACTGACCACTGATCACTGACAACTTACTTGCTGTACAACTCCACAATCAACTGCTCGTTGATCGGCAAATTCACGTCCGCGCGCTTGGGCAGATGCAGCACGCGCCCGGTCAGGTTTTCAAAGTTTGCTTCAAGCCAGGTGGGAATGGGATTCTGCGCCGCAAACTGTGAGGCCTGCTGCACAACGGCCAGCTTCTTCGCCGTTTCACGAATGGCGATCTCATCACCCGCATTTACCTGGAACGAGGGAATGTTCACCTTGCGGCCATTCACAGTCACATGTCCGTGGCGAACCACTTGCCGTGCCTGCCGCCTTGAATTGGCAAAACCCAGACGGTACGCAACGTTGTCGAGGCGCCGCTCGAGTTGCTGAATCAGCAACTCGCCGGTCACGCCCTGGGCGCGATTGGCCTTCTCGTAGTACTCGCGGAATTGACCTTCCAGGGTGAAATACATGCGCTTGGCCTTCTGCTTTTCGTGCAATTGCAGGCCGTAGCCCACGATCTTTGCCTTGCGGTCCTTGCCATGCTGCCCGGGTGGAAAGTTTCGCTTCTCGATCGGACATCGGTCCGACGTGCACTTCGTGCCCTTCAAAAATAACTTCATGCCTTCGCGTCGGCAAAGGCGGCAAACTGCTCCTGTATAACGTGCCATTTCTTCTCCTGACTTCGGATGTCGGCCGGTTTACGCGTCATGCAGCTTGGAACCTGTAGCTTGTAGCCTGCAACTTCTCTCTTCCAAAATCGAAGCCAGGTCGCACAGAATTCATTTCCTGCATGGGACGTGTCGTCCCGGCCCGGTTATTCAACAGCTCATATTCTCGTGCCGACAGCAACAAGCTACCGGCTACGAGCTACTTCTTACACTCTCCGCCTCTTCGGCGGCCTGCACCCGTTGTGGGGTACCGGCGTCACGTCACGAATGGTCTTGACGTCGATGCCTGCCGCAGCCAGCGCGCGAATCGCCGACTCACGACCCGAACCTGGACCGGCAACCCGAACTTCGACGGCGCGTACACCGTGATCGCGCGCCATTCCCGCCGCATTTGAAGCAGCCTGCTGTGCGGCGAATGGCGTGCCTTTGCGCGACCCGCGGAATCCCAGCGAACCCGCGCTCTTCCAGCTCAGCGTGTTGCCCATCTGGTCGGTGATGGTCACAATGGTGTTGTTGAACGAGGCTTGAATGTGCGCAATACCGAACGGCACATTCTTGCGCTCGCGCTTCTTGAACTTCTTGGTTTTGCCCTTCTTGCCCGCTTCCGGCTTCTGCTCTGGTTTCGCCATTAGGTCTTCGCCGTCGCTTTCTTCTTGCCGGCAATCGTGCCCTTGCGCGGGCCTTTGCGAGTGCGGGCATTGGTGTGGGTGCGCTGGCCCCGAACCGGAAGCGACTTCCGATGGCGCAGGCCGCGATAGCTTTGGATATCGATGAGGCGCTTGATGTGCATGGCGACGTCTTTGCGCAGATCGCCTTCCACGTCTCCTTCGTCCTCAATCACCTGGCGGACCCGGTTCACCTCGTCCTCACCCAGATCCTGGATCTTCTTGAAGGCGTCCACATTCGCCTTGTCCAGAATCTTGCGGGCGCGAGGCTGGCCGATGCCGAATATGTAAGTAAGCGCGATCCTGGCCTGCTTGTTGCGAGGCAGGTCGACGCCAGCAATACGTGCCATTGGTATTCCTTTGCTGCTTCCGGTTATGTGCCTCCCGGCGCGCCGGGCTCGCACGGGTTAGCGGGAAAAACTTCCGAGGTTCATCGCAAGCCTTGACTCAAGCTAACTCGCCTCGCAACAGTTTTCAGTGATCAGATTTCCCTCGCACAGGCCGTTGCTACTGACCACTGCTCACTGACCACTGCCGTGGAAGTCTCCCTTTCCTGCCAGGATCAGTCTATCCCTGGCGCTGCTTGTGCTTGGGGTTCTCGCAGATCACGCGTACCACGCCTCCGCGAGTAATCACTTTGCACTTCACGCAAATCTTCTTTACCGATGCTCTGACCTTCATAACTGCTCCCAGCTTTCAACCGTCGACTTTCAGCTGTCAGCCACGTAGAACAAGCTGAAAGCTGAAGGCCGAGAGCTGATGGCTATTTGTACCTGTATACAATTCTTCCACGATTCAGGTCATACGGACTCAGTTCAACGGCCACGCGGTCGCCCGGCAAAATCCGGATGAAGTTCTTGCGCATCCTCCCCGAGACATGAGCCAATACCTCGTGATTCGTCTCGAGTTTGACCTTGAACATGGCATTCGGCAACGTCTCAACCACTGTCGCCATTACCTCAATCGCATCTTCTTTCGACAATCTGTGTCCATTTCCGCCGGCTGCTCTTTATCGCCGGCTGCTGGGCCGAGCCAGATGCCCGGTTCAAATTCCAAGCTTGTAGCCGCTAGCCCGCAACTGGAAGCTGGCAGCTGGAAGCTGCCGCCTTATTCCGTCAAAATTCTTGCCCCGTCTGCCGTCACGGCAACTGTGTGCTCAAAGTGAGCGCTCATGCTTCCATCGCTGGCCACAGCCGTCCAGCCGTCATCCAGTACTCTCACGTCAGGCTTCCCGGCATTCACCATGGGCTCGATGGCGATTACCATTCCCGGTTTCAGCTTCATGCCCTGGCCCGCTTCGCCAAAGTTCGGAACCTGCGGGTCCTCGTGCATATGAACGCCGATTCCATGGCCGACAAATTCCCGCACCACGGAAAATCCCTCGCCTTCGACGACCCCTTGCACCGCGGCCCCAACGTCGCCCAGGGTTGCGCCGGGCCGCACCGCCGCGATGCCGGCCTTGAGCGATGCTTCGGTGGTCTTGAGCAGCCGCGCAGCGTTCGCATCGATCGCGCCCACCGGCACAGTTATCGCAGCATCACCGTAATAGCCATCTACCACAACCCCGAAGTCGACCGAAACAATGTCCCCATCCTTCAGCACCCGTTTCGGCGAAGGGATGCCATGCACAACCTCGCTGTTGACCGAGGTGCAAAGCACGCAGGGAAACCCGTGATATCCCTTGAACGCGGCCTTTACCCCCAGCTCCTTTAGCCGCACTTCTGCGGCTTTCTCCAGATCGAAAGTCGTAGCCCCGGGCTTCACCTTGCTACGCACGAGCTCGAGCACCTCGCGAACCGCTCGGCCCGCGCGGCGCATCTTGTCGATCTCCTGCGACGACTTCAAAACAACAGCCACGTAACCAGCTTTCTGTCACCCGTGAACAGTGGTCGGTTTCCTCTTGCCAAAACGAACGGAATCGACAGGATTCTCGTCAACGATCCCTGGGCACTGTTCACTGACCACTGATCACTGACCACTCGTCTTGCGCAGATGCTCGACCGCAGCAACAATTCCGGCTGCGATCGCTGGGATCGGCCGGTCTCCATCCACTTCTGCAAATCGCCCCAAAGCCCGATAGTGCTCGACAACAGGCGCGGTGAGGGCTTCATAAGCGCGCATGCGCTCTTTGAAAACCTCTTCGGTGTCATCGGTTCGCTGGACCAGCGCAGCGCCTTCTATATCGCAAAATCCATCCTGCTTGGACGGATTCATATAGACGTTGTAAATGGTCTGGCAGACAGGACAATTCCGGCGCCCCGTAATGCGGCGCAATAACTGATTATAGTTCACTTGGATGCTGACCGCAACTACCGGCAAGGACTCGATTTGTGCCGCCAGACGGCCGTCCAGCCAGGCTGCCTGGCCCAGGGTCCGCGGAAAGCCGTCGAGAATGTAGCCGCGGGCCGTATCCGGCTGCAACAGCCGGATCGCCACCATTTCGTTGACCAGCGAATCGGGTACCAGTTCCCCGCGTCCCATGATCTCTTTGGCTACTTTGCCCAGCGGCGATCCCTGGGCCACATTGGCGCGCAGAAGATCTCCGGTCGAAATCTGCGGGATTCCCCATAACTTCACCAACTCTTTCGCCTGGGTGCCCTTGCCCACACCGGGCGCGCCCAGCAAAAGAATAGGGCCGGGAGCGTTGGTCGATTCCGCTGCCCGGCCGCTTTCCACTGACGTTGAAGATGAAGCAGATGAAACTGGCGACGACATTACCAGGTTTTCCTCCCGCGTATGCGACCGGAGCGCGGGGAAAAGCCGTCATAATGCCGCATGATCAGCTGCGATTCGATCTGATTGACCGTATCCATAGCCACGCCCACTACGATCAGCAGCGATGTGCCGCCAAAGTAGAAGCTCACGTTCATGCCATGGATCATGAAGTTCGGTAGATTCTCAAAAAACCTTCCAATGAGCCAGATCTTGTCGAAGCGGATGCCCGAAATGAGGAAGGTGGGCACCATCTGCACCAGGATCAGGTAAAGACCGCCGACCAGCGTGATGCGGGTGAGAATGTCGTTAATAAAGTCCGATGTCCGCTTGCCCGGACGGATTCCTGGAATGAACGATCCCGACTTCCGGAAATTGTCCGCAATGTCATCCGGTCGCATCACGATTGAAACATAAAAATAGGCGAAGAAGATGATCGCCAGGATATTCAGTAACTCGTACCACGGATAGCCGGGCGTTAGCGCCGTCATGATCGGTTGCAGAAAACGGCTGTTCTGCACCCAATCCACCTGGCCGAACAGCAGCGGTGCTGACAGGATGGAACTGGCAAAGATGATGGGCATGACACCACCCGAGTTCACCTTCAAAGGCAGGTGGCTTGAGGAGCCGCCCATCATGCGCCGGCCCACGATGCGCCGCGCGCTTTGGATCGGGATGCGCCGCTCGCTGCGCTCCACGAAAACGATGAAGCCCACCACCACGGCCATACCGGCCACCAGAATCAGGACCACCAGAAACGTCATGGGGCCCCAGGCGTCGGTCTGGATCTTCTGCACCAGGTCGCCGATGCCGCGCGGCAGTCCGGCCACGATTCCGGCAAAGATCAGCAGGCTCATGCCGTTACCGATGCCGCGATCCGTGATCTGCTCGCCCAGCCACATGATGAACGTGGTCCCTGCGGTCAGCGTCAGGATGGTCATGAGAATGAAGCCGGGCCCCGGGCGCAGCACCAGTCCCTGCTTGGTAAGAATGGCCGCAATCCCAAGCGATTGCAACGCGCCAAGTATCACCGTCATATAGCGCGTCCACTGCGTAATCTTGCGCCGGCCCAGTTCGCCTTCCTTCTGGATGCGCGCCAGCGGCTCATAGACCACGGTGAGAAGCTGGAAGATGATCGAAGCCGTGATGTAAGGCATGATGCCCAGCGCGAAGATCGTCATGCGGCGCAGCGTGCCGCCGCTGAACAGGTCCATCAGTCCCAGCGCCGAGCCTGCCTGGCCCCCCATCAACAGTTCCAGTTGCTTGGTGTTGACTCCCGGCGTGGGAATCCAGGCGCCCAGTCGGTACACCGCCAGTATGCCAAGCGTGAACAGAACGCGCTTGCGCAGGTCGGGAATCCGGAAGATATTGAGAAACTTCTCCAGCATATCGGGTAATCCGCTTCAGGCGCCTGTAGCGCCATTCCTCACGTTCAATTCCATCTTAAGGCGCTCGCCCCGTTTCATCAGCCTATCGAAGCCCGGGAAACGCGGACTATGCCTTGCATCACACCCTAAAAGCTGTCAGTTGTCAGCCGTCAGCTTTCAGCATTCATCCCGGTCGGGGAAACCCTGAATCCGGCAGGGACAAAACTGAAAGCTGATAGCTGTAGGCTGAAAGCTGTTTCTAAGCCGCCGCCGGAGCCTCGCCCCCAACCACCACTGCCTTGCCGCCGGCCTTTTCGATCTTCTCCGCGGCCGACTTGGAAAACTTGTGTGCGTGGATCGTGATCGCTTTCTCCAGTTCGCCCGAACCCAGGACCTTGATCAGCGCCTTCTTTTTGGACGCCAGCCCCAGCTTCAGATAGTCTTCAACCGCAATTTCGCTCACGCCGGCAGCAGCGATCCGGTCCAGATTCACGATGGTGTATTCGGTGCGAAAAATGTTGGTGAAGCCGCGCTTGGGCAAACGCCGGTGCAGCGGCATCTGGCCGCCTTCAAATCCGCGCATCAGGCTCGATCCCGAACGCGACCCCTGGCCCTTGTGGCCGCGAGTCGCGGTCTTGCCCATGCCGGAACCCATACCCCGGCCCACACGCTTGCGCCCGGAATTGGCTTTCCGCGGCGCGTGCAAATTCGACAGGTTCTTTGCCATATTCTCCTCGCTATGGCGCCGGCAGCGCAGGCCGCCGACTCGCGTTTTTAAAGCCAGTAGCCTTTAGCCGGTAGCTTGTAGCTTTTGCTGTTGGCTACTAGCTACCGGCTACAAGCTACGAGTTACTTTTCCAATATGCGGACCAAGTGCGGCACCGCCTTCACCATTCCCCGCACCGACTCCGTGTCTTCCCGCTCCACAATCTGGTTGAGGTGCGTAAAGCCAAGCCCCTTGATCACCAGCTTGTGCTTGATGGGCGTAGCGATGGCCGAACGGAAATACTGAATGCGAATCTTCGCCGGGGCCGCGGTTGACGAGCTGTTCTTCTTCGGCTTTGCCATCACAACTCCTCGACCTGCTTGCCGCGCATCGTCGCCACTTCGGCACGGTCGCGCAGTTGCGTCAGCGCGTTGAACGTCGCCTTGATCACATTGTGTGGATTGGGCGAACCGATGCTCTTGGTCAGCACATTCTGCACGCCTGCCGAGGTCATCACCGCGCGCACCGCGCCGCCGGCTATCACACCCGTGCCTTCCGGCGCCGGCTTCAACAGCACCTGCCCCGATCCGTACCGCCCCAGCACCTGGTGCGGGATCGTGGTCTCGGTCAAATTTACCTTCACCAGATTCTTCTTCGCCGATTCGATTCCCTTGCGAATCGCCTGGGGAACCTCTTTGGCCTTGCCCGACCCGTACCCCACCACTCCCGAAGCGGCGTCGCCAACCACCACCAGCGCGGCAAACGACATGTTCTTGCCGCCCTTCACCACCTTGGTCACGCGATTGATCGCCACCACCTGGTCTTTCAGGTTGTACTGGTTGGCATCGAGTTTCTTCGTCAATGTCGTCATTGTTTTTCCCAGCTTTCAGCTATCAGCTTTCAGCTATCAGCCCCTTTGCGCTCAGTAAAGCTTCTCCAGTCAAGCAGGACAAGCTCAGAGCTGAAAGCTGACGGCTAATAGCTGCTCTTAGAATTCCAAACCCGCCTCGCGCGCCGCTTCGGCCAGCGCCTTTACGCGCCCGTGATACAGATAGCCCCCGCGATCGAAGACCACCTGCTTGATGCCTTTGGCGGTCGCTTTTTCCGCCACTGCTTTGCCAATCTCTTTCGCCGCCGCAACGTTGCCGCCGCTTTTCAGCTTCAGCCCAAGCGACGAAGCCGAAACCAGCGTCTCGCCCTTCTGGTCGTCAACCACCTGTGCGTAGATGTGATTCAGCGAGCGATAGACATTCAGCCGCGGCCGCTCTGCCGTCCCCGCCAGCTTCTCGCGGATGCGCGAATGAATGCGCCGGCGAATTTCGTTTCTTTTAGTCTGCGTAATCATCTCTTCCCCCACCTATCAGCGGAACCGCCCTGCGGTCCCGTTCGGATTTTCCAGTGGTCAGTGAACAGTGCTCAGTGATCAGAACAACGCAAAATTGCTACGAATAAACCGTCCACTGATCACTGACAGTTGATCACTGTCTTACTTGGCTCCCGTTTTTCCGGCCTTCTTCTTCAGCCGCTCGTTCGTGTAGCGCACTCCCTTGTTCTTGTACGGGTCCGGCTTGCGTAGCGAGCGCATGTCGGCCGCCACTTGACCCACCTTCTGCCGGTCCACGCCGGTAACGGTCAGGTGTGTCTGCTTGGGATCGATCGCCACATCAATACCGGAAGGCAGCGGAAACTCGATGGGATGCGAGTAGCCCAGCGTGAAAACCACGGTTCCCTTGCCTTTCATTTCCGCGCGGTACCCGATGCCGACAATGTCCAGCTCCTTCGTCCACCCCTTGGTCACGCCAAGCACCGCATTGTTCACCAGCGCGCGGGTCAGGCCGTGCAGCGCCGCCTTCTCGTCGCTCGTGCGCTCCAGTTCCATGTGCCCGTCCACTGTCTTCACCGAGATGCCGTCCGCGATCAGCGCCGATACTTTGCCCTTGGGGCCTTCGACCAGCACCGTGTTGCCTTCCACTTTGTACTTCACGCCCCCCGGCAGCGGGATCGGCTTCTTTCCAATACGCGACATACTTCGAATTCCTTTATGGCTTGCGAGTCCCGAAGAACAGTGGTCAGTGATCAGTGTTCAGTGTTCAGTGTTCAGTGATCAGTGATCAGATCCAAAGCTCTCGTGCCACTGCAGCCGGCCGGGCCGGAGGCCCGGCAGTGATCAGTTGTCAGTGGTCAGTTCTTCTTGCCTCAACCGCCGATCGTGGCACGCACAAACTGACCACTGATCACTGACAACTGTCTTCACCACACCTCGCACAGCAGCTCGCCGCCCACTCCCTCGCGGCGCGCCTGCCGGCCCGTCATCACGCCTTTCGGCGTGGTCAGAATCGAAATGCCCAGCCCGCCCTGCACGCGCTTGATCTCGTCGCGGCCCACGTAAACGCGGCAACCGGGACGCGAGACCCGCGCCAGGTCGCGAATCGCCGCTTCCGTGCCGCCGTACTTCAGGTACACGCGCAGCACCAGCTTGCCTTCCTCGTCCTGGAGCTTGTAATTGGAGATGTAGCCCTCTTCCTTAAGGATGCGGGCAATCTCGGTCTTCAGCTTCGAAGCAGGTACATCCAGCTTCTGATGACGCGCCCGGATCGCGTTGCGAATGCGCGCCAGAAAATCTGCTACTGGATCCGTCAGACTCATTCCTTCTCCTTCATTCCCCGTTCGCCCGCCGCTCATCCGGCGGGAACCAGCGGGAATGGTTTGGGGCTTGCGCCCCGGTGATCAGCTTTCAGTGATCAGTGCTCAGCAAATACCGTTTAGCTTTGCCTCAGTCGCCCGTTGTTGCAAAAACAACTGACCACTGATCACTGCCCACTGACAACTGTCTTTCTACCAGCTCGACTTGTTCACGCCCGGTATCTCGCCCCTCAGGGCGAGTCCCCGGAAGCACAAACGGCATACGCCGAACTTGCGCAGAAAACCGCGCGGCCGCCCGCACAGCTGGCAGCGGTTGTGTCTGCGGCTGCTGAACTTCGGCTTTCGCGCGTCCTTTACTCTTTTTGCAGTAGTTGCCATAAAACCTCGAAATCAGTTATCAGTGGTCAGTCGTCAGTGATCAGCCAATCGCATTTCCATTTGACTCAGCGGCCGGTGCCTGCACGAACAAACTGACCGCTGATCACTGTCCTCTGACAACTGTTCTTACGCTCCCTGCCTGAACGGCATGCCAAAATGCTTCAGCAGCGCCCGCGCCTGGTTGTCGTCCTTCGCCGTGGTCACAATCGTGATGTTCATGCCCTTCAGCTTTTCCACCTTCGCGTAATCGATCTCGGGAAAGATCAACTGGTCGCGCATGCCGAGCGTATAGTTGCCGCGCCCGTCAAAGCTCTTGGTCGAGACGCCGCGAAAGTCGCGCACCCGCGGCAGGGCGATTGAGATCAGCCGGTCAAGAAATTCGTACGCCTTATCGGACCGCAGCGTCACCATCGCGCCGATGGCATTGCCCGTGCGCACGTGGAAGGCCGCGATCGACTTCTTGGCCCGCGTGGTCACCGGCTTCTGGCCGGTGATGTGCGCCAGGTCCGCCACCAGCGGGTCCAGCAGCTTCGAGTTCTGCGTCGCCTCTCCAAGACCCATGTTGATTACGATCTTTTCCAGCTTCGGCACCGCCATCGCGTTTTCCAGGCCCAACTCCTTCTGAAGAGCCTGCTTGATCTCTTTGTGATACCTCTCTCTCAACCTTGCCGCCATCTCTCAACTCTCTTTCTTCCGGCCCTCGGATTGGCCATTCCAGCGGCCGTTTACCGTTGCGGAAGGGACTCCATAAGCTAGCCTGTAGCCGGTAGCTAGTAGCCTGTAGCCACCGGCTACAAGCTACAGGCTACAAGCTGCCTTATTTCTTCGTGGGCAGCTCCTGCCCGCACTTCTTGCAAATCCTCACGCGCATATCGCCTTCGATCTTGTGGCCGACGCGCGCCGGCCCGCAGTTGGGACACACCAGCACTACGTTCGACACATCGATCGGCGACTCCTGGTCGGCAATCCCGCCCTGGGTCCGCTGTCCCGTCTTGCTTGAAACCGTCTTCTTGACCACGCGAACGTGCTCCACCAGCACTGTCCCCTTATCCGGAAAGACGCGCAGCACCCGGCCCGTCTTGCCCCGGTCGGCGCCGGTGAGCACCTTGACCGTATCGTTGCGATGAATCATCAAACTCGGCATATTCTCTCCAGAGGGCTCAGGGGTCAGAGGTCAGGGATCAGAAAGCTTACGATTTCCGCAGCCTTGACTGATCCCTGATCCCTGATCTCCGGTCCCTGTCCTTACACCACTTCCGGCGCCAGGGACACAATCTTCAAAAATTTCTTTTCGCGCAACTCGCGGGCCACCGGCCCGAAGACGCGCGTGCCGATCGGTTCGTGATCGTCGCCAATCACCACCGCGGCGTTCTCGTCAAAGCGGATGTAGGTGCCATCCCGCCGCCGATACTCCTTGCGCGTACGCACAATCACCGCTTTCACGACCTTGCCCTTCTTGACCGTGCCATCCGGCGAGGCTTCCTTCACTGCCGCGGTCACCACGTCGCCCAATCCCGCATTCACGCCCAACCCGCCGCCCAACGGCAGGATGACCTGCAATTTGCGCGCGCCGGAGTTATCGGCTACCGCGAGCATGGTTCTCATTTGTACAGCCATGTCTTTCCCTCCTTCCGGCAGCCCTACTTCTCAGCGGGAACCGTCTCGCCAGGCAGCACAGCTTCTTCAATCTGGCCGAGCGTGGACCGCCGCACGATCTCTTCAAGCGACCACCGCTTCAATTTGCTCAGCGGCCGCGTCTCACGGATGCGCACCATGTCGCCCAACCTCGCCGAGTTCTGCTCATCGTGCGCATAGAACTTCTTCGTCGTGCGCACAATCCGCTTGTACTTCCGATGGGCCTTGCGCATCTCCACTGCAACCACGATGGTCTTTTGCATCTTGGTGGAAACCACTTGGCCCACCTTTTCGTTGCGTCGCGACGCCGGTGCGGCGGGCGCGGCTTGCGCCGTCTTTTGAGTCGCCGTCATTTACGGGCTCCCTTCGCCTTCACTGTTTTCTTCTCCGCAGCCGGAGCAGATTTCTTTGTCGTCTTGCGGGCCTTCGCCTTGGCTGCAGGTGCCGCTTCTTCGGCCTTCGCAGCCCTGGGCTTTTCGGCCGGCGCAACCTCTTCGGTTTTCTGAGCACCGGCGCCGGCTGCGGGAGCCGCTTCCTTCACCTCACCGCGAATTCCCAGCTCGCGCTCCCGCGCCACGGTCTTGATCTGCGCGATTTCCTTGCGCAACTGGCGCAGCTTCTTCACTCCGTCATTCTGCCCCATGGAAACCTGGAAGCGCAGCCGGAAGAGTTGCTCCGCGGAGGTCTTCTCCTGGTGCGCCAATTCCGCGTCGCTCAAACCACGAATCTTTGTGAGTTCCATCTCTTTTCCCGCTCCCGGTTATTCGGCCTTCACGGCCACTTTCTCCGTGCCTGCCCGCTGCACAAACTTGGTTCTCAGCGGCAATTTGTGCGAGGCCAGGCGCATGGCTTCCACCGCCGTCTCCGGCGTCACGCCTTCCATCTCGAACAGGATCTTTCCCGGCCGCACCACCGCAACCCAATGGTCAAGAGCGCCCTTGCCCGACCCCATGCGGACTTCCGCCGGCTTCTTCGTAATCGGCTTGTCAGGAAACAGCCGAAGCCAGATTTTGCCGCCGCGCTTGATAAATCGCGTCATGGCCACGCGGCTGGCCTCGATCTGCCGGTCAGTGATGTAACCGCACTCCATCACCTTCAACCCGTACTCTCCGAACGCCAGCGTCGAGCCGCGCCAGGCCTTCCCGCGGCGCTTGCCCTTCTGCTGCTTCCGGTACTTCACTTTCTTTGGCATCAACATAAAAAAACCTCAAAGGCAGCTACCAGCTTCTAGCTACCAGCTCCTAGCTTTGATCTTTCCCCGCCCAGCTCTCTTTCCCACTGGCTTTTAGCTGGAAGCTAGAAGCTAGAGGCTAGAAGCTGCCTTTAAAACACTCCCGTTCCACTCGCCGCCTGCTGTGGCTGGCGGCGCTTCTGCTCGTAGATGTCGCCGCGGTAGATCCACGTCTTCACGCCGATCACGCCATAGGTCGTGTTCGCCTCGGTGAATCCGTAGTCCACATCGGCGCGCAGCGTGTGCAGCGGCAAACGCCCCTGCAGGTACCACTCCGAGCGTGCGATCTCGTTGCCGTTCAAACGGCCGGAGACGCGCACCTTGATCCCCTTGCAGCCGAAGCGCAGCGCCGAGTCGACGCTCTTGCGCATGGCGCGGCGGAAGCTGACGCGCTTCTCCAGCTGCAGCGCGATGTTTTCGCTCACCAGCTGCGCATCCAGTTCCGGCTTGTTCACCTCGATGATGTCGATGAACACCTCGCGGTTGGTGCGCTTGCCGAGTTCGGTCTTCAGCTTCTCGATCTCGGCGCCCTTGCGGCCGATGACGATGCCCGGACGCGCCGTGCGAATCAGGAAACGCAGCTTGTTGCCGGGACGCTCGATTTCGACCGAGCTCACGCCCGCCGCCTTCAGCTTGTCGCGCAGCTCCTTCTTGAGCTTCACGTCTTCCACCAGCAGCTTGTCGTACTCGCGCTCGCTGAACCAGCGGGAACGCCACGGCTTGTTCACTCCCAGCCGAAATCCGTAAGGATGGACCTTCTGCCCCATACTTTTCCTCTCAAACTCTCCGGGCCTACTTGCCCGACTTCTTCTTGCTCGCCGCCTTCTTGGCTGCCGGCTTCGACTCGTGATCTTCCGCCTTGGCCGACTTCGCCTTCGCACCCTTTGCAGCGGCCTTTGCCTTTCCTGCCTGCAGCGCGCCCTTCTTCGGCTTCTCCGCCTTTTCCTGAGTGGACGCCCCCGGCTCTTCGACCCTGGTGACCAGGCCCGTGGCGGGCTCGCGCGCGGCCACCGATAAGACCA
>Ga0335074_10010141_pt1 | contig 13163 bp, 11 predicted proteins | sample Lox_Sample_23_FD_206715 | JGI IMG/M metagenome (GOLD analysis project Ga0335074, IMG submission 206715) | Soil microbial communities from Loxahatchee National Wildlife Refuge, Florida, United States - Lox_Sample_2.3 | ecosystem: Environmental > Terrestrial > Soil > Wetlands | place: USA...
CGCTGTCGGTGTAGCCGATGTTGAGCCAGTCGTTGTTGTTCTGGGCCTGACGCGACTGGGCGGCGCCGCCGGACTCCTCGGCCAGCAGCCAGGCCGAGACCACGCTCGGATCGAGCCCGGTGTCGGCGGCGAGACGGGAGGCGAACTGCTGCTGGTCTGAGGTGAGCATGGTCTGTGCGCTGGCGGGCAGCGCCGCGCCGCCGGTGCCCGTGGCGACGAGACCGCCGTTTGTGAGACCCGCGCTGGTGAGGCCCGAGCTGACGATGCTCGGCACGTCGGAGGAGGCGCCGATCGTTCCCGATGTTCCCTGGGCCTGCGCTAGCGCGTCGGCGAAGCTGCTCGAGCCGGCCGTGGTGCCGGTGGCGGTGGCGGAGGTGCCCCCGGTCGACTGGCTCGCCGTGCTCGCGGCGACGGACGGATCGAAGGCGGTCTGTAGGGAGGCGATCTGAGCCTGGATCTGGGAGACCCGGCTTACGGCATCGGTGTAGCTCATCGACTACCTCTTAGATCGGCGGAAGGCCATGGCGCTTGAGCGGTCGCCGATCGTGAAGGTGTGCGCGATACCAGTCGAGAGTCCGGCGCAGACCCTGTTCCAGCGTCACTCCGGGAGCCCATCCGGTCATCGTCCGCAGCTTGGTTGAATCCACCCACTGCCGGCTGATCTCGCCCCGCGGGGTGCCCGTACCGCGAACTTCAGGCGTTACGCCAGTGCCGGCCAGCCGGCAGGTTAACTCGACCACCTCGAGAACCGAGTACGGGCGGTCACTGCCGGCGTTGAACGCCTCGCCCGCGCCTCTGCCGTCGTCGAGCAGCGCGCATATCGCCAGGTAGGCCTCGACTGCGTCCTCGACGTACAGGAAATCGCGCTGAAGGGTTCCGTCGGAGCGAATGACCGGCGAGCGGCCGGCGAGCGCCGCCAGGGCGGCCTCCGGCACCAGACGTGAGAGGTTGAGATCGCCGCCCCCGTACAGGTTGGCGAACCGGGTGACCGCCACGGGCAGCGCGAATGCGCTCCAGTAGGACCGGGCGATCAGGTCGCTGGCCGCCTTGGATACCTCGTACGGGAACTGCGGCCGGAGGGCCAGCTCCTCGTCGAACGGGAGCGCTTCCTGGCTTCCGTACACCTTGTCGGAGGCCGCGACCACGACTCGCTGCACCCCGAGCCGCCGGCAGGCCTCGAGCATCATCCAGGTTCCGCGGATGTTCGTCTCGAACGTCGACACAGGTGAGGTGTTGGCGATCCCCACGATCGACTGGGCAGCTAGGTGAAAGACCGTGTCGATCTCGTACTCGGCGATCGCCCGTTCGAGTAGCGGACCGTCGCAGACGTCGCCGTGCACGACGTTGACGCGCTGTTCGGTGCCCTCGAGCACCAACGCCGAGCGGGTCACCGTGTCGCGTCTCAGCACCGCGATGCGCGCGCCGAGCTCGAGCAATCGCTTGACCAGCCAGCTCCCGAGTAGGCCGTAGGCACCGGTGACGAACACCGAGCGGCCGCTCCATGCGCTGGTGCTCGAGCCGGGCATGGCGAGGCATTATCGCGGCGCCTCAAGCGTCGCGCCCCGGTGCCGATCATCTCGCGTGATGTCCCTCGAGACGGTGTTCGCCCCCATCGCGCAGATCGACGAGCCGTCGAGCACGCCCGTTCAGACCGTGGACTACATCGTCGTGCAGGCCGGCGGCAAGGGTACGCGGCTGGAGCATCTCACCACGAACAAGCCGAAGGCGCTCGTGCCGGTTGAGAACCTGCCGATGATCTTTCATCTCTTCCGCAAGTTCCCCGACAAGCGGTTCGTCGTCATCGCGGACTATCACCGGGACGTGTTGCGCGAGTACCTCGCTGCATTCGCCGACGTCGATTATCAAGTCGTCGACGCTGCCGGGACGGGGACGTGCAGCGGTGTCGACCAGGCGCTGGCCATGCTGCCCGAGGGCGAGCCGTTCATGCTCGTGTGGTCGGATCTGATCTTGCCGGCAGACTTCGAGCTACCAGCCGGGGACCGTGATTGGGTGGGGATCTCTCAGACGTTCGAGTGTCGGTGGAGTCACACCGACGGCGGATTCGTCGAAGAACGCTCACGCGAGCGTGGAGTGGCCGGGCTGTTCGTCTTCCGTGAAAAGTCGGCCCTGTCGGACATCCCCGCGAGCGGGGAACTGGTCCGCTGGCTTGCGCAGAAAGGACACGCGTTTGACGAGCTGGGGCTCGCCGGCACCCGTGAGTTCGGCCTGCTGCCGGAGTACCAAGCGCTCGCTCTCGAGAAGACGCGCCCGTTCAACCGCGCGACCGTGGTTGGCGATAGGTTCATCAAGGAGCCGGTCGATGAGCAGGGACGGTCACTCGCGCGTCGTGAAGTGGGTTGGTACAGGCACGCGGTCAAGCTCGGCGTGAACGGCATCCCCAAGCTGTACGGGTTCGAGCCGCTGACGATCGAGAGGATCGACGGCGGGAACATCTACGAGTACGACCACCTGCCCCTGGACAGCAAGCGCGGCATCCTCGCCGACGTGACTGGGGCGCTTGGCGAGCTTCATTCGCTGGAGTCGGCTCCCGCCGACTCGTTCAGCACGAGGGAGGCGTACTACGGGAAGACGGTCGAGCGTCTCAAGGCGGTACGTGACCTGATCCCGTTCACGGATCGCAAGACGATCATGGTGAACGGAAGGGAGTGCCGCAACGTGTACTTCTACAAGCGCGATCTGGAGCGTGCGCTAGACGCGCTGACCGTGGAGCGGTTCGCATTCATCCACGGGGACCCAACCTTCTCGAACCTGATGCTGCGTGGCGGCACCGAACCTGTGTTCATCGACCCGCGCGGCTACTTCGGGCACACGGAGCTGTACGGAGACCCGAACTATGACTGGGCGAAGCTCTACTACTCCGTGGTCGGAAACTACGACCAGTTCAACCTGAAGAACTTCCGTTTGGGCGTCGGCCCGGAGACCGTTGATGTGACGGTCGACTCCAACGGATGGGAGAGCCTCGAGCAGGACCTATTCGCCCTGAGCGGTGCCGATCCGCGCACGATCAGACTTCTGCACGCCGTGATCTGGCTGTCGCTCACCACGTACGCGTGGCATGACTACGACTCCGTTTGCGGGGCGTTCTACAACGGCATCTACTACCTGGAGGAAGCGCTGTGAGCCACGACTTCGATGAGACGCTCCGCATCGTCACCGGCGCGGTCCGCTCCCTTGATCCACGCGAGTTCAACGCCCTTGAGGAAGACGCCGTCGCCACGCTCAGCCGCGGCAACAAGCTCGTCTTCTCCGGCCTCGGCAAGAACGTACCGATCTGCGAGAAGGTTGTCGGTACGCTCAACTCGGTGGGGCTGGCGTCAGCATTCGTGCACACGAACTCGGCAGTCCACGGCGATCTCGGCGTCGTGCGCGACGGGGATCTCGTTGTCATCATGACCAAGAGCGGTGAAACCGCCGAGTCCGTGCATCTTTCGCGCCTGCTGAAGAAGCGCGCCTGCACGCAATGGCTTCTGACGTTCAGTCGCCACAGCATTCTCCATCGGGAGATTCCCAACCGCGTCGTGCTCGACCTCGAGCACGAAGGAGACGGCTGGAACATCCTGCCCAACAACTCCACGCTGTTGAACCTCATCGTCCTGCAGGGACTGGCCATGGCTCTCATCGATCACTTCGGAATTCCGATTGAGGTGCTGCACGCCAACCATCCGGGCGGCGCGATCGGCGCGAAACTCGATGCCGCGGAGTTGGACGCGGAGCTGGATGCCGCGGTGCTGGACGCGGCGGAGCTGGATGCCTTGGCGGGTGAGCTGCAGTCAACGCTACGAGTGAAGTCTGAGCGATGAAGGAACTTGTCCTCTCTCCGCTGGGGCACACGTGGTTCCTCGATCTTGACGGCACGCTCGTCGAGCACAACGGACACCTCACGGACGACGGCGACAGGCTGCTGGCGGGAGCGGAACAGCTATTGGCCCAGATCCCGGCGGACGATCTCGTCGTGATCGTCACGAGCCGGCTTCCGAACCATCGCCGCGAGACCGAGGTGTTTCTCGGCGCCAACAAGATCCGGTACGACCACATCATCTTCGGCGCGCCGTTCGGCGAGAGAATCGTCATCAACGACGCCAAGCCTTCCGGGCTTCAGACGGCCATAGCGGTCAACGGCGTGCGCGATGAAGCCCCCGAGCTCCTGGTTACGGTGGATCCAAATGCATGATCGCTCGGCGCTGACCCGCACCGTATACAGCTTTGGCTCGGCCTTGTCCGGCCAGTTCGGCCACCTCGTGTTGCGGCCTGACGGTTCGATCTACGGCTATCAGCACCCGAACGAGCAGTTCTGGGAGCTCGTCGGTGACGAGCTTCGCCTTCTCGCTTACGATAAGCGAGTCACCAGCAGGTTCACGTATGCTGGCGAGGGCGTCTGGACGGGCCGCTGGGAGGGGCAGCTGCGACCGCTTTACCTGATTCCCGCGCTTGCATTGCCGGCAACCGCAGCCTCCGACGGGGATAGCCCCGCATCGGCCTGGCCCCCTCTGTTGGTGAATACCGTGCCAAAGTCCGGAACGTATTTCCTCGAGGCGGCACTGCGCGACGTTGGCTACGCGCCGCTGCGCCTCCATCTCGTACGCCACGATGTCGTCTTTGACTTCCGCGGACTCTCCGATGACCAAATCCACGTGGATCCCTGGAACCAGCTTCTGGAGCTGCCGCTGAATCTCGTCACCCGGCTGCTCAATCCAGGAGAGGTCGTGGTCGGCCACGTCACCTCTTCGGAGGTGCTCAACGCCGCCCGTGGTCAGGGCGTGTGCGTGGTGTCGGTCGTGCGTAACCTGCGCGACGTCTTCGCAAGCTACCTCAGCTTCCAGGTTCAGAAGGTTGCGGCAACGAGTGCCGCTGACAGGTTCTGGCGCACCCTGGATCCCAAACAACAGCTGGCCGGCTTCATCGCCCGGTTCGGCGACAACGCGCTAGCCGACATGAGGCAGACCGCGACGATTTCGTGCCTCGATCGCGATGGCATCCTGGTTCGCTACGAGGAGCTGACCCGCGGCGTAATCTCCGCAGACGCACAGCGCAGGCTGAGTGCCTACTACTCCGTTGACTTTGTCCAGCACCTGACTGACGCGCTCTTGGGGCAGCTGAACACGCCAAACCCGACCTTCTCGGGGAAGCGCTCGAAATGGACTGACATTTGGAGCGACGAGCTCGAGGTCTATTTCAACGAGTCGGGTTTCAAGAGCATCAATGCGGCCCTGGGATATGAGGCCGCCGGCGCCGCCCGAATCGAGTTGAGCGCCGCATGATCGTCCGACGACTCATCGCGGCCTGGCGTGGGCGTGCTGTCTGGAGGCGTCTGCGCAAGAGCTACGACATAGACAATGGCGGGTATGTGATCGCGTGCATCGAGGACGACCAGGCCCTCAACGAGGTGGCGCTTGCGCACGTCCAGGACCTGATCGCCGACCGGCGAGCGCGCGGCGTCGTGGTCGTTACGGACCAGGCGTGGGTTGCCGAACGGGCCGGGAAGGAAACAGATGGGGTCCTGGCGGTCGAGATTGTCGGGGATCGCGAAATCGAGCATCTGCTTAGCTTCTACGAGCTGTACCAGTTCACGCCGAGGCTCTTCTTTGTGTCCCTCACGCGGCCGACCGAAAATCGCCTGTGGCGGATGGTGGACGTGAACGGTCTCACCCTCGACGATCTGGTGTGCCTGTCGATGTACCGTATCCGCGGCTGGGGCGGCCACGGGGTCAGCTGTGCCTAGCGCCGGAGAAGCCGTGCGCCACCAGGCGCGCCGCGTCGCCCGCCGCCGGGCGCTGCGCGGCAAGAAGGCCGTCCTCTTCGGGGCGGCCGTGCTTGCGGCGCAAGTCAAGGACGAACTCGAGAAGCACGGCGTTGCCGTCGCGGCCGTGATCGACAACGACCCGGACAAGATCGGCCGGAACTTTCAGGGCCTCGTCGTGCAGCGGCCAGAGGAGGTTCTCGTTCCGTTCAACGACGAGTACGTCGTGATCGTGGTCGCTTTTACCGCGGCGCGGGAGATGCGCTATCAGCTCAAGACGCTCGGGTATCGCAAGCGACGGCAGACTTTCGTCATAACGCTGTTAGACCTGGATGAGTCGCTCGGGGCTTTCGTGCGATTCATCCCGCATCTCATGCGCGGTCTTTTCACCTACAGGAAGTTGACGAGGGGTAAGCATGAGTCGACACTTTTGATCGCTCCCTACGCCGGCACCGGGGACATATATCTCATCGAGTTGTTCCTGAGGAGCTTCGTGGAGCGAGAAGGCATACGGGACTACACGCTGGCTGTGGCAAGCGACGCGTGCGCCCAAGTCGCGCGCATGATGGGAGAGACGCGGGTAGTCGTCGCCGAGCAGCGCGCACTCAACAGTGTGATCGCCTACGGCAGGCTCATTCGGGCCCGCCCGCACGCGATCGTCGTGCTCAACGATGGATGGATGGGAGCGCCTACGGAGTGGCTGCGTGGATACAAGGGACTCAACTTCGAGAAGATGTTCCGGCATACCGTCTTCGGGCTCGGAGACGACATCGCGCCTGAGGTTCCCGACGCGTCTGCGAGCAACGAAGCTGTGCTCGATCTCTTTCACGCGCAGGGTTTGGTACCTGGTCGCACGGTTGTGCTGGCGCCATACGCGAATACGCTCTTTCATGTTCCGGATCAGGCGTTCTGGGCAAACGTGGCTGCCCGTTGTGCCGAGCGCGGTCTGACGGTCTGCACCAACTGCGGTCCCAAGGAGCAGGCGATTGTGGGAACCAAGGCCGCTCGCTTCCCTCTGATGCTGGCCCCGGCTTTCGTCGAGACAGCGGGCTATTTCGTCGGGGTGCGTAGCGGGTTCTGTGACGTCGTGAGTGGCACGGCGAGTCGGAAGGTCATCCTCTATGACCGCGAAGGCCGCTTTTACAAGGGCTCCTTTCACGAGTACTTCAGCCTGAACGCGATGGGGCTTGGACGCAATCTCCGCGAGGTCGAGTTCGGAGATGCGGATAAGGAGGCCACCGTCGCCGAGGTAATTGAGGGCCTGGCGTGAGCGCGGTGACGGCCCTGATCTTTGCCGGAGGCACCGGTCAGCGGATGAGCACCCGGGCCACCCCGAAGCAGTTCCTGGAGCTCCATGGCAAGCCCGTGATCATCTACACGATTGAGCACTTCGAACGCCATCCGGAGGTCGACCGGATCGTGGTGGTGTGCCTGGAGTCGTGGATTGGAGAGCTGAAGCGCCTGCTACGTCGCTATGACATCGACAAAGTGACGACGATCGTCCCCGGTGGCCTGAGCGGCGACGCGTCGATCTACAACGGGCTGCTTGCGATGCGCGAGACGGCCGCGGACGAGGACATCGTCCTCATCCACGACGGCGTTCGGCCCCTGATCGACGAGCAGCTGGTGAGCGACAACATCGCCGCCGCCCGCGAGCACGGGGCGGCCATCACCGTCGAGCGCGCGGTGGAAAGCGTCGTGCGGGTGAACGCCGCCGGTGAGATCGTGGACGTCCCGGCCCGGGATGAGATGTATGTCGCCAAGGCACCGCAGAGCTTCCGGTACGGATTGATCTTCGAGGCGTACGCGTGGGCGCAGGCGGAGAAGGTCGGGACGATCGACTCCGCACATCTCTGTCATCTGCGCGGGATCCGGCCGCGGGTCCTCGCCAGTACGCCCAACAACATGAAGATCACCAAACCCGCGGACTACTACATCTTCCGTGCGTTGTACGAGGTCATGGAGAACCAGCAGATCCTGGCCGCGTAACCTGAGCGTCGTGGCTCTGTCCGAGGTGCTCAGAGAGGATGTTGAGACGGCGCTGAACGACGCTGCAATCCTCTGGGAGCGGTTCCGCGGGGCCACCGTCCTCGTCACCGGCGCGACCGGGGTGATCGGAACCGGGGTCGCGCGGGTGCTGTGCGCGGCCAACGCGTCCAAGAACCTGGGTCTTTGTGTGGTCGCGGTCGGACGCGACCTGGCCAAAGGGCGAAGGCTCGAAGCTGAGCTCGCCGTGCGGTTCCTCGCCGCGGACGTACGCGAACTCTCGCCGGCCACGAGGGGGTTGGACAGGGCCGACTTTGTCTTTCATACCGCAGGGGTGACCTCATCGGCGCGCATGACAGCCGCTCCCGAGGAGGTCCTTGCGACTGCGGTTGACGGCACCCGCAACGTCCTCGACCTCGCGGTGGCGCTCGGAGCAAGCAGCTTCGTCCATCTGTCGTCGATGGAGGTCTATGGTCAAGGCCCGACCGGCGAGGTCACAGAGAGTGACCTGGGCACACTCAACCCCACCGATCCGCGTAGCAGCTATCCCGAGGGCAAGCGACGGGCCGAGGCGCTGGGCGTGGCCTACGCCACCGAACACGGACTCCGCACAACCAATGCCCGCCTCGGTCTCACCTTTGGCGCTGGGATCCCGGACGATCCCGCCAACACTCGGGTTCCGTTGCAGTTCGCGCGCGCGGTGGTCGCCGGCCGCGACATCGAGCTTCACACCGACGGGGCCGGCCTGACCAACGTCTGCTACCTCGCGGACGCGGTACGGGCGCTCTTGCTGCTCGCCACCAAGGGTGCCGCCGGGGAGGCGTACAACGTCGCCAACTCCCAGGCGAGCATGACCATCCGGCAGATGGCGGAGGTGGTCGCCCGTGAGGTCGCCGGGGGGACGATCAACGTCGTCGTCAAGAAGCCCGAGGACTTTGAGAGCCGGGGGTACGCGCCGCCCTCCTCATACCGTCTGGCGACGGACAAGATCCGCGCGCTCGGTTGGGAGCCGCGCTACGGGATGGCGGAGATGTATGAGCGGATGATCGCCTCCTGGCGATCATGAAACCCGGAGAACGAGCGACTCCCAACCTGGCAGCGCGAAGAAGTCGGCGACCTTGTAGGGAGTGGTGCTGTAGTACGCGTCCGGGAAAACGTGGACCTTCCGGGCGCGGGTGGTGTGAACGACGTCGCAGAGCCCGCTGCGCAGGCCGATGAACGTGCCCGCGTGCTCGACCGCATCGAGCAGCTCCGGTATCGGAATCTCGAGCGTCAGCGTCCCGGGGACCGGATCCTCATCACCGTGCACGAGCGTTGCGACGACGTCTCCCTGTGACGCATGGCGCTCGGCGGTGTGCTCCCAGAACGACCACGGAACGGGCAGGACACTCTTGGCGTACGGGGCCAGCAGCACAGCCCGGCCCCGGGGAATCTCACTGGCACACGACGGGTCGGCCCGCACAGCGTCCCGCAGTGGGGCGTCCGGTGCTGTCCCGGCGGGCACCCTGTAGACCAGGTCCCGGTACATGTCAGTAAACGCGACGAAGCGTTCGTCGAGCGCCCGGACGGGGGCACCGTCGCCGTAGGGCCGGTCGTGATGAGCGATCGTCGCGTCCCCCGACCCGCAAGCGACAACGGCAGCGACCAGGTCATCCATCTCGACCTGCGAGAGGCTGTACACGTCCCCGTGCCCGAAAAGCCGGGCAACCTGCCGGCCTCCTTCGCCTACGACGACCACAACCGCGGGCGGCAGCCGACGGGCAGCGGCATAGGCCGGGAGGTATGCGAGCGCCCAGTAGACGTCCCCCAGGGCGCCGAACGGACACACGACCAGATGGCGGTCCGGGTGGGCGATGCGGAGCTGACCGAGCTGCCGCGAGCCGCGACTCCCGTCCCCCCCGGATGCCGCATCGGCTCCGAGGGAAAGCGTGCCGACGCGGATGATCTCGCCCGCGTAGCCCAGATCCACGAGCTGCCGGCGCATCTCGCCATGGAACCGGGAGGCGATCAGAACAACCGATGGCGCGCTGACGCCGGCCACCGCGCTCGGCGGGATGACCGGTACCCCGTGCAGCGAGCCGCCCTGCTTGGCGGGGTTGTTGTCGAGGATCCCGGTGAGAGCGATGTCGTAGCGGCCCAGCCGTCTGCGCATCTCCTCGGTCGCCGCAGTCTGGCCGAACGCGTAGATCGCCACGTCGTGGAGCCGGCCTGAGCGCTGCAGTTCGTCGATCGCGCGTTCGACGTCGGAGCTCATGAGCGCCGGTCACGCATCCGTCAGACAGCTCATCACGTAATCGTGGATGTGCTGGCCCGCCGTGCCGTCCGCGTGCGCGGTAAGCGACGCGAAGTACTCATGCTGCCCGGGTACCCGGCCGTCGGGCTGGCTCAGCATCCGGCGCAGGTACTCAATCGCCCCCTCATAGACAAAGAATTCTTGCCGAGCGTACGCAGTCAGGGCAGCGTTAGGGCCGGCGTCCGGAGGTCCTTCGGGCCGAGGCACGTTCGTTTCCACGTTCACATCCTGAATGACCATCGGCTTGCCGGTGAACCCAAAGAGCTCGACGATCGAGCTCCACTGGCCGTAGTAGGCCTGCGTATTGTGGATCGCACGTTGCAAGTCCATTGAGGTGTCGACGATGACGCGGTCGGAACGCCTGGCCCGCTCCTCGTACGCCGTGAAGAGAGGCTCGATGTCGGGCACCATGCTGGTGATGGTCGCTCGCTCAAGGGGGTGAGGGCGCCACCACAACATCAAGTCCTCGCTTGCTTCCACCACATCGAGTACGTGATTTAGCTTCGGGATGACAGCTTGGCGGTCGGCGGCCAACAGGGTCGAGAGCGAAGTGACCTGCAAAAGCGAGATTTTCCCGCTCATCATTTCCGCCCACTCCGCTGGAAGAGGCGATCCCGGCGTGCGGACGTAGTCGAACTTCGGCGAACCGAGCGGCAGCACCTTGTTGCTCGTCCACTTCTCGATGACCGGTTGGTCGATTTCTTCCGACTGCACGATCACCTTGTCAAACCGTTCGAAGCTTGGCGATGCGTATAGGTGCTCTCCTGGAGGTATCGCGGCTACGTAGTACGGGACGTACACCAGCAAGTCGGTGTGCGGGCGCAGCTCTGCGCTATAGAACTGCGGCGCGACACTCGTGACGCGGTTGTTGCCATCGTAGGGATTGTGGACGTAGATCACGTCAGGATGCGTAGCCTGCAGATCGAACTCCGTGTACGGCGTGACCGGGACCTCGGAGGGCAGCTCGGTCGTGTGAACGTGCCAGGCGCCCGCGCTGCCGTCCGGGAGTCGGTCCGCGTACGGGATCGGGACGACGAGCGCCTCCACCCGGGGATCAGCTTGAGCGGCGGCCCAGATGGTGTGGAGACAGTCCCACATCGACGCGTTGTACGGCATGAACACGACCGTGTACGTAATGTCTGTGTCGGCGAGAAGTCGCTGCCTGAGAGCGCGCAGTTGACCAATCAGCTCGTGCTCGGCCGAGGTGGTGTCCGGGCCGGGTGCGGTCCGCAGGCTTTCAGCTGTCCGCTCGATCTCCTCACGCGCAGCCTCGTAGCCGGGTGCGCCCAGGAGGGGGACCGCGTCGAGAATGTCGCGGGCCATTCTGCGCACCGACGCCGTCTCGAGGTAGGGGAGCTGGCGCGCGCCGTCGAGCATGCTGTCGACGACAGCGAGCAGATGGTCACGCTCGCGCTTGCGCAACGCGTGCCCCTCCCATAGCCAGGATCTCGGCGGCGGGCGCGTTCTCCGGCTCCAGTTCCAGCGCGGCGCTCGCGAAGATGGCTGCGTCCTGCGGCTGGCCATGAGCCGCCGCGACCCGTGCGAGTCCGAGCAGCGCGTCGACGTCAGGCCCCTCCGCGCACACCGCCATCCACTCATTGGCCGCCTCGGCCAGATAGCCGTGGCGCAGATAGAGCTCGCCGAGCAGCTGGCGCCGCTGGCGGGTCGGGAGATCCGAGTTCTCCAGCACCGACCCGAGGATCGAACACACTGCCGGGGTCACCGAGCCAACCCTACGCTCGACCTCGCCGACGGCATCCTCCGCTCGAACTCCGGTACTGAGCAGCAGGCTCGTGTAAGGAGCCACGACGCCGTGGAACGCCGGGTGAAGCGCCAGGCACGACTCCAGCAGCTCTCGCGCCATCGCCACATCGCCGTCCTTCAGCGCCAGCCCAGCCAGTTCGATCCTCGGCAGGTAGGTGCCGCAGCCGACGAGGTGCCGGTAGCTCGTGGGCGCGTCGCCGAGCGCAATGCAGCGGTGAAAGTGCACCCGGGCATCGTCAAATGCACCCGTCGCCAGCGCAATTCTTGCCTGTGCGAAGACGAGGTCCGTGAACTCCGGATAGCGCTGCAGACCCTCGGCCGCCAACGACGCGGCATCTTCGAGCCGGCCACTCTCACGCATCGCCTCGACCATCCGGGCGACAAGCGGCGGGCCGTACATGTAATCGACTCCGCTGCCCTCAGCGACGATCATCGACCAGGCACGCTCGAACTCGGTCAGGGCCGCGGCGGTGTCACCCTTGGCCGCATACTCCGCCCCCAGGTTGAAATGCAGGAAGGCGTCCGGCGCGCTCTCATCCGACTGCTTGTGCAACAGCTCGATGTTGCGCTGAGACTTTGCCTTGGCGCTACGCACGGTCTCCAGGTAGCCATAGTGCTGAACCTGGACCGTCGTCTGGTGAATGCGCCCGGGAGCGTAGCGCGGCAGGCGGTGCGAAATCTGCTCATGCACACGACCCTCGAACCGGTACTGGGGCCGGTTTCTGAACATGCGCAGCACATTGTCGGTCGTGGCGTAACCATCGTCCGTCCCGCCTACATGATTGTTCCGGACCAGGTAGAAGGCTTCCCTCCAGGTGTGGCCAGTCAGGGCTCGGAGCCGCTCGGCATCCTCCGAGACCAATACTTCGTCGGCATCGAGATACATCACCCAGTCGCCGGTGGCGGCGTCGAAGGAGACGTTTCGGGCTTCCGCGAATGAGTCGGTCCATTCGTACTCGATCACGCGCGCTCCGAACGATCGTGCGATCTCGATCGTGGCGTCACGCGAACCCGTGTCGACGACGATTATCTCGTCGACGACCGGAGCAATCGCTTCCAGGCAACGAGGCAGCATCTCCTCCTCGTCTCGGACGATCATGCACAAGCTCAACGTCAGACCTGCGGCCGGGCTCGCCGCCTGGGCGACGGCGATGGCGCGACGTGAGAGGCTCGCACGCTCCGCTCCAAGCGGGAGTGCTGTCGGTCGTCCCGGACGGCCGCTGAGACTGGGATCGAGGCGCCCAGCCGCCTCGAACAGGGCCAGGGCGGCATCGAGGTCCCCGAGCTCGTCGAACGCTGTGCCCGCGCGGTACAGCACGACCGGCTCGCTCGGTTGCGCTTCGAGGATCTCCACGGCGGCCT
>Ga0335074_10010142_pt1 | contig 13163 bp, 9 predicted proteins | sample Lox_Sample_23_FD_206715 | JGI IMG/M metagenome (GOLD analysis project Ga0335074, IMG submission 206715) | Soil microbial communities from Loxahatchee National Wildlife Refuge, Florida, United States - Lox_Sample_2.3 | ecosystem: Environmental > Terrestrial > Soil > Wetlands | place: USA: Florida...
CCTCGGCGACATTCGACGATTCCTTCCGGCCGTCCTGGATCGCCTGGCTTCCGACCGCGGGGATGGCGTCGCTCGCGACGTGGGCAATCGCGGCCGACCGCTGGCTGCCCTGGCGCGTCGTCATGGTGGCCTCGTTGGCGCTGGTCGCGGCCGGGGTCTGGCAGGTGCTCGGCGGGCGCGCCGGCGATCTCGTCGAAGGAAGGCGCCGGTTTCGGTTGGTGCTGGCGGTCGGTGCCGGGCTGGCGATTGCCGGGTTCACCGTGTTCGCGTGGTGGGCCCAGCCGGATGTCCACGCTTATGCCCGCATCATCACCGTTGTGATCGTCCTCGTTCTGGCAGTCGGCGGGGCGCTGCTGGGGCTCGGCGCGCGGTTGTGGCCGGCCCTCGCCAGCGAGCCCGCGGCGGGCGCGGTAAGCCCGTCGACGGCCACGGCAGTCGCGATCGCTCCCGAAGAGCGCGCGCTGCTGGACCGGCTGCGGCGGCTGATGGAGGAGCACCGGATCTACCGTGAGGAGGGTCTCAGCATCGTCTCACTGGCAGCCCGGCTCGGCCTGCCGGAATATCGGCTGCGGCGGCTCATCAACCGGCGCCTCGGCCACCGCAACTTCACGAGCTTCGTCAATGGCTATCGTCTCGCCGAGACGATCGCCGCGCTGTCTGACCCGGCGCAGGCGCAGGTGCCCATCCTTACCATCGCGCTCGATGCCGGATTTCAATCGATCGGCCCGTTCAACCGCGCCTTCAAGGCGCAGACTGGAATGACGCCGACCGACTTCCGCCGCGAGCGGCTCGAGCGGACTGCTTCCCGGGCAGCGGAATAGCCTCGCCGATTTCGAAATCGGCGAGGCTTTCGACAATTCGGCAAAACCGCTGCCAGAAATCGGCGAGACCGGCTGCAGCGGCGGGCTCAAGGTCGCCGCGCGTCAATTCCTCGGGCGGGCATCCCATGCACACGATCTATCTGATCCTCTTCTGGTCGACGCCCGTGGTCATCGCCATGGCCGCGATCGAAGCTATCGTGCTGCTCGTCATTCGCTGCGGCGGCTATGATTGGCGGGCTGCGTTGTGCTCGCTCGCCGACCTCCTCGTTCGTCAGTATTTCGTCTATGTCTACCTCGCCTTTGGACCAATCGACTGGCTGACCGGCTGGGCCTGGGCGCATCGGGTCTGGACCGTGCCACTCGGCACCGTCCCGGCGATCGCTGCGCTCTTTATCGGCCAGGAGTTCTCCTACTACTGGTTCCATCGCTGCAGCCATCATCTGCGCTTTTGGTGGGCAAACCATGCGGTGCATCACTCGACGAATGAGCTAAACTTGGCCGCCGCGTTCCGCTTCGGCTGGACCGGGCGGTTCGTCGGCTCGACGCTGTTTTTCGTGCCGTTGATGTGGCTGGGTTTCAGACCCGGCCCGGTGTTCGCGACCCTCAGCCTCAGCCTGCTCTATCAGTTCTATATCCACGCGACCTGGATCCCGAAGCTCGGGCCGCTCGAATTGGTGCTCAACACGCCGTCGCACCACCGCGTGCACCATGCCGCCAACCTCGAATACCGCGACAAGAATTTCGGCGGTGTGCTGATCGTCTTCGATCGGCTGTTCGGTACCTTCGCGGCCGAGCGCGACGACGTGCCGTGCCGCTACGGGCTTGTCATGCCGCTGCGCTCGTACAATCCGCTGTGGATCGCTTTCCATGAATTTGTCGCGCTGGGCCGCGATCTGTGGCGAGCGGGGAGTTGGGGCGCTCGCGGGCGCGCGTTCGTCGTGTTACCGCCGGCAGCGCTGCCGGCCGAATAGGATTGCCGCCTCGCGTCGCTTGCGGCTCAATGGCGGCGATGAACGACCTGCTCGCCGATCTGCGCATCGTCGAATTCTCGGCTTTTGTCGCCGCGCCGCTGGGCGGCATGACGATGGCGCAACTGGGCGCCGAGGTGATCCGTATCGATCCGTTGAAAGGCGGAATCGACCATAATCGCTGGCCGGTAACCGCGAGCGGCGCGAGCCTCTACTGGGCAGGGCTGAACAAGGCGAAGCGCTCGGTCGCGCTGGCGCTCGACAAGCCCGAGGGGCGCGAGCTCGCCAAGGCGATCGCCACCGCGCCTGGACCTGGCGCTGGCATCGTGCTGACCAATCTGCCGCCGCTTCCCGGCCTCGACTATGCAAGCCTGAAGGCGGCGCGCGACGACATCATCATGCTGCGCCTTATCGGCAATCGCGACGGGACCGCCGCGGTTGACTATACGGTCAACGCGGCAAGCGGCTTCCCGCTCGTGACTGGCGGTCAGGACGAAAAAGAGGGCATGCGGCCGATCAACAATGTGCTGCCGGCGTGGGATGTCGCGACCGGGCTGTATCTGTCGACTGCATTGCTCGCCGCCGAGCGGCACCGCAGTCGGACCGGCCGGGGCCAGGAAGTCGTCGCCGCGCTCGCCGACGTGATGCTCGCGATGGTCGGGCATCTCGGCTACATCGGCGACATACAGGTCAACGGAACCTCGCGGCCGCCGCTCGGCAACGATCTTTACGGCAGCTTCGGTCGCGACTTCGCCACCGCCGACGGCCGCCGGGTGATGATCATCGCGTTGACCCCACGACAATGGCGCGCTCTCGGCCGCGCCACGGGGTTGGACGACACGCTGGCGGCGATCGGCCCGCGGCTTAACGTCGATCTCGATACCGAGGCCGGCCGTTTTGCCGCACGGGATGCTATCGCCGGTATCGTCGCGCCGTGGTGCGCCGCGCGGAGCCTTGCCGAGATCGAGGCTGCCTTTGCCGGCAGCGGTGTTTTGTGGGGGCCATTCCAGGATTTCACGACACTGGTCGAGGACGACCCGCGCTGCTCGACCGCGAACCCGCTTTTTGCCGCAATCGACCAGCCGGGAATCGGCCGCTATCTGGCGCCGGGGCTGCCGCTCGATTTCGGCGCCGCGCCGCGCCAGCCGACCCGCCCGGCGCCGCTGCTCGGCCAGCATACCGATGAGGTGTTGAGCGAGGTGCTCGGCCTCTGCGCAGCGGAGATCGCCCGGCTGCACGATGCCGGTATCGCCGCCGGCCCTGGCGTTGGATCAGGCGCCCTGGGCGCGAACTAAACTCTTTTTGCTAACGTAGAATTCACGCCGGAACGCCCGCGCGCGTTGTTATCATCCGCCGTGTCCGGCGCAATTCCTGAGTCGCTGCGAGCGATGCCGATCTTTATCAGCTATTCCTCGAAGGACCAAAAATCCGCCGAGGCGATCTGCACGGCGATCGAGAACCGTGGGTTCCCCTGCTGGATTTCCAGCCGCGACATCGGCCCCGGCGAGAATTTTCAGTCGCAGATTGTGCGCGCGATCCGCAACGCCAGGATCATGGTGCTGGTGTTCTCGAGCAACGCCAATAATTCCGAGGAGATCAAGAAAGAGCTGGTGCTGGCCGGGCAAAGCTCGCTTGTGGTGATCCCGGTGCGCGTCGAGGACGTCGCGCCCGATGACGCCTTTGCCTATGAGTTCGCCACGCGGCAGTGGATCGATGTGTTCGGCGATTGGGAACATGCGATCGGCCGGGTGATCCGACAGATCGAGAGCGTCGTCCGAGGGGATGACGAGAAGCCGGCCGCGGCCAGCGTAGAAAAGGCGGAAGAGAAAAAGCCCGAGGAGCCGCCGCCGGTCGCACCCGTCGCTCCGGTTGCTCCAATCGCCGCGAAGGGTAAGACGCCGGTCGCAGCGATTGTCGGCGCCGCTGCGGCGATCATCCTGATCGTGGCCGGGGTGCTCGCCTGGCAGTTCTGGCTGAAGGCCGGCCCGCCTCCGGCGAAGGTTGCGGCGACCGCGCCAGGGGCGCCCGCTCCGACAACCTCGCCGCAAGCGGTGATCGCCATTCCGCCGGCCAGGAATGGCGTCGCCAATGCGCCGGCCGAGACAGGCGTGGCCAATGCGCCGGCCCAGTCAGGCGCGGCCAATCCGCCGGCCCAGTCAGGCGTCCCGTCGCCTGGTCCCGCCTCTTCTTCCGAACCGGCGCCCGCCCCTGCGGCGCAACCGGCGCCTGTAACGCAACCCGCGCCGCAGCCCGAGACGCAGACGCCGACGGTGGCCGCCGGGCAGACCTTCCGCGATTGTCCCAACTGCCCGGAGATGGTCGTCGTCCCGGCCGGGAGCTTTCAGATGGGCGCGGCGCCAGGCGAGAATCAGCGCTACCAGGTGCCGGCGACCGAATCCGGTCGCGACGAGCCACCCCATCAAGTGACCTTCGCCAAGCCCTTTGCGCTCGGCAAGGTGGACGTGACCTACGGGCAGTTTGCGGCTTTCGCCCATACGGTCGGGTTCGAACCGCGCCCCGGCTGCCTCACTGTGGTGGGCAACAATTGGGTGCCGTCGCCGCGCGCAAGTTGGGAGGATCCGGGCTATCCGCAGGTCGACAACGACCCCGCCGTCTGCATGAACCTGCTTGAGGTCACCGCCTATTTGCGCTGGTTGGGGAACATGACAGGCAAGGAGTATCGCCTGCCGAGCGAGGCCGAATGGGAATATGCCGAACGCGCCGGCACAACGACCGCGTTCTATTGGGGCGACGACCCGAAGGGCGCCTGCGCCTACGAGAATGTCGGCGACGAGTCCCATGCCCGGAAATACGGGATCACCACGCCGATCCCGTGCAATGACGGATTTCCCGATATTGCGCCGGTCGGTTCGTTCAAGCCGAACCCTTTCGGGCTTTACGACATGGCCGGCAATATCTTTGTGCTGACCGCCGATTGCTGGAACGAGAACTACGACGGCGCGCCAACCGACGGCTCGGCGTGGAAAACCGGTCAATGCGGCCGGCACGTCGTGCGCAAGGCCGCGTATGGCAATCCTCACGCTTGGATGTTCCGCTCCGCCAATCGCGACGCAGACGGCGACATGGTCAAACGCAACCGCTTCGGCTTCCGCGTCGCGTTAAGCCTGCCCTAGAACTCGAATCGGCATGCACCTACGACACACCGCAACGACCGGAGGCGAACCGGCAGCTCCTAAGCAAAAGAGGCGTCTGGCGACCTCTGGGCCAGCGTCACGCGAACGCCATATTTGCTGCGTAGCAGTCGCCTGCAGAACGTTCTGCGCTGAATGGATTAATAAACGATGCCCGATAGTTACGTGCCTGCGGCAAGAATTCGAGAGCGCCGGCGGCTGCCTGCTCTCGAAGATCGGTTTCTGACGCCGCCAGGCTTTGTTTGGGGTTCGTTTCCCACCGCCGATGGCGCGATATTGCGCTGGGGTCATCTCGCCGCCGCGAATCCGCGCGCCGAGTGCGTCCTGCTCGGCGGGTTTGGCGATTTCATCGAGAAGCAGTTCGAGACGATCCGCGATCTCGCGGCACGCGGTCTATCGGTCTGGACGATGGATTGGCGCGGCCAGGGGGGCTCGACCCGGCCGAGGCGCTGGCCGCATCGGCCGCGTGCGCGCCGCTTCGATCGCGATGCCGACGAGTTGGCGCAATTCGTCGCCGCCAAGTTGCCGGGAAGGTTGCCGCGCGTCTTGATTGCCCATTCGATGGGCGGGGCGATCGCGCTGCTCTGCCTCCACCGCCATCCCCGACTGTTCGCCGCGGCAATCCTCTCGGCACCGATGCTGGGGGTGCCGATCGGCCGCACTCCGCCGATGTTGCTGCGCGCGCTGACCGGCCCGGTGCGGCTGACCGGCCTTGGCATCTGTCATCTGCCGGGTACGATCCGCTGGCGCCCCGGCCGGCCGCCGCCCACCCCGGAGCTCAGCCGCATTTCGAGCGATGCCGAGCGTTGCCGCATCCGACACGCCTGGGTTTCGACCAACCCGGCGCTGCGCCTCGACCAGCCGACCTATGGTTGGCTCGACCCGGCGCTGTCGCTGATCGCGCGGATCGGCAAGCGGCACTTTCTCACCGGCATCACCACGCCGATCCTCCTGGGTAGCGCCGGGCGCGAGCATATTGTTGCGCCGGCCGCGCATTACCGCGCCGCGGAACTGCTGCCGGACTGCACGCTCGTCGAGTTACCTGATTCGAAGCACGAGCCGTTCATGGAGCGCGACCAGATCCGCGACGTCTGGCTCGACGAGATCGACTGCTTCCTCGATCGGCGACTCACCCAGCCGCCCGCCGATCATTCGACGTTGCGCAACGGCGTCCAATAGGTGGCCGGCGCCGGCCCGGCGCGCAACACCTTGACGATTCCCTGGCCGCCATTCTCGATAATGGTCACCGCCTCGCCCGGCCTGAAATAGCCACAACGACCATCGGCGAGTTCAGTCGCGAGCTTGTTGTCGAAGCTCGTGCTGATGCCGAGGAACAGCAAATCCATAAGATCGCCCTTATCGCGGCAACCCCAGGCGGTGCCTTGCGTGATGTGATGCGGCGCCTCGGTCGCGGCGGCCGAAGCCGTTGCCAAGGGGGTGGCGGTAAGGAGCGAAACGCCCAGGAACACTGCGCCAAGTTTGGACATCTGGTCCCTCATGATGGCTGAACCAAGCGGGGGGTCGCGCCTCAGCCAAGCACGGCAAAGTTAATATGGCGTTTCAACCGATATTGCATCTCCGCGCCCGCGACATACCCGCTCCGGTAGAATTGCATCTTGAAAAGCCGTCCACGCGATCAGATACGCGCACCTCCAAACGAAGGTTCGCGGCAGGGAGCTAGTGGCTGAACCCTTCGCGCGGCGGCTCTTCCGCTTCGCGGTCGGCGACCACGGTTTCGCCGCCTATCATCCGTTGGCCGACCACAACCAGCGGCACGTAGGGCGGCGGGACATAGACATCGACCCGCGAGCCGAAACGGATGATGCCGATCCGCTCGCCGGCGCCGACCCGCTGCCCCGCTATCAGCTTGCAGACGATGCGACGGGCGACGAGGCCGGCGATCAGCACACAGGCGACATCCGGCCCATCCGGCGGATTGAAACGCAGCGCCAGCCGCTCGTTGTGCTCGCTGGCCTTGTCGAGGCTCGCATTGATGAAGCGACCGGGCGTGTACTCCCGCGCCGCCAGCGCGCCGGCAAACGGCGCGCGTGCGACATGCACGTCAAAAAGATTGAGGAAGATGCTGATCCGCGTCACCGGCTCACTGCCCATATCGAGCCCGGGCGGCGGCGGCGCGGGCGCGATCGCAACGATGGTGCCGTCGGCCGGGCTGACGATGAGCCCGTCACGCCGCGGCGTGACGCGCCACGGATCGCGAAAGAAATAGACGATCCAAAGGGTTACGATCAGCGCCAGCCAGCCGGCGGGAGGCCAAACGAGGAAGAGGATCAACGTTGCGACGACGCCGATCGCGACGAACTTCCAGCCGTCCGGGTGAATGGGCGAGATGATCTGGCGGAGCATTGCGGGGCGACGAATAAGGGTTGAGCCGGTGGAAGTCTATCGCCCTTCCCGGCGCCAGGCGGCGATCAGCGCGCCGATCGCCAGCAGCAGCGCGGCGATGCCGGGCAGCAGCGGCGTCTCGCTGAACCCGGCCACCGTGTAGTCGTCGTTTTCGCGAAGCCCCATCCAGCCGCTCCCCGCCGTCGCCCGGCCGGCGGCGACCCGGCGGATTTCCGGGACCCCGTCAGCGATCCAGAACACGCCGCCGCCGCTCGCCGTAACGATCGGCGCGAGCTTGTCGGGCGTCGCGCGCACATCGGCGAATTCGATCGGGTTCAACGGACCGGCGGCTGCGAGCGCGGTGCGCGTCCCGTCGCTGACGCGATAAAGGCCCATCTGTGTCACCGCGAGCGTCCCGGTGCTGCGGCCGCCCTCTTGCGGCGTCAGGATCATGGTCGAGGTCGAGCCGTCGGGCGCGGTCACCGTCACTGGCTTGCTGTCGGGTTCGAGCGACTGGCGGGTCACCACGAGATGATCGCCGTCGATCGATGCGCGCAGGTCGTTTTCTTCGAGGTCCGGCTCCTTCATGAGCCAATAGGCAAGGCGGCGAAGCAATTCGGCTTGCGGCCCGCCACCCTCGAAGCCGCGCGCCCACAGCCACATCTGGTCCGATAACAGTTGCGCGACACGCCCTTTGCCGATGCGGTCCAGCACCAGGAGCGGCTCGCCGTGATCTCCGGTCATCAAGGTCGTACCGTGATGGACACGCGCGTCGACCTGACGAAACCAACGGCCCCAGCTCGGCTCCTCGCCGGGCTTGCCGGCGCCCGGCAAGTCGGCGGTCACCGGATCCCGCCGGCCGAGCTCGGTCAGCTCGGGCTTGAAGCCCTCCTCTTCGACATTGCCGGTCGGCTCGGTCGGCAGAATTTCGCCGAGCGGCGTGCGGAAAAGGCTCATCGGTGTGCCGAAACTCGGGCCGGTCGCCTCAAGGAACGCGCCGCCGTTGCGCACGTAATTGACCACGTTCTGGAGGTAGGCCGGTGGGATCACCCCGCGCCGGCTGTAGCGGTCGAAAATGATGAGGTCGAACTCGTCGAGCTTTACGTCGAAGAGTTCGCGGATCGGAAAGGCGATCAGCGACAGCTCGCGGATCGGCGTGCCGTCCTGCTTTTCCGGCGGACGCAGGATCGTGAAATGCACCAAGTCGACCGATGGGTCGGATTTGAGGATGTTGCGCCACACCCGCTCGCCCGCATGCGGCTCGCCCGAGACCAGCAGCACCTTCAGCCGGTCGCGCACCCCATTGATGACGACCGCGGCGCGATTGTTGACGAGGGTCAGCTCGCGGGGGCCCGGTTCGACCGAAAGCTCGACGACGTTGGGGCCGCCATGATCGATCGGGATCGACAGCGGTACATCGCGGCCGACCGGCACGACATCGGTGTGGACAGTCCCGCCATCCTTGCGCCAGGTGAGCTTAGCGTCGCCCTGCATGACGTCTTTCTGCTCGGGCAGGTCCTCCACCCGCACCGTCAACGGTGCGGTCTTGCCGACGAGGCCAAAGCTCGGGGCCTCCTTGACGACGAGGCGGCGGTCGCCTTCGCCGGGATGGCCGGACAGCAGCACGTGAAGCGGCGCGCCGAGCTGCGCCGCGGCGGCCTTCACGTCGCCCGCCGGTACGTCGTGCACCTCCCCGTCGGTGATCATCACCACCCCGGCGAGACGCTGGCGCGGCACGTCGGCGAGCGCCCGATTGAGCGCGGAGAAAAGCCGCGTGCCGTCATCGCCGGCGCCAGGCGCCGGCTTTCCGGCTCGTACCACGCGGACATCGAGATCGCGGTCCTTGGCGAGCTCCTCGGTCACCGTCTTCAGCGCCGCCGCACTGGCAGCGCTGCGGTCGCCGATGTCCTGGCTCGGCGATTCATCGAGAACCACAACGGCGATGTCGCGCTGCGGCGTGCGCTTTTCGCGCACCAGCGCCGGGTTCGCCAGGATCGCGATGAGGATCGCGATCGCGACGCCGCGCCAGAGGAGCCCATGCCCACGGCGCCAGGCGCCAAGCACCAGGATCAGCACGCCGGCCAGCGCAAACGCGACCATCGCCGGCCACGGGATCATCGGCGCGAAGGTGACCATGTAGGCGCTGAAGCTCATTGCCCGAGCCGCTCCAGGATCGCCGGCACGTGTACCTGGTCGCTCTTGTAGTTGCCGGTAAGGACGTACATCACCAGGTTGACGCCAAAGCGGTAGGCCATTTCGCGCTGTCGCTCGCCCCCCGGTACGCAGGCGAATTCCGGCCGGCCGCCGGCATCGACCGCCCAGGCACCGGCCCAGTCGTTGCCGCCGACGATGACGCTCGACACGCCGTCATTGACCCGATCCTCGGCAGGCTCGACCCAAACCTGGCCGCTGTTCCAGCGCCCGGGAAATTCGTGCAGCAGATAGAACGACTTGGTGAGAACGTGATCGGGCGGCACTGGCACCAGCGGCGGGATCTTCACCCCCCCGACCAGCGCTTTTAGTTGCTCGGCCGATCGGCTGCCGCTGCCGAAGGGGCCAGGGGTATTCTCATCAGCTTCGCGCGTGTCGAAGAGGATCGTGCCGCCGGTCTCGATATAGCGGTTGATGCGTTCGACGGCTTCGGGCGAGGGCGGTGTCTGGTTTGGCGTCACCGGCCAATAAAGCAGCGGAAAAAAAATCAGCTCGTCGTGCTCGACATCGATCGCCATTGGTTCGGCGGTCTCGACCGCGGTGCGCTGCGCGAGAATCCGCGCCAGGCCAGTCATCCCGTCGCGGCTTTCGCTGTCGACCGTCTCGTCGCCGGTGCGAACATAGGCGAGGCGCAGCTCCGAGGTCGCGCGGATCACGAAATTATCGTCGGCGTGGGCGACATTCGGAATCGCCAGCGCGAACAGCAGCAGAACCGCCGTCGCGCCATGCGATGCCCGCCCACGCCACAAGAGGCCGCGCAGCCCGTAGCTGAGCAGCAGGTCGATCAGCAGGAGGGCCAACGCGGCAACAAGCAGCGGCGGGCGGATATCGGTCTCGACCTTGTGGGCGAATGGTTCGCGTACGACTCCGGCCGGCAGCGCGCCGATCGGCTGCAATGCAGCGACCCCGGAGCCGAGGTTGAGCGCGCGGCGCGCGTCGGCCGCCCCGTAGAAGCCGGGCGGGTGGCGCGGCGACGCCACCGCGGTGCTAATCTCATTGGCCAAGATCGGCTGCGCCATTGGCGCGGCGTGCTCCAGCCGGCCGTAGCCGTCGAGCGTCTCGAGGGGCGGCAGCGCACCCTCACCGGGCTCGGCGACGCCCTCGCTGATCGCCACGATGCGCCGCAGCATCTCGACGAAAAGACCCGACAGCGCCAGGTTCGACCACTCGGCATTGGCGGTGGTGTGGACCAGCACGATCCAGCCCTTGCCCTGCTTTTCCGCGGTGACGAGTGGGGTGCCGTCGGCGAGCCGTGCCCACGTCTTGGCGGCGAGGTCGATGTCGGGCTCGGCCAGCACCTGGCGCGAGACGGTGACGTCATCCGGAACCGCGAGGCCGGCGAACGGGCTTTCTGGCGGGAACGGCGCGAGCTTTGCCGGCTGTTCCCAGCTCAGCGCGCCGCCGATCGTGCGGCCGCCGCGGCGCAGCCGCACCGGCAGCAGATGGTCCTCCTGCTCGGCGAGATGCGGTCCGGCAAAGCGCAGCAATACGCCGCCCGCCTCGATCCATTTGCGGACGGCCGCTTCCTCACCGGGCGAATCCGGGCCGGCATCGGAATAGACCAACACCGCCAGCTGCCGCTTCAGCAAGCGCTCTGCCGGACCGCGGCGAATTTCGGTGAACGGGTCGAGGGCGCGTTCGAGATAATAGGTCTCGCTCAACAGCGGCTGGTTGCCGGGATTGGCGTTGGCTGCGATCCCGACCGGCCGGCGCCGCCAGCGCTCGTCGACAAGCAGCGTGCCGGCCGCCGAATTCTCGCCCTCGATGTCGATGCTGGCGACCCGATTGCGCAGCTCGCTCGGCATGCGCAGGCTGACTGTCGTCGTCGCGGCGCCGGCGTCGATCGTCGCGTTTTCGCGGGCGAGCAGCGCGCCGTCCTCGGCGCTGGCGCGCATGGTAATGGCGCGCGGAACGGGGGCGGGCAGCGTCTTCACTGCGACCGTCAGCTCCTTGCCGGCACGGTCGCCCGGCTCGCCGCCCGGCGCGATTAGACGCGGCGCCTCGGCGTCGGGCGCGGCCAAGTATCGAAAACTGCCGCGCCCGGCGAGCGCCTTGGCAAAATCCGCGGCAGCGCCGTCATCCACCTCGTCGCTGATCCACACCGCGCCGGTGCCGTCCGAGAGTGGCAGTGCGTCGACCCGGGCGAGCGCCGTCTTACGATCGACCGGCCACGGTTTTGGCGCCAGCGCCTCGACCGCGGCGCGCGCATCTGCGGCGCGCACCGGCCGCAGCGGCGGCGCGGGCTGACCGGAGGCGAGCGGCGCGGTGGTCAGCAGCACTACTTGGCGATCCTCGCGCTCGGCCTCGGCCAGCAGGCCGAGCGCCGCGTTTTGCCGCGCTGCCCAGTCATGCGCCGACGCCCAGCCGTCATCGATGACCAGTATCAGCGGGCCGCTGCCGGCGAGCGGCGCCTGCGGGTTGATCAACGGATGTGCCAGCCCGACGATGATCAGCGCGGCGAGGATCGTGCGCAGCACGATCAGCCACAGCGGGGTGCGCGCCGGCGTCTCCTCGCGGGGTGCGAGTCCCAGCAAAAGGCGCAGCGCCGGGAACGGAATGCGCCGCGGCGCCGGCGGCGTCACTCGCAGCAGCCACCAGATCACCGGCAGCGCGACCAGCGCCGCCAGCAGCCAGGGCGACGCGAACGCCAGCGACCCGAGCGACAGCATCACCTCGAGCCTGTCACTTGCGTCGGTCCGGCGCCAGCGCCGCGTGCAGCGCGAGCAGCGCCAGGTAGGGCGGCCGGTCGGTGCGGTGGGCGCTGAACGACCAGCCGACCGCCTGGGTCATCGCCTGCAGCGCCGCGCGGTGCTCGCGAAACCGCAAAGCGTAGGCATCGCGAATGGTCTCGACGCGGCCGACCAGCAGCTCGCCACGCTCCTCGACGCCCTCGAAGCGCACCCGCCCGTCGAAAGGCAGATCTTCCTCGGCGGGGTCGACGATCTGCAGCAAATGCCCGGCAAGACCGGCGGCGGCAAAGCCGGCGACAATTTGGTTGGTTGCCTCGAGCGGACCCAGAAAATCGCCGATCAACACCAGTTGGGCGTAGCGCGGCAGGTTCTCGATCCGCGGCAGTCCATCGCCGGCATTACCACGCTCGACGAGATCAACCACGCGGGTTAGCGCGACACGTCCGCTCATCGGCGCCATGGCGCCGCCGAGGAGGCACAGCCGCTCACCGCCGCGCACCAACAGGCTCGCCAGCGCAACGAGGATCAGCTCGGCGCGTTCCCGCTTGGTGGGCCAGTCGCCGCCCGGAATGTAGGCGGCGGACGAGTAATCCATCGACGCCGAGGCATCGCGCCAAAGCCAGACGCTTTGCGCTGCTTCCCATTCGCTTTCGCGCACATAGAGGCGCTGCGACTTGCCGCTTTCGCGCCAGTCGATGCGCGAGGCGGCGTCACCGGGTTCGTATTGGCGAAATTGCCAGAAGGTCTCACCCTGGCCGACCCGGCGGCGGCCGTGCACGCCTTGGGCGACGGTGGCGGCGATACGTTCTGCGGCGATCAGCAGCGGCGGCAGCGGCGCGGCGTTTTCCTCAGCACGGTGACGCAATGACCCGGCTACCGGCCGCGGACCCAGCGGTCCGACCGCCATCCGCCCGATAGCCCGAGCAGAGATCATTGCCTGCACATCATCTAGCTGAGGTCATTTGATCGAGATCACCG
>Ga0335074_10010143_pt1 | contig 13163 bp, 14 predicted proteins | sample Lox_Sample_23_FD_206715 | JGI IMG/M metagenome (GOLD analysis project Ga0335074, IMG submission 206715) | Soil microbial communities from Loxahatchee National Wildlife Refuge, Florida, United States - Lox_Sample_2.3 | ecosystem: Environmental > Terrestrial > Soil > Wetlands | place: USA...
TCTTCCAACGGCAGACGTACAATAAGCCCAAATGCGCTGGGCTCTCGCATTCGTTGCCCTAGCCGCCTCGAGCGCGCAATCGCCGCCGCTGCTGGATCGGGTGAAGGCCCGCGCGCAAGAAAATCTGCAGCGGCTGCCCGATTACACATGCACGGAGAACATTGAGCGGTTGATACATGCCGACCGAGAGCGGCGACTCCGGTACTGGGACACGATTCGCCTGAATGTGGCGTATGTCGGCGGCAAGGAACTGTTCGGCGTCGCGGGCACCGGCAAAGTCGACGACGCGAATATCGATAAGATGGTCCGGGGAACGATCGGCAACGGTCAATTCGCGATCTTCGTGCGGAGTATTTTCGTGGAAAATCGAGCCACTTTCGGGCACGCAAGCAAAACGAAGCTGGACGGCAGACCGGCCTTTCGCTTTGACTATACTGTGCCGGCGGCCCGCAGCGGCTTCCTCGTCCGGGCGGCGGCTGCGGAAGCGATCGTCGGCTATAGCGGCCGTTTTTGGGTAGCGCGCGACAGCCTGGACTTGATGCGTATCGTCGTCTCCGCGGACGAGATGCCGCGATCGCTTGGCATGAAGTCGCACGTAACCACCACCGATTATGGCCGCGTCGTAATCGGCAGCACACCGTTTCTGCTGCCCGTCCGCTCCACGTTTGACGGAAAGCACTTTCGGGGCGCTGAGGATAAAAACATCACGACCTTCGAGCACTGCCGCCAGTTCGTGGGCGAATCGGTTTTGAAATTCCAATAAATCACCCGGCTTTCCACCGATGTAAGCCGCAGGCCGCGGGGCGCATCTGCCAACCAAGCGGTATATACTTACGCGAGAGCGTGCCATGAGCATTCGCCTCGCGTCCCTTCTGCTTCTCCTTGCACTGTGCGCTGGCGCCCAAAACGGACGGCCCGAAGCCGGTCCCTTCGACGCATCTCGCATGGACATGCACGCGCCTCCCGCACAGGGTGTTGCCATCCGCGCGGGCCGCCTGTTCGATTCCAAGTCGGGCGCGATGCTCAAAGACCAGGTGATCGTGATCCAGGGCGATCGAATCACGGCCGTGGGTCCCGCCGGACGCGCCCAGATTCCGCCGGGCGCGGAGGTCATTGACTTGAGCCGCGCTACCGTTCTGCCCGGGCTCATCGATCGTCACGTGCATCTGATGCAGGAGCAGCAGCCCAATGATGCGCGGGCTGTACTCTCCGGCCTCAACTACGCGCTCAAGGATCTGAACGCCGGATTCACCACGCTGCAGGACATGGGATCGCCTTTCACCTATGCAACCGTTGAGTTGCGCGACGCCATCAACAAAGGCCAGGTGCCTGGGCCGCGATTGCAAGTTGCCGGGCCGCAGTTAAATCCGCGCGCCGCGTCGTATTACCCTGCGCCCTCGGTCGTTATGCCGTTCGGTCAGAACAGCGGACCCAATGCCTGGCAGCTGATGGGCAATGTCAATTCACCGTGGCTCGCCCGCGCCGCGGTTCGCGAGCATTCCCATTACGGCGTGGATTGGATCAAGGTTTACGAAACCGAGGATTACGAAGGCGGCGGTTATCCCGATCCCGCCGGCGCAGGCGCGTTCACGCCGGACGGCAGAATGATCAACGTTCCCTCGCTCACGCTCGAAGAAAACCAGGCCATCGTGGACGAAGCGCATCGGCGCGGCCTCCGGGTCGCCTGTCACGCTTACGGCGGCGAGGGCCTGCGCAATTGCCTCGAAGCAGGCGTCGATATCCCGATGCACGTGATTGTCGGCGTCACTGGCGCCGAGGGACTCGACGATGAAACCATCCGGCTGTTCAAGAAACCGTTGTCGGACGGCACCCAGCGTCCGGTGATTCAAACGCTGTGGGATTTGGTCGGCGATATGGAGACACGCGACCTCAAGGCCAGCCGCGGCCACACCACGCGCTTTCGTCTCACGGAGATGAGTTTCAAACGGCTGGTCGCCGCGGGCGTGAAAGAAGTTTTCGGAAGCGGGGCTTATACGAACGGTCACGGCGTGCAAGCGTTTCAGTTTGCTTATTTCGTGAAATGGGGCATGACGCCGGCGCAGGCTCTGCAGATGGCCACCAGCTCGGCGGCGGAGAGTCTCAACTTCGACCTCGGCAAGCAAGTGGGAAGCGTTGAAGCGGGAAAATACGCCGACATCGTCGCCGTCTCGGGCGATCCGCTGGCGGACGTCACCGAAATGCAGCGCGTGAAATTTGTCATGAAGGGGGGCGTGGTGTTTCGCAATGACCTCAAATAGGATCACGCGCAGGACCTTCGTCGCCGCCGCGGCCGCTGTTCCGCTCAGCGCCGCCCGCGCAGGCGTTAGCCCGGTGATGGCCACACTCAGCTCCTATATGAGCGAGGCTCAACACCGCGCGCTTCCCGAAGAGGCACTCGAAAAGACCAGGCAGCACATCCTCGATACCTTTGCCGCGATGGTATCCGGCTCCGAACTGGCGCCCGGCCGCTTTGCGATCTCGTTCGCGCGGGCCCACGCCGCGGAGAAAACGGCAACGGTTGCGGCGTCGGGCGTGGTCTGCGGCGCGATCGAAGCTGCGTTTGCCAACGCCATGCTCGCGCATTCCGATGAAACGGACGATTCGCACGCGCCCTCGGAATCGCATCCGGGCTGTTCCATCGTTCCATCCGCGCTGGCGGCCGGCGAGCAATTCAACATTGATGGCTCAAGGTTCGCGCGCGCAGCCGCGCTTGGCTACGACGTCGGAACGCGCTTCACCATGACCGTCGGCGCCGGTGCATTTGAGACGGCCACGCATATCAGCACGCACGCGCTCGCCGGGACGTTCGGATCAGCGGCCGCAGCCGGATCCGCCGCCGGCTTGAACCAACAGCAGATGCGCTGGCTGATCGATTATGCATCGCAGCAAGGTTCCGGCATCAAAACCTGGCAGCGCGACACCGATCATATTGAGAAGGCGTTCCTGTTCGCCGGGATGCCCGCGCGAAACGGAATGACAGCGGCGCTGCTGGTGCAGGCTGGTGCAACGGGGGTAGACGATGTTCTGTCGGGCCAGGACAATTTTCTCGCCGATTACGCACCGCAGGCCAACCCGGCGAAGCTGATCGACAAGCTGGGAGAGCGGTACGAGATCACGCGCACCAATATCAAGAAGTGGACAGTTGGGTCCCCGATCCAGGCTCCGCTCGACGCGCTTGCGATTATCTTGAAGCGGCATCCCTTCGCACCCGATCAGGTGCGGTCCGTGACGGTGCGCGTCGCAGCCAGCGAAGCCGCGCTGGTGACCAATCGCGAGATGCCGGATATTTGCATGCAGCACATGATTGCGATCATGCTGCTCGATAAAACGGCGACATTCCAAGCCGCCCATGATAAAGCGCGCATGAAGGATCCCGCCGTCTTGCGGCAGCGGGCAAAAGTTCAGCTGATTCCCGACGCCGAGCTCGAGCGCCTGTTGCCGGCCCGCGTCGCGCTCGTTGAAGTAACGCTCAGCGATGGCACGCGCCTTACCGAGACCGTAAAGGCCGTTCGCGGTACCGAGGAAAATCCGATGACTCGCGCGGAGGTGGTGGCGAAATCGCGCGATCTGCTATCCCCTGTCCTCGGCCGCGATCGCGCCGCAAAGCTCATCGACGCCACGCTCAACATCGAGCGCCTGAAATCCGTCCGCGACCTGCGGCCTTGGCTTCAAAAGGCCTAACGGACCACTGCCAGCCCGCCCGGAAGCTGGCCCACCGTGCTCCCCCGTCCCGCTGCTCCTGAGTCCCGCGCTGACAGTGCGGCGCGGGAGTGCTTTAAGGCTCCTCCTTTCCCGGCTTAGTACCCTAAACTCCCTTGGTCTAGGTGACGATCCTTAAGATACCCCCTCTGGGCGTACTGGGTCCGATGCCCGAAGCGTTCTGGGGGATGGCGATGGTGAATTCAGAACCTGGAACGGTGGTGGCTCTGCCGCGGCCAAAACTCTTAAATCCAGCCGCGGGCACGACCGAGGAGGCCAAACCGTTCCGGTTCGCGGTGACGTGGGAGACGCTGCGCGCGAGCCTGCGGCCGATGGACATCACGGACGAGGTTTCGACTGCCGTCGTTCCGGTAGCGGCGGTGGTGGGGGCCGCGCCCACGCCCGTGGTTGTGATGCCGGTGTTGGAACCGATCCCTGGGCCGCGCGAAGACGAGGCGGCGTGGGAAATGGTGGTTCCAAAGATGGTGAGGCGTTAGAGATGACGGAAGCCATGAAGAACGAGTGGACCGAGGAAGCCCTGGCGCATTTCTCGCAGGTGATTGCGCGTCCGGAAAATGCGGCGGCACATCTGAATCTCGGAATTTGGCTCGAGGGCAGAGAACATTGGGACCAGGCGGCGCAGTCGTTCGGGCGGGCGCTGGCGTTAAATCCGGAAATCGAAGCGGCGCAGATCGGTCTGGGAATGTGCCTGCTCAAGCTGGATCGCGTGGAACAGTCGCTGGAGGTCTTCAAACGAAGTGGTGGACCGGGGTTGTTTGGTCAGGCGGTCGCGCTGCAACTGCTCGGCCGGTTCGACGAAGCCGCAAGTGCCTATGAGAGCTGGCTCGAGTCAAAGCCAAATTCCGAAGAGGCGCTGGCGAACCTGATCGCCATCAGCGCGGACACGCACGACCTGGAACACATGCGCGAGTATTCGCAGCGGCTGCTGAGTATCGCACCGCAATCGCCGGTAGCACTGCAAGGGCTGGCGACAGTGGCGCTCGAGCGCCGCGACAACCACGCCGCCGCACGCTATTGCGATCGTATTCTGGAACTCGCGCCCGATTGCCTGGAGGGATGGCATAACCTGCGCATCGCTCTCGACCGTATTGTTTCCGCGTTCATGGCATCGAAACCGGCAGTTTCGATACCGGGGGTAAAGTAAATGGCGCGTCTACGCGTTCGTCTGGAATTGAACCGGCGCAGCGCCGGTGTGCCGCTCGATAAACTGGCCAGCGTGGTGGAGGAAACGCGAAGGTTCTTTCACTTGCTGGCCGAAGATGTGCATATTGACTCCGGCCACGCAGAGTGGGTGGCGTCGGACTTCGATCCCGAGTCGCTCAACTTCACCGCGGAATACTCGGGCCATGTCACTGCCGATCAGGTGCGCGCATTCGGAGCCGCATTCGCCGGCGCCACTTCGTTGCGGCGCGCCACCATCGCACAATTCACGCGGATCGCCGATTTCCTGGGCGAAGACGAGCTGGTGGGATTTGGATTGTTTCAAGCCGATCAGGAAACTGAGCCATCGGAATGGCGCTGCCTTTCCAAGCGCGACGCGCAGCGGTTCGGCCAGGAGATCCGGTTGCTTGCCGAGGCGGCCGGCGAGTCGCAGACCGAAACTTCTTTGCCCGCGGTGATGAATGGGAGCGTCGCTGGCCGGCGTTTGTTCAAAGACCGGCGGGAGCGGGAAGCATTGGCGGCCAACCCGGCGAAGTTGATTCGCGAGGTGGAGGCGAATCTTTCACGGCGGATCGACTTGATCGAAGGACAAGTGGAGTCGCAGGCCCGGAAGATGAACGAGACGCGACAGATCGCCGCCGCGTCGGATGACGCCGACGAGCGATTCCAGCGATTGCTCGTTGCCATGGAGAAATTCTGGACGCAAGCGCCACGGCAGACGGCTTTGCTAGCCGCGCCGGCACCGGCTCCGACGGCGGTCGAGCCAGCCCCATTTGCACCCCAGCCGGTTGTGGTTGCACCCGAGCCGCTTCTAATGGAATCCGGCCCAGCAGCGCCAGTTCCCGTCCCCGCGCCCGAAGCGTCTGCGGCTAGTCTGGAAGCGCCTGCGGCCAATCTGGAAACGCCTGCGGCTAATCTGGAAACGCCTGCGGCTAATCTGGAAACGCCTGCGGCTAAGCCCGAATCAGTATCGGTCCCGGAGGAGATCGCCGAGGCTCCAGCGCCTCCTGACAAAACAGCCCCGAAGGTCGAGGAGCTTCCGCTCACCGTGCCGGCAGCCAAGAAACACGGGCGCTGGTGGGTACTGGGCGGGATGGCCGCGGCTGCCGTGGCGCTCAGCTTCACGATCCCCGAAATGCAGCGCCAATGGTTGCGTTACACGTCGGTGGAGACCATGCCCATCACGCATCCCAAGCCACCGGCAGCGCCGCAACTCCCGGCGGCCGCCGCGCCCACAGTTCCCCTGGGAAAGGTTTCGGATGCGAAGCCGGAACAGCCGGTTCCCGCCAAGCCGAGCGAGCCGAAACCCAAAGTCGCCGATCACAAGATCAGCAGACACACCGTGCCATTTCAAGGCCCGCAGATCGCGCTCGAAATTCCGGCGAGTGTCCGGGGCAAGGTTCAGAGCGAGGCGCGCGTCCAGGTGATCGTGGCGATTGACGATCAGGGCAATGTGATCAAAGCCGAGGTGGCTTCTACCAAAGGAAAAGGCGCGCGGCTGCTGGCGAAAGAGGCACTGGCAGCGGCCCGGCGGGCGCGATTCCGTCCAGCGCGCGAGGGCGAAAAGGCGGTGGAGAGCCAGATGGTGTTGACGTATTCCTTCAAGCCGGACTCACCCGAATTCTGAGTCGACTCACGCCTGTTTGGGAGTGACAGGCATTGCCTGCTGAATCGTCGCCGTTCGATTAGCTTTGGCGCAGTGGTGCCGTTCCTGTATACTAGCCATGCCTTGGAAGGCAGATGGGGAAAAAAGAGGTGTGACACATGTCGTTTATAGCGTGGATCATTTTGGGGTTGCTCGCAGGCTTCATCGGCAGCAAGCTGGTGAACAAACGCGGCGAAGGATTGATTGTGGATATTCTGCTAGGGATCGTGGGAGCCATCGTCGGCGGGTGGCTTTTCAACAGATTTGGAGGAGCTGGGGTGACGGGCCTCAATCTTTATAGCCTTCTGGTAGCCGTCGTAGGATCCGTTGTCGTGCTATTGGTCTATCACGCGCTTCGGCGGGTCTAATCGCGATCGGGTGGGTCCACGCCGCGAAGGGTTCGGCCCGCGAAATAGCCGGCGACAATCGCGAGAATAAAGCAAAGCAGAATAGTCGGGGGAGCTTCCATGTCTCCTTATCGTCGGGGCCAATTTCCGACTCCAGTCCTATCTAACGCCAGAAAGCCGACAGTAATCGGTATCCAATATGCGCTATTTCACGCATTCGCGGTCATCGCCGCATTGAAAAATAAGGCATTCCCGAGTGAATTCGGGTTTGGCGCTCCAGATGCATTCGGAGCGGATGTGCCGCAGCCCGAACAATTCCACCCGGAAGGAACAGGAAACATGGAAAACCACCTCAAGGCTTTGCTGAGCGCTCTTCGGCAGGCCATTAACGAAGCGATTCTGGGATCGCACGATGTCAACGCCGCGCTGGCGGCAATCAGCCGGACAGGTCGATGTCCGAGTTTGGCGGTCGAGGTAGCGCTGGAATCGCAGAACCCGGATGAGAATGTTCAAGAGCGATGCACCGTGCAACAAAATCCTGAGCCAGGCGAGCTTGTTCTCACCGACGAAGATGAGGATTTCCTGCGCTCGCTGGGCATCGTCGTGGAGACTGGGTTGCAAGTCGCGAGCGAAGCCCCATTAAAGTAAGTTACGCCGGCGTCCGATAAATGGCCAATGGACCGCCGCTACAGCCAGCGCATCTCCGCACAATTGCCCGTGCGGCTCATGATGCTGGAGGGCCGGCAGGAAACCAGCGGTAGGCTTCTGGACGTTTCCGAATCGGGCGTCAGCGCTCTGCTGCCGGCAGCCGCCGAACCCGGCGCGCTGGTGAAACTCGAAATTCTCGGCCTCTTTTTCTTCGGGCATGTGGCATACTGCAATCCGGATGGCGGCGAATTTCGAATCGGCATCTTTGTCGAGCCGGCTGTCCTCGATTCGTCCAATCTCACCGAACTGGTGGACAGCTTTCTGATTGACCGAGTCGGATAACCCCGCCTTCAACCCCGATCGTTACAATCTGATAAGTTAAACGTGGCGAGCGATGTAGCTCGTGAGTTTCTGGGGTTGGAGGGTGAAATTCCATGCTCGGTGTAGCGCGCTCGATGCGTACGCTGCTCGTCGGAACCGCGCTGGGACTGGCGTTAATCGCCCGCGCAGCGGCGCAGCAATCGGGGTCCGTCGATGACGCGGCGCTGCTGCATGCGGGCCAATCCAGCCTGGATCGAACAGGTCAGGAATGGATCAGCTACAACGTTAACTGGTCCGAGCAGCGCTACAGCCCGCTCGATCAAATCAACGCGAGCAACGTGAGCCAGCTCGGCCTGGCTTGGTACTTCGACATCCCGGCCGCGCCCGGCCGTCCGCAAACGCATCAGGAAGGCACGCCGCTGGTCCACGATGGCGTTCTGTACAGCATTGCTCCGTGGAGCGTCGTCTACGCGGTGGACGCTCGCACCGGCAAGGAGCTTTGGCGATCCGATCCGGAAGTGAACCAAGGGATCTGGCAATCGAGGATCTGCTGCGGTGTGGTGAATCGCGGGATCGCGCTTTATAAAGACAGCGTCATTGCGCCGGTGGTGGATGGCCGCGTCCGTGCGCTCGACATGAAAACCGGAAAAATCCTGTGGGAGACGCGCGTCTCACCCGCCAACATGCCTTACAGCATCACCATGGCGCCGCGTGTGATCAAGGGCGGCAAGGTGATCGTCGGGATGTCCGGGGGCGAATACGCGGTCCGCGGATTCTTTGCGGCGGTCGATGCCAACACGGGAAAGCTCGCGTGGAAGTTTTATACCGTGCCGGGCGATCCCTCGAAACCATTCGAACAGCCGGAGCTCGCCGAAGCCGCCAAGACTTGGAGCGGCGAATGGTGGAAGCTGGGCGGTGGTGCGGCGGTGTGGGGCGGGATGGCCTACGATCCCGACACCGACCTGCTCTATGTCGGCACCGGCCAGCCCGGTCCCTGGACCGAACAGGCGCGCGGGAAAGGGGACAGTCTGTTTTCCGATTGCATTCTGGCGGTGCGCGGCGCGACCGGCCGATTGGTTTGGTATTACCAGGAGGTCCCCGGCGACATCTGGGATCTCGATTCCATCGCCGACATCATGCTGGCCGATTTGCCCATCAACGGGAGGACGCGCAAGGTGGTGATGCAGGCGCCGAAGGACGGCTTCTTCTACGTGCTGGACGCCCACACCGGCGAGTTGCTGTCGGCTGAGCCTTGGGTGACCGTCAGTTGGGCGGCAGGGATCAATATGAAGACCGGCCGACCGGTGATCAATCCGGAAGCTTATTACAACAAGGAAGCCGTCGACGTGATGCCGGGGCCGGGGGGCGGGCATGTGTGGCCTCCGTGGTCTTTTAATCCTAAGACCGGACTTGTCTATATTCCGAGCACCATCGGAAAATCGTTCGCATACGCAGCCGACCCGAAATTCGTACCAAATCCTACCGACGTTGGGCCGGCCGGTCATGCTGCATTCAACATGGGCACGTCGATGACGCACCGTGCCGCAGGGAACACTGATGCGGGCGTGCACTCCGATGTAGCAAACAGCGCGCCGCCTGAGGATTTCAAGATCCCGGCTATTGGGCCGGCCGGCGAAGGCAACATTTTAGTGGCATGGGATCCGGTGGCGCAGAAGGAACGCTGGCGGGGGATCTCGGCCGGATTTAACCAGGGTGGAACGCTGTCCTCGGCGGATCTCGTGTTTGTGAGCGTGATCGACCGATTGCTGGCTTACCGCGCCGACAATGGCGATCAGCTTCTGGATATCCACACCAATCTTTCGCAAATGGGTCCGCCGATGACCTTCATGATCGACGGCAAGCAGTACATCGCGGTCGCGGGCGGTCCGCCGGGACCGGGCATGGGATTCGGTTCGGATTCAACCGATGTCAAAGGGCCGCGGCAACCATCGCGCCTGCTGGTATTCGCGCTGGACGGAAAAGCGACCTTGCCCAAAGCTACGCCGGCCGCTGCTTCCGGCAACTAACGCGCCGGCTGGACGCGGGCTACAATTGAGGCCGAGGCCCCCGATTGAAGTTTGCGATCCCGCTTCTGCTTGTTTCTCTCGCGGCCACAAGCCTCGCTCAGCGCTTTCGATTCGGCGACGCCGAGGAGGAAGCACCGCGGCCGGTTTTCCCATCAAAAGCCGAGTTTCATTTCGTTCGCGTGGAATACACGGACCTGCCGCAGTATCACCGATTCTTCGGATTTGCTTCGCGCGGCGGCGAGGGTGAAGGCTGGTGGGTGGTGGACTGGCCCAATGCGGACGATCACTTTTCTCAAGGCGTCCAGCGATTGACGCGCATCGAGACCGGCGATCCGGTTCACATGCGCCTCACCGACGACCGGTTGTTCGATTATCCCTGGATTTACGCGACGCAAACCGGCTGGTGGAATCTGAGCGACGCCGAGACCGAGCGTCTGCGTGAATACCTGCTGCGCGGCGGGTTCCTGGTGGTGGATGATTTCTGGGGCGACGATCAATGGCAGATCTTCCGCGAGACCATGAACCGCGTTTTGCCCGGGCATGCCATCCCCGATCTGTCCCAAACAGATTCGGTGATGCATGTTCTTTACGATATTCAGGACAAGGACCGCACCTTTATTCCCGGAACCCGCCATCTGCGGCAGGGGCCGGACGGCTCGATCCACGTCTATCAACCACTAGGTTCAACGCCGGCCTGGCGCGCGATGTACGACGACAACGGCCACATGGTGGTGGCGGTGAATTTCAACACCGACGTCGGCGACGCGTGGGAATACGCGGATTCGCCGATTTATCCCGCCCAAATGACCGCGCTCGCGTACCGCTACGGGATCAATTACCTGATCTGCGCGCTGACGCATTAGGAGCTGGGCCGGCGGCGAAATCAGTTCGTTGATGCAGGGTGCCGCGCCCGTTTCAGCTTGGCGTCGAGCTTCCGCTCGATATGCGCAATCTGCGAGCGCTCCGAGCGCGTTGCGAACGTGGACGCGACTCCAGAGGCGCCGGCGCGGCCGGTACGTCCTACCCGATGGATGAAATCCTCGGGGACTTGCGGGAGATCGTAATTCACCACGTGCGAAATTCCTTCTACGTGAATACCGCGCGCCGCGACATCGGTGGCCACCAGCACACGATAATCGCCATCCTGAAAACCACGCAAGGCGTGCGCGCGCTGGCTTTGGCTGCGGTTGCCGTGGATAACCGCGGTGCTGACGCCATCCCGCGCCAGTTTCTTCCCCAGCTTGTCGGCACCGTGTTTGGTGCGGGCGAATACCAGGAACGAGCCTTCTTCTTTGCGCAGCATGGCTCCGAGAAGTCCGAGCTTGCAATCCTGCTCTACTTCGTAAAGATAGAGTTCGATTTTCGAAACCGGTTGCGATGTAGCGCCGGCATCCACGCGGACGGCATCGCGGACTTGCGTCGCCACCAGGTGCTTCACCGAGCTTTGAATGGTCGCCGAGAAGAGCAAGGTTTGGCGATCGGACGGCATGGCGGCCATAATTTTCGTGACCGTGGGCAGGAAGCCCATGTCGAGCATCCGGTCGGCTTCGTCGAGGACAAGCGTGCGGACGTGGCCCAGATTAATGAGGCGGCGTCCCAGGAAATCGAACATGCGGCCGGGAGTCGCGATGAGAACCTGCGCGCCCTTGCGAATCGCCTGGAGCTGGACGCGCTCGCTCAACCCACCGACGGCGACGGCGGCGCGAACACCGGTGCCCGCGGCCATCTTCGCGAATGTTTCGTGGATCTGGATGGTGAGCTCCCGTGTTGGGCTGAGAATGACGGCTCGGATGCCGGGCTGCGATGCTTCGGCCGAAATATGGTGAATGATCGGCAGCACAAACGCGAGCGTTTTACCGGTGCCGGTTTGCGCGGTAGCGACCAGGTCGCGGCCGGCCAGCGCGGGCTCGATGGCCAGCTCCTGGATGGGCGTCGGCTGGGCGAATCCGTGCTTGGAGAGATTGCTCTTGAGAAGAGCAGACAAAGGGAAATCAGAGAAACTTTTCATGTTTAGTTTTTGGCGGAGGGAGAAGCGAGGAACCGACTGCCGGTCAGGGGAGAGGGAGATTCGAATCAACTTCCTAGTAGGTTCCAGTATAGCGCAGCCGCGGCAGGAACGGGCGGGCCGGTTCGCCGGGTCAGTTTGATGCGCCGGAGGTTGGTATGTGACCCGCGATCGAGACAGATCCTTACACGGAAGGGGGTAACACGCAGGCTTCTCGGAACCGTCCTAGTGAATGTAAGGAGATTTCACAGCAAATGACCGCAAAATCGTTACTTATCGTGAGTGCATTGGCTCTCTCAAGTCTCGGCATCGCCAGCGCCAAATCATATGACGTTACGCTCCTAGCCCCTGCGATGGCGGGGACGAACGAGCTGAAACCGGGCGTATACAAAGTTAAGATTGAAGGCTCTCAGGCCGTTTTCACCGACGTTCAGGACGGAAAGTCTGTCCGCGTGCCGGTGAAGGTTGAGAATAATCCCAAGAAATTCGGCTATACGGAACTGGAAACGGCAAATCAGAACGGCATGGACACGATCCGCGCGATCGAGCTCGGCGACTCCAATACCCGCATTACGTTAGGCCAGTAGACCTGTTTCTTATCCCCGGCTTTCCTGCTTCTTCGTATCGCTGCCAAAAAGCCGGTCGATGAACGGCGTGGAGCCGGAAATCCGAGCGGTTAGCTGGCCCTGATCAAGCCCCTGGCTTTCGACGTAATCTTCGTGATGCGGATATGCGTCCTTGGTTGGCGGCGCAACATCCACGGTTCGCGAAGCGTAGGGATCTGGCTCCCTGGCGAAACTTTCGTCTACGGACTTCTTGTCAGCCCGAACGGCCCGGCGTATTTCCATAAAACTGAAAACGAACGCGCAGGCTACCAGCAGACAGCCGATCAACAGCAACGACGCTTGCAGCAAGCCGAGGCCGGCGATCAAGCTATACGCGGTGGCACATGTGATCGCGGCGGCCGACATTACAACATAAAGAAACGTGAATTTCTCCTCGCCTGGGGCCGGGACAAACAAATGTCTTTGCATGACGGTTCTCCTTCGCAGGTTTCACTGCACCTTTACTTGCAGCACATGCGCTACCCAGCGGAAGCTTTTGACAACGCAGGACTTGACGCATCGCCTGTATCGGCGATGTGGTTGCTTTAACTCAGTTCTTCGCGCGGGTGCGCGGGCTAACGCAGTGCTTGCATCCTAAGAACGCGTCACTTGGGCGCCGGACCTTGCGTCACCTGGACCAGATCGTTCACGCGGATCCATTTAGCGAACGCGGCCTTCACCTGG
>Ga0335074_10010144_pt1 | contig 13163 bp, 13 predicted proteins | sample Lox_Sample_23_FD_206715 | JGI IMG/M metagenome (GOLD analysis project Ga0335074, IMG submission 206715) | Soil microbial communities from Loxahatchee National Wildlife Refuge, Florida, United States - Lox_Sample_2.3 | ecosystem: Environmental > Terrestrial > Soil > Wetlands | place: USA...
CTTCATAAAGCTGTAATTGGTTTATGACATACGTAAGAGCTGATTCTGGAAAAGAAGGTGAACTAAGCTTGACGTATATACCCTTATAAGGTTTCTATTGAGTTTGTATTAAGGTTTTATATAAAATCCCATATTTGCATGCATGTTTTCTTCTATCTTGCTTTATTTCCCGCATCTCAACTTGTCATTTACACACCTACCTTTATCTAAGATGTCTATTCTTATGCCAAACTCCTTATCGCCTGCAGGCAGATATTATATGCCTGAATCTCTACTACTAGAGCCGTTAGGATTGGAGTGTTAGACCGCAAATCTTCCTAAAAAATTCATTGCAGAACAGGTAGTAAAATCTAAGAGGATCTTAACTGTAGGACGACGAGCCGATATGAAAGACTAGTTGTTACATCCAAACAGAATATCTCAAGATCCAGATCTAGCAGTACGATAGAAGTTTGCTAACAACAAGGCATAGACTAATAAGAACTTTAAACTTCAATCTGGTCAGATATATCAACGTACAAAACAGATAAATAGACGCCAAGTTAAACCACAATACGTAGCTTGCTATAACGATGCTTTTAAGATGATTTGCACTTCCTATAGGAAACTTGCTTATACCTGTAAGTCTTCTTATAATTTTATATGTATTTTATTAACAAATTTATAAGAGTACAGCCTACATATAACACAATTTCCAAGGTTTAATATGGAATATCTTAAGAGGACGTCAAGTAGGTTCTTAAAAAGTGTTCTAGTTGTACCCTTAATAAAAACAAGCAAGGTAAAGCTGTTGTTCAGCCAATTAAGACTCGTTGTTGCATGGATAGGATTGAGATTGATTTAATTGATTTTTAGAGCTTGAGCGACAGCAAGTATACTTGGATTCTTCAAATTAAAGACACCTTTTCACAACATGTTTGGCTTTATCCACTTAAAGATAAGTCTTTTAAAGAAGTTTGAAAGGTATTAGAGGATTAGATTGGAAATAATAGGCATCCTTAAGCTTTTTGCAACAATAATAGCAGGGAATTTAAAGGTATTTTTAAAGGTTTTCATTTTATAATTCCATTTTGCTAATCTTAGCTTCAAATTATAAGCAAAGTCAAAGAGCTTCTAAAGAAGCTAGGTATCAAAATGATTTAAGGACGGCCTTATCATCTACAAACCTAAGGCTTAATAGAACGAGCAAACCAAACATTTAAGCAGCAACTTCGAGCTATCTAATAAGAGCGTGGCTTTCCAGCAAGCTATTAGGTTGACCTGCTCCTTAAGCTTGCACTTATTATTAATACTACAACAACTCGCACTTTGCCAGGCAAAAAAACGCCCTTTAAGGTATAGTTTGAACGGAAACCTCGATGGATAAGAGCAGATTATCTTAGTGAAGAACCAGCTGGGATGAATGACTTGCTATATATTGATAACGAGGAGTTTGGCAACGATCTAGTACTTTCAGAAATTGAACGACGAGTGGCTGAGCACAATCGCCGAACACAAGCTCAAATGGTCAAACAAAGCCAAGCTTATAGTGTTATTACTAACTTTAAAGACGGAGATATTGCAACTTTGTTGATCCCACCCAAAATGCGCCTTAAAACTGAGAGCAAGCGGCTACTAGTTTGGATTTTGTTGGGTGACCATGGCTGATATAAAGTAATGTCTCAGCATAGCCGGATATCTAGACGGTGGCCGGCTGAAGAACTCAACAAAGTCGGTGATGATTTGATTGAACTTTTAGGTGGTAATATACTAATAGAAGCAGAGTATAAAGCTGGGAAAGAGGTTCAGATTCAATTGACTAAGGCAGTAGCTCTAGAAAACAACCGGGGTAGTATTACTGCTGCCCAAAAAGCCGGCCGAGCAACCAAAACTACAGGACTAAGATCTAAAGATTCTAAGTCAGACGTAGAGGAGTTAGTACAACCAAACCAGACGCCATTGAACTAAGGGGATATCCAAAATCTGACTCTAAGACTAAGGCTAAGACGACAGCTATTCACCCAATCGCAGTCGTTGCCAATCCGACAACTAGCAGCAGAACCAGCTAAAAAGACTCAAAAGAGGAAGGTATTAGTAGAAGATCACGGGGAAGTAGATGTGGGACCAAGAAAGCTCCGGAGCATGAAGTAAATCACTCTATATTTAGTACTATAAGTGCTAGCACTTCAAGAATCTCCTTTAAAATGTATGTAGGCGTTAGGCATTTCTAGTAGTATTAGTAGCATTAGCCATACGTCATTTGCCATTTATCAGTGGTGGTCCAATTGATCAATTCGTAGATATTGACGTACGGCGCCAAAAAAGTAGCCGAATTGATCAATTGAACCAATTGATCAATAGGGTACAACACCTCTACTCGTTTGGATTATTAGGTTAAGCTTGAGGCTTAAAACAACATTCCAACTACTTATTATCAAGTTTTATAGGCGGAGCATATAAATATGAGGTTTATTGAATGTATTAATACTAGGTTATCTCATAGAAGAGGGACCAGCCTATAGACTTATAGTGGTGCCCTGCCCCCTCAGCAAGGATTAGGGGTAAGCCAGCTATCAAACAACCCCTTAATAGGGTTATATTGTAACACTTATATTTAAGCTTATTGTTAGTCCAACCCTTATTAGACAAGGCAATATGAGCTTCTAGATATATAATACTCTATTGCTTTATATGCTGCTTGCCTTTAAATATAATTTAAGGCTGTAAGCGGCGTTAATAAGGTATAAGAGGTATAAATTCAATTAACAAGACCTACTTGCAGTTTTCAGGCTCTATCATATACTATTTCTTCTCGTGCTTTAAAATAATAACCTTTATCTTACTAATTATACCTTGTAGCATGCCTTTTTCATCTAAATTATAGACATTCTCGTTTTTGATGTTGTACTTGTACTTTGTCGTCTAGTATAAGTCGAACTAGTATTAAACAATTACTAGATTTTGAGCTTTAGTACGATTTTTATCTAAGCCTTCTACGAATTTCGTCTTTAAGAGTGGATACTAATGCATATATTACTTTGTCTAATAGATTCCAAGCTCTTTTGTAACACCCTTCTCTTTTAATAGCTCTTTAGCTATTCCACGAAGTTGTTCAACCCGTACAAGCCAGCCCTAGCTTGCCATCTACAACATCCAATTCTATATTGCGTCTTCTTCGCTCGGACTTAATAGTTGCATAGCCTGGTTGGCTTCAGCCTGTAACCTGCCACCTTTTATTCGGCCTTAAAGTGTCAATAAAACAACCCCATGTGAGCGGGCTATTTTTCGAAGTGGTATGCTAGTGCCTTTGCTATTAATCTAAGCTTGAAAGGCTAGGTTTATTCGTATAGGCGTAAGTAATTCGTCAGGCTCGTCGTCTTTGGTATTCGCAGCAGTTTCAACAGGTGGGGTTGCAGGTAAAGTCGGTAGGGCTATAGACAAGGTAGATTGTGGAGTCGCTGGCAAGGCCGCTGGCAAGGCGAGGTCATTGACAAGACTCTCAATTGGTTTATTGTTAGGATCAGGTAGGAGTTGCAACACTATAGTGCCGTTTGCACGCTTATATATTAAAGGAATAAGGTTTTCAGACATCTCAAAGTCAGAAAGAATGCAGGTATGATTACCCTTAAGCTTTCATTATTTACAAACATAAAAGTAGGCCGGTTTCTGGAGAAACAGTATGGTGTTAAGTGTGACGGTTCATATACACAGCGACTATTGTATCAAACTGCCCTTAAAACCGCCAACTGCCCTTGAAACCGCCAACTGCCCTTGAAACCGCCAACTGCGTTGGCTATTATCTACGGCTGCGTTGTCGCAGAACATAGCTTGTGTATATAGATAGCTATCTGCTCCCCTTTTGTCCTTTTCTTCTCTCTTTAGCTTAGTATCCTTGATAAGTGCAATCTACAGAGCTCCCTTCACCCTATTGAATAGCATTCTTGTACGTGCCGTCACATTAAGTAATATTAAAATGGGGAAGCCACATCCTAATTCGGCTAGACTGACCGGTGGCCCCGTCTGACCGGTGGCCCCCTCAAACTGTCTACTAGAACTTTTAGAGAGTTTAGGACGCTTAAAAGAACGCCTGTTTCGTTTATATTGTAAATATTCTCTGCAAGTATTAAGGGGTTTGCTAACTCCTTCCCAATTACTACAAACCACTCGACTACCTTCTTATAGATATAGTGATTGTGTCTCTCCTAATCTAGTGCTTTTATTCGTATTGCTTTAAGCTCTAAATGACGTTTGTAGAAGGCTTATAGCCAGTTCTTTCTAAGTGGTTGAATGTCATCGATATTGGTTGTAGGAGTCTAGAAAATCAACGCGCGTTAACGTACAATAACAAGTACTAAAGTTCTTACAAACTTAACAGGCAATAGATATCTATTCCTAAATATTCATAGTACATAATCGACTAGCGTTTTCTCTTCTTAGATGGTAAGGTATTATTGCTTAGCGCCTTTTTGTTGGATTAACAGACGGCCCCTAGTTATAATGCTATAATGTGGACTTAGGCACTCCGCCTAGCCTAGAAAGGGTAGTATAAGTATTATCCTTTAAATGACTGAATCTATTAAGAACAGCTGTAGCTAGATCGATCTTTAATAGTGCGGCTATAACTTTGAACTGTTAAAGAGGCATAAAGGACACTTAATCCTCTTTAGACAATTACTACCTAATATTCTAAGCACACTAGAGCTTTATTGAAGCTTCTAGAAAGGCATATAAGAGCGGCTTAGCTGCATCTGCTAGAGGGCCGTCAAACTACGACGTATAACTACATCCGCCTCTGCTCCTTTCTACTCATACTACATCTTTAAAGTCTTAGACTCATTAGTGATCAGCTAAGAATAGGAGACCAGCTGCGACGCTGCCTCATCCAGACTGCAACCAGGCAAACTCGCCTCTTATAAGCCCACCCCAAACAATTCGTTTCCTGTCCCTTTTAGAGCAATTGTAGGCGGGCCCGTTGCCGCTAGCACCGTCCTACACGGCGTAATAACTGTAAGTGGCATCCCTCCGCAGCGATCTCCATCAAGGCTGCTGTAGATGAGGGTGCAGTAATTGCAAGCAATACAGTAGCTGGAGATACAATAGCAGCAGCAAGTCTAACTACTACTTTAAGCATAGCAGGTGTTATTGGCGGATTGCTTGCTAGGGCAGCTGCAACTAGCGCTGCAACAGTAAATAGGGTTGGAGGAGTAGTTGGCGGTGTAGCTGATAGCGCTATAGCAGCAGCCTTAACGGCTGTTACAACTAGAGCAGCATCAACTAGTACTTTTTTCAGGGGAGGACTTGCCGGGTGGGCCATCTTCAATGCTGATTGTGTACTAGGGACTGCTAGAAGCACGTCGTAATAGACGATTTGGTTGGCACTCCTATAGCATCGCTCTTTGAAACTTCTACAATCACATAAATTTCTAGCAGATGACCGTTAACGGAGAACATCTGTGACGACCAGTTCCGTCTGTCCTTAGTCGACGTTGACGGTACTCTCACCTTTCATGTGGCCCGGATCTAACCTACTCTTATCAACTATAAACTGCGAAGGCCGCTAAGTGGTAACAGTGTACTATTCGGTAAGAGCACGGGCTTAAAGACTCGACCTAATAGGAAGTAGATTAGTAAATAACAAAATACGAAATCTATATCTTTGCTTGCTGCTTGAACTTTGTTGTAAGGAGCTAACTTTATTTATCACCATTGTTAATAGCAGTCCATAGCGCTCTACTATAATACCTTAGTTGCCTAATAGAATTTAGTAGATGCTGTACCACGCCCTCTCAGAGTAATCAAGTTTAGTCCGATATGAATTAAAACTCTTATAAGCTTCCTCCACATAATAAAATTATCCGGGATTAATAGGAACGGACCCATCCCTTAACGTTGTACATGGAATTTAAGATGCACATTTACGTTTAGTAGGCGTTCGATTAATTATACAGGCATAATCAAATTGGTGGAAAGTGAAGATGTATTTGTCAAAATTGAGGCATAATTGGTGGATCTCTAGATTGGTGGATCAGGCGATTGGTCTGTTGGGAATCTTGGCGTTGAGGTGGGGCAATCATCTCAACAACTATGGATCACTTAATAGAAGAGCAGATCAGTCAAGATATAGAATTAATCAAGCTTCATACTAGTTTGAATACAATCAATCAATTGATCAAGTTTACAGCCATCTTTACATTGATCCCCTTGACTTAGATAGCATCAATATATTCTGAGTCATTCTAACATATTATGTTACATACTGTCACATTCTGACAGTATTATGACTTATAGCAATATGTATAGGAAAGGGGGGTACTGTTAAGCATAGATACTATAGTGATAACAGTGCACGATGCGGATCCGTTGAGGGCAAGATTTCATTCTACGATAAAGACATATGGTCAGCCGGATATGTTAAGGGACCTACAGTGTAAGCGTCAAAAGCGGTAGATGGCGTACGCTGAGAATCTCGGTTGACATTCACGTACGGTGTCAGAGCCAAAATTGGCTGATGTGGCATTATTTTGGCGTAAACAGGGCGAAACTGATTTTGCAAGTGACTATTCTGCGAAGAGCAGTTATAGCCGAGAGCCGTTTTTTTGAGTTCTCAGCCGTCCCTTTCTCCTAGACACAAAAACCAACCCCCCTTCTTGAGTAAAACTTTAAGTAAAACACTTATAAACTAAGCAAATTACTCATTATTAAGCTATAGTACTAGAACTTCTACAGTAGTTACAGGAACATTGTTAGTGATTTTAGGGAAGCAGGGGTTGAAGCAGATCGACGTTAGCAAAACTCAAAGCAATACCAATCAATGCCTACATAAGGTTGTGGAGGAATTATTACATAGCTAAGAAGTAGAAGAGGTTGAGGATAAGATTACAACGCTTAGAATAGAAAACGAAGGTTGTATGTTGAGATATTAGCTGTCATAATAATAATTTTCCGGCACACAGGGATTTTCGCTACGCAGGGATGTCGGTTATACGTCACTTTTGGCTACGTTTCTCGTCTTCCATTACCTTTGTATAACCCACCCCCTTCACATCTTTTAATTAGTCAAACTCTGCGAACTTCGATCAATGTGCCTCTACTCTCTCCATCGAAGAACTCAACATCTCTCATCCGACGCAGTATCGAAAACTGTCAAGTCCTAATATTTCAATGTTCTCCACTGGAACTGGTACTCCACTGTACTCCTCGATGTGGATGCCCATGTCCATCAGTGCTTATACTGGGACATGTATCTTCCTAACTATTCTCGCTGTTATCTTCCGCTTCCTTATCGCCTTCAAGTCTGTGCTTGAGACCTGTTGGATCGACGTTGAGGTTAATAGACGGTATGCTGTCGTTACAAAGAAGGCGAACGCGAACGTATTAGCAGCGATTCGGAATCTTGCGGAGCTCTCTTGATGGAGAATGGGGTTGAGGAGGATATTATAGTTGTACGCAAACATATGAAAGGTCTGAGACCATGGAGATTCAATATTGATGGTTCGAGAGCTGTGATGGATATTGTAATTGCGGGCATATTGTAAGTCTTCCTTGCTGTATGCTACCTCAATTCGGTTTTTTTCTGACTTGGCCCTCTTACTGACATTTAACAGAAATCGGCACGCTAAGTTGTAGCAGGCCAAATTGTCGTAGTCGCGAAAGTCGGGATCTAATTGGTCGGGTACGCGACTAGATTCCAACTGTCCGAGTTGATAAGCATCCCTCCCGTCCCACTCTTCGATTTTTCGTGGGCAGTGTAAATTGTGGATTGCATATATAATACATAAGAAGATATGGCCTCATCAGGTGACCACGGACCCTCAGATGACAAACAGCCTACCGCGGAACATGACCAGGGGCCGACATCCGCCTCAGGACCTCCAGCCATTGAGCCTCAGCCATTAGAGTCCGTAGCTTCCGAGGAAAGTGAAGGTGCTCCTTCAGTGGACGATGGTATTTCTACCGATGAAAATGTACGTCGCTTACTGTGATTCTAATCGCCTTGGAAGTCTGCTCATGGAACATAGGTAGATAACGATTCTGCAATTAGTGGGCTTAGTGGCATGTTCGTCCACCGCCCAAAAATTTGAGCTGGCCCATCAGACTGATATTTCAAATAGGAGCTCCACCGCATCCCTACGCTCAAGTGTCTATCAACCTGTCGAGGAGTATGGCAGGACGTATCATGGCTACAAGCAAGGCAGTAAGTCGATACTTCGTGGAGAAGTGTGCCATGCTGTAACGTCGAACCCGTGCTTACCGATCACCTGTAGAATATCTCTTGCCAAATGATGAGGTAAGTGTGACAGTAGGATTATTTAATTCGGAAAATAGTGTAGGCTGACATCCAAATCATCAGCAAGAGCAAGATAGACTCGGTCTGAGCCTCAATGATAAGTTTTATGAAAAATCTCGCAAGCTAAAGGACTGTAGAAATTCAACATGCACTATTCGGCATAACGTTACACGGCAAACTTTACCTCGCACCCATCGAAGACAACCCTCCGAACGTCCTTGATATAGGAACAGGTTCGACTCAAGCATTCTCTATTCAACTGCTCACAATTCTCTAATGTCTTATCATAGGCACTGGTAGCTGGGCCATTGAATTCGGTATACGTTTCTCTTTCCCGCTAGAATAATTAGACACTCATAGTCTCCGAATCATAGCAATCAAACATCCTGCTTCGAGCATCCTCGGAACGGACCTCAGCGCTATCCAACCACTATTGTAGGTACATTTCCATTACCTTATGCTCGTGTCGTAGATATAAGCTAAAGTAAACAGTGTCCCTCCAAACTGCCGCTTTGAAGTTGATGACGCAGAAGATGAATGGGTATTTAATACCAAATTCGACTTCATACATGGCCGCGCTCTACTCACCTGCTTCACAAACCCCGAATCAGTCTTACGCCAGGCATTTGATGCGCTCACTCCAGGCGGCTATCTCGAAATGCAAGATGGAATTTTCCCCATGAAATACGTCGGAGAACCACCTGTAAACTCTGACCTGTACAAATGGAATGAGCTTGCCCTCGAAGCGTCACGTAGGGCCGGAAGAGCATGGGATAATACGCTGTACTACGCGGAATGGATGCGCGAAATTGGATTTCAGGATGTTGTGGAGAAGAACTTCTACTGGCCAACGTCGCCTTGGGCGAAAGGGAACTATTTCAAGCAAGTGGCTATTTATTTCCAGGAAGATATGCTTAATGGCCTAGAGGGGATTAGTATGAAGGTGCTGACGGGGTTTATGGGCTGGACCGCCGAGGAAGTTCAGGCTTTGCTGGTTGGGGTTAAGCGTGACTTTAGGGATCAATCGATACATGCATACTTGAGAATGTGGGTGATACTCACTCAGCTGCAGACTTCGTGGCTAATGTCATGTGTAGAAAGGTGGTTTATGGCAGGAAGCCCTTCGCAAGTTCTTGAGGGAAGTGTAGCCGCTCTGTGAATTGGTACTGTACGGTCCGGCTTGCGCGATCTAGCGTCATGGCGATGGGGGATTGATCTTTCCTTAGAAGATCCTTAGTAAATTTAGACCTCGAATAATTGATTCGTCACGAATGCCCATTGGCAAATGTTCTCATACGTACAAGTGCAGGTTCCCGTACTTGGATATTAAGGAATAATCCTCCATAACCACAGCATCGCCCCGATATATGCAGCTAATCAAGGGGCTCAATCAAAACCGAGAATCACCACCCGCTCCCGTACACATCCCGTGTGCATTGCCCTTTTGCAACGTGCAACAGAAGTCTGAACTCCGATCAAGAGCTAAGAGCCACCGACGGCTAGGGTATATGGTAAACCCAGAGCAGTATGGGTAGTGTAGAAGCTAGGAGTGGTATTTGAATCCTTTGAGCCTTGAATCGAAAAAGAAAAAAAAATCTTGAATGAGTTGAATCCGAATGGCGGCAGGTAAGGATTCATTCGATTTAAAATTCAACTTCATATATCAGTTCTAGTAGAAGATCTTAGGCTAGTCGAATCGTATCTCATAAAGGTTCTTCATAGCCATCAAGTTCCACAAAAGAGCCATCCATAACACTATGAATATAAGCCTCTCCAATCAAGGTGTAAGATACAAGGCCATTAGATGATATGTCTGGGCGAAGTCTCAAAGTAAACGGCATCTGTGCCAGCAACGATGGCGACCTTGTCGTTAACTTGTGTATTTGTCCAATCACTATGAGCTTCCCAGAAGTGACAATGAAGCTTCTCCCAGCAGCTACAGGCATCGAAGAAGCCGCATATGTATTGGCAAGTGTATTAAGAATGTGAATTAAATGCTCTTCATTATTCTGCAGCCGCCGGAATTAATCTGTCCATCATCATGTCGGTGGGATCGTCCATGCGAACAGGGAGCGGCATCGGGTCGATTTTACGTGTCGTTTCGGAGTCATCTATGAGTTGGCAATGGCTGGAGATATTATCTGGAGCTGGCCGCGCTGTTGACTTAGAGCATACCACGCTATCTGCGAAAATTTGTTTGTCAAGACGTTGTTTGATTACTGCGACCTAATCGTTGTTTATGACAGCGTAATCGATATCATTCTTTCAGGCTTCTCTGAGAGCATTGAGATCCCCAAAAGATGGTCGTGATGGGTGCGATTTTAAGTAGGTATCTGTCCGAGCCGGGCATTCCGCTAGTAATCTAGGAAGTGAATGTAGCATTCATCTGGAACAGGCTCTCTATTGAGTATTCTCCGGAATGCATCCGCAATAGTGCCTCCAGTTGCGGAATCTTCGCCTATGAGGCGGGCCTTCTCTTCTCATATGTGTGGTAAAGCTCCAGGCAAGCGAAATTCTGAAGGGAGATCAAAGTGATAACCGACTTGGGGGGAAACGGACGAAACAAGTCCATAAAACTTCCATGGCTCTCTAAATCATATTCTTGGAAGACAATTGTACATACCTAGGAAATTTAAAAGAAGTCAAGTACGTAGGATCGTTGAATCCAATACCTAAAACATCTACCTTAGGCTTGATAGGCCAGTTTGGGAACCTAGGATGGGAATTCGGCGTAGGATTTTGTCGATAAGCTGCGGACATGGGACAGGGGGTTGATGATTCCTTCATCTTTTCCGCTAAGTGGCGATAAACTTCACCTACGGAGGCACTATGATCCAGCTCTACCATAGAGCGCAAAAATATTATTCCTTGGATCAGTTGCGCAAAAGATGTGAGAATTGCGTAATAGCTCTAACGGACTCCTTTGTGTCTGACTTCTCTGCTGCAACTTCTGCATTCTGTGTTTCTATATAATCTGGATGTTCAAGGATTGATCTCTCGTCTGTCTTGTTACTGCCAATTCGGTAAAGTTATAAAATTCCGCACTTGAGTGAGAACACTCCCATGCATTTTTTGGCCGCCCAATAAGACGATCGGATCTGGCGATGACAGTGCTACCTCTTGGAAAACCCAGATGCGGGAAAAGTATTCGCGCCGAAAGAAATTCTGCAACGCATTCCATTTCGGAGACTAGGTTGGTGGGGTCGATGGGTCGTCTGCTCTCTGGTATCCTCTCATGACGATAACCTTGGCTTGTTTGCGTTTTAAATTTTTGGATGCTCTAAAAAGTAATCCGAGGAGGCTTATGACTAAGCGGTATTTTCAGCGTCTTCTCTAAGGTAGACTGTCACTGTTTTTGATTGCATGAAGATATCTGTCATAACCCGCTTGGTTAATGCACAGAGCATCTGCCCATACTGCAACAAGCCTGTCGCGCTGCGCAGCCGACAAAGAACACCAGACGGCGAAATCTTTATCGGCAGCACTACGGATAATTAGAACAACATCATATTCACAGAAGGTCGCGAGATCGAGCTTCTCTCTAGTCCAAAAAAATCTTCTTTCTTCGGTCACTACCATTTTGATACTGTGTTTTCTATGATCGATTACGATTTTTCTATAGATCCGCAGTCGAATTCGTCGCGCCGATCTGGACCGGTGTAAGCGTGGAGCGGGGAGAACTGGGCCCCATCTGCTCTGCCATATTCAAGCTCCAGATCAGTGGATTAGCAGTTGTATCGGTAACGATTAGCTAATACCCTCTGTTGTATGTTTTTGTTTTTCGTTTTGCTGGTCATTGTACCAATTTGTTTTTAGTGGAGATTGGCAGTTGTGTGATTTGCTGGCGAACCAGCCATACATGGATCAATTCGTTTGAGCAAAGTCAATCATACCTCGGTCCTCGGACGACTAACCTTCATTAGGCATAGATTTAGTTTCAAGTCGTACTCAGATATATTTAGTTTAGTGCTTAAGTTATGAAACGGTAATGAGGGGCTAATATTCCCCACACATGAACATCAATTTCAATCTGAATCTTCATCATCTTGCACCTTCAAATACCATTGAAACTGTTGGCGGACCGTCTTGACATCTAATTCTACTTTCGCCTTGCCTCAACAATGACTTTTCTCTGGATCTCGCCGTCACTCGATGGCTACAACACGCCATTACTGCTGATCTTCCTTGCTGCTGCAGTTCTTCTCTTCTGGCAGTTTTCTGGGCCACAAATGGATCCACGTGAACCTCCTTTACTGCGTCCTGCTATTCCAGTTGTTGGTCACATCATCGGAATGATGAGAGAACAGATGAATTACTACGTGATCCTCAGGTAGTAACCTTGAGGCCCTGGTGCTCTCCCACTAATCGTGCCATAGCCGCAAAAGCCCTTATCCAAACTTTACTCTGCCTATCTTAAACTCGAAGGTATATGTTATCACATCGCCTCTTCTGGCCCAAGCTGCTTTACGCAACAAAGATCTTGACTTCACGACTTTCGTAACTGGCATCGGTTTAAGGCCATTTGGACTTTCGCATGAGACCATTGAGAAGATCAGGAAGGATTCTTTGGACCGGCAAAAAGTCTCTTATATGACTGATCTGCACAAATTACTCTATGAAAGACTTGGGCCTGGTCCGTCACTAGATGGGATGAATGCCAGAATGTTAAGTAGGGTTGCCGTTGCCCTTAACAATATTGGTGACATTTTTGAAGTGGATGAATTGTGGCTTTGGCTTCAGAAAACATTTACTGTCGCTACGACTTACTCACTATACGGGGAACATGACCCTTTTTCAGCAGATCCTAGCTTGATCCGTGCTATGTGGTATGTTAACTTCCATCTGTCAATGTAGCAGCCAACTTCTTAACTTCAACTGCAGGAACTATGATGAGCAA
>Ga0335074_10010145_pt1 | contig 13162 bp, 14 predicted proteins | sample Lox_Sample_23_FD_206715 | JGI IMG/M metagenome (GOLD analysis project Ga0335074, IMG submission 206715) | Soil microbial communities from Loxahatchee National Wildlife Refuge, Florida, United States - Lox_Sample_2.3 | ecosystem: Environmental > Terrestrial > Soil > Wetlands | place: USA...
GGCGCCGAGCCCGGCCCGGCTGTATGACTACTTCCTGGGCGGCACCAACAACTTCGCGGTCGACCGGGAGGCGGCAGAGCGGTTCAGGGCCGTGGTGCCGGAGATCGTGGACGCGACGTGGGCCAACCGTGGCTTCCACGGCCGCGCGGCCGTGTGGCTCGCGAACCAGGGCATCCGGCAGTTCATCGACATCGGCTCGGGGCTTCCCACACAGAACAACACCCACGAAGCGGTGCACAGGGTGGCGGCGGACGCGCGCGTGGTGTACGTCGACAACGACCCGATGGTGGCAGCGCACTCCGGGGCGCTGCTGGCCGGGGACGGGACCACCACCCTGATCGTGGCCGACGTCCGGCAACCCGATTCCGTGCTTGGTGATCCGGGGCTGCGGCAGCTGATCGATTTCGCCGAGCCGACCGGGGTGCTGATGACCGCGGTCCTGCATTTCGTTGCCGACGACTCGGACCCGTGGGCCCTGGTGGCCCGCTACATGGCGGCGATGGCGCCGGGCAGCTACCTGGCGCTGTCGCACGGAACCTACGACAAGATGCCGCCGACCTCGATCGAAGCGGGCAACCAGACCTACGCGAAAGCGGCCGAGCGGGTCTATCTGCGCTCCAAGCCCGAGGTGGAGCGGTTCTTCGCCGGGCTCGAGCTTGTACCACCCTATCCGGGCGCCGATCCGGCGATCACCTACGTGGGTTTGTGGGGCGCCGAGGATCTCGACGCCGCCGACACCGACGGGTCGCGCGCCATCTACTGCGGCGTAGCCCGCCGCCCGTGACCGGCGGTTACCGAGTCAGGAGGAATCTGTGGACGCCAAGCCGACCGTGGCGGAACTCGGCATCGATCTCCGTGCGCAGGACTGGCAGCGGTCCGGCGACGGCGACGGCGCCCTCGAGATCGCGTTCATCAACCGGGCCCCGGGCGCCGGCACCGAGTGGGTGCTGATGCGCGTGGCCGGCGACCCGGGCGGCCGGGTGCTGGTCTACGACCGGAACGAATGGGAGTGCTTCCTGGACGGCGTGCGGGCTGGCGAGTTCGACGAAGCGGCCGATTGACGGCTGAATTTGTGACGCTGCTTGGGCGTAACCGCCGGTCGCCGGCCACTCCGTCCGTGATCTTGCCCGACGTCCCCACACCACCCTTTACCGGCCATTACCAGGCCTTTCTCGGATACCGGGGCGAACCGATACGCAACCGATATCCAAAAGAGGCACATCCGATGATGACATCGTTTGTGATTCACAACTTAAGTAGGGCTATGCTGAAAGAGACGTCCTGTCAAGGAGGCAATCGCCGATGAGCGACGACGCCTATGGGGCAACCGTTGCGAAACGGCGGCTATCCAGCCGTCTCACCGAGTTGCGACGCGCCTCCGGGCACACCGCGAACCATGTGTGCGACCTGCTGGACTGGGGCCGGGGCAAGGTTGGCCGGTTCGAAGCCAACCATTGGAAACGTCCCGAGATGAGCGACATCAGGGACCTGCTGCGGGTCTATGGAGTGGACGACGACGAGCGTGGTGAGCTCGAGGCGCTCGCGATGCAGGCGCGGGCAAGGCCCTGGTGGCGGGAGTACACCACGATCTTTGAAAACGAGTTCCCCGGCTTCGAAAACGACGCCGTCCGGATCCGGGTGTTCATGCCACTTCTGCTGCCCGGCCTGCTGCAGACACCCTCCTACGCCGAAGCCGTGATGCGGGTGGGGTCGCGGCCGCCGGCCTGGCGTCGCCGGATGGTGGAAACCCGGCAGATACGCCAGAAGATCCTTGACCGTACCGATGGCACCGCGCCGGAACTGATCGCAGTGATCACCGAGGCGTCGCTGATGTACAAGTGGGGGACGAAGCCGGACCGGCGCGAGCAGATCATGAGGCTCGTCGAGCTCGCCGGCCGGCCCAACATCGAGCTGCGTATGCAGCGGTTCATCGACGGCCCGCCCACCGGGATGCATTCCATGGTCAACATCTTTGACCTGCCCGATGACGAGCCCAGCATCGTGTATGTGGAGACCGACTACTCGATCGAGGAGGTGACCACCCCGGAGTCCGTCAGCAACTACGTCCAGTCCTTCGCCCGCGCCAGCGACGCGGCGCTGGACCCCGATGACACCACGCTTTACCTGAAGCAACTTGCTGATCAACTGGAGTAACTCATGACCGACCTGTCTCGAGCCCTGTGGCGGAAGGCCACCCTCAGTTCACAGAACGGGGGCTGCGTGGAGATCGCAGCCAATCTCCCCAACATCGTCGCCGTCAGGGACAGCAAGCGCCCGGAGGGCGGTGCCCACGTCGTCGAGCGGGCGACATTTGCCGCATTCCTCGCGGATGCGAAGATTGGCCGCTTCGACCTTCGCTCCTGACGCGCGGGCCTCACGCGATCTATCGCATGTGAAGAATCCCCCGGGCTCTCCTCCCGGGGGATTCTTCACACACTGAGCCTGTCTCGAGGCCCGGCAGTCCGGCCTGGTCAGGGTCTGGCCTGCCGCGAATGCGACGTTACCGTTGGGATCATCTGTGTGCCACCGACTGCTGTTCGTTCCATCTACCCTGAAGGCCATGGTTCCGTCACTATCGCCCCGCTAGCGCGTGACCGGAACATGCCATTGGCCCGGACTTTTTCCCTCGTTACCATTGCGTAGGCTTGCACCCGACTCATAATCTGTGTTTCACAGATATCTGAGTCCGAAAGGCGGAGGAGATGCTACCTTCGCCCGCCGAGGGCGGGCCGGACCGCCGCGGCGGAACCGGCCATTCCACCTCAGAGCACGCCTTCATGGCGGCCCCGGTGGCGGAGGCGTTCGGTCCCTCGGGTTCCCTGGCGGAGGCCAGCGTGAGCGCCGGGGGCTGTTTCGCGCGTCCTCTTCCGCTCGATCCCACGTGCGCGGGCGCGGCCAGGAGCTGCTTCCGCGAGGCGGTGGCCGGCATCGGGCTGCCGGGCGACCTGGTCCACGACGGGATCACGATGGCCAGCGAGCTGGCCGCGAACACGCTGCACGCCCAGGGGAACGTGGAGTTCAGCGGCTCCAGCCAGCGGCCCGTGAGCGGCTTCCCCGAATTCTGGCTCTACCTGCGCGGCCGGGGCTCCCGCTGCGAGCTGGTGTGCAGGGTCTTCGACTCCCAGCCCGGCTGGAAGACGGGCAGCCTGCCGGACGTGAAGATCCGGTCAAAGGAGGGCGTCAACGGCCGCGGGCTTCAGGTCGTGGACGGGCTGTCGGCCGGTGAGTGGGGTGCTCACCTCACTCGCGGACGGCTGGGCAGCTGGAAGGTCTCCGGCAAGGCCGTATGGTTCGCCCTGCGAGTCCCGCCGGGCTGCGACGCCGCCCGGTTCGGCCGGACCGAGTTCAGCCCCTGGCAGGCGGTCAACGAGCTCGAGGCGATGCTGGCAGGGCGCGGCCTCGGCGGGCGCTTGGTCCGGGCGGACGAGCCGGGTGCGTCCATGTCGGTGCTGTCCGTCAGCCGCGATCTGACCGTCTGGTGCCATTCCGGCACCGCCTCGTGGCGGGCGGCCGACGGGAGTTATCAGCGGATGCCGCTGAGCGACCTCGTCGACGTGGAGGAGCACATCGTGTGGGCTCACGAGGAGCTGCGGGCCGCGGCGAGCGCGGAGACCTGAGCTAGCTGCCTGGCCGCAGGCACCGGTCCACGAAGCGGGAGGCAGCCGGCAGCAGCCGGGCCGACTCGGCATCGAACACCTCCGCCGCCTGGCGCCCGGCCCAGCGGGACGGCAGTAGCTCGGTGGGCAGCCCCGGGTCGCGGAACAGGAATTTCCGCCACTCGTGCACGAGTCGGCTTCGGGTAGCGAAAACCACCTCGTCGGGCGTGCCCGGGCCGACCTGAGCCACCAGGTCGGCGGTCACGGCCAGCCACCGCAGGTAGGCATGGGACAGGCCGTCAAGGTCCCAGGCCCTGGCGACGAGGCCGCGGGCGTCGCCGTCGTAGCTGGCGAAGAAGCGTTCGGCCCTGACCCGCTCGGTCTCAAGCAGGGCCTCTAGCTCGCGCGAAGGGCGCGGGCTGACCCAGGTCGTCTCGTCGATCGGCGCATATCCGAGATAGCCAAGGGCAGCGCGCACCCGCTCGCGCCGTGCCCGCTCCTTCAGCCGCTCGACCACCACCACGTGCCAGCGACCATCCCAGACGGGATCACCGTGGCGGTAGATCCGCTCCGCTGCGTCGTCGAGCCTGCGCACCGCCCGCGGCGTGAGCTCGTAGCCGGCCCCTTCCGGCAGCCGCAAGCCTTCCAGCCAGCCCTGCCTCGCCATCCGCGAGACGGCAGTGCGCACCGCGGGCGCCGTGATGCCGAGCGGGGCAAGCAGCCGGACCAGGGCCGCGACGGGGGCACGCGAGCCCCGCGACCGCAGATGGTCCCCGTAGAGGTCGAAGAGAGCCGATCTCGCGTCCATCGTGCCAGTCTCACCCGGCGCTGTGACAACGGCGAGGGCACCGGGCGGCGCCGGGGGCGGGAAGGCTGATCGTTAGCACTGCGGGCCGGAACTCTGGATAATAGAGGTACTGATCGACATGGTTGTGGCTGGCCGGTCCCGCCAGGCACCGGAGCAGGCGCCGTAGACCCCCTGGGTGGCTGCGGCCCCCAGGCAGGAAAGGGGATGGCGGATGGCGGCGATGAAGCCGCGGACGGGCGACGGTCCGCTCGAGGTCACCAAAGAGGGTCGCGGCATCGTGATGCGCGTCCCGCTTGAGGGCGGCGGGCGGCTGGTCGTTGAGTTGTCGCCTGACGAGGCGGTTGCCCTGGGCGAAGCCCTCAAGACGGCCGTCGGCTGAATCCTGCCGATCGCCACCGATGCTACCTGCCTGCCCGCTCCCAGGCAGGGCTTGCTCGGTGGCCGCCCATTCCGGCAGCCGGCGGCGTGACCAAGACCCTGACCGGGTCGCCATGCCGATCATCAGTGGAACCGACATATATCCAGTCACCTCTGCGACGCCGTTCCCGAGGGCCGGTTGAGCGCCGGGGTCGGCGAAGCCGTTACTCCGGCCGTTTCACGGCGGCGAGCAGGCCGCCCCCAACCGGCAGCAGCAGCGGCACCAGGCGATCATCGCTCCGCACCTGCTCGCTCAATTCCCGGACGGCGACCACGTCAGGGTCGCCGCAGGCGGGGTCGGCAACCCGGTCCCGCGCCAGGGCGTCGTCGAAGATCACCACACCGCCCGGGCGCAGCAGCCGGAGCGCCGCGATCAGGTAGTCGGGGTACTCGTGCTGGTCTGCGTCACAGAAGACCAGGTCGTACGCGCCGTCGGCGAGGCGGGGCAGGACCTCCAGCGCCCGCCCGCTGATCAGCCGGTAGCGGCCCGCCGGAAATCCGGCCTCCAGGAACGCCGACCGTGCCAGCCGCTGATGTTCCGGCTCCACATCCACGCTTGTCAGGACCCCACCCGGGTGCATGCCGCGAAGCAGGTACAGACCTGAGGTGCCGCAGCCGGTGCCTATCTCGACCACGGACCGGGCGCCGGCCGCCGCGGCGACAAAGCGCAGCGTCGCCCCGGTGACCGTTCCGACCGGGGCCGCGCCGCCAACCTCCGCGGCGTTCCTCCTCGCCGTCAGCAGCGGCTCATCCTCGGGTAGGAAGTCGTCGACATAGGCCATGGTGACCTGCGCGCTCACGGTGTCTGCCTCCGGGGCGGTGGGGCTGTCCCGCGCAGCCTAGCGTCACCGGCCGCGATCCCGGGAACTGGCCAGGGCGTCTCGTCCGTTGATGTTACGCCGACGCCGACGCCGATACCCTGCCGTGAAGAGGGAAGGCGACGTGGGCGGGAGATCGAGAGGTGAGCGGCGGGCGCTGCCGGGAAGCGCTGGCGGGCAGACGGCGTTGCATTGGGTAGGGAGCAGTGGGAGGAGGTTGCGCGTGGACGAGGGCCAGCCGGCTCCGGCTGTCACTGCCGAGTGGACGCCGCCCAGCTGGGACGACGTGGTACGAGAGCACTCGGCCCGGGTCTACCGCCTTGCCTACCGGCTCACCGGTAACAGCCACGACGCAGAGGACCTCACCCAGGAGGTCTTTGTGCGCGTCTTCCGGTCGCTGTCCAGCTACACGCCGGGGACCTTCGAAGGCTGGCTGCACCGCATCACCACCAACCTGTTCCTTGACATGGCCCGCCGCAAGCAGCGAATCCGGTTCGAGGGTCTTGGCGACGACACGGCGGCGCGTCTCGGTGATGGCGCCCGGTCGCCAGCGGACGCCTTTGACGACCGGCACCTGGACAGCGACATCCAGGCCGCGCTCAAGGCGCTCGCGCCCGAGTACCGGGCAGCGGTCATCCTCTGTGACATCGAGGGCCTGTCCTATGAGGAGATCGCCGCGGCCCTGGGCATCAAGCTGGGCACCGTCCGCAGCCGGATCCATCGTGGCAGGGCACAACTGCGTGCGGCACTGGAGCACCGGCGGCCGCGGCACCTGGGTGAGGCGCGGGTCCCGTCGCAGCGTGCCCCGGTAGCCGCCAGACTCGCACCGGGGAGGCAGGCATGAGCCATCTTGGGCATCGCCTTTCCGCCCTCATCGACGGAGAGCTCGATGACTACGAACGCGACCGGGTGCTGGTGCACCTGGCGGGCTGCGATTCGTGCCGTGAGGAGGCCGTCGCGCTGCGGACGCTGAAGCGCCGGATGAACGCGCTCGGAGAGGCCGCGGCGGACTCGGCACTTACCCGCCGCCTGATGGGGCTGGCACAGCCGAGTGGCGCAGCCGTCCGGGGCGGCCAGGCTCGGTGGTCTCAGATGGCCACCGCGGGCTCATTCTCGGCCCACGCGCGGGAGGTACGGCCATCCTGGTACGTCGCCTTCGGCGCGACCGCGGTCGTCCTCGTTGGCGTGGGCACCGCGGCCTTTCTGGCAGGGGGCAACCGGGAACAGCCCGCGCCGCGGGTGACACCGGCCGTGGACACGTACGTGCTGCAGCACGATCTGATGACCGGCGTCGTCCCCGCTGGCTCCACCGGACTCGGAACGCACCACAGCAAGAGCCTTTCGTCCCACGCGCCGTGAGTCATCGGGTGGTGTCTGGCTGGCGGATCGTCGGCCTGGCCGCGATACTCGGCCTGCTGGGGTCGGGCGTGGCCGGGCTGGCCTTGGCGGACTCGGCCGGCGTGCCATCGCTCATCAAGCAGCGCGGCCTGGGAGGTGGCCCGCTGCGGCTCGCGGGCCAGGCGCGGACCGCGGGGAGCGACTCAGGGTTGCGGCTGCTCCAAGAGGCCGCGACGGCCTGCCGGGCTACGTCCTACAGCGGCGAACAAGTCGTGCTGTGGTGGGGAGCGGGCGAGACCAGCGCATCAGTGGTCGACGTGTGGCACCAGCCGGGCCAGGTGACACTGGTGCAGGCGGCTACCGCCGCGCCGGGCACGGCGGCCGGTGCCATGTCGGGCAGGTCGGCCGGCGCCGAGATCCCGGCCAGGCCCGCGCCCGATCCTGATCCGGACGGAATCCTCGGCGTCTCGGATCAGCTCCTGGGCCTGCTCCAGTCCAACTACCAGATCGCTTATGTCGGCCGTGGATCGGCGACGGGCCGCACGGCGCTGGTGGTCGAGGTCCGAAAGCCCGGCGGCGGTGGCCTGACGGCGCGGTTCTGGCTTGACGCCGCGACAAAGCTCCCGCTGCGGCGTGAGATCTTCACCTCGGGCTCGCGCATGATCAGCGAGGACTCATTCATCAACCTCCGGCTGGGGGCCGGTGGGCTTGGCGCGATTCCGGCGCCGGCCGCTGCGCCGTGGAGCGCGCGTCTGGACTCGGCCACGCTGACGGCCCTGCGAGCCAGGGGATGGCCGTTGCCCGCCCAGCTGCCAGGCAACATGGTCCTGTTCGCCGCGACGCAGACGTCGGCACGATCCGGCCGTGTGATTGATCTCTCGTATTCCGACGGCCTGGCCGTTATATCCGTCTTTGTCCAGCGGGGTGAGCTCGGCGAGCCGATGCCGGGCTGGCGGCAGCTCGGGATACGAGGGCAAACCGTCTACTCGATCGATCCCAGTGAGCGCAGCTTTGCCTGGTCTTCCGGCGGGTTTGTCTACACCGTGGTCGCCGACGCGCCCGCTGCGGTGGTCAGGCAGGTGGTGGCCGTGATGCCAAACCCGACCCGGCCCGGATTCTGGCAGCGGATGGCCATCGGTTTCCGCCGTCTCGCCTCATGGCTCAACCCGTTGCACTGATTAGGCCTATCGCGTCCCGCTCTGGGAAATGTATGCCTGAAGCGGCGGCCGCGGCAGTAGCAACGGGGGAGGCCGCCTTGGGGGAGGCGCACCATGTCCGATGGGTCTGTGCGCGAGGGCGCGCCCGGTCCGGCAGGCCCGGCAGGCCCGGCGGGCCCGCCTGGCCAGCAGGGCGCGCCAGCGGCTGACCTGGCTGACCTGGCTGAGCTGGCTGATCTGGAGGCCACGCCCGGCGTGCCCGGGCCCGCGCATCCTCCGGGTGAAGGGCCCGCCCCCGCCGTGAATCCGCCTCATCCGGCGGATTCGTCGTATTGGCGCGACTTGGACGGCCCGTCCGGACCCGACGGCATCCCGGCCGGCCACGACGCCGGAGCCGAGGATCAGGGCCGACGAGCCGGTCGGCTGGCCGGATCCCGGCTGCTGGTCGTCATCCTGGCCGTCGCGCTGGCGTCCGCCCTGGTCGGCGGGCTGATCGGCGGGGTCATCGGCTCACGGCCCGGGACGGCAACGGATCCGAGCTACAGCCTCGGCACCGTGTCACCCGCGTTGACCAACAGGCCTGCGGACTCCGTCGCTGGCATCGCCGCGCGTGTGCTGCCCAGCGTCGTCATGATCAAGGTGAACGGTGACGAGGGCACCGGCTCGGGCTTCGTCATCAGCGGCGGCTACATCCTCACCAACAACCACGTCGTCACCCTCGACGGCGCGGTCAGCCATTCCTCGCTGCAGGTCGTCTTCAACGGCGGGCAGACGGCGCCCGCGCGGCTCGTCGGCGCCGACCCGTATTCGGACATAGCAGTGCTGAGGCTAGCGCAGCCGGTTGGCCTTCCGGCGCTGTCGCTCGGGAACTCCGGGAGCGCCGAGGTCGGCGATCCCGTCGTGGCCTTCGGCTCGCCACTCGGCCTTGCCAACACCGTGACCAGCGGGATCGTCAGCGCGCTGAACCGGCCGATCCAGCCAAGCGTCGGCGGCTCGGGCGATGATCCGCAGGTGTACTACGACGCGATCCAGACCGATGCGCCGATCAACCCCGGCAACTCCGGCGGACCGCTGGTTAACGCGCAGGGCCAGGTCATCGGGATGAACGCCGAGATCGACACGCTCGGCGCCGATCCGGTCAGCGGGGTCCAGGGCGGGAACATCGGCCTCGGGTTCGCGATCCCGATCAACCAGGTGCGGATCGTGGCAACGGAACTCATCCGGACCGGCCGCGCCGCGCACTCCGTGATCGGCGCGCTCGTCAACACCGACTACGCGGGCAACGGCGCGCAGATCGCCCCGTCGCGCTCCGCCGCCGGCCCGTCGATCACGCCGGGCGGCCCCGCGGCCCAGGCGGGCCTGCAGCCCGGCGACGTCATCATCCGGTTTGCCGGGCAGCCCATTACCGATGCGACGGCCCTCCTGGACGCGGTCCGCTCGCAGCAACCGGGCACCCGCGTCTCGGTTACCTTTGTCCGCTCCGGCGTCGCCCACACCGTGGCCATAACCCTCGGCTCCGCCGAGTCATTACAGGTAGCCGCAACGTAAGGCCCAGCCCGGCGTGCCACCACGGCCAGCCCGGCGTGCCGCCACGCCCAGCCCGGCGTGCCGCCACGCCCAGCCCGGCGTGCTGCCACCACGGCCAGCCTGGCGTGCCGCCACCACGGCCAGCCTGGCGTGCCGCCACGCCCAGCCCGGCCCGCTGCCCCTGCCAGCCCCGCCTCCTGCCACTGCCCACCCGGCGCGCCGCCACTGCCTGCCCCGCCTCCTGCCACTTTTACTTCGTTTCAGTCATGATCGCGGGGTTTATATACCGATTTGTAACCACGAGTCGAAGTAAAAGTTGCTTGGACGCCGCGGGTGATGCCGGGACTCAGCGCGGAGGTGGCGCCGGGGAGTCCGCGAGGCGCGGGCCGGGGAGACGGCGGCAGGCTCGGCACGGACTTCATGGCAGGCGCTCCGACGGTCTACATTGGAGTGCAGCGGAACCCCACCGTGAGTTGCCGAAGACGCTGGAGCGCTCTCGTGTTCGACCTGTCCATCGAGAAGATCCTGGTTCTCGTTGTGCTGGGGCTGATCATCTTCGGCCCGGATCAACTGCCGAAGATGGCTGGCCAGGCCGGAAGGGCGCTGCGTGACCTGCGCCGCATAGCGGAGAGCGCAAAGGCCGACCTACAGGAGGGCCTCGGCCCAGAGTTCCGTGACTTCGACATCACTGAACTGCACCCCAAGAACTTCGTCCGCAAGCACCTGTGGGACGAGTTCGAGGGCAATGGGCACGGAAACGGCAACGGGAACGGGAACTCCGGCACCGCGCCGCAGGAAGCCGCCTCGCTCTCACCGGCCAATGGAGCATCGCTGCTCGCGCCGGGTGATCCGCCTCCATACGACTCCGAGGCCACCTGAGAGAGCCCGGTCTGCCGAGGTAAGAACGGCGGCGCCGGCCAGAACGGCCGTGAGGCCGGTGTGGTTATGCCGGCGTGAGGCCGGTGTGGTTATGCCGGCGTGAGGCCGGTGTGGCTTATACCGGTGTGAGGCCGAGCGGGCGCCCGGCGAGGCCGCGGGACTTGCCGGACAGACCCTCGGCGATCTTCGTCAGCTCCTGCGCGGCGGGAGAATCCGGGTCGGCCAGCACGAGCGGCTTTCCCTCATCCCCGGCCTGCCGCAGCCGGACGTCGATCGGCACCTGCCCGAGTACGGGAACCCGCGCGCCGACGATCCTGGTCAGCGTGTTGGCCACGGCCTCGCCGCCGCCCGAACCAAACACATCAACCCGCTCGCCGCAGTGCGGGCAGGGCAGGTACGACATGTTCTCGATCACGCCGACGACGCGCTGGTGCAGCTGATTCGCGAGCGAGCCCGCCCGCTCCGCCACCTCGGACGACGCGAGCTGCGGGGTGGTGACGACGATCATCTCGGAGCCCGGGATGAGCTGGCCGGCCGAGATCGCGACGTCGCCGGTGCCTGGCGGCAGGTCCATCAGCAGCACGTCAAGGTCGCCCCACCACACGTCGGCGAGGAACTGCTCGAGCAGGCGGTGCAGGATCGGCCCGCGCATCGGCAGCGGCTCGTTGCCGTGCTTCATCATTCCGGCCGAGATCGCGCGCACGCCGTTCGCTTCCGGCGGCATGATCATCTGTTCGACCTTGGTCGGGCGCCCGGTCACGCCGAGCATCCGCGGCACCGAGTGGCCGTAGATGTCGGCGTCGAGCAGGCCCACCTTCTGCCCGGCGGCGGCCATGGCCGCGGCCAGGTTGACCGTCACCGACGACTTGCCAACGCCGCCCTTGCCGCTGGCGATCGCGTAGACCTTGGTCAGCGAGTCCGGCTGGGCGAACGGGATGACGCGCGCCGGGGCGCCGCCCCTGAGCCGGGCCTGCAGCTCGGATCGCTGCTGCTCGCTCATCACGTCGAGCTCGACCTGCACCCGGGACACGCCGTCGAGCTTGCTGACAGCGGCGGTGACGTCCCCGGTGATCTTGCCGCGCAGCGGGCAGCCGGCCACCGTCAGCCAGACGTCGACGCGTACGGTCCCATCCGCGGCGATGTCGACGTTCTTGACCATGCCGAGTTCGGTGATCGGGCGGTGAATCTCAGGATCGCTGACGCCGGCAAGCGCGTGCGTTACCTGATCAATCGTGGGCGGCGACGACAGCGCCGGCGGGGTAGGCATGAGACCCATGCTATTGAGCAGGCCCCGGCCCGTCGAAATGAACGCCGGCGCAAGCGGTACAAAAAGACCCTGGGGGTGGGGTCCCGCCTCGGGCGAGGGTCCCGCGCCGGGGTTGGGGCTCCCGCGCAGGCGGGACGGGCCTGGCCGGCCAGAGGGCGCCGGGTCACCGTGCGGCAGGCCGGAGGCGGGCGGGCGAGATCCGGAAGCGAGCGGGCGAGATGATGCCGTACATGGCGGAGTTGCAGCAGGTTGGCCGACGGCACCCGGCCGCGGAGCTGGTGCGGGACATCCAGCGCAACCGCACCGGGATTCCGCGGCGCACGTTCGTCGCCGAGGGCCTGTTCGAGAACAACGTGGTTCTCGAGGCCGGTGTGACCATCGACACGTTCCTGTGGTGCCCCGAGGCCGCGTACTCGGACGAGGCAAAGACGCGCAGCGCGCAGCTGGCCGCCCGGGCCCGCCGCTCCTACCGGATCTCCGAGAAGACCCTTGCCTACCTGGCCGAGCGGCCGAATCCGGACGGCCTGATCTCGATCGCCCGGCTCCCCGACACCGACCCCGATGGCGTCGCGTTCGGGCCCAGTGCCCTGGTCCTGGTGATCGACGGGATCGAGATCCCCGGAAACCTCGGCACGCTGATCCGGACCGCCGACGCGTGCGCCGCCGACTGCCTGGTGCTGACCAACCGCCGGACCAGGCTGACCCACCCCAAGGTGCTCCGCAGCAGCCAGGGGATGAGCATCCGGGTGCCCGCGATCGAGTTCGACGCGGTGCCCGACGCCATCGCCTGGCTCAAGGGGCACGGCTTCACCGTGTACCTGGCCGACACCGATGACAGCGAGAACTACCGCGCCTGCAGCTACACCGGGCGCACCGCACTGGTCGTGGGCAGCGAGCGGTACGGGATCTCGCCCCCGTGGCAGGCGGCCGGCTTCCGCCGGATCGGGATTCCTATGCTTGGCTCGGCGGACTCGCTCAACGTCGCGGTATCCGCCGCGGTCCTGATGTACGAGGCGAGGGCGCAGATGAACGGATGGGGAGGCGGATGACCCGGCCACGGCGGTCCTGCATCTCGGTGCCGGGCAGTAGCAAGAGATTCCTGGCCAAAGCCATGGGCCTGAACGCTGACCAGGTACTGCTCGACCTCGAAGACTCGGTCGCGCCGGATGCGAAAGACGAGGCGCGGGGAGGCGTGGCTGCCGCGCTGCAGACCGGGGACTGGGGCGGCAAGGTCCGGTCCGTGCGGGTGAACGGCGCCACCACCCGGTGGGCCTACCGGGACGTGGCCGACGTCGTCGAGCGCGCCGGGCAGCACCTGGACACGATCATCCTGCCCAAGGTGAGCGGCCCCGACC
>Ga0335074_10010147_pt1 | contig 13162 bp, 14 predicted proteins | sample Lox_Sample_23_FD_206715 | JGI IMG/M metagenome (GOLD analysis project Ga0335074, IMG submission 206715) | Soil microbial communities from Loxahatchee National Wildlife Refuge, Florida, United States - Lox_Sample_2.3 | ecosystem: Environmental > Terrestrial > Soil > Wetlands | place: USA...
GGAATCGCCCGTTGCGATCGCACCGCCACGCTGGCACGCCTCTTGCGGCAGGCGCGGCAGCATCACCGGCCGGACCGCCCCAGACATGGAACTCGCCACCTACATCGCCCTCTCCCGCCTGGTCGCTCAGGGCCGGGAGATGGACGTCACCGCGATGAACCTCGCCAATGCCAGCACGCCCGGCTTCAAGGCGGAGCGCGTCCTGTTCAGCGACTGGCTGGATCGGCAGGCGGGTTCCAAGACCCCTCCGGGCGGCCGCACCCTGACCTTCACCCAGGACCGCGCCACCTACCGCGATCACGAGCAGGGCGCGTTGCAGCACACCGGCAACCCGTTCGATCTCGCGATCGGCGGCAATGGCTGGTTCACCGTGCAGACGCCGCGCGGGCCGCGGCTGACCCGGGCCGGGCGGTTCTCGCCCAGCGCCGACGGGACGGTGCGCGATCTCGATGGCGACGCGCTGCTCGACACCAACGGCCAGCCGATCAAGCTCGCGCCCACCGATGTCGGCATCCATGTGGCGGGCGACGGCACGATCAGCAGCGTCAACGGCCAGATCGCCAAGATCGGCATCGTCGCACCGAACGATCCCAACCGCATGACCGCCGAGGGCGGCCTGCTCTACCGCGCCGATGTCAACACGTCGCCGGTCGCGGCACCCCGCATCACCCAGGGCGCGCTCGAGGAGAGCAATGTCGAGCCGATCCTCGAGACGACCAAGATGATGAACGAGCTCCGGCAGTTCCAGTTCGTCACCCAGTTCGTGCAGGCGGAATCGGACCGCCAGCAGAACGCGATCGACAAGATCACGCAGCAGCAGTCCTGAGGAGACGAACGATGCGTGCTCTCGATATCGCCGGCACCGGCATGCAGGCGCAGCAGACCAATGTCGAAGTCATCTCCAACAACATCGCCAACATGACGACCACCGGCTTCAAGCGCCGGCGGGCGGAGTTCCAGGATCTGATCTACCAGAACCTGCGCCGCGTCGGCTCCAACAGCTCCGACACCGGCACCATCGTGCCGTCCGGCGCGCAGGTCGGGCTCGGCGTCAAGACCGCGGCGATCTACAGCATCAACGAGCAGGGCAACCTGCAGCAGACCAGCAACAGCCTCGATCTCGCGATCCAGGGCAACGGCTACTTCCAGGTGACGCTGCCCTCGGGCGACACCGCCTACACCCGCGACGGCACGTTCAGCCTCTCGCCCGAGGGCGTGATCGTGACCGCGGACGGCTATCCCGTCGTCCCCGGCATCACCATCCCGAGCAATGCGCAGAGTGTGACGATCGACGCGACCGGCGAGGTGCAGGTGACGCTCGCCGGGCAGACCGCGCCGCAGGTCGTCGGCCAGGTTCAGATGGCGGTGTTCCCCAACGACGCCGGGCTGGAATCGCAGGGCAGCAACCTGCTGCTGCAGACCGCCGCCTCCGGCGCGCCGGTCACCGGCACACCGGGTTCGCCGGGCTTCGGCAGCGTCGAGCAGGGCTTCGTCGAAACCTCGAACGTCAACATCGTCAGCGAGATCACCAATCTGATCACCGCGCAGCGTGCCTACGAGATGAACAGCCGGGTGATCACGACCGCCGACGAGATGATGTCGACCCTGACGAATCTGCGGTGAGGCGATGATGCGCAGCCTGATGCGACACGGACTGATGGCGCTGCTGCTCGGCAGCACGTTGTTCACCAGCGCTGCCCCGGCGCTCGCGGCGCAGCTTCGCGCCTATCGCGCGATCACCGGCGCAGAGGTGCGGCTCTCCGACCTGTTCACCGACGTCCCGCCCGACTCGGATCCCGTGCTCGGTCCGGGCCCGGCCCCGGGCGGGCAAATCACCGTGGAGGCGCCGCAGGCGGCGGCGATCGCGACGGAATTCGGCGTCGACTGGCAGCCGGTCTCCGGCGCCGAGCGCGCGGTGATCGAGCGGGTCGGCAAGCCACTGTCGCGCGACGCCGTGCTCGCCGCGCTGCGCCGCGCCCTCGATGCCTCGGGTGTTTCCGCCGATGCGGAGATCACCCTGCCGGACTGGACCGCACCGATGGTGTCGCCGGACGCCAAGGCCGACCCGGAGATAAGCCAGCTCGACTATGACGCGGACAGCGGCCGCTTCACCGCCCTGCTCTCGATCGTGAGCAATGACATGCCGCCGGTGCAGAGCCGCGTTTCCGGCCGGGTCGAGGAAATGGTGGAGTTGCCGGTCGCTTCCCGCCGGCTGCTGCCGGGCGACGTGATCGGCCCGGAGGATCTGCAGATGCAGCGCATCCGCCGCCCGCACCTCGCAGGCCCGCCGGTGCGCCAGCCCGCAGATGCCGTCGGCATGGCGGTGCGCCATCCGGTGATGGCCGGCGAGCCGCTGCTGGCCGCCAATCTCGTGCGACCGCCGCTGATCCGCCGCGGCGCGGAGGTGCTCCTGACCTTGGACGAGCCCGGACTGACGCTGACCGGGCAGGGCCAGGCCCTCGATTCCGGCGCGCTCGGCGAGCGCATCCGCGTCCTCAATCCGGTCTCACGCGCCGTGCTGGAGGCACAGGTGGTCGGCGAGAGCCGGGCGCGGGTGCTGCCCGGGAGCACGCCCCTCATTCCGGCGCGCGGCGACGCCCGCCTGTTCGCCGCCGCGCCCCTGCCACGCCTTGACTCGGAGAGCTTGCCATGAAGCCCGCCGCCTCGCTGCTCCTGCTCGCGCCGCTGCTGCTCACCGGCTGCGGTGCCCTGACCCGGCTGTCGGAAGTGGGACGGCCGCCGGCGATGACGCCGACGGCCAATCCGACGACCGACCCGAACTGGCGCCCGGTCAGCATGCCGATGCCGCGTCCGGAGGAGGCGCCGCCGGACGAGAACAGCCTCTGGCGCGCCGGCAGCCGCGCCTTCTTCAAGGATCAGCGCGCGGCACAGGTCGGCGACATCCTGACCGTCGTGGTCAACACCTCCGACCTCGCCAAGCTGGATGACAACACCACCCAGGGGCGCACCGGCAACGAGGGCATGGGCATGACCAACATGTTCGGCTTCGAGGCGGCGATCCCGCGCATGCTCGGCCGCGCCGTCAACCCGGCGCAGCTGGTCAACACCAACAGCACCGGCACCTCGACCGGCACCGGCAAGATCCAGCGCGACGAGACGGTGCAGTTGCGCCTCGCCGGGGTGGTGACCCAGGTGCTGCCGAACGGCAATCTCGTCGTCTCGGCCTCGCAGGAGCTGCGGGTGAACAGCGAGCTGCGGGTATTGAAGGTGACCGGCGTCGTGCGGCCGCAGGACATCGCCAGCGACAACACGGTGACGGACGACCGCATGGCGGAGGCGCGGATCTCCTATGGCGGGCGCGGCCAGCTCGTCGACAAGCAGACGCCGCGCTGGGGCCAGCAGGTGATGGACATCCTGCTGCCCTTCTGACGGAAGGAACGGCCGCGCCCCGACGCGCCGCCAGAAGGGCGGCGCGGCGCCGTCCGCCGCATCGCCGCCGCCGCGTCCCGGCCGGATCCGACCGGGGCCGGCAGTCGGCATCAGTCCGCGCTGGCCGCGAGCCGGATCGCCGCAGCCTCCCGCTGGCGCCCGGCCGACGCGTGAAACGGCGCTACGGCAGCAGAGCGATGCCGACGAGCCGGTTGACGGACGCCGCGACCGCCGCCAGCACCGCGTTCAGCACGGCCTGCACTTGCTGCAAGGTCGTGTTGGCAAATCCCACGATGACACTCGCCGCGGCATCGCGCAGCCCGTCGATCTCGAGACTGGCGAGCTCCTCGCTGATCGTGCCCGCGACGCGCTGAGCACCGACGGTCGCCAGGCTCTGCGCGATCATCGCCATCGACGGCAGCACGTGCGTCTCGACGTCACGCACCAGCCCCGCGAAGGAGGAGCGTGCTTGCGGCTCGAGCACTTTCAGGATGTCGGCGGCAACACTCTGGACGTCTGACATGGCGCGGCCTCCCGTTACGATCCGGACGCAGGTTTCAGGCTTCGCTCCGCCTGCGCGAGCTCGTTCAGGCTGATCGACACGGCGGTCACCAGCGGTGCCGAGCTGGGCTGCCCGCTGATCGTGCGATAGAGCGGCGGATCGCCGAACAGCGCCTGGCATTGCGGGTCCGGCCGACCCAGGCTGCCCGCGCCGAGCGGCTTGCAGGCGATTTCATGCGCCTGACGCAAGCGTTCCATCTGCCGCTCGGCGATCTGTGCGAGGACGGCAATGCAGGTGGCCGACCCGCCCTGCAATTGCTGCCGGACCGCCGGGGCGAGGCCCGCTGTCTGGTTTGCCCCGAGCGGGCATGGCACCCCGCCGGGCTGACCCTCTGCGGCGGACCGCAGAGCGGCAAGCCGCGCCTCGAATTCCACGTAGTCCTTCACGTGCTCGCCGTAGTAGCCGGCCGGCGTCGCCGCCTCGGTCTGCATGGTGCCGACGAAGACGTAGAAATCCTTCTGCAGGCTCGAAGCCTCCTCCGCGATCTGTGCATCATAGGGCGGCACGAGCTGCACGCTGCAGCCCGCGGCCAGCACCGCCAGCCCCGCAAGCGCGCGGATGCAAGCGACCAGCGGGGCCCGTGTTAGGGCGTGTGTCGGGGCCTGTGTCGGGGATCGCATCGGGCTAGCCGCGACGGACCGACAGCAGCGTGTAGCGGGTGCCATCGACGACCCCGTCGCGCGGAAACGGCGCGATGCTGACGCGGTTGCCCTGGTTGCCGCCGAGCACCCGGACGGAGTCGCCGGCGTCGCCGACAAAGAAGCCGACATGCCCGCCCGAACCGCTCGCGCCGGAGCGCCGGAACACCGCAATGTCGCCCGGCGCGGGTGCCGCGGTCACCTCCTGTCCCCAGCCCTGCTCGTGCCAGGACAGCGCGGCCTTGCTGTCGGTGCCGTGCAGCCCCGCCTGCTCGACACAGTAATTGACGAAGGAGGAACACCAAGGCGTTGAGTCGGGCGCGGCACCGCCCCTGGTCGTGGCATGGTACATGACGATGCGCGGATTGTTCCCCGCGCCCGGCACTTCGCGCACGTCGAGGGCCAGCTCATCGCGCGCGACATCGATCGGCTCACGCGCCGCTGCCTGGGTCCCCGCCGGCAGCGGCAGCGGAAGCCCGCCGGAAACCAGTTGCAGGAAGGTCTCGAACATGAAGCCGTCGGCCTGCCCGTCGCCCTGAACATCGGTCTTGATCCAGGCGCCCTCCCGGCCGAGGCCGCGTACGATCGTATCGGGCGGGAGCGTGTCCAGGACGGGAAAGCCGTCGCCAGGGCCCGCCCGCAGATGCAGTCCGGACCGTGCGATGACGCGGTACAGTGCGGCGGTGGCGACGCCGGCCGGCGTTTCGAGCGGGCCGTCCGGGCCGAACTGGCCGAACCCGGTGAACGCCGGGTTGACGGTGTTGCCGTCGTAGCCGAATCCGCCGATCGGCGAATGCAGGTCGAGCTGCTGCTGAAACAGCGTCCAGCTTCCATCCGCGAGGACGCTGCGGGTGCCGGACCACCCCATCGAGCCGGCGAGCCATATGTGATCGACCAGCCCGGCTCCCTTCAGCCGCCGCCCCACCATGCCGGAGCCGTAGACGCCGATCGCGTGTCGGCCGCCGATCGCAGAGCGCGCGGCGGTGAAATAGGCCGCGATGCTGTCCAGCTCGGCGCGCTCGACGAAATCCCAGTCAACCGCGAAATAGATGGCCGAGCCCGCCGGCTGGCTCAGCTCCGACGCCAGCGCCAGAGCGCGACGCGCATCCGCCTCGCCGCTCGCCGCAGTCAGATCGGCGATGATGCCGCCGGCACCAGCACGCTGCTCGAACACCGCCGCGACCGACAGTCCGGCCGCGTGCAGCGCCCGCAGCTCGCTTACCGTCAGGCACTTGCTCGGCAGCCGCTGGCTGTTCTCGTGATTGTAGTAGCGGATCACCGTCTTGACGCCGCCGGCGGCCAGCTGGCTGGCAACGGCCTCGACCGAACTCGGCACGTCGATGATCTCGTGCATGGCGCTTCCCCTCCATTGAGGGCGCGGACCCTAGCACGTAATGTTGCTGGATTGTATCATTTTCGGATGGCCAACGAGGGCCTGCCCTCGGGAGCGCCCTGTCCCGGCCACGCGCAGGGGCCCGGAGGGACGCCCGGCGGCGCCGGGCGACGAGCGCCGGCCATCGGAGACCGGATCTCCAAAGCCTTGAATCGCGACCAAAAAGGGCAAGGCTGGCCTGGGGGTCGTCCGGCAGGAATTGCCGCCGGGTACACCGCGCCACCGGCCCGTCGCCGGCATCGGCGGCCACCGCTCACACTATTGTATAGGTACGTGCAATGCGGCCGGCGGCCCGGCCAAGCCGGCAATCAGTCGTCGCGGCGCACCCGCTCCATCCGCTCGTGCCGCTCCTGCGCCTCGATCGAGAGCGTCGCGATCGGCCGCGCCTCCAGCCGCTTCAGGCCGATCGGCTCGGCCGTCTCCTCGCAATAGCCATAGGTACCGGCCTCGATGCGGCCGAGGGCGAGGTCGATCTTGGCGATCAGCTTGCGCGCCCGGTCGCGGGTGCGGAGTTCCAGCGCGCGGTCGGTCTCGACGCTGGCGCGGTCGGTGATGTCGGCCTCGTGGATGCCGCCTTCCGACAGGCTGGCCAGCGTGCCGTCGGCTTCGCGCAGCAGGTCGCCCCGCCAGCGCAGCAGCTTCTGGCGGAAATACTCGACCTGCAGCGGGTTCATGAACTCCTCGTCCTCCGACGGACGATAATCCGGGGGAAGCGTCAGCAGCATGGGAGTCGGACCTCCGGAATCTGGACCCCCGCCCGCGTGCTGCGCGCCAGAGGCGAATTTGCGGCGGCTTATAGCGGCCGGCGGCTGCCGCGCCAAGAGCGCAACAGGAGTGTCGTACCGGCCACAGTGGCGTTGCTCATGCCGCCCGGCGTCGCGCGGAGGGCCGGCACGTCGCGGCTCAGCGCGGCGCCCGGCGGGCCAGTTCCACGCGCGCGCGCAACACCACGGCCTGCATCACCGCGCGCAGCCGCGGGTCGGCGGCATCGGGCACCGAAGCGGTCAGCGCCGCCAGGCGCTCCAGCCCCCCCGCATCCGCGCCACCCTCCAACAGCGCGCGTTGCAGCGCCGCGAGTTCCTCGAGCAGCGACTGACCGTGCCGGCGCGCCCGGCCGTCGCGGCTCGACGCCGCATCGTCCTGCTGCAGCGTCAGCAGCGTGTCGAGGACCATGGCCGCCGGACCGGCAACCGGCGAACCCTCCGGCGGCGCGTCCAGCGCAACCGAGAAGCCGCCGATACCGGGCCGCCGCGCCGTGCGCGATGGCGCCGCCGCCGGCGCCAATCCTGAGACCATCAGCATACGCGCGGTTCCTTTCGACCCACCTCACCCGACCCCCGGCAGTTCCTGCCGCGCCACCAGGCAGTTCCGCGCCACCGTTGCGCCCGCCCGATCCCGCCACCGCCGGCGATCCGGGTCCCGGCGCTGGCACGCCGCTTGCGACACGGTCGGCAAGCCCAGACTGGGGCCGAAAGCTTTACGATCCGGAAACCACGCCCGTGACCCATCGCCCACGCCGTCAATTTCTCGCAGCCGCGCTGCTCGCCGCCGCCACCCTCCTCGCCGGCGTTGTCCCCGCCATCGCGCAGGTCCGGATCAAGGACATCGTCGATGTCGAGGGCGTGCGCGACAACCAGCTCGTCGGCTACGGGCTGGTGGTCGGACTGAACGGCACCGGCGACAAGCTGGACAACTCGGTCTTCACCCGGGAATCGCTGATCGGCATGCTCGAGCGGCTCGGGGTCAATACCCGCGACCAGGCCGCCAATCTCAAAACCAAGAACGTCGCCGCGGTGATGGTCACCGCCAACCTGCCGCCCTTCGCGCACAGCGGCAGCCGGTTCGACGTGGCGATCTCGGCGATCGGCGACGCCACCAACCTGACCGGCGGCACGCTGCTGGTGACGCCGCTGCTCGGCGCCGATGGCGAGGTCTACGGCGTGGCACAGGGAGCCCTCACCACCGGCGCCATCGCCGCCCGCGGCGCCGGCGCCTCGGTCACGCGCAACATCCCGACCTCCGGCAAGATCGCGAACGGCGCGATCGTCGAACGGGAGCTGCCGTACGAGCTCGGCAGCCACACGCATCTGCATCTCGGGCTGCGCAATCCCGATCTGGAGACGGCGCGGCGCATCCAGTTCGCGATCAACCGCAGCTTCGGTGCCGATATCGCCCGCGCGCTGGACCCGCGCACGGTGGCGCTCGACCTCTCCGGCCGCGACGTGATCGCGAGTCTGGCGCGGATCGAGGAGCTGCGCGTCGAGCCCGACAGCGCCGCCGTGGTCGTGATCGACGAGGCGAGCGGCACGGTGGTGATGGGCGCGGACGTGCGCATCAGCACGGTCGCGATCGCCCAGGGCAACCTCACCATCCGCGTCACCGAGAACCCGCAGGTCAGCCAGCCCGGCCCACTCTCCAACGGCCGCACCACGACGGTCCCGCGCACCAACATCCAGGTCGACGATCAGAGCAACCGCAAGCTCGGCATCCTGCAGGCCGGCGTGACGCTGCGCGACCTGGTGGCCAGCCTGAATGCGCTCGGTGTCGGGCCGCGCGACCTCATTACCATCCTGCAGACGATCAAGGCCGCCGGCGCGCTGCAGGCCGATCTGGAGGTACGCTGATGGCGACGATCCTGCCGGCCGACGCGCCGCTCGGCGCCGGCCTGTCACCCGCCCAGATCGCTCATGCACGCGCCGCCGCACAGCAATTCGAGGCGATGGCGCTGGGCGAGATGCTGGAGCCGATCTTCGACACGGTCGACCTCTCGAAGACGCAGTTTGGCGGCGGCGAGGCGGAGCAGACCTGGAAGCCGATGCTGGTGCAGGAAATCGCCAAAAAGATCGCCCAGGCCGGCGGACTTGGTCTGGCGCGCCCGATCATGACCGAAATGCTGCGCATGCAGGAGGCGGCGCAGGGAGCCGGCACCGCTCCTCCGCGGCGCAGCGCGATGCGCATGCCGACGGCGGCGCGGAGGCGCCCATGAACCGGACGCTGATCGAGGCCGCGGTCGCGCTGGCCGATACGCTGCAGCGGGAGAACGCGGCACTGGAGGCACTCGACCTGCCGCGCGCGACCGCGCTGCTGCCGGAAAAGACCGCGGCGACCGCCCGCTTCGTCGCGCTGCAGGAAGCGGCGGCCAGCGCTGCCGCATCGCCGGACGTCGCCCGCGCCGTGGCGCATCGCCTGCAGCGTGCGGCGACGGAGAACCGGCGCCTCCTGGAACGCGCAATGCTGGTGCAGGGGCGGGTTATCGAAACCGTGGCGCGGGCGGCGCGCAGCCAGGCGCAGGCGCCGCGCTATGGCGCGCGCGGCACGCTGGCGGCCGATCGCCGCGCCGCGCCGCTCGCCCTCTCCGCCCGCGCCTGAGTCGGTCGCGACGACGGAGGGAAGGCCAGGGCTCCGCCCCGGACCCGGCAAGGGGCTCTGCCCCTTGCATCCCCGCCAGAAGGCAGTCGCCTTCTGGACATCCATTCCTTTGGGTCGGAGGCAGAGGGGGGCGTCACCGCAGCATCGGGGCAGTCCTCGTCGCGCCCCCCTCTGTCTCCGACCCAGGTAGCGGGTTTCCAAAGGGCGACTGCCCTTTGGCGGGAGTGCAGAGAGCAGAGCCCTCTGCTGGGGTTCGGGGCGAAGCCCCGACCTTCCCCGGCCATGGCCGACACCGACCGGCCGTGATATCGCGCGGCGATGCACATCGCGCTGATCGCGCCGGCCGGCGGCGACGGGCTCTCCCGAGGTGATGTCTACGACCGCCGCCTCGCCGCGGCGCTGCGCGCTGCCGGCCACCGGGTCGATGACGTGACGCTCGCCTCCGACGCGTTCGCGGACCTGCCGTCGGATGTGACGCTCGTGATCGACGGCATGGTGCTGCCGCGTGTCGCGCCATTCGCTGCGACACTGGCTGCGCGTGGCGCTGTCGGACTGATCCACCACCCGACCGCGATCGAACCCGGGCGCGACGAAGCCGACCGTGCTGCGCTGCGCTCGCTGTTCGCGATGCTGCGGCGGCTGATCGCCACCAACGCGGCGACCGCGGAGCGGCTGGTAGCCGAGTTCGGCGTCGAACCGGCGCGCATCGTGGTGGTGCCTCCCGGCACCGACGCAGCGCCACGCAGCGAAGGCTCCGGCGGGCCCGCCTGCCAAATCCTCTCGGTCGGCGCATTGATACCGCGCAAGGGCCACGACGTGCTGCTGCATGCCCTGTCGCACCTTCCCGATCTCGACTGGCGCCTGACGGTCGTCGGTGACGATCGGCGCGATCCGGTGCATGCGGCGACGCTGCGCGCCCTGGCGCAGGAACCCGACCTCGCCGGGCGCGTCACTTTCGTCGCAGCGGCAGATGACGCGGCGCTCTCGTCACTCTGGCGGGCGGCGGATCTGTTCGCGCTGGCCACGCGCTGGGAGGGCTACGGCGTGGCTGTGGCCGAAGCGCTACGGCGTGGTCTGCCGGTTGCGGTGACGGAGGGCGGTGCTGCGGCCGCGCTGGTGCCGGCGGAGGCCGGCGCCGTCTGTCCGGTCGACGATCCCGACGCGCAGCTCTCCAAAGCGCTGCGCCGTATGATCTTCGACGTGCGGCTGCGCCGGCAAATGGCCGATGCGGCGTGGAAGGCCGGCCAGCGCTTGCCGGACTGGTCGGCACAGGCGGAGGCGTTTGCGCGTGCCCTGGCCTGAGCGAGGCGTCGAAGCGCCGGCCACCGTGCACCCGTCGTGGTGACTTGCCATTCGCGGCAGCCGTCGCGACATTCCGCTCAGTCACGCCATGCCGATTGCGCGGAGCCGACCCTGATGCCCCTGCTGCTCGGCTGCATTGCCGACGATTTCACCGGAGCGACCGACCTCGCCTCCATGCTGGTACGCAACGGCATGCGGGTGGTGCAGATGATCGGTGTGCCGCCCGAGGCGGATCCGGCGCCGGAAGCGGATGCGATCGTGGTCGCGCTGAAGTCGCGCACCGCGCCGGTAGCGCAGGCGGTGGCAGAGAGCCGGGCGGCGCTCGACTGGCTGCGGGCACACGGCTGCCGTCAGGTGTTCTTCAAGTACTGCTCCACCTTCGACAGCACCGATGCCGGCAATATCGGCCCGGTCGCGGATGCGCTGGTGGCGACGCTGGATTGCGGCTTCGCGCTCGCCTGTCCGGCCTTTCCCGCCAATGCGCGCACCGTCTACCAGGGCCATCTCTTCGTCGGCACCGCCCTGCTGTCCGAGAGCGGCATGGAGCAGCATCCGCTGACGCCGATGCGCGATCCGAACCTGGTGCGCGTGCTGGGACGGCAGAGCGAGGGTGCCGTCGGCCTGGTGCCGTTCGCGACCGTGGAGCAGGGTCCGTCCGCGATCCGGTCCGCCATGACCGCCCTGAAGGAGCAGGGTCGCCGCTACGCCATCGTCGACGCGCTGACCGACGCGCATCTGCGAGCGATCGGCGAGGCCGCGGCGGGACACGCCTTGATCACCGGCGGCTCCGGCGTTGCGATGGGTTTGCCGGAGAATTTTCGCCGTGCCGGACTGCTCGCCGCGAGCGTCGATGCCGGGCGGCTACCGGACGTGTCCGGTGCAGCCGCCGTGCTCGCCGGTTCCTGTTCGCGCGCGACGCTGGGTCAGATCGCGGCGGCGCGCGCGCATCTGCCAGTGCTGGAACTCGATCCGCTGCAGGCACCCGATTCCGATGCGCTCGCCGCACAGGCGATGGCGTGGGCTGAGACGCGGCTGGGCGACACGCCGCTGCTCATCGCCGCCTCGGCCCCGCCCGACCGCGTCGCCGCGCTGCAGGCGCGGCTGGGCCGCGAGCAAGCAGGATCCCTCGTCGAAGACGCGCTGGCATCGATCGCCGCGGCGCTGGCGGACCGCGGCGTGCGCCGGCTGGTGGTGGCGGGCGGCGAGACCGCTGGCGCCATCGTCTCGCGTCTCGGCGTGCGAATGCTTCGCATCGGCGACGAGATCGATCCGGGCGTGCCGTGGACTCTGGCCGAGACCGCGTTCGCGCCGATGCGTCTCGCGCTGAAATCCGGCAATTTCGGCGGGCGCGACTTCTTCCTCAAGGCGTTCGAGACCGCATGACGGAGCGCGCGGCGATGGGCGAAACGATGGACGAGGGTGAGGTTCGCGGCTTGCTGGTGGAGCTGGCCGCGAGCCTGTTCCGGCGCGGCTTCTCGGTCGGCAGTGCCGGCAATATCAGCGTCCGCCTGGCGGACGGCTATCTGATCACGCCGACCAATTCCTCGCTCGGCCGGCTCGCGCCGGAGCGCCTGTCACGGCTGGATGCTTCGTTCCGGCAAGTCGGCGGCGACCGGCCGTCGAAGGAAGTGTTCATGCACCGCGCCTTCTACACGGCGCGGCCGGACGCGGGCGCGGTCGTGCACCTGCATTCCACCATGGCAACCGCGGTTGCCTGCCTGCCGGATGTCGATCCGACCAACCCGATCCCGCCGCTCACGCCCTATTTCGTGATGCGGATCGGGCGCAGCATGCCGGTCGTGCCGTATTTCCGACCGGGTGATCCGGCGATGGAGCCGGCGATCCACGATGCGGCGCTGGGCGCACGCGCGGTGCTGCTCGCCAATCACGGCCCGGTCATCGCCGGGCGCGGGCTTGTCGACGCGATCTATGCCGCCGAGGAGCTGGAGGAAGCGGCGAAGCTGTTCCTGCTGCTGCGCGGCCACGCGCCGCGTATCCTGACGGCGGCGCAGGTCGAGGACCTTCTGGCGACCTTCGGCTGACCGCGCCCGTCGCCCCTGCCCACCTGGAGAGCACGATACTGCGCCACGGCTGCGCCAGCCACGCTCACGGCGCGCGCCGCAGTGTCAACGCACCAGCACGCCACAAGGGATGCAACGGCTCCCCTGCGGCGCGCCGGCCTCGAGTCAGGCCTAGTGCAGCTCGTCGGACATGTCGGAGGAGTCGGTGTCCGAGGACGGAGTCATGGTGGTGGTGTCCTCGTGGCTCTCCATCATTCCGGTGCCGGCCGCACGACCGCGACGGGCGCGCGGGGTCCGCGTCGTGGTGCCGAGCTTCTTGGCCGCGGTCGCCCGCGTGCCGGCGGCCTTGGTCGCGCGCGGGGTGCGCGGAGTACGCGGGGTGCGAGTCGCCTTCACCGCGGTCTTGCGGGTGCCGCGCGCGGCCGTCTTGCGCGTCGCGGTGCCACGGGCAGCGCGCGTCGCGGTGCCGCGCGCGGCAGTCTTGCGC